>ERZ869979.170-NODE-170-length-19066-cov-4.092369_pt1 | contig 19066 bp, 11 predicted proteins | sample MGYA00521269_ERZ869979 | MGnify/ENA primary metagenome ERZ869979 (study PRJEB32232, sample SAMN07284974) | human gut metagenome | biome: human-associated habitat; material: feces | host: Homo sapiens | place: Tanzania | collected 2014-04-05 ... | reverse complement strand
TAACCTGACCCCCATGCACCAAGGGGTTGACTAGAGGGCGCAGGCCACTTTGTAGCCGTCGCCGATGGCGTCGCGGATGTTGCCGCACTTGTTGGCGTCACCCAGCACGTGGGTGGCAACGCCGGCAGCAGCCAGGTCGTCGGCCAGCTTGGTGTTGGGGCGGTAGCCCATGGCGAGCACCAGCGTATCGGCACCCGTGATGGTGTGGACCTCGCCATCCTTCTCGTAGCTGATAGTGTCCTCGGTGATCTCGGTCACCTTGGCCTCGGTCAGCACGTGGACGCCCTTAGAGAGCATGCGTGTGATGAGCACCGCGCGGCCAGCGCCACCCTCGTTGGCGGCGAGCGTCTTGGTCATCTCGATGACAGTGACGTCGCGGTTGGCCGGCGACAGATCATTGACCAGCGGGGCCAGGTAGTCGGCCGTCTCGCAGCCAACGGTACCGCCGCCCACGATGACGATCTTCTTGCCCGGGAAGGCCTTGCCACCCAGGAGGTCATCAGCGGTCATAACCTGCTTAAAGCCCTGCATAAACGCAGGGGCGATGGGCTCGGCGCCATAGGCCAAAACAACCTCGTAGCCGGCGTAGTCACGCTGGATGTCCTCGGCCGTAAGCTCAGCACCAAAGACGCACCTTACGCCGGCAACGGCAAGACGACGATACTGGTACTTGATCACGCGGGTGAGCTCCTGCTTTGCCGGCGGAACGGCCGCGATACGCATCTCGCCGCCCGGCTCGTCCTGTTTATCCACCAGCACCACGTGGTGACCGCGCTTGGCGGCGATAAAGGCAGCCTCCATACCGGCGGGGCCAGCGCCCACAACGAGCACGTTCTTGGCCTCGGCGGCGGGCTCGTAGCCGGTCTCGTCGCGTTCCACGTCCGGATTGACGGTGCAGGAGATGCGCTTGCCAAACATGATGCCGTTCAGGCAGCGCAGGCAGCCGATGCAGGGGCGAATCTCGTCGGCGTTGCCGGCAGCTGCCTTGTTGCAGAACTCGGCATCGCACAGGTTGGCGCGGCCCATCATGCAGATGTCGGCGGCGCCGTCCTCGATCAGCTCCTCGGCAATCCATGCCTCGTTAATGCGGCCGACCGTGGCGACGGGAATGTTGACGTGCTTTTTGATCTCGCGCGAGCAGGCGGCGTGCGAAGCCTGCTGGGTGCCGGCGGCGGGAATCGCGGAACCGCGCTTGATGGTGGTGCCGCCCGACACGTGGATCATATCGACGCCGGCCTTCTCCAGGCGACGCGAGACATAGATCATGTCGTTGAGGGTCAGGCCGCCATCGGTATACTCATCGCCCGAAATACGGACGTCGATGATAAAGTCCTTGCCGCAGCGCTCGCGAATCTCGGCGATGACCTCGAGCAAAAAGCGCATGCGGGCGTCGAGCGAGCCGCCGTACTCGTCGGTACGCTTGTTGTAGAGCGGGGTCAAGAAGCCGCCGAGCATGCCGTGGGCGTGGGCTGCATGGACCTCAACGCCATCGACGCCAGCCTTCTGCATACGTACGGCCGCATCGCCAAACTGGTGCGTGAGCTCGTGGATCTCGTCAACCGTAATGGGGCGCGGTGCCTCGCGGGCATAGGACGGACCCACAAAGGACGGGGCAATCAGGCGCGGCGTGCCCGGAATGTTAAAGGCCATGTAGGCGGGATGGAAGAGCTGAGGCATGATCTTGCAGCCGTACTCGTGCACGGCGGCGGCGAGCTTTTCCCAGCCGGGGATGAACGTGTCGTCGTAGCAGCACATGTCACCCGGCAGATAAGTATAGGTGGGCTCGACCGTCACGACCTCGGTGATGATGAGACCCACGCCGCCCTTGGCGCGGGCGCGGTAGTGATCGACCAGGTCGTCGGTCACATAGCCGTGATCGGCCAGGTTGGTGGACACCGGTGGCATAAAGACGCGGTTCTTGACTTCGGTCGTACCGACCTTGATAGGGCTAAAGAGCATCGGATAGGCGGAGGACTCCATACAGGCTTCCTTTCGTTTGAGCCGCTCGGCGGCACTTACTGACTCCCCTATCGTATCAGCACTCATCGCATCCGAAGCCGCTCGCACTCCCCCTGCCCCAATCCGACCCCCACAAAAAAGTTGCGGTGGAATACGGAGTAAATGAGGCTTTTGACAGCCAAAACAGTCCGTATTTCACCGCAACTGAGGGGTGAGATGGGGTTAGAGGCCCAGGTAGGAGATCATGCCTTCGACGGCGAGCTTGGCGCCGGCTACGGCGTGGACCACGGTAAGCGGACCGTTGACCACATCGCCGGCGGCAAAGACGCCCGGCACCGTCGTCATGCCCTGCTCGTCAACCGACAGCAGGCCGCGGTGGTCGGTCTCCAGGCCGCCCGTCGTGAGCACGAGCTTGTCCTTGGGCACCTGCGAGGCCGCGATCACCACCGTATCGGCAGCCGCGTGATCGAGCTCCTCTTCGTAACCCACCACATTGTTGTCCTCATCGAAGATGGCCGTCTCGAACACCGGTCCGTTATCGTCGATGGCGCAGATGGCCTTGCCGCACACGATCTCGGCACCGTCGAGCTCGGTCAGCTCGACCTCGTCGTCGATGGCCGAGATATGGCGCGAGCGCGCGTACACGGTAACCTTGCGGGCACCCGAGCGCAGCGCCGTGCGTGCCACGTCCATGGCCACATTGCCGGCGCCGATGACCGCCACGTTCTGCCCAATCGCCACGCTCGTAGGATCGACCAGGTAATCGATACCAAACAGCACGTTGCCACGCGACTCGCCGGGAATGCCCAGCTTGCGAGCACGCCAAGTACCGGTGCCCACAAAGACCGCGTCGTAGCCGTCACGCAGCAGGTCATCGATATGCAGCGCGCCGCCAATGGTAGTCGAGGGGCGTACGCGCACGCCGAGCGAGCACATCACGTGGCGGTACTTTTGCACGAGCGAGCGCGGCAGACGAAACTCCGGAATGCCGTACTCCAGCACGCCGCCGATCTCGGGGCGCTGCTCAAACACGGTGACGGCGCACCCCAGCTGGGCCATCTTGATGGCGACGGTAATGCCCGCGGGACCGGAGCCGACCACGGCGACCTTCTTGCCACACGACGGCGCCGGCTTCCACTCCTTACGGTCCAAATACGCCGTCGAGACATAGTTCTCGATGCTCGAAAAATGCACCGGCGTGCCCTTGCGCCCCTGAATGCACGCACCCTCGCACTGGCCCGAATGGTTGCAGACCATGGAGCAGACCGCGCTCATGGGATTGTTCTGGAACAGCAGCTCGCCCGCCTCCTCCAGACGGCGCTGCTTGAACAAGTCGATGACCTGTGGAATGGGCGTCTGCACCGGACAGCCCTTAATTTGGCAGAACGCCTTTTTGCAGCCTAGACAACGATTCGCTTCCTCGACGATGTGGATAGCCACGCGATTCCCCTCTTATCTAACCCAAATGAGCGACGGCGAAAATACCTCGCCGCCGCCTAATACCAGCAATCCAATCGGCCACCACGGCCGTCGGCAACATTACAATTCGCGATGCGCGCCCTCACAGCGTGCAGACATGCTCTGCAACGTGGTCAAACAGCCCAACGCCGTTCCCGGCACACTGTTCTCGACCACGCACGGAACGCCGGGGCAAGCAGCGGCGGCCCAGGCCACCACGGGCTCAAAGTCGTACCGGCCCGTCTCGCCCACGCCGTGGCACACCAAGCGCGAACCCGTGCCGTCGCACCAACCGGCCTCATCCTCGTTACCCACCACCTCAAAATCCTTGGCGTGCAGTACGCGAATCTTGCTGCCGCACAGGTAGAGCATGCGCGATGTGATCTCCTGCGCGCTGTCCACCACGCTGGGGTGCAGCAGCGACACCGGATCGTAGATTACACCGAGCGCGGAGCTCGGAATGCGCTCGAGCACCTCACGGCAACGCTCCGGCGTATTGACCGTCTCGTTCCAGCCCGGCTCGATCAGAATCTGCCCGCCCAGCGCCTCGGCACGGGTGCAAACGTACTTGAGCCCGTCCACAAAGGCATTGAGCGCCTCGTCGGTCATACGGTCGTCCGCCACGCGGTTCTGAGCGTTAGGACGACCGGTCTCGGTACCCACCGGGCAGCCACCCAGCATCTTGGCAAAGCGCAGGCATGCCTCGTACTCGGCATAGTTGTCCAGCAGCTGCTGACGGTCGGGCGTCGCCAGGTTTTTATAGCAGCCCAGCACCGCAACCGAAACGCCCGCCCCGTCGAGCACCGAGCGCAGGTGATCGGCAAGCTGGCGCGTAAGGCCCGTGCGGTCGATGCCCATCGATGCATAGAGCACCTTGCTCGGCAACTGGATGCACGAAAAGCCCAGCTCGCCTGCCATGCAAATGCGTTCCTCGACGGTTCCCTGGGGAAGATCGTGCAGGCGCACGCCCGGAGTGATGGCGCCCACGCTATTCACATCCCTTGTGCGCGTTAATGCCCGGCGTATAGCCGCCAAACGGATCTTCGATGGAGCACACGCCCGAAGGGGCCAGCGGGTCGCGCTTGCCGGCCAGCTTGTCGTGATGCATGGTCTCGATATAGGCGAGCACGAGCGGCGCCACGCCCTTCGCGTCGTTTTTGACGATGGGCTCGCTCATGTAGTAGCCAAACGTGCCCTCGCGGTGTGCGGTGTTGCCCAGGCCGGCAACCAGGCAGATGTTGTCGAGCGCCAGCTGACCATCATGCTCGGACAGACAGGTTTCGCAGATGCCGTCGAAGGCGCGGCGGCCATGCTGGTAGTAGCGCTCGCCCAGCACGCCCAGGCGCACGCCCTTCATGATGGCGTTGGCGAAGATGGCGCTGCCACTCTCCTCCAGGTAGTTGGGGGCGATGTTGGGCAGGTTGATGACCTGGTGCCACATACCGGTCTTCTCGTCCTGATACGGCAGCATGGCGTCGATCAGATCGTGGAACATCTTGCGGATCTCGTCCTTCTCGGCCGACATCGAGGGCGGCATAAGCTCCCACGTATCGATAAGCGCCATGGCAAACCAGCCCTCGGCGCGCAGCCAGAAGTTAGCCGAAAGGCCGGTGACGGGATCGCACCAGAACTGCTTGCGGCTCGCATCGTAGGCGTGATAGTACAGGCCGTTAAGCGGGTTACGCATAAGATCGTGCACGACCTGGAACATATGGAAGCTGTCCGAGCAGGCGCGGCGGTTGTGGAAGCTCAGCTCGTACTGCATGTAGAACGGCTGGGCCATATACATGCCGTCGAGCCAAATCTGGTTGGGATAGACGGCCTTGTGCCAAAACACGCCCTCTTTGGTGCGCGGCTGGGTCTCGAGCTGGCGATAGATCGTGTCCATAGCGGCACGGTACTTGGGCTTGCCCACCAGGTCGTACAGCTTGTAGAGGGTCTTGCCCGCATTGACGTTGTCGAGGTTGTACTCCTCGGGCTTGTAATGCTTGATGGTGCCGTCTTCCTGGACAAAGAAGTCGATGTAGTCATCGGCAAACGTCAGATAGCGCTGCTCGCCCGTGATCTCGTACAGCTCGATGAGCGCCTTGATCATGCAGCCATCGATGTAGTTCCAGGTGTTCTCCTTGCCGGCACGGAGCTTTTCGATGTTCCAAGCGGGTGCCTGCGGCGTAGACGTCTCGATCAGCTGCTCGATGTAGCTATCCAGAATCTGATTGCAACCCATTGCTGTCCCCTCTGACGTTGATGATGGGTGAACGTTAACCTTAGTGTAACGCGAACGGGGAATGTAGGGTGAACGTTAACCCTACATTCCCCGCGAACGGCAGGCTTTTAGCGGCAAACGGCAACAAGCCCCGCGGCGATTCGATGCGCTAGACGCTCATAGCCGGCCGGGCTGTAGTGCAATCCGTCCGGCATATATAGCTCGCGGTGCTCGGGCAAAAACGGGCTGATGCCGCTCTGAGCGTACAGGTCGATCACCGGCACCGAGTAGTGGTCGCATACCTCGAGCATCGCCTGTACGTACGCAATCTGTGTCAGACCCAGATGGTTGAGCTCGTTGCTCGCGGGAATATCCTTCTCGTGCTTGCCGCTCGTCTTGCACGGCGTCATAAACACGAGCTTTGCCTGGGGCGAACGCGCCGTGATGGTGCGGATCAGATAGTCGACCGCACCATAGAACTCATGTACATCGGTGCTGCCCAGCTCGCCGAGCGGCACGTTGCGGCTAAAGTCGTTGACACCGCCAAAGACGACATAGACATCGGCCGCGTCATCGATACCGTCCAAACGCTCGACAAACGAATCGGTACGGTCGGCCTTGATGGCGATGCGCGAGCCCTTGATGCCAAAGTTCTCAACCGTAGCGCCGTCCAACAGCGCGCCCAGGTGCGAGGTCCACGAAATATCGTTGCCTCCCCCACCGCAGCCGTTATCGCCCCAGGTCGTCGAGTCGCCAAAACAGCAAATGGTCGACTCGCTCAAGCCCTTCGTTTCCATAATCTTCTCCTCACCCGCCCGTCGGCGGTCTTATAGGTATCTATCGTTCATCCGCAGCATGCCGAGGACCTATGCACGGGCGCCTGCCGCAGCATGACAATCGAGCCACTCGATATCCTCGGCAAGGTGCGTCACGCCCAGATGGTGTCCACCCGGACAAACCTCATGACGCAATCCCTCGCCACAACCCAGCAGCTCGTATGCATTGCGCACGATATCGAGCTGCTCATCGACATTTGCTAGACCGCGAACGCCGTTTAGATGGTCTTCCTCGCAACTTTGCACCAGCAGCGGACGGGGCGCGATAAGCGAGGCGATATCGCCCAGGTCGAGCAAACGCCAGAGTCCGGGCGTGTAATTGCAGCTGCAATTACCGTTAAGGTGCAACAGCGAATCGTCGACACCATACAGATAGCCCGAGACAAACGCCTTGCGCACGCGTGGGTCGAGCGCAGCCAGATACAGCGTCATGTAGCCGCCGCCCGAAAAGCCAAAGCATCCCAGGTCGTCCATGGCGATATCGCCACGCGCTTCTAGATAATCGATCAGCCGCATGTTGTCCCAGGCGTTGAGCCCTGCGACCGACAGGCCCAGCGGCTCCGCCATGCGAGCCTGGTTAAGACACGTGCCGCGCAGGTAGCTCGCCTCATCGTCGCCCTGACCCTTCCAGTCGCGGCGGTATCCCCAGCCGCGGGCATCGGGGCAGACGGCCACATAGCCCATACGCGCCAAGCGCAGGCCGTAGTCGTAGTTAAACTTACGGACCGCATCATCAACCGCCGGCACGCCCGTAACGCCGGCAATACTTGCGGCGCCCGCGCCCTGGTGGCCATGTGGACAGATATAGCAGTGCTTGAGTCCCTGCTCGTCAAGCTTTGGGCGAGACGGTTCCAACAGGTAGAACGGCATCCACACATCGCGCTCGACCTGCAGCAATGCATGGGTGCGCACAATGCCGCCGGCAATCTGTACGCGGCCGAGTTCACGAACCTCAATCGAGGCACGATCCATAAGCGAAAGACCCAAGACATCGTACAGACGGGCTCTGGTCGCAACTCTCCACGCCTCAAAATCCGCAGGCGTCTTGCCCGCAAAGGCGGCTTTGCGCCCCTCGCGCTTCAGTCGGGCGCGCAGAGCAGGCTCGTCTTCGTAGTAAGTCTCGATATGCACCGTACGACCGTTGGCAGACAGGTCGGCTGTCTCCACCGCATCGCCGTCGCCGCCCTCGGGATCCCAGTCATCCGCACCGGCAAGCACATGCTCGCGCGCATAGCGCTCGGCATCCTGTTTGCTCAGGCGATGGGCCCACGGCACCCAGGCAGCCGTATCCCCCGCCGGGCCAAACAGGGTTCCCCCAGCATACAAAGTAGTATCTTGTGCCGCCGGCTTATTCCAATCCCACCAGCCTTCCGGTGCGATATGGTCTCCCAACCAACAATCAATCAGCACGGTCTGGGCCCAGTTACGCCACGGACGCCCCAGGTAGACCGATCCAGGAGCAATGCCTTCGTCTGCCGTAAAGGAACAACCGTGGAACACGAATCCGCACGGTTCGCCCTCGGGCGTAGAGGCCGCCGTCACGTATCCGTTTACGTCCATATCGCGATTGAGCGAGCGAATCTCGCAGCCCTCAAAGTAGGCACACGCCCCACCAAAGATAAAGTCGACATCGCCGGCAATAAGGCAGCGGCGATAGTACTGCCGACCCACACGACGAGGTGCAAACTGCTTGGGACCAATGAACCCGCCCGGCTTAACCTCGCGCGGCGGCAACGGACCCGCAAACAGCGTGTCCTGATGTCCCAAAATGCGACAGGCGTCGACAACCAGGCGGTCGCCATCGGCATACAGGGCAATTGCCTGACCGACCTCGCGCCCGTTGCCCGCATCGTTTTCGATCGTAAGGTTTGCAAGCGTCACGTCATCGGCATCGACCAGCATCGTATACGTACGGAATGTGCCGAGCATCCCGTCCAGGCCGCTGCCGTCCCCAGAGGGCATTTTGGCGCCCAGGTCGCCCACGATGCGTACACTATCGGCCGTCTCGCCCTCAATCGTCACATGCGGACGGCGAATCTCGACCCGCTCTCGGTACTCGCCCGGCGCCACCAGCACGCGCACCGGCACAGTCTCATCGGGCACGCACCGCTCCACCGCCTCTAGAGCTGCCGAAATGCTGCGATACGCGCCTTCGCGCACGAGTGATACCTCAAAGAGGCGCTCTTTGTCACCCATTTGTCACCATGCTTTCTATTGCAGGACAATCGCGGGCATCGCCCGTCAATCGCCCTTGCGATCTGCCGCGATTGCTGCATTGACCTATTCGAGCGCTCGATACGAAAAATCGCTAAAGGTTGCTCTGAGTTTGCCGTATGCGAGATCGACCGCTCCGAGCCCCAACATGCCGCCAGTAAAATGTGGCCCCAAAATGTGCTCATCGCCCAAGTTTTCCTCGGCAAATGAGCAACCGAGGTCTTCCCATCCATCGCCGTCATCGACAGCGAAGCACAGTTTGCCCGCGTGGGCGACGATACGAAGGCCGATCTTTCCCGCAGGGGAAAGCGTCTTGCGTCCATCGGTGCCCAGGGGCATCGAATACGAACCGTTATCGCAGACGAGCACATCTGCGACGCGCTCTCCATTCTTCTCGTCAAACCCCACCAACAGGGCAACATAGCAGCGCGAATCGTACATTGCGACCATGCCCGCCGCCTGGTTATAGTTACCCGGCGCCACGTCCACATGGGTCACGGCCTCAAAAGAAAAATCTTGGATTCGGCGGACGACAAGCGTTTGGTCAAACAGCGAGCTCAGAGAATCGTTTCCCGTAAGGACCAACCCGTCTGCCTCGTCGATTCGCACACGCAGATCGTCTATAACGCGTGGGGTCAACCATTCTTCACGCCACAGATCGCAATCAGGATCAAACGCCGTTTCGTAGGTGGTGTCACGGCGGTACGGCTCGCTCTCGGTGCCGGCTGTGACACCGGCAGGAGCCGGAACCGCCAGCTGGGGTTCGCTGCCGCCAGCGGAAAGGCGCGGCCAACCGTCAATCCAATCAACACGCTGCAAAGCCGACTCGCGCCCCAAAGGAGACGTCGACGCTCCCGGAAGATGACGAGCACAAAGATGGCAGGCGTACCAAGAGCCATCGGGAGCCTCGACAAGATTGCCGTGGCCGCTCTTTAATAGAATCGAAGACGTACCGGCTGCCGAAACCAACGGATTGTTCGGCATGGGTTCGTAATAGCCGTCGACGGTTCGAGAGCGCGCGACAATCGTTCGGTGATTGACGCCAGTGCCGCCCTCGGCAGCAAGCAGATAGAACCAGCCATCGTGCTCTAACACATGCGGCCCTTCGCACACACATGGAACATCGCCGGTGTGGTCAAAGATGCGCTTAGGGTCACCGACGCCACCGGTATATGTATCGAGCTCGTACATAAGAACGCCGTTAAACTTGTAATGGCCCTCTAATGGACGCCAATCCCACTGCGGAACCACCAGGCGACAGCCATCCTGCGCATGAACCAAGCAGGGATCGAACCCCTTGGCACCCAACTTGACGGGCTCACTCCAAGGACCCTCGATGTTCCGCGCGCGCACCAGATAGTTATCAACGTCTTTAAAGGCTCCGCTCACGGTTTTTGCCACAGAGTAGACCAGGTAGAACTCGCCCTTAGCATAGGTAAGATCCGGTGCCCAGACGCCACCGGACTCGGGAATTCCCCTCAAATCGAGCTTATCGAGAATACCGCCCAGACTCTCCCAGTGCACCAGGTCACGCGAGTGATACAGGCTCACGCCCGGCAACCAGGTAAACGTCGAGGTGACCATATAGTAGTCATCGCCGGCGCGGCACAGGCACGGATCGGGATGGAACCCCGGCAGAACGGGGTTGGAAAAAAAGGAGGCACCCGCAAAGCGCTTCGTAGTTTCTTGTGACATGAGGACTTCTTTCATCGGTGATAGCGATACAAAAATGCCGGCGTCAACATAGACGCCGGCGCAACTTCTTACGAACTTGTTTTAAGCGCGGATAACCTTGTCGACGTTCTGCAGCTGCAGCTCCTCGCCGTCATGGCCCTCGATGCAAACGTTTTGCAAGTCGAGCACGGCGACGTTCTGTGCGATGATGCCTTGGCGAACCATGGGATCAACACCGCAGGCCATAGCCGGCACAAAAGGCTCAGCGTTGGGCGAGAAAGTCACGTGGACATCCTCGAACGTCAGGCGCGTCACCTTGCTCTCGGGAAGGCCCGTGATGTAGGCAGCGGCTGCATGGCAGTTGGTGGCCTCGATGTCGCGGAACGTCGTGGCGCCAAAGCCGGGCGTACGGTCATCGACGGGCAGCGCCTCGCGGCTCTGGACGTAGTCGGTCTTGCCGTCCTTGTCGCAGAAGTAGAAGGAGTTGACCACAAAGGGCGTGAGCACCTCGTCCATGCGGATGTGCTCAAAGGTGATGCCCTCGTTGACGGCGTCCTTGCCGCGACCGCGACGGGTCTTAACGCGCAGGCCGCGATCGGTGCGCTCGAACAGGCACTTGCTCACGGTAAGGTCCTTGATGCCACCGGCGGCCTCGGAACCCAGGACCACGGCGCCGTGGCCATCGTGCATGTAGCAGTGCGAGATCAGCACGTCGTGCGTTGCGGGGCGAAGCTCGGGCTCAATGCCCAGCTTGCCGCTCTTGATGGCGATACAGTCGTCGCCCACCGAGAACTGGCAGCCCAAGATGCGAACAAAGCCGCAGCTCTCGGGATCGAAGCCGTCAGTGTTGTGGGAGTTCTTGGGGCCCTCGATGGACAGGCAGAGCGCATCGACGTGCTCGCACAGAATGGGGTGGATGTTCCACGCCGGGCTGTTGCGGACGGTAAAGCCGGCCAGGCTCACGTTCGCGCACTCGGACAGGAAGATCATGCGCGGACGGGCGACCTCGCGGCCCTCCTCGGGACGGAAGATGTTCTTAAAGTCCTTGTTCCACCAGTTGTCCTCGGCAAAATCGGTCTGGCCGTCAATTGCACCGCGGCCATAGATGCACACGTCGTGCACGCTCAGGCCGGTAAAGGTGGAGCAATAGGTTGCAAAGCTCTCGCCCTCCCAACGGCCCAGCGGGGTCATGTCGGTACCGGCGTAACCGGCGCCCTCGTCGCCCTTGACCGTGCCTGGGATGTAGGCCAGCGCAGCGCGATCGTGGCGGGCCAGCAGCACCGCGCCCTCGGCAAGCTCAATATTGATATCGCTCTTAAGGAAGAGGGACTTGATGCGGTAGTTACCGGCGGGGATCAGCACGCGACCGCCCTTGGGGCAGGCCATGATGGCGGCCTGGATGTTGGTGGTGTCATCGTGCTCGGCATCGCCCTTGGCGCCGCAATCGCGAACGTCGATGGTAAAGGGCTCAGCAAGCGTGGTGACGCCGACACTCAGCTCGCGCTCGCCGCAGACAAAGCGAACCAGGTTGCGCTTGCCGGGAACCAGGCCATCAACATAGGTCTCGACCTTATTCGTGGTGCCGGCGGGCTCGTCGTTAACAAAGATCTCCCACGTATCGGCGCAGGTAAAGTAACCGCCATCGTCGAGCTCGATCACGGCCGCGCGGGCGTTGCGCCAGATAACGTTCGTATCCATGGGTCTCTCCCTATAAAAGTTCTCTAAGAGTTAATTGTACGCTGTTGTAAAAAAGGGCCGTACCTGCCGGCGGATATCCGGTGGCACGGCCCTGTGGTTTGGACGATGCGTCTGGCCTTACTCGGCGGGGATCACGCTGCCGTCCTGGAAGCCAACGTTGTTGTGGGCGAAGCACTCCTCGTACTTAAAACCGGAGAGCTCCTCGCAAAGCGCCTTGACCTCGGGCTTGACGTCGGCCATCTTGCCGCCCTCCTTGACGCGCTTGATCTCGTCGCAGAGGATGTCGCACTGCTCCTTGTCGATCTTGATGCCGCGGGCGAGGACAGCTGCGAGCAGGAAGAAGCCGGCGCAGCCGATGAGCATGTAGCCGCAGATGTACAGGGGCACGGTAGCGGGCTGGGTCACGGCGTCGCTGTTGCCGGCAGTCTGAATGAAGCCGGAGGCGGCGAGGACGATGGCCCAAGCGTTGACGGCGATAGCCTGGGCGACCTGCTGGCAGAGCTGCTGAGCGGAGCTGTAGATGCCCTCGCGACGACGCAGGGTGATGAGCTCATCGACATCGGGGATGTAGTTGAGCAGGACATCGGGCAGGTACTGGAAGCCAACATAGAAGAACTTCCAGATGGCAAAGATGATGGGGTAGGCGATCATTGCGATGGCGACCGTAGAGGTGCCGTTGATCTGACCGAAAGCGAAGTAGTTATAGGCGAAGATGCACGCAGCGCAACCGACGTTGGCCAGGTACCAAGACTTGTGGAAGCCCTTCTTAGCCATGAGGGCAACCCATGCAGCGGTGCAGACGATAGCAACGACCTTGCCGGGCATCTCCATCACAGACTCGTAGGACTTAGGAATCTGCAGGCAGTAGACGATAAAGAAGGACAGGCAGGCAGACCAGCAGGCAGCGGCGAGCTTCGTGGAAACCTGTGCGTACAGGACCTTGCGGAAGGACTTGTTACGGAAGGTGGAGACGACGTCAACAAAGAACTTCTTGATGCCCTCGCCAACGCTCTCGATCTTCTCCTGGGCGACCTCCTCGGGGGTGTGCTCCCACGTGGACAGGTAGACGCACAGCAGCGAGATTGCCATAACCGAAGCGTTGATCGCAGCGATGATGAAGTAGCTGAACGGGTTGGTCTCGCCAAAGGTACCAAAGCCAAAGCCGACGAGCGCAGCCATCAGGAAGCCGGCGGCATTACCAAAGAGGTGCTTGTAGCCGGTGAGGTACGTGCGCTCCTTGAAGTCGTCGGTCATCTCGATGGTAAGCGGCGACAGGTTGGCGGTGCAGAACGTGTACGCGACGTTATAGATCAGGTACAGCGCGAAGTAGTACGGGAAGCCAAACGGCGTGGCGACGAAGATGAGCGGCTCGGCGATCATCATCGGGATAGCCAGCAAGATCCAGAAACGGCGACGGCCAAAGATGCGGCCGACCTTGGTGGCGTAGAAGTTATCGGCCACGAAGCCCATCAGCGGGCAAAGGATGGCGTTAAGGTAGATGGCGAACGAGCTGATCAGAGCCGCCTCGCCTGCGGACAGACCGCACTCCGTGGACAGGAACAGCACCATGTAGCTGTGCGTAAAGCTCAGGGCACCGGAATTGAGCATGCCGCCCATACCAAAGCCCAGGCGCGTCCAGAATGTGATCTTGCGCTTTTTACCGATCTTGTTAGTCATCGAGCTCCCTCTCTTTTCTCGATTGTCTTGGAACAAGACGTTGGAGTCCATACCGACGTTTGTCTGCATGTCGTTCAGGGTGAACGTTTAGCTAGATTATGCGCGATTGCTTGCATCAGGTGAACGTTCACTTGCATATTATCCTTAAACGGTCGATTTTTGCCGCTGAACGGATGGATCTATCGCCTTTTTGCCCAGTTTTTTGGCTATTTCTGCACGCTATTGGACATTAACCCTCAGAGGTGAACGTTTAGTTTGTATTCGTTTTCATATTTAATAAGCAAAAAGGCGGCCATGCGAACATGACCGCCTTGACCGATCGACCACGCGACCGAGGCTCTATGGGAGCGCCAACCAGCCCGACGCTCCCCTTCCACCCTTACAGGCAGACGCCGTCCTTCCAGATGCTGATCTCGTGGCACCCACGACGCTCGGCACTCGTAAGCTTGCCGCTCGCCGTATCCAGCACCAGCTGATACAGGTCGCCGGCAGCCTCGTCGAGCGTGCGCTCGCCCGTGGCCACGACGCCGGCGTTAAAGTCCATCCAGTTGGCCTTGTGGTCGCACAGGCGCTGATTGGTGAACACCTTGAGGGTGGGCGCCGGCGCGCCAAACGGCGTACCGCGACCGGTGGAGAACAGGATCACGTGGCAGCCGGCGGCCGTAAGGGCCGTGGTCGACACCATATCGTTGCCGGGGCCGCACAGCATATTCAGACCGTGCTTGGTAGCCTGGCCGGCGTACGGTAGCACGTCGACGATGGGCGCAGAGCCGCCCTTTTGCACGCAACCGCAGCTCTTGTCCTCGAGCGTGGTGATGCCGCCGTCCTTGTTGCCGGGGCTCGGGTTTTCGTAGACAACCTCGCCGTGGCTAATAAAGTAGTCCTTAAAGCCGTTAAGCATGTCGGAGGCGGCGTTGAACACCTGCTCGTCCTCGCAGCGGTCGAGCAGGATGCTCTCGGCACCAAACATCTCGGGGACCTCGGTGAGCACCGACGTGCCGCCGCGGGCGACAACCATATCGCTCACGCGACCGATCGTAGGGTTGGCGGTAATACCCGAAAGACCGTCGGAGCCGCCGCACTTAAGGCCGATGACCAGCTCGGAGGCCGGGATGGGCTCGCGCTTGGCCTGCTTGGCAAGATCTGCCAGCTCGGACAGGATGCGGTGGCCGTCAACCTGCTCGTCGGCAACATCCTGGCAGGTGAGGAAGCGGACGCGCTCGTGATCGTACTCGCCCAGCTCGTCGAGCACCTGCTGATGTGTGCAGTTCTCGCAACCGAGCGACAGGAACAGCACACCCGCGGCGTTTGCATGACGCGACAGCGCCACCAGCAGACGGCGAGTCTGGGCATGGTCGGCGCCGGTCTGCGAGCAGCCAAACGGATGCGGGAAGTAATAGACGCCCTCCAGCGAACCCTCGACAAGGTCCTGAGCGTTCTCGCACATGGCGCGGGCGACCTCGTTCACACAGCCGACCGTGGGGATAATCCACAGCTCGTTGCGCGTGGCAGCGCGGCCGTCGGCGCGGCGGAAGCCCATAAAGGTCTCGGGCTCAACCGACTCGACAACCGGGTGCGTCGGGTTGTAGGTGTACTCGACCTCGCCCGAAAGGTTGGTCTTCACGTTGTGCGTATGCAGCCACTGACCGGGCTGGATGTCCTCCGTCACGTGGCCGATGGGAAGACCGTACTTGATGACGTCCTCACCAGCCGCAATAGCGCGCACGGCCATCTTGTGGCCCTGCGGGATATCCTCCACGGCAACGACCTCGCCCACGCCGGGGACGGCGACGGCCGTGCCCTTGGCGAGCGGCGACAACGCGACGATGACGTTATCGGCCGGATTGATCTGGATAGTGTTCATTACAAATAGTCCTAACCCTACTGTTGAGCAAAAGTCAGCGAACGATTCAAGGCGGTGTCTTTAAGCCTGAGCGTTGGCGAACGCCTGCTTAACGCCCTCGGCGCGCACGACGGCGAGCGCCTTGACGACAAACTCCTCCAGGCCGGCGATCTGCGTAAGGTCCTCGCCCCACATCTGCTCGTTGGTGAGCACCTCGTGCACCAGCTCGGCATCCTCGGCACCGGCATGGGCGGCGTAAAAGTCGAGCACGAAGGCGTCGTCCTGGGCGGTGTATTCGGTGCCGTCGGCACGACGCAGGTGCAGGCCGTCGCCCTCGCGGGACACGAGCTCCTGCGTGTAGAAGGCGATGAGCGTAGCGAGACTCGTGGCAAGGCACTTGGGCAGGTTGCCGGTCTCGGCGACGTAGTCCTTGAGCGTGGGCAGGTCGCGGGCGCGCCACTTGGCGGTGGAGTTGAGGCAAATGGAGAGCAGCGCGTGATCGATAAACGGGTTATCGAAGCGGTTCTCGACGGCGGCGGCAAAGGCCTTGCAGTCCTCAACGTCCAGATCGGCGGCAAGGGTCGGGATGACCTCGTCGTAGAGCATAGTGTTCATAAAGCCGCGGACGGTCTCGTCGTGCATGCAGTCGCGCACGATATCGAAGCCGGCAACCCAGGAGCCCGGGACGAAGGCGGTGTGGGCACCGTTGAGGATGCGGACCTTGCGCTTCTTGTACGGGGTGACGTCGGGGGTCACGAAGACGCCGGGCAGGCCGGCCTTCACGAAGGGCAGGCGCTCCTTGAGCGACTCGTCTCCCTGGATGCCCCACATCTGGAAGGGCTCGCGCACGGCCAGGAACGGATCCTCGTAGCCCAGACGCTCAGCCACGGCAGCGGCCTCCTTGGGATCGCGAATGCGGCCTGGGACGATGGTGTCGACGAGCGTGGTGCAGATGGTGCAGTCGTTGGCCATCCACTGCGCAAACTCGTCCTCCCAGCCCCAGTCGCTCACGTACTGGTTCATGATGCGCAGCAGCTCCTCGCCGTTGTGGTCGATGAGCTCGCAGGCGAGCACGATAACGCCCGGCTTGCCGGCGGCCCAGCGGGTGTGGAGCACCTGGGCAAGCTTGGCGGGGAAGCTCGCGGGCGGCATGTCGTCGGCCTTGCAGGACGGATCGTAGGCGATGCCAGCCTCGGTGGTGTTGGAGACGATGATCTCCAGATCGTCGGATGCGGCGACCTCCATGATGGCGCGGTAGTCGTCCTCGCGATACGGGTTAAGGCAGCGGCTGCAGGCGCTGATCACACGGGACTCGTCGACCGTGTTGCCGTTCTCCTTGCCGCGCACCAGCACGGTGTACAGGTCGTCCTGGGCATTGATGCCGTCGGCAAAGCCAAAAGCGCCGCTGATGGGCTGCACCATGACGATCTTACCGTTCCAGCCGGTGGCCTCGTTGCCCATGTCAAAGAAGCGATCGACGAAGGCACGCAGGAAATTGCCCTCGCCAAACTGCAGAACCTTCTCGGGCGCGTCCTTGGGAAGCAGGTAGCCCTCGTAGCCGATCTTCTCGAGCGTCTCGTAGCTGATGTTCTCCATCTATGTCTCTCCTTAGGCGTTTGTTAGCGTGCAAGCTTGCCGGGGGCGCCGCGTGTGGCGACGGCGCTCCCGGGTTCTATGTGATTCGGTGCGAACTTAGGCCTCGACGGTGTCCAGGTCAAAACCGAAGTAGCGGACGGAGTTGTTGTAGCTGATGTCGCGCACGATGGTGCCCAGCAGCTCCATGTCGGCCGGATACTTGCCCTGCTCGACCCACTCGCCGATCACGCTGCACAGCACGCGGCGGAAGTACTCGTGGCGCGGATAGGACAGGAAAGAACGGGAATCGGTGAGCATGCCGACAAAGTTGCCCAGAACGCCCTCGTTGGCAAGGGCCGTGAGCTGCTCGCGCATGCCGACCTCGTTGTCGTTGAACCACCAAGCGGAACCGTTCTGGATCTTACCGGCGGTCGGGGCCTCCTGGAAGCAACCCATGACGGTATCGATCATGGTGTTATCGATGGGGTTCAGGCTGTACAGGATGGTCTTGGGCAGGCCGCAGGTCTCCTGGATGGAGTTGAGGAAATCGGCGAGCTGGTCGGACGGCGTGTAGTTGGAGATGCAGTCGTAACCAGTGTCGGGGCCAAGCTTGGCAAACATGGCGCGGTTGTTGTCGCGCTTGCAGCCAAAGTGCAGCTGCATGGCCCAACCCAGGCGGACATACTCGCCGGCGACAAACTGCATAAAGGCGGTCTTGTACTTAAGGACCTCTTCCTCGGTGAGCGGCTCGGCGGCCAGGCCCTTAGCGAAGATGGCCTCGATCTCGTCGGCAGAAGCCGGGACATACATGACGTAGTCGAGTGCGTGGTCGGAGGCGCGGCAACCCAGCTCGTGGGCGACGTCGTAGCGCTTGGAGATAGCAGCCTTCATGCCCTCGAAGTCGTTGATCTCGACGTCGGCGACCTCGGAGAGGTGCTTGCAGTAGTCGGCGAACTCCTGACCACGCTCAATGCGCAGGGCGGCATCGGGACGCATGGCCGGAACGACCTGGACGTCAAAGCTCTCGTCGGCGGCAATCTTCTTGTGCCACTCAAAGCTGTCGGCAGGGTCGTCGGTGGTGCAAATCATGCGGACGTTGGACTGCTTGATCAAGTTGCGGCAGGTGAAGCTGGCCTCGGCGAGCTTAGCGTTGGCAAGGTCCCAGACCTCCTGGGCGGTCTTGCCGTTGAGGACGCCCTCGTAGCCAAAGTAGCGCTTGAGCTCCAGGTGGCTCCACTCAAAGACCGGGTTACCCACGCAACGGCCCAGAGTCTCGGCCCACTTTTGGAACTTCTCGCGAGCAGGGGCATCGCCGGTGATGAAGCGCTCGTCGACGCCGTTGGCGCGCATCAGGCGCCACTTGTAGTGGTCGCCGCCCAGCCAGACCTCGGTGATGTTCTCGAAGCGCTTGTCATCCCAGATCTCCTTGGGAGAGATGTGGCAGTGGTAGTCGACGATGGGCATGCCCTCGGCAAAGCTGTGGAACAGCTCCTCACCGGTCTTAGTGCTTAGCAGGAAATCCTGATCGTCCATGAAGTTTTTCATCAAACAACCCCTTTGTTGGCGGAGCGGGCGCACAACGCGCCCGTTATCCTTTAGGTGAACGTTCACCATATTAGTGCATTTGTTACGTGAAGGTGAACGTTCACCTAACCACCATGGGGTGAACGGTAGATTTTGGCGGGTCAACGGTTACTGGGCGTGGAGCCCAACGATCTTATTTTCAGGTCTAATACTTTTCCCGAGAAGTGAACGAGTCAAAACGGACCCCCGGAGCATCGACACTTTTGGCGGCTCATTTCCTGCGGTTTTGCCGTTGGAATCCTGCGGTTTAGGCGCCAAAAAGTGTGGATGCTTCAGGGGTCCAAATAAGGTCGTTCACTTCGCGGAAAAGTATTCACCTTCGATTTGCCGGCGCGCACAAAA
>ERZ869979.168-NODE-168-length-19103-cov-3.764428_pt1 | contig 19103 bp, 30 predicted proteins | sample MGYA00521269_ERZ869979 | MGnify/ENA primary metagenome ERZ869979 (study PRJEB32232, sample SAMN07284974) | human gut metagenome | biome: human-associated habitat; material: feces | host: Homo sapiens | place: Tanzania | collected 2014-04-05 ... | reverse complement strand
GTTCAACGATTTTCCCAAGCTTCGTTGAGCATACATTCGCTGTTTACAATGGTAAGGAATTCATTCCTGTCTATGTAACAGAAGATATGGTAGGCCATAAGTTAGGTGAATTCGCACCTACAAGAAAATTCGGCGGACACGGTGACGATAAGGCCGCTTAATTAGGAGGAAATAAAGATGGACGTAAAAGCAACAGCAAAAACAGTTCGTGTTACTCCTCGTAAGGCTAGATTGGCACTTGACCTCGTTCGTGGAAAGAGCGTTGATGAAGCATTAGCTATCCTCAAGTTCTTACCTAACAAGGCAGCCGCTGAAGCATACAAGGTAGTAAAGAGCGCTGCAGCAAATGCAACAAACAATCATCAGCTAAATGCTGAAAACCTTTATATCAAGGAATGCTACGCAAATGAAGGTGTTGTCCTCAAGCGTTTCATGCCTAGAGCTAAGGGTTCTGCTTCAAGTATTTTTAAGAGAACTAGCCACATCACAGTAGTGGTTAGCGATGAGAGATAAGGGAGGAAGATCAGAATATGGGACAGAAAGTTAGTCCAATCGGCATGCGTGTCGGTGTCATCCGCGATTGGGAATCCAGATGGTATGCAGATAAGGCTGATTATGGAGATCTTCTGAACGAAGATACAAAGATCCGTGAATTCCTCGAAAAGGAACTCAAGGATGCTTACATCTCCAGAATCGAAATTGAACGTACAGGCAAGAAGGATGTTAAGGTTATCATCCGTTGTGCTAGACCTGGTGCAGTTACAGGCAAGGCTGACGAAAACGGCAAAGACAACGCTGCTAAGTTAAGAGCTAAGCTTGCTAAGTTGACAGCAGGTAAGAATGTAAAGATGGACATCGTTCAGGTTGCAAACCCTGATTTAGATGCTCGTTTAGTTGCTCGTAAGATTTGCGAACAACTCGAAAACCGTCAGTCTTTCAGAATTGCTCAGAAGAAGGCAATTCAGCAGACAATGAGATCTGGTGCCAAGGGTATCAAGACTCTATGTAAGGGAAGACTTGGAGGAGCTGAAATTGCTCGTTCCGAAGGTTATTCAAGAGGTGTCGTTCCACTCCATACATTAAGAAGTGATATCGACTATGCAGCTGAAGAAGCACAGACAACTTACGGTAAGTTAGGTGTTAAGGTTTGGATCTGCCGTGGTGAAGTATTACCTGGTCAGATGGTTAAGGAACCAGAAGCTCCAGCTGGAAGAAGAGATAACAACAGACGTGGAAACAACAGACGCCCTCAGCGTGGAAACAGACGTGCAGCTAGAAATACTGCAGCTGAAAACGCAGCTCCTGCTGAAAAGACAGCAGCTGAAGGAGGTAACGACTAATGTTAATGCCTAATAGAACAAAATACAGAAGACCTCATAGATTAAGCTATGAAGGACGCGCTAAAGCTGGTCGTGAATTAGCATTTGGTGAATTCGGTCTTGTAGCTGATGAAGGTGCTTATGTAAGTAGTGCTCAGTTAGAAGCAGCACGTATTGCTATGACTCGTTATATCAAACGTGGTGGTAAAGTTTGGATCAAGGTGTTCCCACAGCTTGCAAAAACTAAGAAGCCTCTCGAAGTACGTATGGGTTCTGGTAAGGGTGCTCCTGATCATTGGGTAGCAGTTGTACAGAAGGGAAGAATTCTCTTCGAAGTAGCAGGTGTTGATGAAGCAGTTGCAAGAGAAGCATTAAGACTTGCTGCTAATAAACTCTGCGTTAAAACACGCTTTGTAAAAAAGAGTGAGGAGGTTAAGAAGTAATTATGAATATTAAAGAAATCAGAGACCTCTCTAACGAAGAGCTCGAAAAGGAAGTTGTTTCCCTCAAGGAAGAACTTTACGACTTGAGATTTGCTCAGGCAACAGGTTCTCTTGAGAATCCAGCTCGTATCAAGGATATTAAGAAGACAATTGCGCGTATGAAGACTGTAATTACAGAACGTGCAAATGCACAATAAGGAGGGCTAGAAGATGGCAGAAAGAAATAGACGTAAGGTCCTTCGTGGAACAGTAGTTTCCGACAAAATGGACAAAACAATCGTCGTAGAGATCACTACATCTAAGGCTGATCCTAAATACGGCAGACATGTTAAGTTTTCTACAAAGTTCAAGGCTCATGATGAAAACAATGAAGCAAAAATTGGTGACATTGTAGAAGTAATGGAAACAAGACCATTATCTAAAGATAAGAGATGGAGACTTGTAGAAATCATGGAAAGAGCAAAATAATAAAAGGAGGCTACAAGCATGGTACAGCAGGAAAGCAGACTCAAGGTTGCTGATAACACTGGCGCTAAAGAGTTACTTGTTATCCGCGTTATGGGTGGATCTACCAGAAGATATGCGAACATCGGTGATGTAATCGTTGCTACTGTTAAAGATGCAACACCAGGTGGCGTTGTTAAAAAAGGTGATGTAGTTAAAGCTGTTGTAGTTCGTACTGTAAAAGGAGTTCGTCGTAAAGACGGTTCTTACATCAAGTTCGATGAAAACGCTGCTGTAATCATCAAAGATGATAAAACACCAAAAGGAACTCGTATTTTTGGACCAGTAGCTAGAGAGCTTCGTGATAAACAGTTTATGAAAATTGTTTCCTTAGCTCCGGAAGTATTATAGGAGGTACCTGATGTCAACATTTAAAATTAAAAAAGGTGATACTGTTAAAGTTATCGCTGGTAAAGATAAAGACAAAGAAGGAAAAGTAATCTCTGTTAATCCGAAAAAAGGTGCTGTTCTGGTAGAAGGCGTAAATATGGTCACAAAACACACAAAACCATCCATGGCAAATCAGCAGGGCGGTATTGTAGAGAAAGAAGCATGGCTTGATGCATCTAACGTAATGGTTATGCATGAAGGCAAAGCAACTCGTGTTGGCTTCAAAATGGAAGGTGACAAGAAAGTACGTTTCGCCAAAACTACAGGCAAAGTAATCGATTAATAAGAGAGGAGGCCATTTAAAGTGAGCAGACTGAAAGAAACATACAAAAATGAGATCGTAGATGCTATGATCAAAAAGTTTGGTTATAAGAATATCATGGAAGTGCCGAAACTCGACAAAATCGTTGTTAACATGGGTGTAGGTGAAGCCAAAGATAACGCTAAACTGTTAGACGCAGCTGTAGCTGATATGGAATTAATTACAGGTCAGAAAGCTGTTACAACAAAAGCTAAAAATTCAATCGCAAACTTCAAAATTCGTGAAGGTATGCCGATTGGTTGTAAAGTAACCTTAAGAGGCGAAAAAATGTATGAATTTGCAGACCGCCTTATTAACTTAGCACTGCCACGAGTACGTGACTTCCGCGGCGTTAATCCTAACGCATTCGATGGAAGAGGTAACTACGCACTCGGAATCAAAGAGCAGTTAATTTTCCCGGAAGTGGAATATGATAAAGTCGATAAAGTAAGAGGTATGGATATCATTTTCGTTACAACTGCAAAGACAGACGAAGAAGCCCGTGAATTATTGACATTATTTAACATGCCATTCGCAAAATAATTATAGGAGGGAAAATTCATGGCTAAAACAGCAATGAAAGTAAAACAGCAGCGTAAACAGAAATTCTCCACAAGAGAATACAATCGTTGCAGAATCTGTGGACGTCCACATGCTTATTTAAGAAAATACGGAATCTGCAGAATTTGTTTCCGTGAATTAGCATACAAAGGTCAGATCCCGGGAGTTAAAAAAGCTTCCTGGTAAGCCGAAAATGTAAGTAAGTGACCATAAGCCACTTAAGAGAAGTCTCTGCCTTATGGCAGACTTCACTTAGTGCCGGGTCGTTACAATATAAATTATTAATTTCACATGAAAAGTCTAAATTATAGGAGGAAACTATCATGACAATGAGCGATCCAATCGCAGATATGCTTACTAGAATTCGTAATGCAAACACTGCAAAACATGACACAGTAGATGTTCCGGCATCTAAAATGAAACTTGCTATCGCAGAAATCCTTTTAAAAGAAGGATATATTACAAAATACGAAGTTCTTGAAGATGGAGTATTCAAAACAATCCATATCACACTGAAATACGGTGCAGACAAGAACGAAAAAATTATCACAGGTCTTAAGAGAATTTCTAAACCAGGTCTCCGTGTATATGCAGGAAGCCAGGAAATTCCTAGAGTTCTGGGTGGACTGGGTATTGCTATTCTGTCTACAAACCAGGGCGTTATTACAGACAAAGAAGCAAGAAAACTGCATGTAGGCGGCGAAGTATTAGCATTTGTTTGGTAATCTAAGCTAAGTACAGCAGACTAAGAAGTACTGAAAACAGAGAGGAACCATAATAGGCCTTTCCGAAAATTTAAGTAAGGAGGAAATTAAGAATGTCACGTATCGGAAGACATCCAGTAGAAGTTCCGGCAGGCGTAGAAGTTAAAATTGCTGAGAACAATGTAGTGACTGTAAAAGGTCCAAAAGGAACACTTGAAAAAGCGTTACCAACAGAAATGTCAATCAAATTAGAAGATGGTCAGGTAGTTGTTACAAGACCAAACGATTTAAAGAAAATGAAATCCTTACACGGATTAACAAGAACACTGATTCAGAACATGGTAATCGGTGTAAGCCAGGGATATGAAAAAACTCTGGAAGTTAACGGTGTAGGTTACAGAGCTCAGAAACAGGGAAAGAAACTTGTTCTTTCTTTAGGATATTCTCATCCGGTAGAAATGGAAGACCCAGAAGGTCTTGAATCTACAGTTGATGGAAACAAGATCGTTGTTAAAGGTATTGATAAAGAAAAAGTTGGCCAGTACGCTGCTGAAATCAGAGATAAGAGAAGACCGGAACCTTACAAAGGTAAAGGTATTAAATATGCTGATGAAGTTATCAGACGTAAAGTTGGTAAAACTGGTAAGAAATAATTAAGGAGAGTGCAAAAATGGTTAGTAAAGTATCAAGAGCGAAAGTTCGCGCAAAAAAGCATAGAAGATTACGTAATCATCTGAGCGGTACAGCTACAACTCCGCGTTTAGCAGTTTTCCGCAGCAATAATCATATGTATGCTCAGATTATTGACGATACCATTGGAAAAACTCTGGTTTCCGCTTCTACTACTCAGAAAGAAGTAAAAGCAGAATTAGAAAAAACCAATAACGTTGATGCAGCAGCATATTTAGGAACTGTAATCGGTAAGAAAGCAGTTGAAGCAGGAATCAAAGAAGTTGTCTTTGATAGAGGTGGCTTTATATATCAGGGAAAAATCAAAGCATTAGCAGACGCAGCAAGAGAAGCTGGGTTAGAATTCTAATAAGGGAGGAAATGAACACATGAAACGTACTATTATTGATGCTAGTCAGCTTGAATTAGAAGAAAAAGTAGTATCAATCAAGCGCGTAACCAAGGTTGTTAAAGGTGGTCGTAACTTCCGATTCACAGCTTTAGTAGTTGTCGGTGACGGCAACGGACACGTTGGCGCTGGTTTAGGCAAAGCGGCAGAAATTCCGGAAGCAATCCGCAAAGGAAAAGAAGACGCTATGAAAAAATTAGTTACAGTAGCAAGAGACGAAAACGGAAGTATCACTCATGACTTCATCGGTAAATTCGGAAGCGCTGAAATGCTTCTGAAGAAAGCTCCGGAAGGTACTGGTGTTATCGCTGGTGGTCCGGCTCGTGCGGTAATCGAACTTGCAGGTATCAAAAACATCCGTACAAAATGTATGGGTTCCCGTAACAAACAGAACGTAGTTCTGGCTACCATCGCAGGTTTAAGTCAGTTAAAGACTCCGGAAGAAGTAGCAAGACTTCGTGGAAAATCCGTTGACGAGATTTTTGCATAGGAGGACTGAAAAATGGCAGATAAATTAAGAATCACTCTGGTGAAATCTACAATCGGTGCTGTTCCGAAAAACAAAAAAACAGTAGAAGCTTTAGGTTTAAGAAAATTAAACAAAACAGTGGAAATGCCTGATAATGAATCTGTTCGTGGTATGATTCGTCAGGTAAGACACATGGTTAAAGTAGAAGAAATCTAATTATTAAGAAGGAGGTGCCATCATGGATTTATCAAACTTAAAACCAGCTGAAGGTTCCAGACAGAGCGACAACTTCAGAAGAGGTCGTGGACATGGTTCAGGAAATGGTAAAACAGCAGGTAAAGGCCATAAAGGTCAGAAAGCACGTTCAGGCGCTAAGAGACCAGGTTTTGAAGGTGGTCAGATGCCTTTATACAGAAGACTTCCTAAGAGAGGCTTCAAATGTAGAAATTCTAAAGATATCGTTGCAATCAACGTAAGCGAATTAAACAGATTCGAAGACGGAGCTGAGGTAACACCGGCAGCATTACTTGCTTCAGGTGCAATCTCTCGTCTTGGAGATGGCGTTAAACTTCTTGGTAACGGTGAAGTTACAAAGAAAGTTAATGTAAAAGTTAACGCTGTAAGTGAAAGCGCTAAAACAAAAATTGAAGCTGCAGGTGGAACTGTCGAGGTGATCTAATGCTTGAGACTCTTAAAAATGCTTTTAAGATAAAAGATGTAAGACGTCGAATTTACTATGTAGTGTTAATGCTTGTTATCGTCCGTATTGGCTCACAGCTGCCAATACCGGGCGTTGACAGAGATTTCTTTAAACAATTGTTTGCAAATCAGTCAAACGATGCGTTTAACTTTTTCAATGCATTTACAGGTGGTTCTTTCGAGACCATGTCTATTTTTGCATTGAGTATTACACCGTACATTACATCATCCATTATCATTCAGCTTTTGACAATTGCGATTCCGAAGCTGGAAGAAATGCAGCGTGATGGAGAAGAGGGCAGAAAGAAAATGACTGCCATCACTCGTTATGTGACAATAGCTTTAGCGCTGTTCCAGTCCGTTACAATGGCAATCGGATTTGGAAACAGAGGATGGCTTACAAACATGAATTTCACAAGCGTAGTTGTTGCGGTTGCCACTTTGACAGCCGGTTCTGCTATGTTAATGTGGATTGGCGAGCAGATTACGGAAAAAGGTGTAGGAAATGGTATTTCTATCGTACTTATGATTAACATCGTTTCCAGAATACCAAGTGATTTGGTTACTTTGTTTGACAAATTCGTAAAAGGCAAAACCATCGCAAGAGGTGGTTTGTCAGTAATCATTATAGCGGCAATCATTATTTTGGTAGTCGTTATGGTACTTATCCTGAATGGTGCAGAAAGAAGAATACCAGTTCAATATTCCAAGAAAATGGTAGGAAGAAAAATGATGGGTGGACAGTCCAGCAATATTCCACTGAAAGTAAATACTGCCGGTGTTATTCCAATCATTTTTGCTTCTTCTTTGATGTCTTTTCCGGTTATTATCGCCAGCTTTTTAAATAAAGGCAACGGTACAGGAATCGGAAGCAAGATTTTAAAAGGACTTTCTTCCAGTAATTGGTTTAATCCGGATGAACCGGTATATTCAATTGGTCTTATTCTTTATATCGTACTTGTTATTTTCTTTGCTTATTTTTATACTTCTATCACATTCAATCCGATGGAAGTTGCAGATAACATGAAAAAGCAGGGTGGCTTTATTCCTGGAATTCGTCCTGGAAAGCCAACACAGGAGTATCTCGAGAATATCTTGAATTACATTATCTTTATTGGAGCTGCCGGACTTACAATTGTAGCAGTTATTCCGTTTTTCTTCAACGGTGTATTCGGTGCAAATGTTTCATTTGGCGGAACTTCCATCATCATCGTAGTCGGTGTTGTACTGGAAACTCTTAAACAAATTGAATCACGTATGTTGGTACGCAATTATAAAGGTTTTTTAAGTGAATAGGCATAACATTATGGAAGTGTACCCACTTTTTGTGGGTGCACTAAAATGCTATATAAGGAAAATGTAATAAAAGAGTAAAAAGCATTACAGAAAGGGAAAAGCGTATGAAAATTATTATGTTGGGGGCACCTGGTGCCGGAAAAGGTACACAGGCAAAGAAAATTGCAGAAAAATATCACATTCCTCATATTTCTACAGGAGATATTTTCCGTGCTAATATTAAGAATAATACAGAACTTGGAAAGAAAGCAAAAGGATACATGGATGCAGGACAGCTTGTACCAGACGAACTGGTTGTTGATCTTGTAGTAGACCGTATTAAAGAACAGGATTGTTTTAAAGGATTTATCCTTGATGGTTTTCCACGTACCATTCCACAGGCAGAAGCTCTTGATTATGCATTGAACAATCAGAATGAAAAGATTGATTATGCAATTAATGTAGATGTCCCTGATGAGAATATCATCAACAGAATGGGCGGAAGAAGAGCATGTGTTGGTTGTGGTGCTACATATCACGTAGTAAATATGCCACCTAAGAAAGAGGGTATCTGTGACCATTGCGGAGAGAAACTGGTTCTTCGTGAAGATGATAAGCCGGAAACCGTTAAGAAGAGACTGCAGGTTTATCATGATCAGACCAAGCCTTTAATTGAGTATTACGATAAGAAGGGTTCTCTTTTAACAGTAGACGGAACTTTAGATATCAATGTAGTATTTGAAAAGATCACAAAAGTTCTTGGATAGAGTGTGTTTGAAATGAAAAGGGCTGTCGCGGTATCACTCTTATAGTGCGATAGCCTTTTTTATTATAAACTATTATAAACGAAAGGGTGTCTCATGAATAATACAGGAATAAAACCAAAAGTAATAGAAGAGATACGAACTTTTGCAAGAAAGAAGTAATGTGGCACATTTTTATAATGAAAGAATTGCATTAGGTATTGTTATGCGGGCAAAAGAATCATTTTATGATATGTTTTGTCAGTTGAAAAATGAGATTGATAAAAACTGGCTATAGGAGAAAACAATGGCAATTACAATAAAGAACGAACATGAAATTGCATTGATGCGTGAGTCAGGACGTTTACTGGCACTGGTTCACGAAGAGATGCGTAAGGAATTAAAAGAGGGGATGACAACAAAGGATATTGATCGGATTTGTGAGACAATGATCAGAGACTTTGGCTGCATTCCTAATTTTTTGAATTATCAGGGATTTCCGGCTTCTGTATGTGTGTCGATTAATGATGAAGTTGTACATGGAATCCCTTCAAAAAAAAGATACATTGAGAATGGAGATATCGTAAGCCTTGATGCAGGACTTATTTATAAAGGATATCATTCCGATGCTGCGAGAACACATGGTGTAGGAGAAATCAGTCCGGAAGCACAGAGGATTATTGATGTTACAAAACAATCCTTTTTTGAAGGTATTAAATTTGCAAAACCTGGCAATCATTTAGTTGATATTGCAAGAGGTATTCAGACTTATGCGGAAAGCAACGGATATTCTGTTGTGCGCGATCTGACAGGGCATGGAATTGGAACGAAGCTTCATGAAGCACCGGAGATTCCGAACTTTGTGCAGAGAAGAAGAGGCGCTAAGATGCAAAAGGGAATGGCGCTTGCGATTGAGCCGATGATCAATGAAGGAACATATGATGTTTACTGGCTTGATAATGACTGGACAGTAGCAACGGTAGATGGAAAGCTTTCTGCACATTATGAGAATACGATTGCTATTACAGATGAGGGATGCGAGATTCTCACAATGCTTCCGGAAGAAAAAGAAGCGTTGCATAGTGAACAAAAAGAAAAGTGATTTTTTTATAAATTTTTACTTGGTAATGGAGAAGATTTATGCTAGAATATAAATTAGGTTATTTTGCCACATCCCTTTGCGGTCATGATAAAGGAAGAATTTACATGATTGTGAAGCAGGAAGGTGAGATGATTGGATTGTCGGATGGAGTAAGAAGAACCATTGATAATCCGAAGTGGAAAAAGAAGAAACATATTCAGATGATACGCTCTGAGAGAATGGCAGAAGCTTTTCCGTCCCTGATTTCTTCGGAGGATGCCAATCAGAGGATCTATGATGAGATCGCTGGAATGGAAGGGCGTAAAGTAAGAAAGCAGGAGGATTAAATATGTCAAAATCAGATGTTATTGAAGTAGAAGGAAAGGTAGTCGAGAAGCTTCCTAACGCTATGTTTAAGGTAGAGTTAGAGAATGGTCATCAGGTACTGGGACATATCAGCGGAAAGTTACGTATGAACTTTATTAAGATTTTACCAGGAGATAAAGTGACAATTGAACTTTCCCCATACGATTTAACAAAAGGCAGAATTATCTGGAGAGATAAATAGATTAAAAGGTTTTGTATGATTTGACTGAAGAATGGCTAGAATTTTGTCGTTTTTCAGAAGAATTGTGCTTGCTTTTAATATAGAAAGATGATATAATAATTGCCGAACGTTTTGGAAAGGAGAGAAAATCGTGAAGGTTAGAGCATCAGTTAAGCCTATCTGCGAAAAATGCAAAGTCATTAAACGCAAAGGCGCAATCAGAATCATTTGCGAAAATCCAAAACATAAACAGAGACAGGGATAAGACCTTGCTTCCGGGTTCAGCAGAATTTGGGAGTGGAGAGTATATTCTTGATTTTGTTGTGTCATTGGTATGATATCCTTTCAATCTGAGTATTTACGTCAGATGCAAGAGAAACTATTGAGTTTTGCGGATATCATCAATTATTGCCACCGTCATGGCAATTAAGCAATTTTACGAAAAGCGGCTGTGGTGAATGATCGCCAATATATTTTCGTAAAAAGACAGTGCGGGAAGACAGCACTGCCATGCAGCGCGAAAGAGTTTACAGTTTGTCTGTAACGATAAGACGGTCACGCTGTAGTCTGGGAATACTGTGTATTTCACGACATAAAACAATACTATAATTAAGGAAAACAAGACGAATCCAAACTTAAGACACGCTGAACATTTCACCGTACGCGGCAGCGATGGATTTTGTTGGATGAATATTTAGTGGAGGTGCACACATGGCTCGTATTTCAGGTGTTGATTTACCTAGAGAAAAACGTGTAGAAATCGGTCTTACTTATATTTATGGAATTGGAAAAACAAGTGCAGATCAGATTTTAAAAGCAGCAGACGTTAATCCTGACACACGTGTACGCGATTTAACTGATGACGAGGTTCGTCGTCTTAGCGAAATCATCAATGCAGATTATACTGTAGAAGGTGATTTACGTCGTGAAATCGCTATGAACATCAAACGTTTACAGGAAATTGGTTGCTACAGAGGAATCCGTCATAGAAAAGGATTACCTGTTCGTGGACAGAAGACAAAGACAAACGCTAGAACACGTAAAGGTCCTAAGAAAACTGTTGCAAACAAGAAGAAATAAGTAATTTAGAGATAAGTATTAATATAGATTAATCCTATAGGAGGGTTTCGTCAATGGCAAAGAAAGTGACCAAAAAGGTGACGAAGAAACGTGTTAAAAAGAATGTACAGCACGGTCAGGCTCATATTCAGTCATCTTTTAATAATACAATTGTAACATTAACTGACTCTGAAGGTAACGCTCTTTCTTGGGCAAGTGCTGGAGAAATGGGCTTCAGAGGCTCCAAAAAATCTACTCCATATGCAGCACAGATGGCAGCTGAAACAGCAGCTAAAGCAGCAGTGGTACACGGATTAAAGACTGTTGAAGTTATGGTTAAAGGACCAGGTTCAGGAAGAGAAGCAGCAATTCGTGCACTTCAGGCATGTGGTCTGGAAGTAACAAGCATCAAAGATGTTACACCAGTACCTCATAACGGATGTCGTCCACCAAAACGTAGAAGAGTCTAATAGGAGGTAAGTAAGAATGGCAATTGATAGAACTCCAGTCCTGAAGAGATGCAGATCCTTAGATATGGATCCTGTATATTTAGGAGTGAATAAGAAATCAAACAGAAAGTTAGTTCGTTCCAGCAGAAAGATCAGCGAGTATGGTCTTCAGCTTCGTGAAAAACAGAAAGCAAAATTCATCTACGGTGTTTTAGAAAAACCTTTCAGAAACTACTACGCTACAGCAGAGAGAATGAAAGGACTTACAGGTCCTAACTTAATGGTTCTTCTTGAGTCCAGACTGGACAACGTAGTATTCCGTATGGGATTTGCAAGAACAAGAAAAGAAGCTAGACAGATCGTTGGACATAAGCATGTATTAGTTAACGGTAAGTGCGTTAACATTCCATCTTACAGAATTAAAGCTGGCGATGTAGTTGAAATTAAAGAAAACAAAAAGACAATGCAGAGATACAAAGATATCGTTGAGGCAACTGGCGGTGTTCTTGTACCAGCATGGTTAGATGCTGATATCGAAGAGTTAAAAGGAACAGTTAAAGAACTTCCTTCTCGCGATATGATCGATGTTCCAGTTAATGAAACACTCATTGTCGAGTTATATTCTAAATAATAAATGATTCTTCTAATTGAATGCCTGCTATCATACAGGCATTCAATTATAGTATATGGAAGCTGGTAAACCTGGAATTGATTTTCCAATTAATTACCCAAAAGGAGGGTCCCATTCGTGTTTGAATTCGAAAAACCGAGAATTGAAATAGCAGAGATTTCAGAAGACAATAAATATGGTCGTTTTGTGGTGGAACCACTGGAAAGAGGGTACGGCACAACTTTAGGTAACTCCTTAAGAAGAATCATGTTATCTTCCTTACCAGGTGCAGCAGTAAGTGCAGTGAAGATTAAAGGCGTTCTTCATGAATTCAGTTCTATTCCTGGTGTAAAAGAAGATGTCACTGAAATAATTATGAATATCAAAGAGCTGTCCATCAAGAATAACAGTTCTTCTAACGAACCAAAACGCGCTTTTATTGAGTTCAGCGGAGAGGGTGTAGTTACAGCAGCAGACATCCAGGTTGACAGTGATATTGAAATCATTAATCCGGATTTAGTTATTGCAACTTTAAGTGGCGGTGCAGACAGCCATTTTGAAGCAGAGCTGACTATTACAAAAGGCCGTGGATATGTAGGCGCTGATAAGAATAAATCGGAAGATCAGTCCATTGATGTAATTGCAGTAGATTCTATTTATACACCTGTAGAGCGTGTTAATCTTACTGTAGAGAATACTCGTGTAGGTCAGATTACAGACTTTGATAAACTGACTTTAGATGTATTTACAAATGGAACACTGGCACCGGACGAAGCAGTGAGCCTTGCTGCTAAAGTTCTGAGTGAACATCTTAACCTCTTTATCGACTTATCTGAGAATGCTCAGAAGGCTGAGGTTATGGTAGAAACAGCTCAGGATCCAGTTGACAAAGTTTTAGAGATGAACATTGACGAATTAGAATTATCTGTTCGTTCATATAACTGCTTAAAGAGAGCAGGTATCAATACTGTTGAAGAACTTACAAACAAGACACCTGAAGATATGATGAAGGTTCGTAACCTTGGACGTAAGTCTCTTGAAGAAGTATTAGCTAAATTAAAAGAATTAGGTCTTTCCTTAAATAATAGCGAAGAGTAATTCTTACCATAAACAAAGTAATATAGACCCGCTTAGGCTGAAGGTATTAGTAGGCATGGCGAAAAATAAACAGGAGGTCCATTAAAATGGCAAAATACAGAAAATTAGGAAGAACATCTAACCAGAGAAAAGCTTTATTACGTAACCAGGTTACACAGCTTCTCTATCATGGAAAGATTCGTACTACAGAAGCAAAAGCAAAAGAAATCCGTAAAATCGCAGAAGGCTTAATCGCACTTGGCGTTAAAGAAAAAGACAACTTTGAAGTTGTTAAGGTTCAGGCTAAAGTAGCTAAGAAAGACGCTGAAGGCAAGAGAGTTAAAGAAGTAGTTGACGGAAAGAAAGTAACTGTTTATGAAACAGTTGAAAAAGAAATCAAAAAAGATTTACCATCCAGACTTCATGCAAGACGTCAGATGTTAAAGGTATTATACCCTGTAACTGAAGTTCCTGCAGAAGGAAAAGGAAGAAAAGCAAATACAAAGAAAATTGATCTTGCTCAGAAAATCTTTGATGAGTACGCTCCTAAATATGCTGAACGTAACGGTGGTTACACAAGAATCGTTAAAATTGCTCAGCGTAAAGGTGATGCTGCATTAGAAGTTATCATTGAATTAGTTTAATTTTACGTGTGTTGACTTTCATTTAGTTCAATAGACAAAATAAAAATCTTATAATTGCGTTTGTATCTTTAGTTGTTAAGAGTTAGATGCTTAACTGCATCAAGCTCTTGGACTAAGGACACATTTGCGATTATAAGATTTTTTTGTTTTTAAATAAATTTGCAAATAGATATTTAATGTTATAAAAAAATAGGGTATAATGAGTGTTAGCTTTGTCAAACTAAGATTGATAATTAATGGAGAATAAAATCAGATGAATTTGATTGATGTGAAAAATCTTTTATTTAACTATAAAATATATTCCGGGGAAAAAGAAGAAGTCATTGAGCATACAGCGATTGATCATGTTTCTTTGTCAATTAAGAAAGGTGATTTTGTCGGAATTCTTGGTCATAACGGATCGGGAAAGTCAACACTTGCAAAACAGCTTGCTGCTTTACTAAAGCCATCCGGTGGAATAATTTATGTTAATGGAATGGATACGGCGAAGGATGAACTACTTTTTTCTATTAGGAAGACGGCGGGAATGGTATTTCAGAACCCAGATAATCAGTTGATTGGGAATATCGTGGAAGAAGATATCGCTTTTGGTCCTGAGAATATGGGGATTCCCAGAGAAGAAATTGAGGAAAGAATTACGAGAGCATTAGAGGCTACAGGAATGAGTGCATATCGGGAACATTCTCCAAATGCCCTTTCCGGTGGACAAAAACAAAAAATCGCGATATCCGGGGTGCTTTCGATGGAACCGGAATGTATTATTTTTGATGAACCAACGGCGATGATTGATCCAGAAGGCCGAAAAGAGGTATTGAAAGCAATTTATGATTTGAATCGTTTAAAACATATTACGATTATTTATATAACACATTTCCTTGATGAAGTCAGTAAGGCAGATTATCTGTATGTGATGAAGCAAGGAGCTATTACGTTAGAGGGGTCTCCGGAAACATTATTTAAGAGGCCAGAACAATTAACAGAAAATAATCTAGAACTTCCGTTTGAGAGTTCGCTTATTGCAGAATTAAGAAAAAAAGGCCTGAATATACCGAAAGAAATATATACAAAGCAGCAATTACTTGAGTTTTTTAAATGTATGCAGCAAGAAGAAGGTTTCTTGTTTCAAGAAAAAAAAGTAGAGAATCAACAGAAGAAATGTATTGCAGAAACAGAGAAAGAAAAAGGCATTGTCCTGAAAAATATCAGTTATCAGTATAAAAAAAGAAGTGCTGAGGAAGCAAAAGATGCGTTAAAGGATGTTTCATTATCTATAAAACCTGGAGAATTTGTAGCAATCGTAGGAAAGACTGGATCAGGAAAGTCAACATTGATTCAACATTTAAATGGACTTTTACAGCCACAAAGTGGACAATATTTTTTTGAAGGTCAGGATATATGGTCGAAAAAGTATGATTTAAAAAAGCTCAGACAGAAAGTAGCACTTTGTTTCCAGTATCCGGAATATCAGCTTTTTGAGGAAACTATATTAAAGGATATTGCATTTGGGCCGAAAAATCTTGGTTTTGATAAAAAGAAATGTGAAGAAAAGGCTCGGTATGCAATGAAGCTTGTAGGTCTGCCAGCAGAACTTGAAAAAGTTTCTCCATTTTCATTATCCGGAGGACAAAAAAGGAGAGTGGCTTTGGCTGGAATTTTAGCTATGGAACCAGAGTATCTTATTTTAGATGAACCAGTAGCAGGAATGGATGCTCCTGGTAAAAAGATGTTATTTGAGCTTTTGCATCATCTTAATAAAGACAAAGGAATTACAATCGTACTTGTTTCTCATAACATGGATGATGTTGCGGCACATGCAGATCGCGTATTAATTATGGAAGATGGAACTCTGAAAATGGATAGAACGACCAGAGAAATATTTGCAAGGAAAGATGATCTTACAACGATGGGACTTGGAATTCCTCAACCAGTAGAATTTTACCTGGAATTAAGGAAAATGCAGATACAGGAAAGCATAGATTCTAATAGACAAACATTTCAAAGTGAGAATGTCATTCCTCTTACCATAGAAGAACTGGCAGAATGTATTACAGGAGGCAGCAAATGATTCGGGAAATGACATTAGGACAATATTATAAAGCGGATTCCGTACTTCATAAACTGGATGCTCGTGTAAAACTTTTAGGGACTTTGCTTTTTGTTATTACTTTATTTTTTCCGAAAAGCTTATTAAGTCTTGGAATTGCAACAGTATTTCTTGTTTTCACAATAAAGCTGTCAAAAGTACCATTTTCTATGATGATTCGAGGCGTAAAACCACTGTTTGTTATTATCTGTTTTTCAGCGATTATTAATATGATCAGTGTGGGAGGAGAAGTATTAATAAAACTTGGACCGGTATCCATTACGAAGCAGGGCTTATGGATGGCATTTTATCTTGTTATACGTTTAGTGTATCTTGTCATCGGTTCTTCAGTTATGACATTTACGACAACACCGAATCAGCTTACAGATGGACTTGAAAAAGGTTTTCAATTTCTCAAAAAAGTGCATATTCCTGTACATGAAATTGCTATGATGATGTCGATTGCTCTTCGCTTTATTCCGATTTTAACAGAGGAACTTGATAAGATCATGAAAGCACAGATGTCAAGAGGCGTTGATTTTGAAAGTGGAAATATTTTAGAACGAGGGAAAAAGCTGATTCCTGTTTTAGTACCACTCTTTATTGCAGCGATCAGAAGAGCCTCCGATCTTGCAATGGCAATGGATGCGAGATGTTACAATGGCGGGGAGGGAAAGACAAGATTACATCCCCTTGTTTATAAAAAACAAGATTATGCCGCATATGGAATCATGCTTTTATATGTAGCAATTATGATTTTTTGTAGTTTTATTTTAATATAAGAAATATATGATGTTGGTATTAAAAGTTCTCTTGCAAGCAAGCCTGCATCGGCTTTTAGACCTTTTGACCCTGGTATTAATATATGTTACTATATAAAAGATGTTAGAATAATCAGTGCTGCATACTGATAAACATAGGAAAGAGAATAAAATTTATGAAACGATTTAAATTAGTAGTGGCCTATGATGGGACAAACTATTGCGGCTGGCAGATTCAACCGAATGGGATTACGATAGAAGAAGTACTGAATAAAACATTGAGTGATTTTTTAAAAGAAGAGATACACATAATCGGAGCAAGCAGAACAGATTCCGGAGTACATTCTTTTGGAAATGTAGCAGTATTTGATTCAGAGACAACGATTCCCGCAGAAAAACTTTGTTTTGCACTAAACCCACAGCTTCCGGAAGATATACGAATTGTGTCTTCTGCACAGGTGGCGGATGATTTTCATCCAAGATATTGTGATACAAGGAAAACATATGAATATCATATTCAAAATGGAAAGATTCCTCTGCCAACAGAGAGGCTCTATTCTCATCTTGTCATCTTTCCATTAGATGTAGAAGCGATGCAGGAAGCTGGACAATATCTTGTTGGAACACATGATTTTAAAAGTTTTTGCGCTTCAAAAACACAGGCACAGACAACAGTAAGAACTGTGACAGGAATAGAAGTGGAAACTCATTCACTTTCAGAAGGAGAATATCCATCTCAGAAAGTAATAATCCGCGTAACAGGATAAGGTTTTCTCTATAACATGGTCCGCATTATCAGTGGAACACTAATTAAAGTAGGATTAGGAGTCTATCCACCAGAGCATGTAAAAGAGATACTTGTAGCCTGCAATCGTTCAAAAGCAGGAGAAACCGTTCCGGCAAAAGGGCTTTTTTTGAAAAAGATTGAATATTTGTAAATTACAGGACGTAAAAAATTAAAAAACCCCATATTTTGTGGTAAAAATATTGTTGACACACTGAAAAGAGTGTTATATAATATGAAATTGTGGTATGCATATAAAATGTAATCTCAAAAGCCCCGAGATGCATTTTGTCATATACCTGCGTAAGCAGGATTGATATGATGGAGGGTCCGGACAGCCAGGAAGTCATATCTGAACCGTTGATTTTTTTTAGAATAAACAGGAGGAGAACTACTCATGAAAAGTTTTATGGCTAGCCCATCTACCATCACTAGAGACTGGTATGTAGTTGATGCTACAGGACATACATTAGGACGTCTTGCATCTGAAGTTGCAAGTGTTTTAAGAGGAAAGAACAAACCGATCTTCACACCTCATATGGATTGCGGTGACTATGTAATCATCGTTAACGCTGACAAGATCAAAGTAACCGGTAAGAAGTTAGATCAGAAAATCTACTATCACCACAGCGATTATGTTGGTGGAATGAAAGAAACAACATTAAGAGAAAAATTAAACAAGAAACCAGAAGAAGTTATCGAACTTGCCGTAAAAGGTATGCTTCCTAAAGGACCTCTTGGAAGACAGATGTATACAAAGCTTTTCGTATACGCTGGACCTGATCACAAACATGCTGCACAGCAGCCTAAGGAATTAGCAATCTAGTATTAATTTAAGGAGGAAAAGTAAGTGGCTACTACAAGATATTACGGAACTGGTAGAAGAAAAAGCAGTGTTGCAAGAGTATATCTCGTACCAGGAACAGGTAAAGTAACAATCAATAAAAAAGACATGGATGAATATTTTGGATATGACACATTAAAAGTAATCGCTCGTCAGCCATTAGAATTAACATCCACAGCAGATAAATTTGACGTATTAGTTAACGTACACGGTGGCGGATACACAGGACAGGCTGGTGCGATCAGACACGGTATTGCAAGAGCATTACTGGAAGCTGACCCAGAATTCCGTCCAGCATTAAAGAAAGCTGGATACTTAACTCGTGACCCACGTATGAAAGAAAGAAAGAAATACGGTCTCAAAAAAGCTCGTAGAGCACCTCAGTTCAGCAAGCGTTAATTTCGTTTACTCGAACTACAAATTTCAAACAGCAGCGCAAGAACCTCTCAGGGGAGCAATCCTTTGGGAGGTTTTTTTGTGGAATGTAGTATCAAAGTATTTTTGCACCTGCCTTTGCGGCTAATTTTCCTCCAGCTGCACCCAAATTTCATCAACGTACGTTCCACGTACGCCTCAAAAATTTGGGTACAACTGACGAAAAATTTTCTCGCAAAAACAAGCACAAAAATACTCCGATACTACATTCAGCAGGAATTGGATAAGCTGCTCGACTTGAAT
>ERZ869979.167-NODE-167-length-19137-cov-5.129538_pt1 | contig 19137 bp, 18 predicted proteins | sample MGYA00521269_ERZ869979 | MGnify/ENA primary metagenome ERZ869979 (study PRJEB32232, sample SAMN07284974) | human gut metagenome | biome: human-associated habitat; material: feces | host: Homo sapiens | place: Tanzania | collected 2014-04-05 ... | reverse complement strand
TTTGCGGTAGCTGCAAGTTGTTTAAAACATTCAATTGAAGGTGATTTCAACATGGTGAGCATGGATGAAGTGTTGAAGTTAGCCGGTGGAGACGGTTCAGGCCGCGTCCAAAGATAAACCAATAATTTATTTCGGTAGCAACAGATTACTATCATGTATTTATTTCTCCTATTCCAACAATATACTTACAATTAAAATATCCTAATCGTAGTTATCTGTTACTATATATAAAAAGGATCGATATTCCACTCCCACTGAATATCGGTCCTTTTAATTTGTTTAATATTGATAGATCCATACAAAAAATGGCATCGTTAATATACATAATAGAGTTGTGATAAAGTAATAAGCACTAGCATATTCTGAATCCGCATCATATATTTGTGCAATTTGTGTTACTGAGGCTGCGGTTGGAGCTACTGAAGCTAATAAACTAATTAGTAAAATCATATCTCCATTTTTTGCCATAGATGATAAGTTTGTAAATTTAAATAAGACTACCGCAAATAACGGAAATACAATCATCTTTAAAAATGTTATTACATATAGACGCTTGTTCTTTAAGCAGTCTTTAACATCCATACCTGCAATCAGCATACCCGCAACAATCATACAAATTGGTGCAATGGTTGCACTCATTGAATCCATGGTTTCTGTAATTAAAGATGGCAGTTGTATTTTAAGTGCAAACATTAATATACCTATTATGGATGCGATAACATTCACATTTTTCAATAACTCTTTAACATTAAATCCTGTTTCTTCGCAAATCAACATTCTTCCATGTGTCCAGATAAATACAGTAGAAACAAGAATATATCCTGTTGTATATACAACCCATTCTTTTCCTAACAAAGCTTGCACTAAAGGAATAATCAAATTTCCGGCATTCGTATAAATAATAGTAGCTTTTTCAACTCCATTTAATGTATATACTTTCCCAATCATTCTTGCTCCAACGATATAGATAATATGAACGATTATAGCTGCAAGGAAAGAAAGTATAATTCCATTTTTTACATCTTGAGAATATTGAACCTGGAATGCATTGATAATGACACAAGGATTGATAATATATAATGCGACTGTCGATAAAACTTTACTGTCTTGCTTGGTTAATAAACTCGATTTTACTAGGATAAATCCTAGCAAAATCATAATAAACAATTCTGCAATTTGTTTCGTTAATAATAATGACATTATTCAGACAAACATTCTCCATTTGTTTCGATAACGTGTTTATACCAATAGAAAGACTTTTTCTTATATCGATTATAAGTGCCGTTTCCATAGTCATCAGCATCAACATATACAAATCCGTATCGCTTAGACATTTGTTTTGTGCTTTCGCTCACTAAATCTATACATGCCCATGATGTATATCCTAATAATTCAACCCCATCTTCATGAATCGCATCATACATAGCTTTAAAATGCGCTTTATAGTACTCTATATGATAATCATCATTTACTGTATAAGAACCCTTTCCATCCGGAACTAATTCTTCTTTAGCCCCTAGACCATTTTCAACAATGAAAAGTGGTTTTCTATAACGATCATATAGATCAACTAAAGAAATTCTTAATCCAATTGGATCGATTTGCCAACCCCATTCACTTGAAGGCAAGTAAGGATTCTTAATTGCGGTTACAGTATTTCCTTCTGTTGTATCAAGTCCTTCTGTATTTTTTGCGACACAGCTAGACATGTAATAAGAGAATGAAATAAAATCAACAGGATATTTTTTCATGACTTCAAGATCATTATCTTCCATCACAATATGAAGGCCATGATTTTTAAAACGCGCTAATAAATATGTTGGATACTCTCCAAACACTTGTGTATCACTATAACAATAGATAGAGCGCATCTTTTGTTGCATTTCCAATACATCTTCAGGGCGACAAGAATAAGGATAATATGTTAGTTTTGTAAGCATACATCCCACTTGTGAACCCGGAATAATTTCATGACAGATTTTTGTTGCCAAGGCACTTGCCACAAATTGATGGTGCATAGATTGGAAAATTACTTCTTCAAAATTCTTATCTTTAAATCGATCACGAATTAATCCGCCAGTTGTATATGGATGGCGAATCATACTGTCTACTTCATTAAAAGTTAGCCAATATTTCACCTTATCCTTATATCGAGTACAGATTGTTTCTACAAACTTACAGAAGAAATCAATTGTTTTTCGGTTATACCAACAATTATATTTCAACACTAAATTTAATGGTGGTTCATAATGAGACATAGTCACCAATGGTTCTATGCCATATTTTTTACATTCATCAAATACATTGTCGTAAAATTGTAATCCTTCTTCATTTGGTTCTAAATCATCTCCATTTGGATAAATTCTAGACCACGCAATACTCATGCGGAATACTTTAAATCCCATTTCTGCCATTAAGGCAATATCTTCTTTATAGTGGTGATAGAAATCACTACCATGACGCTTAGGATAATTCACTTCATCCTCAGGATGTTCCATCGCATATTGAATTTCTTCACTTGTGATTTCGTTATGTGCACTATAATTCGTTACACTCGTATTAAAATGTGCTTTTGCACAATCGGAAACGCTCCAGCCTTTTCCACCTTCATTCCAACCACCTTCATATTGGTTGGCAGCTGTGGCGCCTCCCCATAAAAAACCTTCAGGAAACTGCATATTAGCCCTCCTATAATTCTTCTCCGTTTGTTTCAATTACTTTTTTGAACCATTCAAAAGAATCTTTTTTACTTCTTTCTAATGTTCCTGTGCCATCATTGAAACGATCTACATAAACAAATCCATAACGTTTACGCATTTCACCTGTACCAGCACTTACAACATCAATAGGTCCCCAATACAAGTATCCCATTACATCGCAACCATCTTTAATGGCTTCTTCAATTTGAACAAGGTGATCTTTTACATATTTTCTTCTGAAATCATCATGAATTTTACCTTCAGAATCCAAGTTTTCATCTAATCCAATACCATTTTCTACAATAAATAATGGTAAATTATATTCATCTGTTAAAACATTACATACATATCGAATTCCTTTTGGATCGATAGGCCAACGCCATGGTTCTGGTGATGTTCCTTCCAAATATGGATTTTCAACACCAGCAGCTCCACCTGTATCTACAGTAATAGAACCATCTGATTTATATACAGCACTACGATAATAGCTAAATGCAATATAATCGACTGTATTGTTTTTAATTACTTCTAAATCTTCTTCCTTCATAACTGGTGTACAATTTTGTTCATTCCAAATACGTTTTACATAACCTGGATAATATCCTTTACACATTACGTCTAAGAACAATTTTTGTTTACGTTGGAATTGTAAAGCACCCAATACATCATCCGGATTACAACTATATGGATAAGTTGCCATGCTTGATAATGATAACATACATCCGATTTTTGCCTGTGGATCAATTTCATGACACAATTCTACTGTCTTTGCGTTCGCAACAAAAATATAATGTGCTGCTTGATACAAATCCGCATCTGTTAAATCCGCATTAGGAATTCCTTTTTCATTTGGTGTTGTTTTTAATACACCACCAGCTGCAAATGGCATTCTAAATATGTTATTGATTTCATTAAATGTCATCCAATATTTAACTTTTCCCTTATAACGATTAAACACAACTTTTACATAATTCATCCAGTATTCAATCAATTTTTCATTTAACCATCCACCATATTCAGTTAATAAATGTAGTGGTGTTTCATAATGAGAAAGAGTAATAACTGGTTCCATTCCCAAACGGATCATTTCATCAAATAAATCATCATAGAATTGTAATCCTGCTTCATTTGGTTCTAATTCATCTCCATTTGGAAAGATACGTCCCCATGAAATACTTGTTCTAAATGCTTTAAATCCCATTTGAGCCATATATGCCAAATCTTCTTTATAGCGATGGTAAAAATCAATTCCATCATGAGACAAATATACTTTATCTTCTTTAAAATCTGGAACCCATTTATTTGTTTGTTCATCATATTTCAAATCTGGATTTCCAATAATACCCACCATTACATCTGTAACATTTAATTGTTTACCAGCCTCTAAATATGCACCTTCTAATTGGTTTGCGGCAACGGCTCCGCCCCATAAAAAATCTTTTGGAAAACTCATACTCTTCACCTATTTACTAATAACTTGACCTTTCTTTACTTCTTGACAATCAATAAATGAAATTTCTTTTTCATTTGGATCTGTAACAATCAACATTGTGACCATATCATATTTTTTACTTAAAGTTTTCAAATCAACTTTAACAAGTGGATCTCCTGCTTTTACAGTTTGTCCTTGGCTAGCCAACACTTCAAAGCCTTTACCATTACTTTCTACTGTATTTACTCCAATGTGAATGATCATTCCAACACCATCATTACGTGTGATTCCAAATGCATGTCCTGTTGGATAAGCTACATCTAAAGTTCCGTTGCATGGAGCACATATTGTACCTTCGCTTAATTCAATTGCGATACCATCCCCCATCATTTTTGATGCGAACGCTGGATCACTCACACTTTCTAATGGTACTAGTGTACCATTGGCAACGGCAACAAACTCATCGTCTGAACACACTACGGTATTCACTTCTTTTTCTTTTCTTTTAAAAATTGATAACATAATATATCCTCCTTATGTTTACTTTATAAATTCATATATAGCCTGACTTACACCATGTTCATCACAGCTTTTTACTACTTTGTATGCATAATCTTTAATTTCTTGAATACTATTTTCTGGTGCAAAACTATATTTAAAAAATTCAAACATACTCAAATCGTTATGTGAATCGCCCATAACCATAACTTCATCTTCTTTAATATTGGCATACTCGCAATATCGTTTTAAGGCAAGTCCTTTTGTAGCTGTCAAATTTGTAACTTCTACATTGTTTTTTCCTGTAGATAGATGGGACAGTTCTGTAAATTTTTCTAAGACCTTCTTTACATCTTCCACGGGTTTTGAGTTATAGTGAAATCCTTCAACTTTTAAAACTTTCTTTGTTTTTGCAAATTCTTGTATATCTTCAATCTGAACTAAATTATTGCAAGGCTTATCCAAATTTGTTGCGAAAATATGTGCCATTTCCTGATTTCTTATCTTTCCTATTCTTTCAATAAATCTTTGTCGTACCTCTACAGGATCTGTTGTTGTATAGAAACCATCCGTTGTAAAAATCATGTGTGGAACATCATGTTCATTCATAATTTCACATACTTCTTCAAGATACTTATTATTAAAGAAATTTTGGAACACTAAATTTTCATCTTCATCATAAACTTCTGAACCATTTCCAAGTAGTAATACTGGTTTATGTTTTAATAAACAAGTAATATCTTTTACACTTTGTAGATCTCTACCTGTTGAAAAACAGAATTTAGCTCCTTTTTGATATGCATATTCAATTGCATCTAAATTGATTTTTGAAATTCGATTTGGCTCATCTAATAGAGTTCCATCTAAATCGCTCGCAATGAGTTTAATCATAACTTCTCCCTTCATCCATCTACAAAAAACCCAGCTGGTTAAGCAGCTGGGAGAAAACTTTTAATTATTTTCTTTTTGCTGCTTTAATAGGACCTTCATCAATTCCTAAAACATAAGTGATGATAGCAGCTGCAACGATTGCCACAGCAACACCGATAAACATTGCCCAAGCAGTTGATAAGAACATTGGAGCAACAGCTAATATGTTTGAATATCCAAATACAAATGCTCTAGCTCCTAATAATGAAGCAACGATACCACCGATGGCAGCTCCACCCATTACTCCATACATTGGTTTTTTGTATTTTAAGTTACATCCATAGATAGCTGGTTCAGTAACTCCAGCAACAATGGCACCAACTGCCAATGATAAACATTCTGATCTAAATTCTTTATCTTTAGTACGTAAAGCTACACCTAAACAAGCTCCACCTTCTGCAACGTTGTGTAATACGAATGCAGGACGAATTACAGCATCATAACCAATAGTATCCATGTTTTGAATCATGAATGGAGATAATGCAGTGTGCATTCCAGCCATAATCATCCATGGAAGACATGCAGCTAAAGCAGCAACTGCAATAAATGGAACGTGATCACCTAAGAATAAGAATACATAACTAATTGCATCACCAAGGAAACGTCCAGCAGGACCTAATACTGTAAATGCTAATGCTCCAGTAACAAGAATTGTTAATGAACCAACTAATAATGATTTTAGGATACCTGGAATCACTTTATTCAATCCCTTTTCAATATAGTAAGCAGCGATTGGGATTAACAAGGCAGGAAGTAATTGTCCATTATAAGTAATAGCACGACATGGAATACCAAATAAAGTAATAGCAGTTCCATCTCCAACTGCAGTTACCCATTCTGTAGTAAGTAAAGCAGCAGTAACTAACATTGCATAAATTTCAGTTCCACCTAATTTTTTAGCAGCACCATAAGCTACGAATATAGGCATGAAGTAGAATGGAGCGTTGGCAATCCAGCCTAAAACCATACTTGTTGTTGATCCTGCAAAGCTTGGAATTGCGTATGGCAACAACATTAAGATAACTTTTAAGATACCACCAGCAACTAAACCTGGAACTAGTGGTGTAACACTTGCTTGTACATATCCTAATACGATTTGTGGAATGCTTTGTTTTTCTTTTGGTCCATCATCTAAGTTTTCATCGACAACAGCACCCTGAGTAAAGTTGTTTTGTTTAACAATTTCTTCAAATACAGGTAATAAATTTGCTCCTAAGATAACTTGTAATTGTCCTCCAGAGTAAATAACCCCTATAACTCCTTTAATATTTTTTAAAGCTTCTTGATCTGCTTTATTTACATTTTTTAATACGAAGCGTGCTCTTGTCATACAGTGAGCAACTGAATTTACGTTTTCTGGTCCGCCGACATGTTGTACAATCTCTTGCGCAACAGTTTTTGCATCTATTTTTGCCATTTTATTTTTCTCTCCTTATAGAATTCTAGTAATGTGGATAGTTAAATAAAGTCTTTCTGCTGAATCCATCTTGTATGAATATGTTTCGTATAGATAAGACTCAATATTATCCAAACATTTTTTAATAACCTTAAATCGCTCATCATTCTCATTAAAGAATGCAGCATCAAATTGATCTTTGCATTCTTGTTTTTCAATAATGACTCGCTTAATAAAATACTTCAGATGAATCACTAAACGATAGAAGCCTGGTTTTGATTCATTTAATTCAATACCTAATGTACTTTCAATAATTCCTAAAATGGTTTTGGTTCCACTTAGAATAATATTGATATCTTCTTCATTTTGATTTACATTTCCATTTATAAAATGGAATGCGATACTTGCCGCTTCTGTTGTATCGAGTTCAATATGATAAAATTCATTAATCATTTGAACTGCTTGTTTTGCGACTTTGTATTCATCTTTGTAGAATAATTTAATTTCTTCTAAAGACAAAGTAACTCTTGTCTCGTGATTTTTGATTTGTGTAACCGCAAAATGAATGTGATCAGCAAGACTTAAAATCAATCCGTCTTTAAATTGCTGATGTAATTCTTCTTGCGCATACGCAATAATGTTTTCTGTTAATTGGAAACATTCAAATGGAATTTCCTCAACTAAGCTTTCAAAACGGTTTTTGTAAGCATTATTACGTAATTCGTAAATTTTATAGATTTTTTTAGAGTCGACTAAATCATGTACATGTTTTCCAAATCCAATTCCTGAACCCATGATGATAATTTCTTTTTTATCTTCATTTTCAGAAATGACAACGTTGTTATTTAAAACTTTCTTTATTACATAATATTGCTTTACCATAACCTCTTCTTAGTAGCTAAGATCTCCACCATTTGTGTGACAAACTTTTTTCATCCACTCAAATGATTTTTTCTTGCTTCTCTCTCCTGTTCCATTTCCCTTGTCGTCTAGGTCTACATAAACAAAACCATAACGTTTTTTCATTTCACCTGTACTTAGTGAAACTAAATCTGTATTTCCCCACATTGTGTAACCAAGAACTGGCACTTTATCAATGTTAACAGCCTTTTTCATTTCTTCGAAATGTTGAGCCAAATATTTGATTCGATAATCATCATTTACAGTTCCATCTGCTTCTTTGACATCGATTTCTCCTAAACCATTTTCAACGACGAATAATGGTTTTTGGTAGCGATCATATAATTCATTTAATGTATAACGAAGTCCAATTGGATCAATTGGCCATCCCCATTTTGTACTTTCTAAGTATGGGTTTGGATCTCCTCCAAGCAAGCCCATTGCCCAAGTTAATTTTGTATCTTTTGAAATAGTCATTGATCTGTAGTAACTAAATGTTACCATATCTAATGTTCCTTCGCGTAAGATTTCATCATCACCAGGTTCTTTTACCAGTTTTACACCACGTTCTTCAAAGAACTGATCTGTAAAGTTAGGATAGTAACCACGAGCCATAATATCAATGAACCATAAGTTGTTACGACGTTTCATATAACTTGCCATGATATCTTGTGGGTCACATGTTTTTGGATACATTTGAGATAATGCATACATTGTACCAACCATGTTTTCAGGATCAATTTCATGTGCAATCTTAACAACTTTTGCACTTGCCACAAACATATGGTGTTTAGCTTGATAAACTGTTTGTTCATCTTGCTTGTGCGTTCCAATTTGTGCATATCCATTTACTGCATTAATTTCATTAAATGTTAACCAATATTTACAACGACCTTTATAGCGTTCTAACACTGTTGTTGCATATCGTACATAGCAATCAATCACATGACGACTTGACCAACCATCATATTTTCTTGCTAAATGATCTGGAAGTTCATCGTGGCAAATTGTAATCAATGGTTGAATGTTATATTTTTCAAGTTCTGTGATTACATCATCATAGAATTTTAATCCTTCTTCATTTGGTTCTAATTCATCTCCTGTTGGGAAAATTCTAGGCCAACAAATAGAGAAACGGAATACATTGAATCCCATTTCACCCATTAAAGCAATATCTTCTTTATAGTGATGATAGAAGTCAACTGCTTTATGACTAGGATAATATTGATCATCATAAATCTTTGCTTCAGCTCCATCTGGGAAACTTTCACGAGTAGGAACCTCACCTCTAGTTCCGTCTGCAAGTTCTAACGTGATCATTCTTGGTTTTTCTAAAGATCCATCTGTTTCAAAATCATGAGTGGATAACCCTTTTCCACCTTCATTAAACCCGCCTTCATATTGGAAGTCTGCAGTAGCTCCTCCCCATAAAAAGCCTTTTGTAAATTCTGCCATATAAGCTCCTTTCAACAAAAAAGAGGCAACACCTATAAAAAGCCTATCATACTAATATCCTTATTAGTATTGCTTTCTAAAGGTATTGCCCCACTAAATCCTTTGGGTAACAAACCAACATATATGTCTTATTTATTTGTACAGTCATATGATAGCGCATACACTAAAAGTTGTCAACACTTTTTTGTAAACGATTTCAATAATTTTAAAAGTATTCTTTACAATACTCGATAAATCCCTTTTTGATAGGATGTAGTATTTTCCCTTTCTTATACACTAAAGCTATCGGATAATGCAGGTTATCTTTTAAAGGAATCATTTTGAGCTTAGGATTCTCAAATTCTTGATATACCTTTTTAAATGAAAGAGAAATACCCACATTTTCTTCTACAAAGCTAAACATTGTACTCGTGTGCGGCATTTCTACGGCAATATTGGGTTCAAAATCAGCTTGTTTACAAGCATCATAAAATATTTCATATCCCCCTGATCCTTTTTCTGGGAAGATAAATGCTTCATCTTTTATATCACTTAAATAAATTTCAGACTGCTTAGATAATGGATTTAATGTCGATACAACTACACATAGTTCATCATCAATTAATGGGCATATTATATAATCAGATGGTTTATCTAATAAGTCCGTTCGAATTAAGATAAAATCAAAGTCATCAATATGATCAATGGCATATCTAGCACTGCTTTCTTTGATATGAAATTCTAGATGTTGATGAGATAAAGAAAAGTCTCTTAACATTTTAGGAATGTGATATGGAGACAAAACACTCATACAGCCTAAGCGAATGGTATTGGGTTGCAATTCAACTAATGCACGATCATACATCATTAATATGGACTTGGCATATTTGTAAAACTTTTTACCTTCCACAGTTAAAACCGTTTCATGCATAGTACGATTGAACAATTGCACACCCAATTCATTTTCCATTTTTTTGATTTTCTTTGAAAGTGTACTTTGCGTCATATTACATTCATAGGCCGCTTCTGTAAATTTCTTTTTATCACTTAATACCACAAAACATTTTAAACTTTCAATTTCCATCTTCATCACCATATTCCGTTTTGGAATATCTTAACGCAAACATCGAATTGTTTGCAAGTACATGTCTTAATATAATGCATATATTGATTGGAGGTAACACTATGCCAAATTATATGAGAAGAAAACTAATTATCTATTTAATAGGAATCTTTACACTTGCGATTGGATCCAATCTGTTTTTAAATGCTGCTTTAGGTGTAGCTCCATCTTGTTCATTAGCACTGACATTCACTTTTCTTCTTCCTGGTAGTTATGCACTCTATAATTTTATTGTGAATAGCTTGATCTTGATTCTTGAAGCATTCATTGTTCGTAAGTTTGGAAAAACACAAATCATTCAATTCATTATCACATTCATTTATTCCTACTTAATTAAACTCACATCATTATTCTTAACACATATTCAACCTCATTCATTCTTAGAACAAGTCTTATTGGCTATACTAGCTTGTATTGTCATGGCACTTGGCATCACACTAACCATTCATTCAAACCTTACAGTCATGCCTTATGAAGGTTTTATTGGTGCATTGGCATTCCGTTTAAGAAAGGATTTTGGAAAATTGAAAGTAAAAGTCGATTTATTATTCACCATTTCATCCATAGTCATTTCACTCATCTTATTACACAACATAAATTCTGTTGGCTTAGGTACAATCATTGCCTCTTTCTTAACAGGTAGTGTTGTATCCTTCTTTGATAGGATCTTAACCACAAGACTCAATCATTATCTTGGTGTAACTGTATTAAATTAACAAATAGAAAAAAAGGATGTTACGCAACACCCTTCTTACTTACTAATGATTTAACTGCTTCTTCAATATCTTTCTCTGCCATATGATACTTCTCTTTTAAGAAAGGTACTGTTCCTACTTCTCCAAAACAATCTGGAGCACCCAATCTTTTCATCCGGCAAGGAGCTTCTTCGGATAGAACTTCCGAAACAGCACTTCCTAAACCATTCATAATATTATGGTTTTCCACAGTCACAATTGCGCCAGTTTCTTTAGATGCCTTAATTATCGCTTCTTTGTCGATTGGTTTGATTGTAAACATATCTAAAACACGAACATGAATTCCTTCATCTGCCAATTTATCAGCTACTCTACATGCATCTGCCACACATATTCCACTTGCGATAATTGTTGCATCACTACCTTCACGTAAAGTATTTGCCTTTCCAATTTCAAAAGTAGATCCGGACATATATATTTGTTCGGCTTTTTTGCGCGATAATCGAATATAGAATACTCCATACATATCTTTTGTCTGTCTTAACATGTCACTTAAAACAATTGAATCTGTTGGTTCAATGATTGTAACTGTAGGAACACAACGCATCATTCCAATATCTTCTAACGGAATATGCGTACCTCCATTCCCTCCTGCAGTAAGTCCTGGATCAGAACCAATAATACGAACATTTAATTTTGCATAGGCACAAGAAATAAACACTTGATCCATAACTCGTCTTGTCGTAAAAGGCGCAAATGTATGGGTGAATGGAATCAATCCAGTTGCTGACATACCAGCTGCTACACCAATCATATTCGCTTCTTGTATTCCACAATTGACTGTACGCTCTGGATATTTCTTAGAAAAATCCACCATTTTAATGGAATTTATTATATCTGCATCTAAATAAACAACTCTTTCATCTTTACTTGCCAAATCATCCATTACTTTTGCGAAGACCTGACGCATTTCTAAATCTTCATTTTTAATATCTTTACAAATTTCAAACATGTCTAGGCCTCCTTAATAATTTCATCTAAATGATGCACTGCTTCTTCATATTGTTCTTCTGTAAAAGTCATATGGTGATTATAGAAAACATCCTGTGCAAATGTACAATCTTTACCCTTTTCTGTATGTAGTACAATCATAGATGGCTTGTTAGTTTGCATTTTTGCGATTTCGATCGCATTCTTTATTTCTTCCACATCATTCCCATTTACTTCTTGGGAAAACCATCCAAAATCTTCAAACTTTTTTCTTAAATCTCCTACATCACAAATTTCTTTTGTATATCCATCTAATTGTTTTAAATTCTGATCCACAAACGCAATCACATTATTTAATTTTTTTGTTCCTGCGAATAAAGCCCCTTCCCATACTTGACCTTCATCACATTCTCCATCACCCAACACAAGATATACATATGAATTGATTTTTTGATAACGCAATCCCCAAGCTAACCCTAAAGCTGTGGACATTCCTTGTCCTAAAGAACCCGTCGTCATATCGATACCTGGAACCATATTCATGTCACAATGGCTTGGTAATTTTGTTTGGGAAAGATTGATTGTTTTCATCCACTCCATTGGAAAATACCCTTTAAGTGCTAAAGCCGCATATACGACAGGTCCACAGTGTCCTTTTGAAACCACTAAACGATCACGCGTTTTTAATTGTGGATTTTTTGGATCCACATTCATGACTTCCCCATAAAGTACAGCCAATAAATCTGCCATAGACATACATCCGCCAATATGTCCTGCCTTCACTGTATCTAGTCCGTATAAAACAGTTTTTCTAATCTCTGCTGCAAATATCTTCATTTCTCTTGTTGTCATAATCGCACCTACTTATCATACACATTTTCATAGATTTCAAGCATGTCATCACTGCTCAACTCAACATAGTTGTTGTTTAATAATCTTTGTTGACCTTCAATAACACTCTTGACAAACTCAGACAATTCTTCCTTTTTGATGCCATAACTACTCAAAGGTTTTCTTTCTAAGATTTGATTTGTTAAGGCAAACAAAGCCTTTAATGCATCTTCCTTTTCTACATCTAGTATTTCGGATACTACTTCAAAGAAATCTTGAATACGTCCATTTGGATCTTTTTCATAGTATTTATTATATACAGATTCAAACATCAACTGATTCGCTTCTCCATGTGGAATATGATAAGCACCTCCTAATGGATAACTAAGCGCATGCACAGCTGCGCAACCTGCATTTCCAAAGGCAATACCAGCTAAATTGGAAGCAATCAAAAACTCCTTCGCATATTGACTCCAGTTTTCTTTACCATCTCGAACTACTTTTTTAAATCCATTTAAAATCATTGTCATAGCCTTTACCGAGAACATTCTTGAATACAATGTAGAATTTGGAGATAAATAAGATTCCACCGAATGAATCAGAGCATCAATGGAACTTGTCGCAAAGAATTTATAAGGTAAAGTTTCAACCATTTCAGGTATCAATAGTGCTTTATCTGGATAAATCAAATCATCTGCCAATCCCTTTTTGGTTTTTCGTTTCTTCAACTCAGAAATAGCTACATTTGTAACTTCACTTCCCGTTCCACACGTTGTAGGCACCACATATAATTTCTTTGTCTTTTTATATGGAATTTCATGCAAAATAACTTGATCAATTGTTCCTTCATAGTCTAAAATCAAGAATTTTGAAATATCTATAATGGTTCCTCCACCAATCGCAATAATACGTTTAATATCCTTCGAAACATCTTTACGGATATTCTCAATCATTTCATCAGTTGGTTCTCCTACACCATATCTTTCTTGAAACAACACATTCGCATCAATCTCTTTAAACTTACTATTATAAATAAACTCATTCGTAATAATTAAATCTTCTTTCCCTATTTTTTCTTGTTCGAAACATTCCTTCATAGTAGAAAATTCTTTTATTGTCGTTTTTAAAACAAAGGTATCTTTCATTGTTTTATCCTCCTTGGCTACATATTACCACTGATTGTCGACAATTTCGATATAATTGTCGACAATCATTTATTTTTGTATACATTAGTAAGTTATGTTATACTTAATTTAAAATAAGGAGCTATCTATGAAAAAAAATGAAGGTCTAAGTGAACAAGTATATAATTATCTGCTTTCCCAAATTCTTTCTAATGAATTGAATCCGGGAGAAAAAATTGCAGAAGCTAAGATTGCACAAGAATTTAATACGAGTAGAACACCTATACGAGAGGCTATGCGTAAATTAGAAAGTCAGGGACTTATCCAAATATTTCCAAAGCGCTATGCGCAGGTAGCTACATTTTCAGAAAAAGAAATTCAAGATATAGGAATGATTCGTATATCATTAGATATTTTGTCAATTAAGCTTGCAGCTATCTATAGTAGTAAAGCTGAATTATTAAATCTGAAGAGTATTGCTGAACAATGCCTAGAAGCATTTAAAAATAAAGATGGAGTCAAAAGAAGAAAATTAGATTCAGACTTTCATAAAGAACTTTGCCGCATTTCAAAAAACAATCTATTATTCAATATGCAGGAAGACTTATCTCTAAAAATTCAATTTATTTTAATGCACAATGATTTTAAATCCGTTAATGACGAACAACATTTATATCAACATATTCAAATCGTTGATGCATTAATAGAAGGAAATATTGAACATGCATTACAACTTGATATTCAACATTTATCTGAATTCTATTGTCTAGATATTGATTCACCTATTGATTTCTTTTTAAAGAATGCATAAAAAAACAAGTCACACGACTTGTTTTTGTTTTACCTATTTCTTTTCAAAAGCATTTGTTTCCGGATTAAATTTAGCATCATGAAGCCAAGTATAAGCTTCATCTTCACAACGATCAGTTTGAAGCCATGGATTACCATCCAAGTGACGAATCATCCAACAAGTATACATCTGATATCCAGGCGCTGTTGATTGTGGATGTAGCTTTCCTCCTGGAATTGCTGAAAAGCTTCGATTCACACTCTTATATACTTCATCCCCTACAAAACTAGCGCCAAATCCTTCTGGATGATCAAATAAGAAATAATAACATTCTGGCTGTGGATGTCTATGTGGCAAATATCCAGACCAGTTTCCTGGATCATTTAAAACTTCACCTAAAACCATATTACTCTTCGGTTCAATATCATGATCAATAATTGTATTTACACGTCGATTTGCGACATTGCCATACCAACCTTGACTTGAATATTTCCATGGTGCATCTTCTGGTGTATATAATTTAGAGTTAAACGTTACCTTATTCTTTGTTTTCTGAACTAAAATCTCTGTCTCTTCTAATGCTTTCACAGAGATAATTTTACTATGCGAAACATGTCCAGCATAGGGGCCTTCCAAGAACACACTCTTTCTTGAAACAACCTTCTCTATTCCATCCACATTGATTTCAATCTTACCGTTCAATAATAAAGCCGCAATTTCTTCATCATCACTCGTAAATATTTTAGTTTGATTTTTTTCTAGTTTATAAACACGAATATCCATCAACATATCACGATATTCATTCTCATAAGTTGTTAGAATCATTTCTCCATTGTCATCATATTTTGGATATCCAAATACCTTTTTTTCCATAAGCATCCTCCTATGTTAATTTTTTTACTACACTATATAAAGTTGTCTTGTCCCCTACATTTCCAGGAAAAATCACGACAGGTAAATTTACATACTTACTCTTGTCCACACAACGAATCACACCCACATTTTGTTCAATTTGTCCTAAAACATATGCCATTTTTACATCCAATCCATTTGTCAGGGCGTCCGACGATGTGATTCCGCCTTTTGTGATCAAAAAGCCTGGTCTTTGTATTAACTGCTTTAAAACATTAGTTAGCGCAAAAGAAATTTGCGTCGCCATTTCCAATTGTTTTTCTTTATCATCACTAGGAAAATCAACTCTATCTCTTCTAGTTGCCAAAACAACCAATTTATTCTTCTTCAATAAGTCATTCACTATATTTGCACATCGATTTGTTTCTTTTTCAAGCGTTCCACTTAATATTTCATGTTGATTAAATTCAACCCATTCTAAGTTCTTATAATTCTCTTTTAAATACTCAAGTTGTTCTTTTGTCTTATTGACATGAGAACCTACAAGAACCAAGCCACCTGATCCATCATTAATACAATCTTCTTTTTCTAAATAAGAAGAATCTGTGATATGACCTAATTCTTTCACTAGGCTCGCTGCACATCTAAAAATATATCGCTTATTGGTTTTCTCATACGCGGATACAAATCTTTTTAAATCCTCCATACAAGTACAATTTAAAATCACTTTTCTAAATTCAGACACGGAATTTAATTTAGATACAACTATAGATTCATCTTGTAAATCCGATAAAGAAAGACTTATACAACTCGATGCCAAATAGGCTTTATTTGTTTTTTCTTCAACATATTCTTTTAGATCGCTCGACTGAAATGCAAACGTTTTATCATTTGCAAATTCTGTTTTCCCTACAGGTACCCAAGTATCATTTACTAATACATAGTGAATATCATTTTCTGTTTTCCGTATTCCATCTAAATAAGGACAAAGTATTTCTCCATCAATATGCATGTGATTCTTTTTTAATACATCATAGATGACCTGTGTTTCTGTTGGATAATGTCCCCTCAATGTTGAATCGCTCCTTGAAACAATCGTAAAATCCATATCAAGTTTTTTTGCCACATCTATAATATTTTGAATTAATTCTTTATGATATTGGATCGTATACTCTTTTGAAAATGCTCTAGAATTCGTTAATATATAAAATAAGTTTTGACTTTGTAGAAAAGCCTTTTCGATACTCACCTTGTCTGTTTGTGTAATCATATACACATCATGAACCGTTTGGATGCCCGTGGGATCATCATCGAGTACTATATATTTTTTATTTTCCATATAACATGTCTCGTGCAGTTTGAATTGCGAGTTCTGGACTTGTTAAAACTGGTTTATCAATATTCTTTATATACGGAAGAATGGCCGTCATTGAACCCTGAGCAAGTACAATCACATCGCAAGCCTTACTTGCTTCTTCAATTTTACTTAATACTAATTGATTGTGTTTTTCCACATTCTTTTCTTTCATTAAAATATCCAAGGCTCCATCCACTAAATATTCAATAACTTCTACATCTTTGTTAGCTTCTACAGCCTTTCGTTTAATCAAGTTGCAGCTAGGTAACATCGTTGATTTTACAGTCGCAATTACACCAATTTTTCTTCCTAGTTCGACTGCTTTTTTAGCCATTGGCTCATCAATTTTTAAAGTTGGTATCGTTGTTGATTTTTTTGCGATATCAAAGGCTTCACCAACACTTGAACATTGGTTGAAAATTAAATCCGGATGTAGTGAATTTGCGACTTGAACATACATATTCATTCGCGAAATAATCTGTGGTGTTGGCCCATTATTCTTTTTTACTTCTTCTAGAAGTGAATCATCAATGATATTCACTAACTCAACATCTGGCATATATTGCTTAACCAATGCTTTTAAATCATTCAATGAGACTGGGCTTGTGTGAATCATAACAATTTTCTTCATAACTTTATCCTCTATAATCTTCTAATTTCATCATTGCGTTTAAAATCAATTCTTTTGTAACCTTATAAGGCACATGTTTTAACTCTTGATTGATTACGGTTTTCTCCAATATATCTGACAAGTCCTCATTTCTTCTTAGTTCCAAATCCGCTAAACAAATTGGAAGGCCAATTTCTTCATGCAGTTGATACGTCTTCTTCAATAGTTCCATCTGATTATCCATCATCAATTGTACTAAGGTGCCATAGGAAACCACTTCTCCATGCAGATGGCCCTTCTCAATATGTTGCCTTACTGTAAGTCCATAGAATAATGCGTGTGATAATGCTGAATTATATTCTGGATCTACAATCAACGATACACATCCTGTTGTAATAATTATATTTTGAATCGTTCTTTCAACTTCATGACTTAGCTTATGCGCTTTAACATCTTCTAATGCCTTCTTTGCATCTCTAAGAATAGGATAATAACAATTTTCCCCAATCTTAATTCCTAATTCACTGGTAAAATTTAACTCATCATTACGTGCACTGAATGTAGATTCGATATGCTTAGCCATCGTATCCCCTATGCCTGCCCATAAGTACTTAATAGGTGCTCTTACAATAATATTTGGTTCAATAAAACAATGTACGGGCGGCTTTTGAAGTTGCACAATTTCCAAAAACTCTCCATTTAAATCATACATAATACTGATTTTAGTGACTGCCGCACATGTTGAAGCAATCGTAGGAATGGTATAAACAGGAACATGCAATTGATTTCCAGCACACTTTACAGTATCAATACATTTTCCTCCTCCAATCGCAAACAATGCATCACAAGATTGTATGTCTTTTACATTAAGTATTTTGTTTACATTCGCATAATTTGCTTCTTTTCCATAGCATTGCTTGGCAAGAATTTCATAATTATCTGTATTTAGTATTTTATCTGCATATTGTTTTGCCTCATCATATGCTTTTTGACCATAAAATATAGCTATTTTAGAGTGTTTGGGAACAAACTTTTCTATTTCTAGAAATGCATTTTCTCCCATTGTAAAATCTGGTAAAAATGATGTTTTCATATTGACTCCTAAAAAAGAGATTTTATTTTTCTAAAATCTCTTTTACAAATTTCTCTAATTCTGGATCTTGGCATCCGGCAAAGAAACATTCTTGGAATCGAGGAGACAAACTTCCTTTTACTAGTTCTGGATCAATTGCCTTTAATGCCGAAATTAAATCTTTAGAAATAGCTTCCTTCATTTGAGACAATAAAGCCGCATTTCTATTTTGTGATTCTTTTCTTCCTGGCTCATTTGGATAACCCATTCCTTTTGGACTTCCAAAAGCTTTTTCAAAGATATATTGTAAATTTAAATCAGCTCCCCATCCAAATCCTTTGGCATATGGTAGTGCTAATGCATTACCATTGTTGATTTGCAAGAATAAGTATGCATCGGATGGA
>ERZ869979.160-NODE-160-length-19503-cov-4.416401_pt1 | contig 19503 bp, 22 predicted proteins | sample MGYA00521269_ERZ869979 | MGnify/ENA primary metagenome ERZ869979 (study PRJEB32232, sample SAMN07284974) | human gut metagenome | biome: human-associated habitat; material: feces | host: Homo sapiens | place: Tanzania | collected 2014-04-05 ... | reverse complement strand
AACATATTCTCCATACATTACCTCATGTCTTATCATCATTATAATTTTCTGCGTATTCCGATCACCCGAATATCGTCTGCACCAGTACCATATAAAGCACCGTACCGCCGCCTATACTGAGCAGAGTGCTTTTTTTCCATTTATGCAGTGCCACGATAAACAAAATGGCAATCAGTTCCGGTATCCCATAATGGCCGCTTCCCGGAACATCTTTCAGGCAGTACACCACCAGCAGTCCGATCACTGCATACGGCAGCACTGTCCCCAGATATGTGATCACAGCCGGTGGTTCTTTTCCCTCCGGAAAAATAAGGAAGGGCAGAAAACGTGTTGTCATCGTTCCCAGCACCACTACTGCAACGGTAATAATCTGCTGTGTTATTGTCATCGTCATTTTTTTCTTCCTCCTGCCCTGGCTACGCCCGGATCTTTACATTCGAATTCTTCTCTATGATGGAGATTCTTCTGATCCCTGTATCCTCTCTTTTTGCTGTCTCGCATGATATCGTTTCATTCCCAGGAAACATAAGATAACCGATGCCATAGCCGGAAGAATAAAATTCCCGCTTCCAAAAATCACCAGGCAGATCACTGAGCATCCAACTCCGATCAGCGCCGGTTTGTGATTCTCTGCCTCTTCCCACTGATTGATAAACATTACCACAAACAATGCTGTCATAACAAAATCAATACCTTTTGTATTGAAATGGATCACATATCCCAGAAGTGCTCCTGCTGTAGCTCCTGCCACCCAGTAAAACTGATTCAGTGCATTGACAAAGAACATAAACCATCCTCTGTCCACATTTTCCGGAGGATCTACGGTACAGTTGACCGTAAATGACTCATCACACATTCCAAAAATAAGATAAAACTTCTTCCATCCTGTATTCTTATATTTCTCCAGCATGGAAATTCCATAAAACAGATGTCTTGCATTTACCATCAGTGTCAGAAAGAACGCATACACCGGATTAAATGCTGACAAAAGCAGATTTGCCGTAACAAATTCCATGGACCCCGCATAGATAAAAAAGCTCATACATAATGGATATACAAAGGAAAATCCCTTGCTTCGCATCATAAAACCATAAGACATTCCCAGAAAAAGGAACCCCACGCAGATAGGCAAAGTATACGGAAAGGCTGCCTTAAATGCTTTTTTCTTCATATCTCAGATATTTCCTTTCAGCAATTTCCACGTTATACTTTACTTTTTCCTACTGAAGCTGTCAAGAATATCTGATGACATTTTTTTGCAAATGTTTTCATGGCTGGACTTTCCATATCTCACGGTTTTCATCCAGCGTAACGATATCCCCTTCGTTGATATCTCTTTCATACAAACGTTCATCATCATGCTTCAGACTGATTTCCCGTCCATCTTCACTTTCCAGTATCACCACCGACATAAGTCTTTCTCCAGGCTGCCGTTCTTCGCATCCAAAATCCATATCCTCTTCGATTCTGATTACTTTATACTGCATAATTCAGGCCGCCCTCTTTATAATTCATCTAACAGCACATCATTCACTGCCTCGTAAGCATCTTCCAGTGCGTCCAGCGCTTCTGTCAGCGTATCCATTTTCCGGCTGTCTGCATGATCTTCCTCATATGCATCAATGACTTCTGCCATAACGTCTTTCAGCTCTTCCAGTGAATTGGCAATATCCTGCAGTTTCTGATCCTTATCTTCTCTTGATGTGATATTTACAATTTTGCTCATAATTTTTCTCCCTTCTGTTCTGTTTTGCTGATGATTTATTTTATTATACCACATTCATAATCCACTCCGCCACCTGACCTCTCTGAGCAAAAAAGAAGCCCGGATTTCTCCGAACTTCTTTTATATGTTTCACGTGAAACATTATGTTTTTTATATCTTACCTGCTTGCAAGCAGCCGCACCATGCATTCTTTTAATTTACTTTCATTGACCGGCTTTGTAATATGTGCATCCATACCCGCTGCGGTAGATTTGATGATATCCATAAGAATCAGTGAATACTCTCCTGGCCGGGATTTCTCAAAGGCTTCTACTGCAAGCTCACCGTTTTCCACAAAATCTGCCTTTATTCCCATATCCGCCAGAATAAACTCCAGAATTTCTGAATTAAGACTGTTATCCTCAGCCGCCAGCACACGGATTCCCTTCAGATTTACCTCTTTAACCGGAACTGTTTTTGTTTCATTGAAATCTTTGTCAATGTCAAACGTCAGCTCCCAGGAGAATTTCGTACCTATATCTTTCTCGCTCTCCACGCGAATTTTTCCACCCATCTGTTCCACAATTCGTTTCACAATGGAAAGTCCCAGTCCGGTTCCCTTAAACTCACTGCGATTTTCTCCATGTTCCTGCGTAAACGGATCAAACATCTGTTTCTGAAACTCTTCGCTCATTCCAATTCCGGTATCCGTAACTGAAAATCTGCATGTCACTGTTTCTTCCGTCTGTTCCAGCACCTTCGCCAGAATAAAAATCTTTCCGCCATATCGGTTATATTTGATAGCATTGCTGACAATATTCATAAAAACCTGCCGCAAATGTACCTCGCTGGCCAGTACCTGAGGTGGCTGGAACGATTCCAGACCTGTAATATCCAGCTCAATTTCCTGCTCAGCAGCTTTTGCTTCCAGAATATCACGGCAGTTCTCTATGATAGCCCGAAGGTTCACCGATTCTTCAAACAGCTTCATATCATTATGGTCAATCTTTCTCATATCCAGAACATCATTAATCAATGATAACAGATATTCTGACGCCATCCGGATCTTCCTGTGATATTTTTCACTTCCGATCCTGTTATCTATTCCGGAATCTTCACCTGGCAGAAATCTGGCTGTCCATTTTACGGACTACGGGCTTGCCACCGGGTAGACATCTGTACCCACTACAGCTCCATGCAGTATCTGATCACACTATTCGAGCCAATTGAAACCCGGATACCCAATATCATGGAACAAATCTTCCTTCAATATTATCGGCAGTGCGGTGACCATGATTTTCATCCAACCTATGAATATCTTTCCATAGGCCGACGAAACTGTCTCAAAATAATAAAAAAAGCGGCAGGAAAACGGGTTTTATACGCGTTTCCCTGCCGGTACTTTATCTTCTTCTGTCTCTGCCTTCTACACTGTAATATTTTTCTTTCGCTTCATACATTCTGAGATCCGCCTCATTGGCTATTTCATCAAAAGATTCCCAGTTTTTTTCTCTGCTGTAAACATATCCGCAGGATATGGGCAACTCATCTACCATCATTCCTGACCAGTGGCTTATCACCTCATCAAAGTCTTCTCTAATTTTTTTGAGTTCACTTTCATCTACAAAAATGATGCTGACAAATTCATCTCCACCGATCCGGTAAACTCTTCCATAACTTCCAAAACACTGCTTCTTGCATTCCGCTGCGCCCTGAATCAGCTCGTCACCGGCATTATGTCCCAGTGTATCATTTATCCCTTTCAATCCATTTACATCCAGAGCAGCATAGACAAACTCCGATGCAAGGGACATTCCGTTCAGATCATCCTTATAGGCTCTCCGGTTCAGACAGCCTGTCAGTTCGTCGATTTTTGCCTTGGTTACTTTTACATACATGTAGATGATTCCAAGTAATTGCAATAGCCACATGGTGGTTATCATTCTTGGTTACTTTTACATACATGTAGATGATTCCCGCTGCTGCCAGAGCAAGATAAATCCCAACCTGAACCATACGGGTACCGGTTTCATCCCAGGTGATGGCATACATCATCTTTTTTCCCTCGGAAGTATTCGGTGTGACATCCTGGCACATAGTAAGCGTTTTGTCTTCTAGCATTGGCTTAAAATATTCCATCTGGTCTCCGGAATCAAAATTGTAGCCGTAATATTCCAGTATGGTACCGCTGTAGATTTTTCCCGTAGTATCAAACAGATGAATTTCGTCTACAGACATAAGATCCGCAATCTTTTTCAGCTCATCTACATTTTTCTCAGCATCCGGATTCGCATTGATAATATAGGCAACTGCTTTGGCACGTACAATATAGTCCTCTTTCAGCGACGTGATCATATTTTTCTCGTTGTCTTCGTTCTTCTCAATTACATTGACTACCCGGTCCAACAGTACCTCTGACATTTTCGCCGTATTTTTGTTGTTGATCCAGTTCAAAATAGCCATCTGGATAACCAAAGCCATCAGAATAAGCCCCAGCGCAAGAAATACGATTTTATCTAATTTTCGTATTTTATCGTATTTTATTTTCTGCATTTCTGCTCCTATCTGATGCTCTGCTGATAAACGCAGAGCATAAAAAAACATGCCCTATAGTATCTTTACGTTGTACTATAGTGCATGTTTACATTTAAATCTATGCAACTGGCTGCCATTTTACAGGCCCTATAGCTTTGCGTCACAGTCTTTCAGCTGTTTTGCCTTTTATGATCATAGTTATTTTCTATAGCAATTAGAGCTCATTATCTACGATCATTTCAATAGCTGTTCGCAAAAATATATATTCGCCGGTTTTTGAAGGTTATTTCTGTTTTGTTGCCGCAAATCCGATCAGATAGAATACAGCTGCCACTACCATGGCATTTACTGCCGCGATTCCTGCATGGATCAGGTTTGCTGCTACCGCACCTGCCACAACACCTGCCAGATTAAACCAGTTGGCTGTCTGCAGCGGTACATTTTTTTCTTTATATTTGTCACGTCGGAGGAAGAAGTCCAGAATCACTGTGATGCCGATAGGCGGCAGGGCACAGTTGAGGATATTCAGCCATCCTGTAAAATTATAGTATAACCAGATCGCAAGTGCGGTTCCGATCACACCGGAAATACAGGTAGCGATCTTCATTCTTGCATTGGTGATATTTGAGATTGCAAGTCCGCCGGTGTACAGTGCGTTGTTGTTGGTTGTCCAGATATTGGCTCCCAGCACAATGATCGCCGGAATCGCAAGTCCCTGTGCTATCATAACATAAAAGATATCATCTTTTCCTGTGAACGCACCACCGATAGCTCCGAAGCAGAACATCAGGGTATTTCCAAGGAAAAATGCAATTACAGTTGTCCATACGGCAACCTTGTTATTCTTCGCAAAACGGATAAAGTTCGGTGTGGCCGTACCACCGGAAATAAAAGATCCGATCACGTATCCGACACCGGTAAATAAAGTAATCGAGCCTACAGACTGATTGAATACTGCTGCCAGCCCGCCACCGTCTGCTGCCGCTGTCACCATGGAATATACTCCCAGGATCACGATCAGCGGCACGGAAATCGTACTTACGATCTCCAGCGCTTTCATTCCTGTGGCTGCGGTAATGGTCATCAGAAGACCTGCCACAATTGTCAGAACCCATTTATTGATTCCCAGTAATTCTGCAGTTGGAATGGAAAACATGGCAACACCGACACCAAACCATCCGATCTGTGTGAGGCCAAGTACCAGTGATGAAAGATAAGAACCTTTTTTTCCAAAAGCTCTTCTGCACAGAAGATCCATGCTCATTCCTGTATCAGAACCAATGTACGCAAGAATTCCGCAGTATGCGGACAGGATCACGCCGCCAATGACACAGGCTGCCGCAAATCCGTTCAGATCCAGTCCGTTTCCAAGTTTCGCGCCGACACTCATGCTTGCGGAAAAGAAAGTAAATCCCAGCATTACAAAAAACATGCTGCGGAATCCTTTTCTCGCACTTTCCGGCACTGCTTCCATGGAATAATCGTCATCTGCCGCAGTTACCTGGGGTTTTGTTTTTTCGCTCATTTTCTCTCCTTCGTTTCTCTTATACTGTTTTCAGTTACTCTCCGGAGTGCTTTCCCTTATGCACTCCGCTCTTTCCCGTCTCCTTTCTTTTGTTTGCTGTGGAGATTATATCACAAATCATTTCTCTTCTGCAGTTTTTTCCGCAGATGTTTCCGTTTCCCGTTTTTTTCTAAGTTCTACCTTTTTGATCTCTCCCAGGATCTCCACTCCTCTCACCAGAGATCTCGGTTCATTTCGTAAAAGCTCGTATTCTGTCACATAACCGCATTTTTTGTAGATATCCAGGATCGCGCACAGTTTTTTGTTTACCGCATGTACTTTATTCTTCCAGCCCCGGCTCTCGAACCGTACTTTTCCCCGGTCGCTGACAAATCGGACATCCTGCTCAAAATTTTCCCTGCGGATATCTGCCATGGGCAGGATTCCCTCATCTGCTTTCATGGCATAGTAGCGAATTCGCCTGCCATCTGTATTATTTCTGGAGTTTCTCATGATCTCAAGACGCTGGATCAGAATTCTTTTCAGAAGTATCATCTCATCTGTACTTGAAAACTTTACGTTCTCCAGAAGTTTTCTCCCTTCTTCGCTGTCCTGAAATTCCTGATCCGGAAACATTGTTTTAAGGAGCGCTGCAGGATCAAGCAGTTCCCGGGACACGCTGATCATCTGCCCGATATCTTCCGCATATTTATAAACCGGAAGCTCCCTTCCTTCCAGAAACCAGTATGCTTTCCCGTCTTTTTCCACTGCTACAGGAACCAGATAATCTGCCACAAAACCTTCCAGTGGCTTCCCTTTGTCATCTTTCAGCTCCCGCATCTGTACCTCTTCACTGTAGTCAATGGCGATGGTAGTATTCCGAAGTTTTTCCAGGGAATCCCGAAGCCTCTGCTCTCTTTTCTGTATCCTGCCTTTTGTGCTGTAAAAACGTACCTTCTCGTCTCCGGACATTACCCGGAGTAAATCTGTCAGGGTGAATTTGGAACAGTTTGCTCTGTACAGGGTGTAGACCGCATCATAAACAACCGCGTCATAGTAGGAAAATGTCACGCTCTCCATTTCTTCCGGAACGGTAATGCGGTATCTGCATGTCATATTTTTTCCGCGGCTGCCTACCTCTGCAATATTCAGCTCATTCAGTTCAAATTTATTTTTGTATATTTCCTGAAATACTTTGCATATGTTCATGTAAATATTATCAGGTATTTTCATGGTTATTCTTTCCTCTCTTCTGTTGCGATTCCCGGAATATTACAAGAGACTTCGAAATTCTTCTGCCAGACGTGCTCTTGGATCATCCGGATATTCCAGATTTGTATTTTGAGTTTGTGGGCGTTCTGCTTCCGGAGCTTGTGTTTCTGTGTTTTTCAGTGAATCTGCATTGACTTTCACATCCTGCGGTACTGCGGCTTCTGAAGCGCTCCCGCTCTTTTTCGGTAAAGCATTTGCATTCTCCGTATTTTTCTTATCCGTTTTTGTTTCACGTGAAACATTTGGAGCTGATTTTTTTCCGGACGCTCCTTTTTCTGTGTAAAGGTCCTTCGCCGCATGGAAATCCACACTCACATTCGCCTTCATTCCTGATATGCCATATCTCTGTTTCAAAAAAACAATCTCCTGCTCCCGGACCTCTTTCGACATTTCCTGTTCGTAATTAAATTTGGGCTGTCGGATATTTCTTGGCTGAAGTCCCAGGATCACGCTTGCAGAGTACTCGATTCCTCCCGTCTCCTTAAAAGAATCCATTCTCAGAGATCGCTGTTCCTCCCGGTAAGACTCTCTGTTCAGGGAACTGATCACAAAAACTGCCAGATCATACTTGTTGGAAAGGCCGCTGAGCTCATTGATATTCTCGTCATTTTTCTGCCGTTCTGTAGCGTTCCTGTTTCCAGTGCAGGAAGAAAGGATCTGCAGATAATCTACAAAAACTACCGGTTTTTCTTTCTTTTCGTTCATGAACATTTCCACATCCTGAACGATATCCCGACCCGAAACAGAAAGCTTTTTACGCTCTTTTATGTACATCTTGTCAAAACTGCCGCTGATCTCTTTTCCCACCTTTTCTACCAGCTTCCAGTCTTTCTGTTTTCCTGTATTGTTTTCTTCCCTTAAAAACCAGTCTGCGGTCAGGGAGCTGTTCGGATATCGCATATGAATGGCACGGTTTAATATTTTTGCCTCCATCCGGACCGATGGCATTTCCAGGGAATAAAACAGTACCGGCGAACCAGCCGCTGCAATTTCCGAAGCGATCTGCAGTGCAAAGGTACTCTTTCCCATTCCCGGTCTTGCGCCAAGAAAAGTAAGGCCTGCATAAAGTCCGCCGCCAAGCATCTGATCCAGCTTTTTGATACCGGTAGGATAATGCTTTACGGTTCTTCTTCCACTGGCCGGTTTAAACTGTTTCAGTCTCTCTGAAACTGAAATAAAATTTCCGGCTGCCTGTTCACTCATACTTCTTCACCTCCCCGGCCATTTTGCTTTCAAGTCCCTGAGATAAACGTTTCATAGACTCTTCCATATTTTCCAGATCAATAAAAAACAGATGGATCACCAGTGTATGACCGTAAATCTTCGTTTCAAAACGGTCCCTGATTCCTTCATACTGGTATGAATACTTTGCTTTCGGATAGAGAAGCCAGATTTCCTCTGCCTCGTAACGGCTTGCATATGTAACCATCTGATAAATATCATTTCTGGCTTTTTTATTGAAGGCACTCCATCCTTCGTTTTTCATATCAGGAAGGCTTTTCCATTTTGTATCAAGGATAACAGTTCTGTTTCCTTCCCCTTTTTTCATTACAATATCCGGTCTCAGCTGAAAATCCCGTGGTTTTTCAAACAGATAATAATTTTTATCCTGGGAAGATACCTCCCAGTTTTCTCTGAAATATTTTTTTATCTGACATGCCACATAATTCTCAAAAACTTCGTCCATGGCAAATAATATGGATCTGCTCTTGATCCCATCTGAAAAATTGAGGAAGCTGTTTCCCTGTAAGATCACTTCTGTCCACTTCATGATCTTCTCATATTCTCTGGAATTCCGGTCGATCCTTATCTGTGCAAAATCCTGGCGGTAATCCACGGATTCCTGTATCCCGTCAAAAAACAGAAGAAGTTCTCTTGCATCCTGTTTATTCTTCCCATCTGTGGTAACTTTCTGCAGTTTCTTTAACGTAGTTTTTATCAGTCGGTTCTCTGGCCGGTTCTTTGTAAATTCCTCATACGTCACATAGAATCTCTCTTTATGTGCGATATTTCGACGGATATGGCCTGACACCTGGAGCTTTCCGCGAAAGCATCTGAGGTTATCCGTTTTTTCTTCATATGCAGAACGAAGTCCCCGTTTCACCAGCATCTGTGCCTCATCAAGATACATCCGGATATAAGCCTCAAACAGTTCCATATCCCCCATTCCAAGAGAAATCTGGTTCATCGCTTTTTCCGTTAACCTGTAGGTGCTCTTAAGCATCTCCAGATAGATCTGTTTCGTCCGATCCTCACTGCCGCCAAAATAAATCTTTGGCAGAATCTGAAGCCGCAGTCCGCTTTTCAGTTCCAGCTCTCCTACATACTTCTGGATTTTGACAACCGGGATGGAACACTTTTTTTCATAACTGTATTTATACTGGATCGTTGCCGGAGCTTCCTCTTTTTTTCTCAGAGTTTTTTCCAGAGTCTGCACATATTCTACCAGGCAGTCCATATCTTTCTCCGGAAGAAAAACATATCCTTCTGCTTTTTCACTGCAGATCTCGTCATATTCTTTTACAGTTTTTACTCGTTTTTTCATAACGTTTCACGCTCTGTCATCAATTCTTCCGGGATGGTTCATAGATCTGGATATAACTTTCTGCATAGTCAAAAGCCTTCTCATTGATCATGTATTTCTTACGCTGAAGCATATCTAGCATATCCGTTTCCAGTTCTTTTCCAAATAAGGTATGTATATCTTTTCCGTTGTCTTCTACTATAAATTTGTAATTGCGGTTCCTTTTCTGATTATCACCCAGCACCATTGCGATCTTCTCGTAATCATCAAAGAAATACTCCTGAAGAAGCGGAAGTACAGATTTTTTGAAAACATTTTTTAATCCATCCAGAGTTGCAGTTTTCTTAAGGCCGCAAAAATAAGCATGTCCGATGGTATGCTCACGGTCGTATAGAACCTCTATCCTCTGATTGATGATTTCCAGAAGTTTCTGTACATCTATGATGATTTTCCCTTCATTGCCTGCTGCATTGCCCTCTTTCTTATCGACTGTATCCGGCATTTTCGGCACTTCTATATTTATATCCTTCAATACCTCTGTATCCGGCATCATCTCCACAAAGGAAAAACGTCTGCGTAATGCAGTATCCAGAAGTGCAATGGATCGGTCTGCCGTGTTCATTGTTCCGATGATATATACGTTGGAAGGAACACTGAACGGAAGCCCGGAATATGGAAGGATCACACTTCTCTCATCCGCTTCTCCCTTTCTTTTGGATTCCTCGATCAGTGTGATCAGCTCGCCGAAAATACGGGAAATATTTCCCCTGTTGATCTCATCAATAATGAAGACATATGGTTTTTCGCTTTCTTTTTCTGCTTTTTCACAAAATGCTTTGAAAACGCCCGCTTCCATGGTATATTCCAGATTACGGGATTTCTCTGACTTTTGTTCTTCAGACTGGTTCTGTGCATCCGTTTTTTCTTTATCCAGCACCGGACGGATTCCCTCTATGAAATCCTCATATCCGTAAGACTGATGGAAGGTGGTAAAACCGATTCTTCCTTCCTGTTCCAGTTCATGGTAGATTTCCATGATCTTGCTGTGATCCATATTTTTCAGTGTATCCAGAGTATACCTGCCACAGATCAATACTGCATATGTAGCAGTTATGTATGTTTTTCCTGTTCCAGGAGGTCCATAGAGAATCATATTTTTCACTATTTCTGGATAATCCATAATATGTTTATAGTATGGCATTAAAAGACCTACCCCCTTTATTACCTCTGCTTTAAGCTCTTCTTCTGTCCGAAGTTTTCCATCTTCTGTTTCTGCTTCTATCAGATAACATGGTTCAATATCATCATCATTATCTTTTACAGTATCCGTTTTTTCCTTTACAAATTCTCTTATAATATTTTCATCTTTATTTTTAAGTTCTTTCTCTTTGTGGACAAAAATAGTTCTTGGATCCTTATTTTTTATATCTTCATCACTGCTTCCATATATATTTTTATACGTATAGCACAGTCCATCTCGAAGTTTCATATCTATAAAACTATAATACTGTTTTCTGTTTTTTTTCAGTCTTTCTCGCTCTTCTTCATTTGTTTCCTTCTTACTGTGCAGAAATGCATGTACCGTTCCTATACAGATACAATAGCGTGATTTCTTCTCAGGACTTCTTTCACCGTAAATTCCAATGCTTATACCTGATTCTGTGTTCGCAGTTAAATATCTTGCTACACACTGATAAGTTCCATGAAAAGAATAATTTTTTTCTCTTTTACCCTTTTCACTTTTCCCCACAGTAAGTCCATATATTCCGCATATTTCTCCCGCAATACCGTCCATACATTCGCGGACTTCTTCCTGTCTGTCCGGTGACAACTCTCTCTCTTCCCCAAGCTCACGGATATACTCAAGTACTTCTCTATACATCTATGCCTGTTCTCTCCATTTCTGTGCTTTTTCATCCATTATATATTTGTTCATTTTCGATTGCAATTATTTCGGATATATTTCTACCAAAATGTTGTTTTTAATTTATATATTATAGAAAATATCTGTTTGTATTTTTAGTTTACAATGATTTAATATCAATTATTTAATGAATAAATTGTAATAATTAATGATTCAATAACATCTGTAAAATTCGATGCATGGTCGTAAATATCCGCTTTTTCTTTAATTTTTCAAATCTATTCCATATATTTTCAAATCTATTCCATATATTTTATTGCATATTTCATATCGTGTATGTTTTAATATGTAAATTTTATTTATTTAATTATTTTTTACGCAAAAATCTCCAACAAAATAAAACAACAAAACATGAAACCACCAGAAGCAGCAGAGCTGCTTAACGGGAGATAAAATGTAAATCTTAATAATGCATTGACCGCCTGCCGCTTCAAGGAGGTGAAAATATACTACCGGCATCTGCGTTTCCAACAGAACCAACAAAAAGCCAACAGAAAAAAGGCGGACCGGTTCCGGCTGCGGCCACATTGCATTACAACAGAATTACAACAAAACTCCCAACAAAAAAGTTAACGCAGCCAGGCTGCTCGGACGGGAGACAGAATGTAAAACAGGTAATGCAATGATCCAATAGAGATGTACCTGCAAAATTATCATATACAGACAGTGAAAATCCTGAACAACAAAAATAAAACAATGTGTTTGATTTTTCATTAAATTTTCTCTTTCAACAAAAAAGGGCACTTCGGCCCGCTTTCGCTCACTTTAACTCACAGGTAAAAGCTGTCTGTACAGATAAGATATTGGTATCCGCAGTATGTGAAGAAGTCGGACACGTCGGTCCCTGCTGCTGTGGCATTGCATTGCCCTTTTACAACAAAAATCCCAACAGAACAGAAAACACAAAAAGCTAAATCGCAGCGCAGCTGCTCTGTCGGGAGAAACAATGATAATAAAAAACTGAATAAAGCGTACCACACCATATGCAGACAACAGGAACTGAAAATCAATACATATCAAATTCCTTTCTTGATTATTGATTTTATTTATTGTACTTCATAATTTTCCATAACTCCTATATGTGATACAAAGTGATGATGTTGTAAAAGTCTTCTGTAAAAAACAGTTTCTCGCTGTCTGCATATGGTATGGTACGCAACACATGAAACCTCAACCCCAAAAAACATCCAACAAAAATAAAAAAAGGAGAAACTCTATGAACAACAAAACTATAACTCTGACACAAACTCCACTCAAACAGCGAAAAAAGAATATCCGCAACGCTCATACAACAGAACCTCTGGCGATCTGCAACATCATAGAAAAGATTGTCCTGATGCCATTTTCGGATTTCATGTTCTGCCATCCGAAAGAATATGTCTCTGTAATGGAAGAATTTACCAATCACAAACAAAAGTGGAAATTTCCGGAAATCTCAACAGGAATGGCATTTCAGTTTGTTGCAAAGCAGACAGGAATGTCGCCGTCCGCACGTATTACAACAGGAGACGAAGCGATCATTCGGAAGCAACTTCTGAATGCTGTCTATCAGCCATTTCTGGATATCTTCGATATGGCTGTTTATGACCCTGGTGATCCGTTTCATGGCTCAATCCATACACCAGAAGATCTGCTTCAGAAGTCTGCCTGGAGATATGTAAATCATTGCCCTTCTACCCATATCGTCTATGGTGAAAAACAGAGGATCCCTCTTCAGGAACGGATACAACGTATAGAAAACTCCAAGGAATACAAGGCCAAATTCTACTGTTACAATATGGCAAATACTCCTCCTGCCATGATTCCTTCAGAACTCGGATATTCATTCTGCCTGTTTCTGAACAATACAACATTCTGTGACTACTTTGAGTGCCTGAAAAGTATGTCTCTGACAAAAATAACTCCAACAAGAAATCTTTACAACAGACTGGAACAGTCCCACAGCGGCTATGGTCAGGATGCCGCTATCCTGGAATACTATGCCTGTGGAGATTTTGACCGAACCTATTTTAAACAGGGCCTTTATGCACTCTTCATTTATCCTATGGCACAGGTATATTCTGCACTGATAAAAAAAGATTTCAACAAAATCAAATAAAACCCCTGCGGGGTTAGCGGGTGAAGACTTGTAACAACTCAAATTCAACAAACAAAAGAAAGGAATATCACTATGAAAATGAACCCTTACAATATGCCACAGATCATCAAAGAAACTAGCGACGGCTATTTCCATCTATCTGTACTGGACGACCTTCTCTCTCAAAGGGAAATCTACTGCCTCGGAGAAATAGACGCAGACTCTGCCGGCAGCCTGATCCTGCAGCTCCAGTACCTTGCAGCCCAGGACCCGGAAGCAGAAATCACTCTTTATATAAACAGTCCCGGAGGATCTGTCGCTGACGGACTGGCTCTCTATGACATCATGCAGACCATACCCTGTCCGATACGCACTGTGTGTATGGGAACTGCTGCCAGCTTCGGAGCACTGCTGTTCACGGCCGGTGACACCAGAGAGATTTTTCCCCATTCAAAAATAATGATCCACGATCCTCTGATCGCAGGCCAGGGGCTGACCGGAAGCGCAACGCTTCTGCATACAAAAATAGATTCCCTCATGGAAACCAGACAGATCCTTGGAGAACTTCTGGCCCGGCACACCGGCAAAACACTGGAGGAAATCTACGAAAAAACAGCTCAGGATACCTGGTTTACGGCCTCAGAAGCAGTCGATTACGGCCTGGCCGACACGATCATTAAAACAGCAGAAACAAAATCCACAACAAAATCATCAGAAGAAAAAGGAGATCAGAACAATGACTAATAAAACTACAAATCTTAAGAAACCGGTAAGCACTACTTTGAACGACAATCACCGCATCCTGGCACAGGGCCGCTACATAAACAACAATACCTGGCAGACAGGCCTCAACAACAATGACCTGATAATCGGCGTCAGCGGTGCCGGAAAAACCAGAGGATATGTAATACCCAATATCCTCCATTCCAACGAAAGCATGGTCATCGTAGACACAAAAAATACCCTTTCCCGGAGGCTGTCCCCACATCTGAAGAAAGAAGGTTATGAAGTCTGGAACCTGAACTTTGCAAAAATGGATCAGTCTCCCATGGGATATAACCCTCTCTCCTTCATAGAGCGTTACACAGACCAGTCCTATCCTTACAATACACAGGACATCGAAATGCTTGCTGAATATCTCTGCCCTATCGAATGTGACAGAGATCCGTTCTGGGATTATTCGGCAAGAATGTTCATGGCAACACTGATCGCCTATGTCATGGAAGCTCTCCCTGAGAACGAAAAGCACCTTGGCTCAGTGGCAGAGATCCAGGAATTTATGGCAAAATCCATGTTCAAAACTCTTATAACCGAATGGGGTGACGCATTTCCGGAAAGCTATGCCCTGCAGAAATGGAAGCTCTACAAAGGCACGGATTCTGCCGACAAAACCCACGCCTGCATCCGCATGTTCGTAGGAGAAAAGCTCAGTTCCTATACCTCAAAAGGAGCGCTCAAAATGTTCTCCAATCCACATCAGGTGGACTTCCGTTCCCTGGGACGTCGAAAGATCGCCCTGTTCATCAATGTAAGCGATACCGATCGTTCCAATGATAAACTGCTGAATCTGCTTTACTCTCAGGCTCTCCATGAGCTTTGTGACAGCGCAGACTGCTCCCCTGATGGACGACTTAAGGTGCCGGTACGGTTTATCATGGATGACTTTGCATCCAATGCAGTAATCCCTGATTTTGATAAGGTCATCTCTGTCATCCGCTCCAGAGAAATCTATGTAAGCCTTATCCTTCAGAGTCTTTCACAGCTTGACTCCATGTATGGAAAAGACCGTGCCATGACCATCATCAATAACTGTGATTCCTGCCTGTACCTTGGCGGACAGGATGTGGAAACCGCCCGCTACATCGCCGTAAAAGCAAACAAAACCGCAGACACGATCCTCACACTTCCAATTGATGCTGCTCTGCTTTTCGTCAGAGGCCAGAAACCTCAGCAGGTTACGAAATACAGTCTGGAAGAAGACCCTCTGTATCTCGAACTGGTCTCCGCTTCGGCGGCTGATACCATAACACACAGAACACCGGTTATCCATACAAAAGACAACCGTTCTGAAAACAATGAATTAACAGATGTAGCATACTAGTTTACAACAAATCAATGATCAAAAAAATACAAAATATAATGTAAAGTAAAGGAGAATTTTATTATGGATAAATATACAGGAAAAGTTAAATACTTAAACAAAGAACATGGTTTTGGATACATTTCATTATGTGAAGACCCGGGACGCGAACATGGCGACATCAACTTCTCTACCAGTGATCCTGGCTGTCATTCTCTTAGTCTTGGTGATATTGTTACCTTAGATATCCGAAAAGGTAACAGCATCAACAAAAACGGAAAAATCTGCGAATATGCCGTTTCCGTTCAGTTAAATGAATCTGTCTCCAGGCCTATGACAAGTTACTACCAGCATAAAACAGATGAAGAATCGAAACAGGCAAACAAAGAACTCAAACAGGCAATCTGTAATGCAATTTCCAGCAAAACTGGCGCCTCCTGCCAGCTTCACTTCTACGACTCAGAAATGCCTTTCCGATGCGACCGAAACTCCTCTAATCCCTGGATGATCGGACATCCTGACTGTACGATTTATACGGAAGATAAACTGATGCAGGCAACGCTTCGTACAAACTCACTCTTTACCAACACCATTTCCGGAAAAGACAGCTATATGCCGTATGAGAACCCGGATAAATCAAAATTCCGTCGTACCATTCATGTCCCGGCCTATGGCTGTTCAAGCTTTCTCTTCAACAAAGACCTCTGTTTCCTGATGATCGAATTCGCCTGCCGTTCCGGTATCGATCTGTCCCATTATGAAATCATCTTCGTAGATAAAGATGATCGCAAAACCGACGTATATACCATGACCCTGGACAAGCTCCAGCAGCTGATCGAATCCGGATACAAACACGGAAGCAAATACGTACCCCTGGGAGAATACCCAAACTCCCCAGCCTACAAAGGAAACTGCACCATGCGCTACCTTCTTCCGGTTGATGCATTTGAGAAGTTTCCAGCTACCAAATAAAACAAAGCCCCCTGCGTACTGCCTGTTGCAGCTCCGCAGGGGAACTTATTGTTTTTAATCTATTTTAATATATACTTCGTTCCTCAGACTCTTCCTTCAACTATTATATGCAAAAGCGAACAAAATAAAAAGAGACATTTTTCTGATTCTTTGTTCTTAGCACACAGTTTTCAAAAATTCCAGTATCATCCTGTCAGCCTTCCGCCCGGCTTCATTATAAAAGCTGTGTCCCTGCCCGTGAATCACATGGTATTCCACGTTTTTAAACACGTCTTTTGCTTTTTCTGAATACGCAATCGGTACAAGCTCGTCCTGGTCGCCATGAAGAAGCAGAACAGGACCTGAATAGCATGAAATATTTCCATAAACATCCAGATCCCATATATCCTGATAATACACAGATCCCAGCTTAATATCCATAAATACGCTGTCTGTCACATCTGATTTTTTTACAAACTGCTGCTTTCCCATATCTGCCAGATTCAGTGCCGGATACAAAAGAATTTCCCCTGCAATTTTGTCCGGAATCTCGGCGGCTGCAAGAGCTGCAACAAATGCTCCCTGGCTTTCGCCCCAGATATAAATTCTTCTCTCATCAATATAAGGGAGTTTTCCTGCCCTACAACAGCAAGCAAATCCTCTTTTTCCGTAATAACAGACATTTCCATCACAGATCCGTCGCTGATAGTTTTGTCCGAGCCTCCACAAAAATCAATGGAGCACACAGCATATCCTGCGTTTGCATAGATATCTGCGCTTACAAGATTTACCTTGTGGGAACCACCAAAGCCATGGCAGATAATGATCAGCGGAGCCTTTTGTGCCTTCTTTGGACGATACATAAGGCCATAAATTTTCTGATCTTTTTTATGAAACCACAGTTCCTCTTCTGTGTATTCTTTCATCCTATAAGAGTAACGTCAAAAGAGCCATCAAATGCAAGGAATTTTTGTGCAATAGAGGAAGAACGTCTTGCTCCCGGATGGCAGTCTGTAACACGAATGGTCACCGGCTCTCCCATCTCCCTGGAAAAGGACTCGCCGGCACGCTTCTCGATATAACGCATTTTCTGGTCATCCAGCTCTTTTACTACATCTGCCAAAGTGCCGCCTTCGGCCAGGCGATCATATGCATAACTGCAGATCTTATGCATATGATAGTGCCATACCGGATCTGTCCACTGAATCATAAGCCTGGTAACCTTTCCCCGATGAATGATTTCTGCTTTGCGGGCAGTCAGATTAATGCTGATAAATGCATACTCCGGATTAAAGGAGGTCTCCCAGCGGTCTGCCAGAACTGCCTTCATTGCTTTCTCCTCATCCCCTTCAAAGAACATAAGAGCTTTCATAAATGCAACACTGTAACCACAGATATGTCCCAGTGGAGTATTGGAATGACTCGCGGCCCCCCTGCAATTCCTTCTTTGAAAATGGACATAATTTCCTCAAGTGCCATCATTCCAATAACGGACGGGCCTCCAACATCTTTCAGGATCAGGCCAAGGTCACCGATCAGCTGACCGGTAAGGTATTCCTCATTTGTACCACGCACATGCAATTTCTCCGGAAGTCCGGCAGTCTCCGCAGCTGCTTTTCCTGCTACATACGCAGAAGTAATTTTTCCATAAGGCCCGATTTCTTCGCTGACTGCTGCGTCCGGATGAACGATTTCCAGAATTGCAGCAGCACCAAAAAGAGCACAGATAAATGGATCCGGGTGCCTTCCTGCATTGCTTCATAAACAGCCCTTACTACCGGAAAACCGGAAACGTTGTTGATTGGATAATTCTCGGAGTAAGAGACGCATCAAGGATACCATCATCATTTATACTTCCGCCGGCTCCCGGAAAAGCCGGTAATATTCTTCCTGTTCCAACAATGTCTTCCAATTTTTTATAACTGTCCAGTGAATTTACCATTGTAACAATCGTATTACTTTTTTTATTTTTCAATTCCGTAAGTGCTTCATACAACTGATTTTCCCGGACAGTCAGTAAAATAAAATCATAAATATCATCATTTGACACTTCTTCGAGAATCTTAATTTTTGCTTTTATTAAGTCCTGATCTTTCTTATAAAGTAATCCATTATTTTTTAGGATCTCAAGTCTTTTCCCTCCCAGCGTTTCGATATATAGAGGGATAAAGCACAAGAGAGGGAATGCTCTGCAGCATCCTGCAAAACAAGCCCCTCCGATAAGATCACATTACCTTCATTCTTAAGAATCACTTGCAGTCCAAATAAATCCCTGTAAAACTCTATGGATTTTTCTATATCATCTACCACAATCAGTACATTTTTCAGCATATCAGTCACCTCGCAATCCACTTTGGTTAAACAATCATCGGATTAAACATCACTGCATCTATGAATCCCATTCATGTATTAAAGGGCAAGTCCATTGGCGTATTCTGTATTATATTCTTGTAGCGATAAAAAATTATTATCTGTTGGTTGTGCAGAGTATGTTTTGTTATAACTTGGAATTGATAGGTAATCTTGAGAGTTTGTTTCGTGTGCATATGTTGCCGTGGCAGATGATAAAAGTAATAAAAATGCGGAAAATAAACATATAACCTTTTTCATATAATTTTCCCCTTTCAATGAAAAATTTGATTTGATTTTTTATGACTTCCAATGGAATCGCCTCTCTTTTAATAACAAAATGTTGATTTGAACAATTAAATGGAACATATGTAACTCTTACTCCGCCAGTGCATATTCATAAAACACGAACTCTGTTTTTCCGGTACTTTCATAGTATTCCTGTGCTGTTCCGCAATTAACAAAGCCGTATTTTTCATACAATTTCTGCGCAGGCACATTAGTTCCGATTGCGTCCAGTCGCACTACCCTTTTCTGTTTGCCTGCAGCCAGCTTGATAATTTCATCAAGCGTTGCCGTTGC
>ERZ869979.159-NODE-159-length-19522-cov-5.140910_pt1 | contig 19522 bp, 18 predicted proteins | sample MGYA00521269_ERZ869979 | MGnify/ENA primary metagenome ERZ869979 (study PRJEB32232, sample SAMN07284974) | human gut metagenome | biome: human-associated habitat; material: feces | host: Homo sapiens | place: Tanzania | collected 2014-04-05 ... | reverse complement strand
ACATCTGCGCATCCGGTTAGCACGGTGCGGCAAGCTGGCGGTCAATCTCAGCTCTCCTAAACCGGACGTTGCCCTGACCCCCAGCAAAAAGGATACACTGTCCATCGTATTCACCCAGCATGGACGGTTTCTGGGGGAACAGCCCGAACTGCTATCTTATCTCCACAAAAACTCCGACCGGGTCTGGATGATAACCCAGAATCCTCCTGAAAAATTCCGCCCTTTACAGGTGGACGAGATCATCTATCTTCCCAGCGAAGAGGAAAACATCGAGGCCGAATACCTGACGATGGTGTATTTTCAGGAACTTTTGGGCGAGCTTTTCCGCATTCTCAGCCCACTTTCCATCCCGGATTGACATTTTGCACAACAGCATTTCTCATTCATTGTATGTTTTATCAAAAAGTACAGATTCCGTATGTACAGAATTTGTACTTTTTTGTTTTTTCCTTTTGCAATATGCTACAATCTTCTTGCAAACAACAGGGGAGCGGCCGCTCCTGTTCCGTTGAAAATCGTTGTGCGAAAGAAATAGGGAGGAAAACGAAATGGCATCCAAATACACCCAGCTGGTCGAGACATTGCTGCCTCTGGTCGGCGGAAAAGAAAACATTTTACAGGCAAGCCACTGCATGACCCGCCTGCGCCTGAATCTGAAGGATTACGACAAGGCCGACATCAACGCCATCAAGAAGGTCAGCGGCGTGGTCGGCTGCATCCACAGCGGCGGACAGCTTCAAATCATCATCGGCACGACCGTCGCAGACGTGTATGACGAGTTCTGCAAGGTAACGGGTCTGGAAAAGCAGGCCGCTATTGACGAAAATCTGGACAAGGGCGAAAAGAAAAAGCTGACGGGCAAGGGCATTGTGGACGCCATCTTCGCCTATCTGAGCGGCACGCTGACCGCCATCATCCCGGTCATGATCGCGGCTTCTCTTTGCAAAACGATCGTTGCCGTCTTTGGCCCGGGTCTGCTGGGCGTGATCTCCGCCGAGGGCGATCTGTACAAGCTGTTCACGATGGTTGGCGACGCAGGCTTCTACTTCCTGCCCATCCTCGTCGCCAACTTTGCGGCGAAAAAGCTGAACGTCAACTCCGCCGTTGCAATGTTCATTGCCGGCATCATGCTCCACCCGACCCTCATCGAGATGGCGACCGGCGGCGCGGCGTTCACCGTCTACGGCATTCCGTGCAGTGTCCAGAATTATTCCAGCACGGTCGTGCCGATCCTGCTCATCGTCTGGATCATGAAGTACGTCGAGAGCTTCTTCAAGAAGTTCTGTCCCGATGTTCTGAAGGTCGTCGGCGTTCCCTTCGGCACGCTGCTCGTTATGCTTCCCATCGCGCTCTGCGTCCTCGGTCCTGCCGGTTCTATCATCGGTACTTACGTCTGCAACGGCATCATTGCTCTGGATTCCGCAGTTGGTCCTCTGGCCATCGCGATCATTGGCGCATTCTTCGCCCTGATGGTTTCTACGGGTATGCACACCCTGCTCTTCGTCTATCTGTTCACCACCTTCCCGATGCTGGGCTTTGACTCTTTCCTGCTGCCCGGCATTCTGGCAAGCAGCTGGGCGGGCACTGCCGTCGGTCTGGCTATTGCACTGCGCTGCAAGAAACCTGAGAACCGCTCCACCTTCTTCAGCTATATCCTGACATGGTTCTTCGGCGGCGTTGGAGAGCCGATGATCTACGGCGTCATGTTCAAGTACAAATCCGCTCTGGTGGCCTCGGTCGCTGCCGGCGGCATTGGCGGCTTTGTGGCCGGCCTCATGGGTCTGAAGGCCTACGTTCTGTCCACCTCGAACGGTATGTACGGCCTGCTGGCCTTCCTCGGCGGCCCGACCTTCAACTATGTTGCTCTGGCCGCGACCATCGCAGTCAGCGTCATCGCAGGCATCGCCATCACGATGGTCCTGCCCTTTAACGAGGACGCATAAATTCCAATTCGCAACAGGAGATATTTCACATGGAAACGTTCAAACACGAGCAGCTGTCGCAGCGGCTCTATCGCATCCTTGATTTCACGGGCGTCTGCTGCTATCTCGCCATCGGCGAGAAGCGGGCCGTCTTGCTGGACACCATCAACGGCATCGGCGACCTGCGTTCCTATGCCGAATCGCTGACCGACAAGCCCATCTTTGTCATCCTGACCCATGGCCACCTCGACCACATGGGCGGCGCGGCACAGTTCGACGAGGTATACATGAATCCGCTGGACTGGCCCGTGATGCAGGCGCACAGCGACATGGATTTCCGAGTCAACGACACCAATACACAGCTGAGGGATCACCCACCGCTGACCGCATCCGATTTCGTCCCGGCCATGACCAAAGAGCCGCTGCCCTTGACCGACGGCCAATGCTTTGACCTCGGCGGGCTGACGGTCAAGATGATCTCGGTTCCCGGCCACACACCCGGCATGATGTGCCCGCTGCTGGTCGAGGAGCGTACCATCCTCTTCGGCGACGCCTGCGGCGTGTCGGTGCTGCTGTTCGACCAGTACAGCTCCACGGTCAGCGAATACCGAAAGAGCCTGCTCCACCTCAAGGAGTACGAGGGCGAATACGACCGCATCTACCGCAACCACGGCACCTTCTGGTCGAACAAAGTCCTGCTGGACAATGTCATCGAATGCTGTGACGATATCCTCGCCCACACCGACGACCATTTCCCGGTCACCATCCATGGCTTCGACCTCTTTGCGGCCCACCGTTCCGCTGCTTCCGGTCATGGCCGGGCAGATGGCAAAGAGGGAAATATTCTCTATGCACCAGACAAAGTAAAGTAACCCCCACACGCACAGAACCCTCCCGGCTTTCGCTGAGAGGGTTCTGTTTATTTGCTATGCTGTTCCAGCCACCCGCGGAAAGCGGCTCTGGCAGCCGCTTCCTTGCCGCGGGGGATGGGCACCCGGGCTCCGCTGCGCATTTTGAACTCACCCGCCGTCAGCTGCACCGCCGCTGCCAGATTGACAACGTAGGAGCGGTGGGGCTGGACGAAGCGTTCGTCCGCCAGCAGGGGTTTTGCCACCTCGGAAAAGGGCACCCGAAGCGACAGCGACGCCACATCTTCGCCGCTGCCAAGATGAAAATGCACGACATGATGGGTACACTCGAGGTATTCGATGTCCGCAAAGGGGAGTGCGCGCAGCCCGGCTGCCGTCGTGACCGGCACCACCGGGCCGTACTCGGGTTCGGTGGCGCGGTCGAGCAGGGCAAAGAGCTGCTCGGGCCGGAAGGGAAGCAGCAGATACTGCATCGCATCCACCCGGTAGGCGTTGTAGGCATACGCCGGTGTATGCGCCAGAAATGCCAGCGGTGCCCGGCGGCCGCGGCTGCGCAGAGCCGCCGCCGTCCGCAGATCCGCCGGTGCCTCCTCGTTCGTCAGCTCAAGGAGATACAGCTCGTACCGTTCCCCGGCGGCATCCCGTTCCAGCAGGGCTTCTGCGCCATGAATCTGCACCACGATGCAGGCATCTGCCCGGCGGGAATAATATTCCATGCACTGCCGCTGGATCCGGCTGAACAACAGGGGATCCGGCGTGCATACCGCAATGTGAAAGACCATCTTCGCCCCTCCTTCGGGCGTGCCGTCCAAACGCTTGCTTTTTGCGCCCGGCGGGAGTATCATAACAGAAAAACCACTGAAAATCGAAAAGGAGACGCCGCCATGAACCAGCCGCTTGTCAGCATCATCCTGCCCGTATACAATGCCCAGAGCCATCTGGCCCGCTGCATCGAGAGCATCTGCGCCCAGACCTACCGGAACCTTGAGATCATCCTCCTGAACGACGGTTCCAAAGACAACAGCCTGCCGGTCTGCGAGGAATACCGCCAAAAGGATCCCCGCATCCTGCTGGTGGACAAAGCCAACTCCGGCGTGTCGGACACCCGGAACCTTGGTCTGCGTCTGGCCGGCGGCGAATACATCCAGTTTGTGGACAGCGACGACTACATCGACCCGGACTACACCGAGCATCTGGTCGCCGCCGCCGAGCACGCCCACGCCGATTTCGTGATCGCGCCCTACAAAATGGTCATTACCCCCGAGGCCACAAAACCCGGGCAGGCCATCGAGAAGCTGCAGGAGAAGCTGGGCATCGAGCCGGAGAAAAAACAGCCTGAGATCCGGACATACGGCTTTCTGCCCGCCGGGGTCATGGACAAGGATACCTTTGCGCTCCGGCTGATGGACAAGCCCGCTTCCTATTTTTACAGCGTGCTCTGGAACAAGCTCTACCGCCGCACCCTGCTGGTGGACAACAACATCCAGTTTACCAGCGAAGTCCGCTGGGCGGAAGATCTGGTCTTTAATATGCAGTATATCCAGTATGCCGCGGTATTTGCCTCCATCGACCAGCCGGGCTACTATTATGTCCAGAACCCCCAGAGCATCTGCCACACCCAGATCAACCCGGCCACCATCGTCCAGAACAAACTGCAGGTATTCCGTTACTACAAGGATCTCTACACCCGCCTCGGGATGTACGAAGAAGTGCGGCCCCAGCTGTACAAATTCCTTGTAGACATCGCGGAGAGCACCTATCCCTCCGGCCCGTTCAAGAAATTCATCGACGAGGCAAAGGCCTACTGGAACGAGCACCGCAGCGAGGAGTGACCGGCGGCCGTGCCCCGGGCGGCTCCCCTGTGGATCCCGGTCAGCGGGAAGCGGGGAGCCCGTCGGCCGGGTCTTCCGGCCGGGATTGCTCGGAGAAGTGCTGGATGATCTTTTCCCGGGCAAGGCGCAGATGCTGCTGGTTGATCCTCTGCGCCTCCGCGGTGTTGTTGCTCAGCAGACAGTGGATCAGATCCCGGTGTTCGGTCAGCGATTCATCGAACCGCTGGACGCTGGTCAGGGAATAGATCCGGAACTGCTGCATCAGCGAATAGATCTTCGCGTACATGGATTCCAGCAGGCTGTTGCCGCACAGTTCCACCAGCAGGTTGTGCAGCTCGGTGTTGATGGTGATATACGCCTGCAGGTCGTTCTCGGCGTGTACCCGCTCCATCCGGCTCAGGCAGTCCATCAAGCGTTCGGCCTTGTCCGGCGTGATGTTGTCGTGCAGTTTTTCGATGGCGTAGTTTTCCAGCAGGACCCGGAGATCGTAGATCTCTGCAATGTCTTTCCGGGTGAATTCCTTGACGAAGACCCCCTTGTTCGGGATCTCCACCACCAGCCCGTCAGCGGCCAGCTGGCGCAGTGCCTCCCGGATCGGGCTGCGGCTGACGCAGAGTTTTTCTGCCAGCTCGTTCTCCTGCAGCCATTGCCCCGGCTTGAACCGCCCGGCGCAGATGTCCTCCTTCAGGATCTCGTAGACCTGATTCCGGATCGTTTTGATTGAACGGCGTTCCATATTCTTCCCCTTCCCAAAGGGTGTCTTTCCCTCTGTCCTGCGTCTTGCACCCGTAACAGGGAATCAACTGTCGCAGCAGCGATATTATACCATGATTTTCCGCGGGATGCAATCAAAATCCCTCTTCCTGCCCCGGAAACTTCCCCGGAAATTCCGCTCTGCGCACGGCTTGTTTTCCGCAATGTCCTGAAAGACGGAATCCGAAACATTTTTTCGCAATTTATTTCAATTTATTTCAAATATCAAAAAGAAGGAGCCGACCCTCCAAAGACCTCTCCCTTTCGGCCGCAAAAACCGCAGGGGAGGGGTCTTGTTCTGTTCCGGGAGCCGGCCGGGGGCAGACTTCGGTTGTCTGTGCCGCCAAATTTTCCGGCGGAATTCTGTGGGTTCCGTCGATTGCATTGTGTATACAATCTGTGTTATAACTGAAATCAGAATCCCCGGCCAGAAGCGGTCTCGCCTTGCGCCGGACAAAGAAAGAAGTGTGACAAGTATGGCATTCCCGACAGATCTCCGCAAAGAAGCAGACACCATTGTGGCCGCTGCCATTGCCGCGGCACAGCCGGACGAAGCGGTGGCAAAGGCTCTCCGGGGGGCGGACTTCGGCTCCGGAAGGGTGGTTCTGGTCGCCGCAGGCAAGGGGGCATGGCAGATGGCTCATGCCGCTTCCAGCTTCCTCGGCAGCCGGATCGACGCCGGCATCGTCATCACCAAATACGGCCACTGCAAAGGCCCCATCGCCAACCTGACGCTCTGCGAGGCAGGGCATCCCATTCCGGACGAAAACAGCTTTGCCGCCACCCAGAAAGCTCTGGATCTGGTGCAGGGGCTGAAGGCGGAGGACACCGTCCTCTTCCTGCTGTCCGGCGGCGGCTCGGCTCTGTTTGAAAAGCCGCTGATCCCCCCGGCGGATCTCGAGCAGCTGACCCAGAATCTCCTGACCTGCGGCGCAGACATCGTGGAGATCAACACCCTGCGCAAGCGGTTCTCCGCCGTCAAGGGCGGACGCTTTGCCCAGCTCTGCGCTCCGGCACACGTTTTTTCCATCGTGCTGTCGGACATTCTGGGCGATCCTCTGGATATGATCGCCTCCGGCCCGGCGTATCCCGATCTCTCCACGGCAGCGCAGGCGCAGGCCATCGCCCAAAAATACCAGCTACCGCTCACCGACACCATGCGGCAGCTGCTGGCGCAGGAGACCCCCAAAACGCTGGACAATGTGGAGACGCATATCACCGGCAGTGTCCGTCAGCTTTGTGCGGCTGCCGCCGACGCCGCCCGCAGCCTGCACTACGAGCCGCTGATCCTGACCGACTGCCTGAGCTGCGAAGCACGGGAGGCCGGCGTCTTCCTCTCCAACATGGTGCGCTACACCCAAAAAACCGGAAAGCAGGTCGCCCTCATCGCCGGAGGCGAAACGGTGGTTCACCTGACCGGCCACGGCAAAGGCGGACGGAATCAGGAGCTGGCTCTGGCCGCCGCTCCCGGCATTGCCGGGCTGGACGGCTGCGCCGTCTTCTCGGTGGGTTCCGACGGCACCGACGGCCCCACCGATGCCGCCGGAGGCTATGTGGACGGCCGGACGCAGGCGCAGCTGCGCGCACAGGGCTGCGACATCTTTGCGACGCTGGCCGACAACGACGCCTACCACGCCCTCCAAAAATGCGGCGGCCTGATCCTCACCGGCCCCACCGGTACCAACGTCAACGACGTTTCGGTCGCGCTGATCCGGGCAGACTGACCCCCCTGCGGGGTCTGGCCGTCTGCCCGACCTCCATCTGCATCCTGAGCATCTTCATCCACTAAGTTCCGTAGTTTTTCTTTGCGGAATTGTGTAGAGTCTTTCGTTTCAGCCATAAACAGAAAGCCCCCTGTGCAGTTTGTACCTTCTTCTGCACAGGGGGCTTTCTTCTATTTCGTTTCTTTTGTTTCCGATCTCACCGGATCTGCCCGGCCAAAGCGCAGGATCTCCTATGCTCAGGCTCCGATGGCGGCGCACTTCTTGGCCAGCCAGTCGCGCTCCTCGTCGTTCAGGCGGGGAGCCAGCTTCTCAAAGACCTGACGATGGTAATCGTTCAGCCAATCCAGCTCGTCGCGGGTCAGGATGCCCGGCACGATGGGGGAGGTGTCGATGGGCACATACATCATCGGCTTGAACGCGAGGAACTCGCCGTACTGGTTGGAGGCCTTATGATAGCACTCCAGCTCGTTCTCGATGCGGATGCCGACCACGCCGCCTTCGTAGACGCCCGGCTCGTCGGTAACGATCATGCCCGGCTTAAAGACCACGGTGTTGCGGCCGTTCAGAGCCTGCGGGCCTTCGTGGACATTGCCCACAAAGCTGACGCTGTGGCCGGTGCCGCAGCGGTAGTTGATGAGGTGCTGCCACAGCGGTTCGCGGGCAATGGTATCCAGCATGTGGCCGTCGCAGTAGTTCAGCCAGACCGCCTTTGCGATGTCGATATGGCACTGCAGGGTCCAAGTGTAGAACAGCCGCTCGTCCTCGGTCAGCTCGCCCAGCGGATAGGTGCGGGTGATGTCGGTGGTGCCGTCCATGTAGGTCGCGCCGCTGTCCACCAGCAGGAAGCCCTTGCGCTCCAGCTTGGCGTGGTCGGCCTCGGTCGCATGGTAGTGCATCATGGCGGCGTTGGGGCCGTAAGCCGCGATGGTGTTGAAGCTCTCGACCAGGAACTTGTCCTGTGCGCTGCGGTGCTTGTGGAGGATCTCATCCACGGTCAGCTCGGTCAGCTCTTCGCCAGCGGCCATCCGCTCTTCCAGCTCCTTCTCAAAGCGGACCATCGCCACGCCGTCGCGGATGTGGGCTTCGCGGGTGTGCGCCAGCTCGACCTCGTTCTTGATGCCCTTCATCGGCAGCAGGGGGTCGGCCTCGTCCTTGACGGTCAGGGCTGCGTTTTCGGCAAGGGTCTTGTAGACCTCGTAATTGACGCTGGCCGGATCTGCCAGAACGGTCTGCGGCTCGGTGACAGCAGCCATGTACCGCACAACGTCATCGTACTCGGCCAGCTCGACGCCGTTCTCCTTCAGCTCTGCAGCGGCTTCCGGGGTGACGCGGGCGGTGTTGATGAAGAGGACCGCCTTGTCGGGGGTGACATAGCAGAAGGCCATTGCATAGGGGGTGCAGTGGATGTCCATGGCACGCAGGTTCAGCAGCCATGCCAGATTGTCCAGCTTGCCGACAAACTGCGCGGTGCAGCCCAGCTCCTTGAGTTTGGTGCGCAGCTGATCCAGCTTTTCGGCGGGGGAGAACCCGGCATACTCCTTGCTCAGGATCCATGCGGGCGTTGCGGGCAGCTCCGGGCGGCCCTCGATCCACAGCTCATCTTCCAGATGCAGGGTCTTGATGGTGCAGTGCTTGGCGTCCAGAGCCTTCTGCAGGCTGCGCACCAAGCCGCAGGCGGCGGTGAAGCCGCACAGACCCAGTGCCTCGCCCTCGTTCAGAGCCTTGGCGCAGTATTCTTCCACGGTCGGCACACCCGGCTCGCCCATCTTCTGCAGCGCGATCTCGGTACCGGCCAGCTGCTTTTCGGCCTGCACAAAGAAACGGCCGTCTGCCCACAGCGCACTGCCGGTGCGGGTAACGACCAGATTGGAGTTTTCGCCGGTGAAGCCGGAGAAATACTCGCGGGAGTTGTAGTGGGTCGGCAGATACTCGCTGGAATGCGGGTCGCCGGTGGGGATGATATAGGCGGCGCAGCCCTGTGCCTCCATTGCGGCACGCAGTGCAGCAATACGCTCGTTGACCGTGTTCATGCTCATAGAACGAACCTTCTTTCTTATTCTGCCGGAAAAACGTCCGGCGGCGGTGGTTTGCTGTACTTTATTGTAGCATCCTTGCTGCAAGAATGCAATCCGCAAACGACCTTGACATTTTGTATCGTTTGTATTATTCTCTATAATACAGAAAGAGGTGAGCCAAATGCTCTTCCGCTTGGATTTCCAAAGCGATGTTCCCATTTACAAACAGATCCGCGATCAGGTGGTGCTGGCCGTGGCGGGCGGGCAGCTCCTGCCCGGAGAGCGTCTGCCGACGACCCGGGCTTTGGCTGAGGATGCCGGTGTCAACGTGATGACCGTCAGCAAAGCCTACCAGCTGCTCAAAAGCGAGGGATATCTCGTCACCGACCGCCGGAACGGTGCGGTCGTCTGTGAGCCGCCGGGAGGGAAGCACCTGTCGGACCAGCAGCTTTCCCAACTGCGGCTTCTGGCGGGCGAGGCCAAGGCCGCCGGGCTCTCGCAGGAGGAATTTCTCGCCCAGTGCCAAGCGGCGTTTGCCGAAATGGAGGGATAACAATGCTGTTTTATAATCTGATCATGGCCGTCTGTTTTTACGGCTGTCTGGCTCTCGTCTATGCGGAACTGCGCAACCAGACCCGGCACCAGAAAGGGCTGCTGCTGGGCGTGACCCTGCCTGCGGAAGCCGACGCCCTGCCGGAGGTCTCGCAGACCGTGCGGACATTCCGGAGGCAGCTGGATCTTGTCTGTGTTTTGCTGATCCTTATCAGCGTTCCGCTGTTTTTCATCCAGAACATCATGGTCTCCATGACGCTGTGGATCGTCTGGATGCTCGCAATGCTGTTCCTGCCCTATCTGCCCTACCTCAAGGCGAACCGGGAGCTGAAAACCCTCAAAAAGGAGCAGCAATGGCCGGTCACGCCCGCAGTGCGGATCGTGGACACGGCTGCTTCAGAATGTTCTCTCCCGAAGCCCATCGGCCTCTGGACACTGCTCCTGCCGCTGGTGCTCAGCGTTCTCCCGGCATTGGTTCCCGGGCAGCCGGTCGTGCTGCGCTGGGTCTATCTGGCCGACGCCCTCTCGCTGGTCTTGCTCTGGATCTGCGGGCGGTGGCTCTTCCGCCGCCGTGCCGATATGATAACGAGCGATCCTGCCCGCAACCAAACGCTTCTCCGGGTGCGGCGGCTCTACTGGGATCGGTTCTGGCGGTTCAACCTCTGGTTCTGCGCCGTGCTGAACCTCTGTATGGTCCTGTTCCAGAATTCCCGCATTTATCTGGTCGTCCTCCTGCTGCTGACTGTGGTGATCCTCGCCGGGTCACTCTGGATGGAGCTCTCCCTCCGCCGCACACAGGAGCACCTGACCGCCGGTGCGGACATCCTCGCGGACGAAGACGACGCATGGCTGGGCGGCATCCTCTACTATAACCCGTCCGACAACCGCACCATGGTCGCCAAGCGTCTCGGCATCGGCACCACGGTCAACCTCGCCACCAAAGGCGGCAAACTCTATCTGATCACTGTGGCAGCGGTTTTGCTGCTCTGCCTGCTCATCGGGCCGGTGCTTGGGATGGTGGATTCTGACCCGCCCGCGCTGGAAGTGACCAGCGGCAACACCCTTGTCGCCCTCCACGGCTCCAAAGAGAAGTACACCATCCCATTGGACAAGATCACGGAAGTCGAGCTTCGGGATACCCTGCCCGAAAGCTCCCGCGTGTTCGGCGTGGGGCTGCCCCATTACCTCGAGGGCGATTTCTCCGTTTCGGGGGAGGGCGCGGCGAAATTCTGCCTTGACCCCACCGCCCCTGTGTTTCTCCGCGTGGAAACGGAAAGCCGAACCTATTGGTTCACCGCCGAGACCCCCGAACAGACCCAACAGATCGCAGAATGGCTGCGGCTTCACGCTCCTGCATAACACAGCGCAAAAAGGCTGCCCGGTGCGTTTTATCGCATCGAGCAGCCTTCTTCTCTTTTTGATCTCCGAAGCAGCCGCTCACTTGACATAGCGTCCGGAGCAGATGTTCTTGCAGCAGGCACTGATGGGGAACCAGCTGCAATCGCGGCAGATATCCGCCAGGATCGCAGGGGTCGCTTTTGCGTCAATGGCACGGATGAGATCCTGATAGTCGTATTCCTTCTCTTCCAGACCGAAGTATTCCACCGTTTTGCGGTCGAAGCGTTTCACTTTTTCCTGCGTGTCGCAGAGATCTTCGCCCTTTTTGTGGGGGCAGCAGGAGCAAAGCGTATCCGTGGAAAAGGTAAGCTGGATCTTGGTGCCGGGCACCTCGCGCAGCGCATGGACGATCTCGTTCATGTGGGCGACAAACGCATCATCGTAGCCGTGGCCGGAGTAACCCTGCGTGCAGAGCAGGTGATGCGGGCGCAGTACGATGCTCATGCGGTCTTCAGCCCGGGAATCCGTTTCCGCAGGTTCAACCCCAGCAGGGAAGCCAGCACCGCCTTGAGGATCGCGGTGGGGATAAAGGGCAGCACACAGGCCGAGATCCCCACGGCCACGGTGCTGTGCGCCACCACGACGAACATGGCCACGCCGACAACGTAGTTGACAACGGTGCCAAGGACGAGGAAGAGCACGAACGCACCCTTGAAATCGTCTTTATGCTCCACACCCAGACCGATGAGATAGGCCATGAGCGGGAAGGAGAGCAGGAAGCCACCGGTAGGCCCGACGAGCTTGTCGATGCCGCCGGAGAAGTTGGCCAGCACCGGCACGCCCACGGCACCCAGCAGGACGTAGACCAGCGTGGAAATGGCGGAAAGCTTGGAGCCCAGCACCACCGCCGCCAGCGTGATGGCGAAGGTCTGCATGGTCATGGGCACACCCAACGGCATGGGGATGGAGATCTGCGCCATCACCGCGATGACGGCAGCAAAAAGACCTGCATAGCAGATCTCCCGTACCGAAAATTTGTTGGACTGATTCATACTGAAAATATCCTCCTCGAATGGCGGCTCTTGTGTCGGTGAGCCGCAGATCACGCTCCGATTAAACCAGAAAAGCCCGGATGGGTCAACTTCCGATCTGCAGCAGGGTTTACAATTCATTTCAAGCGATGGGGCAGGGATCCGCGTACCACCCCAAACCGCAAAAAAGTTACAAATTCTTCTTGAAAAAGGCCCTTATCCCATTGACAGCCTTGTTATAATAGGAGTGTAGGATTGTTATGAGCCAGCACTCTGCGGCTCTGATTGCTGAAAAAGTCCGCTGCGGACTTTGCGAAAAAGAAAGAGGCATTTTAAACTATGACCAAGATCGATATTTTCTCCGGCTTCCTTGGTGCCGGTAAGACCACCCTCATCAAGAAACTCATCAAGGAGTCCTTTGCAGGCCAGAAGGTCGTGCTGATCGAGAACGAGTTCGGTGAGATCGGCATCGACGGCGGCTTTCTGAAGGAGTCCGGCATCCAGATCAACGAGCTGAACGCCGGCTGCATCTGCTGCTCTCTGGTGGGCGACTTCCGCACGGCCCTGCAGCAGGTGGTCGAGCAGTATCACCCCGACCGCATCGTGATCGAGCCCTCCGGCGTCGGCAAGCTGTCCGACGTGACCCGCGCCGTCGAGGGCGTGGCTGAGCATCTGGACGTCCAGCTGAACAGCTTTGTCACCGTCGCCGATGTGAACAAGGTCAAGATGTATATGAAGAACTTTGGCGAGTTCTACGACGATCAGATCAGCCATGCAAGCTGCATCCTCCTCAGCCGCACCCAGAACGCCACCGAGGAGAAGATCGCCGCAGCCGTCGCCCTGCTGCGCGAGAAGAACCCCACCGCCACCATCGTGACCACCCCGTGGGATGCCCTGACCGGCGAGCAGATCCTGAAGGCCATGTCCACCAAGGACGACTTCAAGGCAGAGCTGATCGAGATGGCGGCCAAGGCCAACGCCGAGCACGCCCATGAGGACGAGGAAGAAGAGCATCATCACCATCATTACGATGAGAACGGCGTCTGCAGCTGCGGCCATCATCACCACGACGAGGATGACGAGGACGACCACGATCATGACGTTCATTGCTGCCATCACCACGATCACGATGACGACGATGACCACGATCATGACGGCCACTGCTGCCATCACCACGACCATGAGGACGATGACCACGATCATGACGGCCACTGCTGCCATCACCACGACCATGAGGATGAGGACGAGCATCATCACGACGGCCACTGCTGCCATCATCACCATCATCACGACCACGACGCCGACGAGGTCTTTACCAGCTGGGGCATCGAGACGGCCCGCAAGTTCTCCAAGGCCGACCTTGAGCACGCCCTCACCGCGCTGGACACCGGCAATTACGGCATGATCCTCCGCTCCAAGGGCATCGTGGACGGCGGCGCAGAGGGCTGGCTGGAGTTCGACTACGTTCCCGGTGAATGGGAAGTCCGCGCCCGCGGTGCTGACGTCGGCGGCAAGCTGGTCGTCATCGGTTCCAAGCTGGACGAGAAGGCCATCGCTGCCCTGTTCGGCTGCTGATTCATCATGGAAATAGGAGCAACCATCTATGGCTAATGAAATCCCGGTCTACCTGTTTGTGGGCTTCCTCGAGAGCGGCAAGACCAAGTTCATTCAGGAGACCTTTGAAGACCCCAACTTTGACTCCGGCGACAAGACCCTGCTGCTGGTCTGCGAGGAGGGCGAAGAAGAGTACAGCCCGAAGAAATTCGCCTTCCCGGGCGTGACCCTCTACAACCTCGAGGACAAGGCCGAGCTGAACCCCCAGCACCTCGCAAAACTGGCCAAGGAAGCCGACGCCGGCCGCGTGGTCATCGAATACAACGGAATGTGGATGCTGCAGGATCTGGCCAACAATCTGCCCGAAAACTGGATCGTCTACCAGTGCATCGCCACCGCCGACGGCACCACCGCCCTGACCTATGCCCGCGACAATTCCATGCGTGCGCTGATGCTGGACAAGATCGCCCGCAGCGAGCTGATCGTTTTCAACCGCGCCGAGGCCGTCAACAACGACGATGCCCGGCAGGAGCTGCACAAGCTGGTGCGGCAGGCTTCCCGCAAGTGCGACATCGCCTACGAGTTTGCCGACGGCAGCGTGGCCTACGACGACATCCCCGATCCGCTGCCCTTCGACATCAACGCCCCGGTCATCGAGATCCCGGACGACGATTTCGGCATCTGGTACATGGATTGTCAGGATGAGCCGGAAAAATACGCGGGCAAGACCGTCAAATTCCTCGCACAGGTCTGCCAGACCAACCGCGCCGGCAAAAACAGCTTCGTGCCCGGCCGGTTTGCCATGACCTGCTGCGTGCAGGACATCCAGTTCGTCGGCTTCCCCTGCGTGTTCGAGGGCTACAAGGCTCTCGAGCAGCGTGCGTGGGTGGTCGTGACCGCCAAGGTCAATTACAAGTTCCACAACATCTACCGCGGCAAGGGCCCCGTGCTGACCGCCCTCTCGGTGGAGCCGGGTCAGAAACCGCTGAACGATGTCGTAACCTTCTCGTAAACCGAAACATAAGGAGGCATTTCCCATGAAAACGCTGTTCCGCATTCTGGGCACTGCTGCAGCTGTCGCCGTCACCGGTGCCGCCATCGTGGTTCTGGACAAGATCCTGAACGAAAAAGACCCGCTCCATGTGGAGCAGGTCGAATTCCCCGAGGAAGCCGAAAAGGACGCCGCCGAAGCCGAAAAGGTGGCCGAGGCTTACGCCGAAGGGGAGGCTGCACAGCCCGCAGAGCCGGGCAGCGCATGGCCTCCTGTCGCTGCGACCCCCGAGACGGCGGCTTCCTCCACCACGCCAGCCGAGGCCGAGACCCCGGCTGCAGAAGCCGCCGCACCTGCTTCGGACGCAGCCGCCGAGACGCCCGCGTTCGACCCGGAGGCTCCCAACCCGAACCCCGTCGAGGCCGGCCCCGCCGTGGCCCCCAAGGACGAGAACGGCAAGTTTGATGCGACCAAGATCGCGGACGCTTCCGATTTCGGCGACTGGGAAGAGCAGGGCTGCAAGGGATAACACCTCCCGTTTTGTGCAGCAAAAGACGCTGTGTCGATCGACACAGCGTCTTTTTTATTCTCCGCGTGCGATCTCCTGCAGGCGTTTCTTATCCAGCACGGTGACGCCGCCGCGGGAGAGGCGGACAAGCCCCTCCTGCGCAAAATATTTCAGCAGGCGGCTCACCACCTCACGGGCAGACCCCATATACCGGGCGATCTGGTCGTGGGTCATCCGCAGCTCGCTGCCGCCGGTCTTGGCCAGCTCGTCGGTCAGGACGATCGCCAGCCGCCGGTCGCCGCTCATAAAGAGGATCTGCTGCATGGTCCACATGGTGTCCGAGAACCGCTCCGCCGTCATCTGGTAGGCATAGCAGCGGACATACACGTTCTGCTGCATCAGCCGCCGGAACACGCCCGCGCCGATGCAGTAGGCCTCGGTGTCCTCCTCGGCGTCGATGTAGAGGTCAAAGTTGACCGAATCCAGCACGCAGGAGGCCGACAGGATGCAGACCTCGCCTTGGAACAGGCGGTAGAGGGTCACATCCCGGCCATCCTCCGAGAGCAGGTAGGCACGCAGCTGCCCCGACCGGAGCAGCAGAATGCCGACACAATTTTCCACCGGGCTGTGAACCCGTTCCCCCTTCCGGTAAAAGACAGGCCGGGTCTGGCGGCAGAGCTGGGTCTGCTCCTCGGGGGTCAGCTGCTCCCAGAAGGGGAAGGCGCAGGCCAGACACTCCGGGTTCACATCCTGCTTTTTTGTGATATCTGCCATGGTTTATCCCTTTCGTAATGCTTTCGCGGCCTCTGTACCGGCCAAAGCCCCCTCATAGACCGCCTTTGCCACCTGCAGCAGCCCGCCGGTGCAGTCCCCGGCCGCGTACAGGCCGGGGATGGTGGTCATCATGCGTTCGTCGGTCACGATCCGGTTCCCGTCCACCGCGGCTCCCAGTTTCCGGGCGAGCGCGGTGCTGCCCGCCACCCCCAGCGCGACGAACACCCCCGCCACCGGCAGCTCGGTGCCGTCGGCCAGCTGTACGCCGGAGACCCGCGTTTCCCCAAGGATGGCATGGACGTTCTGGGGGCAGACCTTCACCTCGGGCGGAAACTGCGCCGTCAGCGGCATTCCATTGGTCAGCAGGGTCACGCTGCCTGCCACCGGAAGCAGTGCCTGCACCTCATGCAGGGCATACTCGCCGCTGCCAAGGACGGCCACATCCCTGCCCCGGTAGAAAAACGCATCGCAGGCGGCGCAGTAGCTCACGCCGTGCCCTTCCAGCCCGGGCAGCCCCGGGATCTGCGGCACGGTGCGGGAAGCTCCGGTGGCAAGGATCACGGCGTCTGCCGGGTAGTCGCCGTGCAGCGTCTCGACGGTCAGCCGGTCGGTGTAGGTCAGCCCCACCACCTCGGTGGTAACGAACTGCACCCCGACCGCTTTTGCGCCCTCGATGCCCCGGCGTTCCAGCTCTGCACCGGAGACCGGCTCTGCAAAGCCATAGTAATTCTGGATCTGTTCGGCGCGGCCCAGTGCGCCGGAGCCTTTGGTCAGCACCGTGGTCTCGATCCCCGCCCGGGCGGTGTATAAGGCGGCGGATACCCCCGCCGGGCCGGAGCCGATGATAATGATATTGGACATAAACCCTCTCAGTCTCACTTCGTTCGCCAGCTCCCCCGAAGGGGGAGCTTTATTTGTGCTGACCGGTAGATGGCAAAAAGCTCCCCCTTCGGGGGAGCTGGACGCGACCAACGGGAGCGGACTGAGAGGGTTCCCTTATAATATAGGTATAACCCCCGCCTTTCCCGCCCATACTGATGCCGAAAAGGGGAGCGGGGGAGTTTTCCACCGGCAAAAAGTGCTGGGATTGTGCATCTTGCACAGAAAATACGGCCATTGACAAAACAGAGAAAATAAAAAAGAAAAATCGTAATTTTCTGCAAAAAACACTTGCCAAATAGACGAAGATGTGATAAAATATCTCTCGGCTGCAAAAGGCTTGTGCGATACAAGTCGTGCAGGCCAGCGATATGCGTTGATGCGGGAGGTTGTCATCCGGCGATAGCTGCGATGGGTTATTTCCGCGGAGTATGTCCGATCTTAGAACCGGGCGAAAAAATTACTGACAGCGATGGAATACGTTCCCTCGGCAGAGAAGTTACTCCTCTGCGAAACGGGCGGAACCAATGTTCGGATTTGATTTGCTAATATGTTTCCGGGAGAACTGCCATGCGGTTCACCGGTTTTTATAGTGCCAAATCGAGGAACACCCGGAACTGTGTAGAGCAATTTATCGGCTCGCCTAGGGCAAAATCAATTTTTTCAGGAGGCGTAAGCAATGGCAGTCAAAGAGAAAATCAGAATCCGTCTGCAGAGCTATGATGCTCAGCTGATCGATGCCGCAGCAGAGAAGATCGTGGAGACCGCAAAGCACACCGGTGCGCGCGTGTCCGGCCCCATCCCCCTGCCCACCGATCGTGAGATCGTGACCGTTCTGCGCGCTACCCACAAGTACAAGGATAGCCGCGAGCAGTTCGAGAGCCGCACTCATAAGCGTCTGATCGACATTCTGAAGCCGTCCAACAAGACGGTCGAGGCTCTGATGAGCCTCCAGCTCCCCGCTGGCGTGGACATCGAGATCAAGCTGTAAAAGACTTCGATCACATTCGATGCCCTCGTTTCCCGAGGGGTCATGTTGGCGGTGACGTGCGCCGCCAACCAATAACCTTTACAGGAGGAAAAGAAAATGGTTAAAGGCATTATCGGCAAAAAAGTCGGTATGACCCAGCTGTTCGATGAGAACGGCAAGGTCATCCCGGTGACCGTCATCGAGGCTGGTCCCTGCACCGTCGTGCAGAAGAAGACCGTCGAGAGCGATGGCTATCAGGCTGTTCAGCTGGGCTTCGGCGAGGTTTCCGCCAAGAAGGTCAACAAGGCAGCTGCAGGTCACTTCAAGAAGGCAAACGTTGCCCCCAAGAAGACCCTGCGTGAGTTCCGTCTGGAAGACATCTCTGCCATGAACGTCGGCGACGTTCTGAAGGCTGACGTCTTCGCAGCAGGCGACAAGGTTGACGTCATGGGCGTCTCCAAGGGCAAGGGCTATCAGGGCGTTATCAAGCGTTATGGTCAGCACCGTCTGCGTGAGAGCCACGGCACCGGCCCGGTGGCACGCCATGCCGGTTCTAACGGCTCCACTTCTACCCCGGCTCGTGTCTTCCCCGGCAAGCGTCTGCCCGGCCACATGGGTTTTGTGCGCGTCACTGTGCAGAACCTCACGGTCGTCAAGGTTGACACCGAGAACAATCTGATCGCTGTTAAGGGTGCGGTCCCCGGCACTAAGGGCACCATCGTCACTCTGGCCAACAGCGTGAAGGCGTAAGGAGGAAAGCTACAATGGCAAAGTTTAATGTAGTCGATATGAACGGTCAGCACGTTAGCGAGATCGAGCTTTCCGACGCCGTGTTCGGTATCACCCCGAACGAGAAGGCTGTCCACATTGCTGTGGTGAACTTCCTGGCCAACCAGCGTCAGGGCACCCAGAACACCAAGATCCGCATGGAAGTTTCCGGCGGCGGCAAGAAGCCTTGGCGTCAGAAGGGCACTGGCCACGCTCGTCAGGGTTCCATCCGTGCTCCGCAGTGGACCCACGGCGGTGTTGCTCTGGGCCCCAAGCCCCGCAGCTACAACTACCACATCAACAACAAGGTCAAGCGTCTGGCTCTGCTGAGCGTTCTGTCCGACAAGGCTGCCAATGGCAACATGGTCGTTGTTGACAAGTTCGCTTGCGATGAGTACAAGACCAAGGCTGTTGTTTCTATGCTGAACGCCGTTGGCGCAGGCAAGAAGAACCTGCTGGTCAATGAGACTGTCGATGCAAAGTTCGTCAAGAGCGCAGGCAACATCGCCGGCGTCAAGACCACCTTCGCAGGCAGCGTGAACACCTACGATGTGCTGAACGCCGACAAGCTGATCATCAGCGTCGACGCAGCTAAGAAGCTCGAGGAGGTGCTTGGCTAATGAAAACCGCACATGATATCATCCTGAAGCCGGTCATTACCGAGAACTCCATGGCTGGCATCGCTGACAAGAAGTACACCTTCAAGGTCGCTACCGATGCTACCAAGGTCGAGATCGCTCAGGCAGTTGAAGTCCTGTTCCCCGGCGTCAAGGTCGCTAAGGTGAACACCGTCTCCGTCCGCGGCCGCTTCCGCCGTCAGGGTATGCACGCTGGTTACACCGCTGCATCCAAGAAGGCTATCGTGACCCTGACCAAGGACTCCAAGGAGATCGAGTTCTTCAACAGCATGGTCTAAGCCGAACCCGCCGAGGGTTCCTCTATGGGGATATGACCCCGATAATAATTCATAAGATAAACAAAGGAGAATAGCACTATGGCTATCAAGAAGTATGGCCCCACTACTCCGGGCCGCCGCGGCATG
>ERZ869979.157-NODE-157-length-19572-cov-3.790305_pt1 | contig 19572 bp, 21 predicted proteins | sample MGYA00521269_ERZ869979 | MGnify/ENA primary metagenome ERZ869979 (study PRJEB32232, sample SAMN07284974) | human gut metagenome | biome: human-associated habitat; material: feces | host: Homo sapiens | place: Tanzania | collected 2014-04-05 ... | reverse complement strand
TGACAGGTTCTGAGTAATGGTTGGTCACATTATTTACTCCTTTATAGTGTTGTTATCCTCTCTTAACTTAAGAAATTTTCAGTTCTTCAGCACCAGGTAAAAAGTACTCAGGAACTGTCATTAAAGTTATGTGAACTATGTGATATTTGCACAACAACTCAAGAAAGGTGGGATTACTGTGGGTGGAAAGTCTAACAAAGTCATTGATATTTCTGAGGAGTCTCCAACTGCAGCTCTTAGTGCAGAGGAAAGACAGAATAGAATGATTGGTTATGCTATTGATATGGCAGAGGAACAACTTAGAAACCGAACAGCTTCATCTCAAGTGGTAACTCACTTCTTAAAACTAGGAACTGTACAAGCTCAGTTGGAGCTAGAGAAGTTAGCCTCCGAGAATGCATTGTTAAAAGCTAAGACTGAGGCTATTCAATCAGGTAAGGAGATTGAAAGTTTATTCACTGAGGCCATTAAGGCTATGACGGAGTATCGTGGCGATGAGTAGGTCATATTCTGAGTTGATTAAACTTAAAACTTTTGAAGAACGGTTCAACTATCTATGGACACCAAATGAAGTAGGAAACGAAACTTTTGGATCTAGTAGATATTTGAACCAAATTTTTTATCACTCTCCTGAATGGAGAAGCTTTAGACACAAGGTAATTACTCGTGACAATGGATGTGATTTAGGAATGCCTGACTTACCAATACAAGGTAAGATTTATATTCACCACATTAATCCATTAACTAAAGCAGATGTAATTAATAGGTCACCTGCATTGTTTGATTTAGAGAATGTTATAGCCTGCACTTACGACACTCACAAGGCTATACATTACGGTAATCTAAGTCAGTTAAACAGTAGGGTTATAGAAAGAGTTCCAGGTGACACATGTCCTTGGAAATAGAATGGAGGACAGGTATATGGATGAGAGCAACATCAACATGAATAGCATCTTAGAGTCTATCAAGAAGTGCAGTGGTGTTTCCAATTGGGATACTGCATTTGACTCAGACTTGATTCTATTCATTAATAGTAACTTTCTTGCATTAGGTCAGATGGGAATTGAGAGCGCAAAGACATTTTCTGTTACAGATGAATCAACACTATGGACTGACTTAATGAAAGATGGACCATTACTTAATGCCATCAAGTCATGGTTATATTTGAAGACTAGATTAGAGTTTGACCCACCAACTGGTTCAGCATTAGACAGTTACAAAGCAATGATTAATGAGTATGAATGGCGCATTTGTTCGGAGGTGGATTATCATGGCGGATTACAGAATTAATACTTCTGATGAACTATATCACTATGGTGTTCTAGGAATGAAATGGGGAGTCAGAAGATATCAGAATTACAACGGAAGCTATACTAAAGCTGGATTAAAGCGATATGAAAAATCAAAATCTGACTATGAGACAGGAAAACAGCTAACTCGAGCTATTAAGCAAACAAGAAAAGAGACAGGATCCAATTCATTTGATATACAAGTCAAAGACAGAAATGGTGACAAGGCAACTCTTAAAATTAAAGACGCAAAAGGTGCTTTAAGAAGCGTAAAGCAAACTACAAAACAAAGTAAGCAACAAATGAAAAAAGATTACAAGCATTTAAAGCAGGATAAGTTGGCTGATCAGGGTAAAAATTTATATGCAAATGGTTATCGCATTACTGATAATGTAGGAAGTAGCATACAATATGCTTCCGCTACTGCCGGTACTATGGTTGGATATGCATATGCAACTGGATTGATTGATAAACAGTCAGCTATAACTCTAGGTGAAATTGCTGGTGCTACTGCTGTAATAGGTAGCGGTATTAGATTTATGAATTATAACAAAGACCGTAAGTTAAGAGCATATTACGGACATACTTCTAATTATTAGAGGTGATTAAATGGCATTATCTAACACTGCTGTTCCAAAGTATTACGGCAGATTTAGAGATGTCGTTATCCGAGGAGAGATACCTGTATGTAAACAAGTATCTATGGAAATGAATAGGATTGATGCATTAATTGCAAGTCCTAAATATTATTATGATGATAAAGCTGTCGAGGGATGGATTAAATTCTGTGAGAATGAATTAGTTCTAACTGATGGCTCAGATTTAAACTTGCTAGATTCATTTAAATTATGGGGTGAGCAAGTATGGGGTTGGTACTACTATGTTGAACGTAGTGTGTATGAGCCTAATGAAGATGGTCATGGTGGTCACTATGTTCAAAAGACAATTAAGAAACGTCTAATCAACAAACAGTATTTGATTGTTGGTCGAGGTGCCGCTAAATCATTGTATGCTTCAAGCATGCACGGCTATGAACTTAATGTAGATCCATCAACAACACATCAAGTTGTTACAGCTCCAACAATGAAGCAAGCAGAGGAAACAATGTCTCCTTTGAAAACTGCAATTACCAGAGCAAGAGGACCTTTGTTTAAGTTCTTAACTCAAGGCTCATTGCAGAACACAACTGGTTCGAGAGCAAACCGTCAAAAGCTATGCTCTACTAAGAAAGGTATTGAAAACTTTCTAACCAGTAGTTTACTTGAAGTCAGAGCCATGAGTATTGATTCACTACAAGGGTTAAGATGTAAATTAGCTACAGTTGATGAATGGCTATCTGGAGATATTAGAGAAGATGTAGTAGGAGCAATTGAGCAAGGTGCATCTAAATTGGATGATTATCTTATCATTGCAACTAGTTCAGAAGGAACAGTTCGTAATGGAGTAGGAGATAGCGTCAAAATGGAATTAGAACAGATTCTAAGAGGTGAGTACATCAACCCTCACGTGTCAATCTGGTGGTATAAATTAGATTCATTAGATGAAGTTGGAATTCCTGAGATGTGGCTTAAGGCAAATCCTAATACTGGTAAGACAGTAACTTATGAAACAATTCAATTAGATGTTGAGCGTGCTGAGAAAACTCCAGCTGCAAGAAATGATATTTTAGCAAAACGATTTGGTATACCTATGGAAGGGTATACCTATTTTTTTACCTATGACGAAACTATACCTCATAGGAAGAGAAGCTTTTGGAAGATGCCATGTAGTCTTGGTGCTGACCTTTCAAGAGGTGATGACTTCTGTGCCTTTACATTCTTGTTCCCATTATCCAATGGTGGATTTGGAGTTAAGACAAGAAACTATATTTCTTCATTAACTTTTAACAAGTTGCATCCAGCAATGCGAATGAAGTATGAGGACTTTATTAAAGAAGGAAGTCTAGCAGTCATGGAAGGAACAACTCTAGACATGATGGAGGTCTATGAAGATTTGGATCAATTCATTCTTCAACAGGAATACGATGTAAGAACATTTGGATTTGACCCATACAATGCAGAAGCATTTGTACAAAGATGGGTAACTGAAAATGGACCATTTGGAGTTGAAAAAGTACAGCAAGGAGCTCGTACAGAATCAGTTCCGTTAGGCGAGATTAAGAAGATTTCAGAAGAAAGACTTCTAATCTTTGATGAACAATTGTTTGGATTTGCAATGGGTAACTGTATCACTATTGAGGATACAAATGGTAATAGGAAATTATTAAAAAAAAGGCATGACGAGAAGATTGACCCAGTCGCTGCCTTAATAGATGCATTAGTAGCCTTCAAGCGAAATCCTGATGCATTTGAATAATTATTGTAAGAATTCTTTTGTAGCTATTTTTCCAATTTTTCTGGTAGTAGCATAATTGAATCCACCACCTATTACTCCCCCAATAACTGGAACAAAATCACAGAGATTAATTACGCCAGTTGAACCAAATTTAGTGATAATCCTACCTCCAAGTTTTTGATTAACTTTAACCAATAATGTTCGTGGTATTTTATCAATTAATTTGGTTCCAACTTTTTGGCTAATCTTAACTCCCATTTTATTAAGTGCTTCAGCAACACTTTCTCCAGTAAGGCAGATGTATGCAACTGTACGAACTTCATCGTCTTTTGGATCATATCCGCCAATTACTGCAATAGCAGAAATCATTTGTAGTTGAACAAAGATACAAGCAGTTAAATCTGCAGGGATTGCTACTGCCATAGTTAATAAACCACCTAATCCGGTAACAAATCCAGATGTGGTGCATTTTTTAACTTGAGCATTAATTAGTTTTTCAGCCGCAGTCTTAGGGTTGTGATATTTTGCTAAATATTCATTGGCTAATTCATAACTAGATTTTACTCCAGGTAATCCTTGCATGGTTTTATCATAGCAAGCATTTATGGCTTTAATTAAGTCTTCCTGTGAGATTGATTTAATTTTGTCAATCTGTGCAGGTACATTTACTTTAGGAATTTGCATATGTGAATCTCCTTTAATGTTTATATTTTAACACGAAAGAAGGTGCTACTCAATGTATGATGAACTATACCATCACGGAGTTCTAGGAATGAAATGGGGAGTTCGGAGATACCAGAATAAAGATGGTTCGAGAATTAAAGGTGCTAAAGCAAGAGCTAAGGCAATTGGAGATTCTGGATATTTCGATAGAACTATTAAAGAGGGAAAAGATAAAGATAAAATTTCGCCAGGCGAAAAGATTATGAAGAATACTAGAAATGCTACTGATAGTGGAAGACAGATTAGTAGAGCTGCTAGAAACATGAAAAAGTCAACATCACCTGATTTAAGTCATATGACAGATGCAGAATTAAAAAGTGCGATTAATCGTATGGACTTAGAAAGACGATATAATGAACTATCTTCAAAAGACAAACGAACAGGATTTGATTATGTAGATAATGTTCTTGATATTGTTGGCGGTGTTGCGGGAATTAGTGGGTCAATCATTGCTACTATTGCACTGATTAGATCAATGAAATAGGAGGAATAAGGAATGAACTATTACGGAATAGATTACACTGAAGATGATTTACAACATTACGGCGTTCTAGGAATGAAATGGGGAGTAAGAAGAGCCCAACAATATGCAAGTAAAGCAAGTGCTGCAAAACGAGCTGGTAATAAGGCTTTAGCATCACAGTATCAAGCTAAATCTAATAAAATTATGAAGAAACATAAAAATAGATCGGGGAAAGCTGTAGATCGAGTAAGTAAACAATCATGGGGTAAAAGTATTGCTCAATCTTTATGCTTCGGTACATATGGTGCATTGAAATACAACCAAATGCGTGCTAAAGGATATAACAGAGGTAAATCTGCAGTTGCAGGTATATTAGGACATTTGGGAAATAATGCTACTGGAGGATTAGCATGGTTAGTAGAACCTAGATTACGTGGTGGACAAGATTGGCTTCCAGATAAAAAAAAGTAGGTGTTCATTGATGAAATATTACGCAATAAATACTTCTAACGAACTTTATCACCATGGAATTCTAGGAATGAAATGGGGAGTTCGTCGCTATCAGAAAAAAGATGGAAGTTTAACTAGTGCTGGTCTTCATAGATATAATAAAGATGGAAATAAGCCAAACTTTTTACAGAAGCATAAGGATAAGCTAATTGAAAAATACAAAGCTAAAGGTTATGGAGAAAATGCAGCTCAAATTGCCGCAAAAAGACAGATGAGAGTTGAAGTAGCTGTTGCTGGTGTTGCTGCTGTTGCTGTCGGTGTAATAGCTACAAAAGGAGCAATTAGATTTGGCCAAAATTATTGTGATAAAACTATAAAATCAGGAAAGGTTATTCAAAACATCGGGGCATATAAGGATGCAGATTTCCAAGACACACCTTTCTTTGCCGCGATTAATAGACATGATAAAAGAGCTTATGGTCATCTATATCCTGCTGAGAAGAGAGGTATGGTTATACTAGGAGGTAAAAATCCTGAAATATTTAATAACCAAATTAAGATGACTAGAGATGTTAAAAGGGCTTCTGTTAAAAATGCAAAGAAGATATTTTATGAAAAGATGGAAAGTGATCCACAATTTAAATCGAATGTAATTAAAACTCTTAAAACAACAAATTATAACGATAGCGCTGCTATAAATGCATATTTACAAAAAGGAAAAAAATCGACAAAATTGTATGAAAGATTCAACCAATCATTGGCAACTCCTCAAATGCAAAGTTCAGGATTGCATAAAGAGTATTATAATGCATTAAAAGATAAAGGATATAATGCTATACTAGATATAAATGATACTCGTTATAGTGGGTATAAGAAAATCTCTAAAAGCCCAACAATATTTTTTGGAAATGATGGTTGGAAGAAAGTTGGTTCTACTAAATTAAGTAACGCCACAATTGATGCAAATCGAAATAAATATGCATATGAGTATGCCGCAAAGCAACTTGGAGTTAAAGCTGGTAAGCTTGGTGCTGCTGGTGTTGTTGCAAAAAATGTTGCTGATCAACGCATTATTAATGCATATTTAGAAAAGCATCCAAATACGAAACTAACAGATAAAGAAATCTTAAAGGCTGTTAGAGAATAGTATAAAGGAGAAAAAGAAATGAATAAGATTAATAAGATGATGAATAAAGTTGCTGAAAAAAACGGTTATAATTCTGTTGAAAAATTACTTATGGATTATAACTTTTTACCAACTGTTCTTACTCCAAAGCATAAAAAAATTGGGATTTTAAAAGCAATTGCAAAAACTTTGAAAGATAGGTGATTACAGTGAATTATTATGGAATAGATTACACTGAAGATGATTTACAACATTACGGTGTTCTAGGAATGAAATGGGGAGTTCGTAAAGATAGACGAGCAGCCATTAAAACAGCTAAAAAGAATAGAAGGTCAAGAGATGAAGCTATTCAGAATCGCTATATCAAGGCAGAACGAAGCATTGAAAAGCCTTATAAAAGAGGACAATTATTGTCAGCCAAGGATAATAAAAGATTGATAGCAGCTGATAATAAAGCTCAAAATGATTGGGCTAATTCGAAGAAACAATACAAATCTGAGGTTAAGGCTGCTAATACAGTGTATAGAAATAACATGACAAACATTAAAAGAGGTTATGGTAATAGGTCATATGGAAAGGTAGCAGCAAAAGGTGTCGGTAGAGCTATAGGCGCTAAAGTTGGTGCAACTGTTGGTATTGTTGGAGTAGGAGTCGGAATGTCTTTAGGAAAAGTAGGAGAGAAACAAGCTGTTGCTGCTGTTAAACTACTAGGTCCCACATTAATGGGCACAGCTACAGTATTAACATTAAAAGATGCTGGTCAAACTTACATGAACCGTAAATGGTCTGAAGAGCATTTAAAGAAAGATTTTTAATTTTTAGCAAATAGGAGCCGTCAAAATGGAAAATTCAATTAGTTCTAGGTTAGTACATGCCTGGAACGCTTTTTTTAATAGAGACCCTACTTATCGTCCTGACTATGGAGGATATTCTTATCAACCATTTAGAACAAGACTACGAAATGGAAATGAGAAATCTATAGTTTCATCAGTATTTACACGTATTGCTATCGACTGTTCCCAGATTGATGTTCGACATGTAAAGCTAGACGAAAATGGTAGATACTTATCAGATATTAATAGTGGTCTTAATAACTGTCTTACTTTAGAAGCCAACATTGACCAAACTGGTAGACAACTAAAGAAAGATATTGTCATGTCTCTATTAGATGAAGGCGTAGTGGCCATTGTTCCAACTGATACTAAATTTGACCCTACTAAAACTGGTTCTATTGACATTGAAAAGTTAAGAACCGGAAAGATTGTAGAGTGGTATCCGGAGCATGTGCGTGTGAACCTTTACAACGAAAAGACAGGTAGACACGAAGATGTAACTCTACCAAAAAGTATGGTGGCTATTGTTGAGAATCCACTATACGAGATTATTAATCAACCAAACTCAACGCTACAACGATTGATTCGTAAGTTAAATCTATTAGATGTAATTGATGAACAGAGTGGAGCAGGAAAACTAGACATGATTATTCAATTACCATATGTCATTAAATCAGATGCTCGAAGAGAACAAGCTGAGAAGAGACGTAAGGACATTGAAATGCAGTTGGCCGGTTCTAAGTATGGTATTGCATATACAGATGGAACTGAGAAGATTACGCAACTTAACCGTTCAGTAGATAACAACTTAATGAGCCAAATCGAATACTTAACGAACATGCTATACAGTCAACTAGGAATTACACAAGCAGTAATGGATGGCACTGCAGATGAAAAGACAATGCTTAACTATTACAACCGTAGTGTAGAGCCTATCATTGCAGCTATAGCAGATGAATTTAGAAGAAAATTTTTAACAAAAACTGCTAGAACTCAAATGCAGTCTATCGAATACTTCAGAAATCCATTTAACCTAGTGCCGGTTAATGACATTGCTGAGATTGCTGACAAGTTCACTCGAAATGAAATTCTAACGTCTAACGAAATTCGTCAGATTATTGGAATGAAACCATCTTCTGATCCAAAGGCAGATGAGTTAGTGAACAGTAACATTAGTCAATCAAATGCTGAAGTAGAAGAGAGAATGGGTATGAATACCGGAGCAGATGAGGGAATGGAAGAAATTCCAGCAGACGAGATGGACAGCGAAATTTCAGGAGATACTCCGCTTAGTCAATTAAATCTATAGACAAACAAGCATAGATTAAATGGATGAAACAGTATCAATTGAATGGAGCTTTTTTTTTGCTTTTTAGAAGGAGGAACCGTCAAAATGGAAAAATTTGATTTTGGTGGATGGGCTACTCGTAATGACATTAAATGCTCTGACGGTAGAACCATCCGTAAGAATGCTTTCGCAGATTGTGATGGCATGGAAGTTCCTCTGGTATGGAATCACTTGCACGATGATCCAGATAACGTCTTAGGACATGCAATGCTTAAGAACGAAGATTCAGGGGTTTATGCATATGGAAAATTCAATGACTCACCATCTGGAAAATTAGCAAAAGAATTAGTGAAAAATCATGATGTTAAGCACTTATCAATTTATGCAAACCAATTAAAACAAAACGGAGGAGATGTATTACATGGTGCAATCCGTGAAGTTAGCTTGGTTCTAGCTGGTGCAAATCCAGGAGCATACATTGATACAATCCTAGCTCACTCTGATGATTCAGATGAAGCAGCAATCATTAACATTCATGAAGATTCAGACAGCATTGAATTGTATCACAGTGATTCTCAACCAGAAGAGAAGAAAGAAACAAAAGCAGAAGTGAAAACTGATGCAAAAGAAGAAAAGGAGACTAAAGAAATGAGTACACCAAACAGTAATGACAAAACAATTAAGGAAATCTTTGACACATTGAACGAAGAACAAAAAACAGTTGTATATGCCTTAATTGGACAAGCATTAGAAGATGCACAGGGCGGAGGCTCTGAAAACGAGGAGGACGAAGACATGAAACACAACGTATTTGACAATGACATGATTGATGACGGAGATGCTTTAATCCACACTGGAATGGAAGTAATCATCAAAGATGCAAAACGCCAAGGAAGTTTACGTGAAAGTTTCTTAGCTCACGCTGATGAATATGGAATTAAAAACATCGACTACTTATTCCCAGATGCTAAGAACTACACTGACAAACCAGAATTCATCCAACGTGAAATGGGATGGGTACAAAAAGTTATGGGTGGAGTTCACCACACACCATTCTCACGTATTAAATCAATGTTTGCAGATATTACTGCAGATGAAGCACGTGCTAAAGGTTACATCAAAGGAAAGATGAAGAAAGAAGAAGTATTCAGCTTATTGAAACGTACTACAACTCCAACAACTATCTATAAGAAACAAAAGATGGACCGAGATGATGTAATCGACATTACAGATTTCGATGTAATTGCATGGTTAAAATCTGAAATGCGTATGATGTTGGATGAGGAAATTGCACGTGCAATCTTAATCGGTGACGGACGTTTAACTTCAGATGATGACCACATCAAAACTGATAACATTCGTCCAATCGCTTTAGACGAAGATTTATACAATATCAAAGCAGATATTAATGTTGCTACTGGTGCAACTGGAGCTGATAAAGCTAAAGCATTCATTGACTCTGTAATCCGTAGCCGTAAAGACTATAAAGGTTCAGGTAATCCAACATTATTCACTACTGAAGATTTAGTAACTGAATGCTTATTATTGGAAGACAAAATCGGTCACAAACTTTACAAGACTGAAGCTGAATTAGCAACTACTTTACGTGTTAAAGAAATTGTTACTGTTGAAGTAATGGAAGGTTTCAAAGACAAAGAACAAAAAGAAGTTGCTGGTATCGTAGTTAACTTAGCTGACTACAATGTTGGTGCAGATAAAGGTGGAGAAATCAACATGTTTGATGACTTCGATATCGACTACAACCAACAGAAATACTTGATTGAAACTCGTTGCTCAGGAGCATTAGTTAAACCATACTCAGCTATCACTTTAGCTTACAAAGTTGGTCCTGCAGCAGCTGCTTAGTCAGGAGATTCAAAATGGCAAAATTTTATGGAGAGATTGGATTTGCAATCAGTAAGGAGACGGCCCCTGGAGTATACACTGATACAATAGAGCGCCGTTTTTATTATGGAGAAGTAAATTCAAGACGTATACGAACTACAAATGGAAACAGTATTAATGACAATGTTAATGTTAGCGATGAGATTAGTATTGTGTCTGATCCATTTGCTAATGAACATTATTTTGCCATGAAATACGTTACTTACATGGGAGTTAAATGGAAAGTGGAAAACATTTCTGTTCAATTCCCACGTTTAGTTTTATCACTTGGAGGGATTTACAATGAGTAGCAATAGACTAGAGTTACATGAAAAACTAGTGGAAGTGTTAGGAAGTAGAAACGTATATTTCCAACCTCCAAAAAACATACAAATGAAGTATCCAGCTATTGTCTACTCTCTAAGTGGTATAGACCCAAGTCACGCCAATGATAAAGTGTATTTATTAAGGCATGCATATGATGTAACTGTTATTGATAAGGACCCTGATAGTGAAATTCCAGATAGAATCGCGCATTTCCCCCTTTGTCGATTCTCAAGAAAGTTCGAATCAGATAACCTTAATCAGACAGTGTTTAAACTTTACTATTAATAGGAGGATACAATAATGGCTGAAACTAAAAGATTAGTTTGGGACCAGACAGGCGAAAGAGTCTATGAAACTGGTACCGAAAAAGGTGTTCTTTATCCATGTGCTGATGGAGCTTATCCAAAAGGTGCAGCATGGAATGGATTGACTGGTGTTTCTCAAAATCCATCTGGAGCAGAAGCTACACCTCTATACGCTAACAACAAGAAATACTTAAACCTTATTTCTGATGAAGAATTTGCAGCAACTATTACTGCATACACTTACCCTGATGAATTTGAAGAATGTGATGGTTCAGTTCAATTAGCACAAGGTGTAATGGTTGGACAGCAACCTCGTAAGACATTCGGATTGTCATATGTAACTTTAAAAGGCAATGACACTGAAGGTACTTCACATGGTTATATTATTCACTTGGTATACGGAGCTACAGCTTCACCTTCATCAAAAGACTACAAAACTACTAACAATGACCCAGAAGCTATCGAGTTCTCATGGGAAGCAACATGTGTTCCAGTAGAAGTAGAAGGTATGAAGAAACCAACTGCTCATATTACTATTGACAGTACTAAATGTAAACCTGAGGAATTAAAGAAATTAGAAGATGCTCTTTACGGAACAGAATCTACTGAACCTCATTTACCTTTACCTGCTGAATTAAAAACTATCTTTACTTCAGTAGCTGCGTAATGATTAACAAGAGGTATACCACATAATGGTCAATGCCTCTTCTTTTTTGTTTTAAGAAATTAATAAAGGAGACCAAATTTATGTTAAAGAAAACTATTACTTACACTGATTTTAATGGAACTGAACGTACTGAAGATTTCTACTTCAACTTAACAAAAGCAGAAGTTGTCGAAATGCAATTAGGTACAGTAGGTGGATTCGATGCAATGCTTGAAAACATTATCAAAGCACAAGATCAACCATCATTGATTAAAGAATTCAAGAAATTAATCAAAGCTTCTTATGGTGTTAAGAGCTCAGATGGTCGTAAGTTTGTTAAGAATGAAGAAGTATTTGAAGACTTTGCTCAAACTGAAGCATATTCAAAACTATTCATGGAATTAGCAACTAATGATAACAGTGCTTCAGAATTTGTTGCAGGAATCCTACCACCTGATCTAGATAGCTTAGTAGACGACGTGAAACCACAAGCTTAATTTAGAAAACAACAAGGGAGGTAGTTAAATGCTAGAAATTATTGTCGAACCAATTGAAGGCTGGGACTCTAGGAAAGAGGAATTCTTAATGATTCCTGGAGGAAAGCTTGTTCTTGAGCATTCTCTTGTCTCCCTTTCTAAGTGGGAGTCAAAATGGCATAAACCTTTCTTAAAAGAAGGTAGGAAAACACCTGAAGAGATTCTCGACTATATAAAATGTATGACTGTCAGTAAACAAGGTAACGATGATATTTATGATCATCTTTCTGACAAGAACATTGACGACATTAACAACTACATTGAAGACCCTATGACTGCAACTACGTTCACTTCCTTATCAAGTGAACACAAAGCAAGTCAAGGAGAGTTTATTACATCTGAATTAATTTATTATTGGATGATTGCTCTTAATATTCCATTCGAATGCGAGAAGTGGCATCTAGAAAGACTGCTTACTTTAATTCGAATCTGCAATGACAAGAATGCTCCTCCTAAGAAGATGAGTAAGGAAGAGATTATGGAAAGAAATAGAGCATTAAATGCACAACGTAAAGCTAAATTACATACAAAAGGATAAGGTGATGTTATGGGATTTAAGCTAAAAAGCAAAGGTGACTATTCCAAAACAACAAAGTACTTAACTGGGTTGAAAAAAGCCGAGTTCAAGAGAGTCCTAGAGTCTTATGCTCATCAAGGAGTTAATGCTTTATCAGCGGCAACTCCAATTCGAACTGGTGAGACTGCTTATTCTTGGGATTACAAAATTATTGATAGGAATGGTCAAATAGAATTGAGATTTATTAATACACACATCAACAAAGGAGTACCTATTGCTATTATTCTGCAATACGGTCATGGCACTGGTACTGGTGGTTGGGTAGAAGGAAGAGATTACATCAATCCTGCTGCTCAACCCTTTTTTGATGATGTTGTAGAAAAACTATGCCAGGAGGTGACTAAGCTATGAGCAATGTAATTGATGATAGAGTCGTGTCGTTGGAGTTTGACAATCGTAATTTTGAGTCAAATGTTTCAACTACTATGACTACTTTAGACAGATTAAAAGCCAAACTTAATCTCTCTGGAGCTAGTACTGGTTTAGAAAAAGTACAAAAGACAGCTAAAAGTACACCTGCAAGTTTAGAAGGTATTGCTAGTTCTGTGGCAGCTTTAGAGCAACGATTCTCAACTATGGGTATTGTTGGAGCTACTGCAATTAGCAACATTACAACTAAGATGATGCAGTTGAGTAGTAGAACCTTGAATTTCTTAACAAACGGAGTAATTCAAGGTGGTATTTCTCGTGCTATGAAGATTGAACAAGCCAAGTTTACAATGCGTGGTTTATTAAAAGACGAGCAAGCTGTAGCTGATATTATGGAAGATGTTAACTATGGTGTAGCAGATACTGCATATTCTTTAGACGCTGCCGCTTCAGTTGCTGCTCAGTTGGCTGCCTCTGGTATGCGTGCTGGTGATGGTATGAAAGCGGCATTACGAGGTGTATCTGGTTTAGCTGCGATGTCTAACAGTTCTTATGAAGATATTGGTCGTATTTATACACAGGTTGCAGGTCAAGGTAAGATGATGGGTGACCAGTTACTTCAATTCTCAGCAAGAGGTATGAACGTAGCTTCGACTATGGCTAAATATTTTCAAGAAGTAAAGGGACAAACCACAACAACAGAAGCAACAATCCGTGACATGGTTACTAAAGGTAAGATTGACTTCCAAACATTTGCAGATGCTATGGACTGGGCATTTGGTGCTCATGCAAAAGAAGCCAATAAGACATTTAGTGGTTCAATGGCAAACATTCGAGCTGCATTAGCTAAGATTGGTGCTGAATTTGTAACTCCATTAATCAAGGAAAGTGGTCCGTTTGTAAATTTCTTCAACGCGGTTCGTGAAAAGATTAATGCAGTTAAAACTTTATTAGTTGGAGATGGAACTGAGAATACTGTTAACTACATGAAAAAGTGGGGTGAAGCAGTAGGTTCTGTAATCCAAGGAGTCACTGATAAGATTACTAAATCTGACTGGTCTAAGTTTGACTTAAAAGACAAGACTAGTAACGTAGGAAAGATGGCTGATATTTTGTCTAACTTGGCTAAGGTAATTGGTCAAGTAGGTTCAGCTTTCAAGACTGCATTCAGTGATATTTTCGGTAAACAGACTTTGAAGTTAGATGGATTCTTGACAGGTCTACAAAAGATTTCAGAAAGTCTAGTTTTATCTGATGGTGCAGTAGATAAATTAACAAGAACATTCAAGGGGTTATTTTCTGTAGTTGATTTAGCTAAGAAAGCACTATCAACATTAGGAAATTTTATCACAAGTATATTCTCATCTGGAGCAGTATCTGGTTTAGGTGAGTTATTTTTAACTCTAACATCTGCAGTAGGTGATTTCTTTACTGCTATCAATGAGCATGCTAAGACTGACGGTATTATTGGTATATTTGATGCTATTGCCCAAACTATTAGCAGTCTTATTAAAACTATATCTGGTAGTGCTGATGGAGTGGTATCTAAAGTTAGTGATATTTTTGGAAAACTTAAAGATGTCATTGGAAAAGGCATGGACTGGATTAGAAGTAACTTAACTGTAACTGATATTATGAAAGGTTTAGCTGCTGGTGGTTTTATTGGTATTTTACAAAAGCTTACTACTGCTATTGCTAATATTTTCTGGGAAGGAAGCCGATTGCTTGCTTTATTCAGACAAAATGCAGAACAAGGTAAGATGGGTGATATTGGTGCACAGTTAACAAAAACACTTATATCTGCTAAGAACTCATTAAACGAATTTACTAAGACTTTAAAAGTTGGTCAGCTAGTTCTTGTGGCTGCTTCCATTGCTATATTAGCTAGTGCTCTAAGAAATCTATCAGAAGTGCCAATTGATAAATTGATTTCTGGATCAGGTGGATTATTAGCTGCTTCAGTTATTCTAGGCAAGGCATTCAAGAATATTCTTAGTGCTATTGATGGCAAGAAGAAAACTAGAGGTCTTGTTAAGAGTAGCCTTACTCTTATTGCTTTAGCAGAGGCAATGAACATTCTATCAAAAGCTATGCAGAGATTGGCAGGGCTTAAAATTAGTGATTTAGCTCAATCAATTGCTGGTATCTGGGCTGGAATGAAGATTCTAACAACTTCTTTAAAAGAGATTTCTGGAGTTAAAGTTCCAATCAAGGCTGCTGCTTCATTACTAATTGTAGCTCAGACATGCAAAACACTAGCAAAAGCTATGAAGATGTTTGCTGACATGTCATGGGATGAAATTGGTAGAGGTGCTGTTGGTATGGGAGCTGCTCTTGCTGAAGTAGTGGCTGCAGTCAAGGTTTTAGAGATTGAAGGAAAGAATGGTGCATTTGGTAAGTCTGCTGTAGGTGGTGCTGCTAGTCTTGTATTAGTAGCCGGTTCACTTAAGAAGATTGCTAGCGCATTTAAAGACTTCGGTTCTATGAACTGGGAATCAATTAAGAGTGCAGCTGTCGGTATGGGTGCTGCTCTTGCTGAAGTTGTGGCATCAATTAAGGCTCTCCAACTAGGTAAATCAAGCGGATTTGATTCGCTACTTTCTGCAGGAAGCTTAAAACTAGTGATTAGTTCATTGCAAAAATTAGCTGAAGCATTTGCTAGATTTGCAGGATTTAGTTTAGGTGAAAGTATTACTGGTCTAATGAATTTAGGTGGTTGCTTAACTATTGTAGCTGGTATCACTGGCATTCTAGGTGAAGTTACAAAAGGTTGGGGCTTACTAGGTGCAGTTAGCCTCAAAATGGTTATGTCAAGTATGACTGAACTAGCAGAATCATTTGAGATATTTGCAAGTGTCAAACCAGATGAAGCTAAAACTGGGCTTATGGCCATGGGTGGAGCTTTAACCGAATTGGCAGTGATTGAAGGATTACTTGGAAGTCTTGCTGGATTCTCTGGATTACTAGGAGCTATATCTTTGGATGTAGGAGTTAGGTGTTTAGGAGATTTAGCAGATGCATTACAACAATTTGGTTCAATGAGTTGGGATGAAATTAATACTGGACTAGTAGGAATGGGTTACGCTTTAGCAATTATGGCTGGAGCTAATTTTATTTCTGGTATTGAAGGTTTCGTTGGCTTATTAGGAGCAGTTTCACTAGATGTGGGTATCAAATCTTTAGGAGACCTAGCTGATGCGCTACAGAAATTCGGATCTATGGATTGGGATTCTATTAACAGAGGGCTAACAGCAATGGGTCTTGCTATGGGCGAAACAGCAATCGGTGCATTACTGAATAGCTTATCAGGTGCCGGTGCAACAAGCCTTCGTGTTGCTGCAGTTGCCTTAAGTGCATTAGCAGATGCAATGCTTAAATGGAAAGACGTACAAGTACCAGATAACCTAGGTTCAAGTCTTGCCAAAATTGCAGGTGGAGTTGCAGCCTTTACTTTTGATGGGTTAGGAGCAGGAACAATTGCAATCCTTGGTGGATCTATGAAAGACTTTGCTGAGGGAGTTGATGCTCTATGCACTGGTTACATTCCAGACAACATTGGTGATAAGCTAAGTGCTATTGCTGATGGAGTTAAAGCATTCACTTTAGGTGGTTTAGGTGCTGGTGCTATTTCAACAGTTGCTCCAAACCTTAAGAAGTTTGCTCAAGGTGTACAAGAGCTAAGTACAGGTTACATTCCTGATAATCTAGGGGATAAGTTAAGTACAATTGCATCTGGTGTAAAAGCATTTACATTCGGAAGTAATGGTGCAGGGGTAATCTCAGAAGTAGCTCCATCATTGAAGAAATTTGCACAAGGTATTGATGCATTGTGTACTGGCTATATTCCAGATGACCTTGGTGAGAAACTAGCAAGTATTGGTAGTGCTATTAAAGCCTTTAACTGGGGTGGTAGTGGAGCAAAAGCTATTGCTACTGTGTCTGAATCACTTGTTCCATTTGCTGAAGGTATTCACAAGATGGTTGAGGTTCAGATTCCAGAAGATTTTGGAGAAAAAATGAAATCTCTGTCTGATGCAATGACACAATTCAATAGTACTGCTCAAGCTTCTGGTATCTTAGCTGCTATGGGTCCTGCTTTTAATACATTCGCGGACGGAATCGTCAAAATGGTTAACATTACAATCCCTGAAAACTTTGCAACTAATCTAGGTGATATTGCTACTAACTTAAATAAGTTTATGAATGTCGCAAATTTAACTAATACTGGAGAAGGAATGAATACTCTAGCCGACGCTCTTGTGAAACTTAATGGGGTTGACTTACAAAATATTGCAAGTGGATTAGATACTCTAGGAACTTCATTTGGAACATTCTCAACAAACTCTCAGTCATTGAAAGGTGTTGGGGATACTATCAAAAGTAACATTGTCAAACCGTTGAAAGATTCAGTTAAGAGTATGGATGCAGTTGGTAAAGATTTAATGAGCAGTATTGGAACTGGAATTAGTAACAACTCTGGAAGTATTACTGATGCAGTCAACAAAGTCATGAAAAGTGCAGCCTCTGGCATTAGTACAAGTTCATTTAAGAGTGCTGGTACTAAGTGTGCTAAATCATTTGCATCTGGAATCAAGTCTGGTGCAAGTGGAGCTAAAACATCTGCCAGATCTATGGCTAAATCAGCAGCTTCAAGTGCTAATGGTATATCATCATCTTTTAGAACTGCAGGTTTAGCTTGTGCTGAGGGATTTGCTTCTGGTATTGCTGCTGGTCAAAGTCAAGCGATTACTGCTGCTGTTAACATGGCTGCTGCTGCCTATGCTGCTGCTAAGAAAAAGTTAGATGTAAACTCACCATCTAAACTATTCCGTAGAATGGCAATCTGTGTTCCAGAAGGATTTGCTCAAGGTATTGTTAGAGGAACTAAGTATGTTATCGCTGCTTCTAAAAAGATGGCAGAAACTTCAATTGATACTACTGAAAATGCTCTAAACAGAATTGCAAGTCTTAATTTAGATTCTATTAACACAGATCCAACAATCAGACCAGTTGTAGACCTATCGAATGTCTCTGCTGGAGCGGATAAGATTGCTTCAATGCTTAATCTTAACCCATCTGTTGGACTTGCAGCTAACTTAGGAGCTATCAATTCAGCAATGAATAATAGAGTTCAAAATGACTCAAATCAAGATGTCATTAATGCATTAAGAGATGTAAAACGTGCAATTACTAAGTCTGCTAAACCTACATACAACATCAATGGCATTACATATGATGATGGTTCAAATGTATCTAATGCAGTAAGTGATTTAGTGCGTGCTGTAAAAGTAGAAGGAAGAGTGTAATATGGCAAAAGTATCAAATTTAAAAGTGCAACTTCAAGCGGGTACTAGTAATACCGTATTCGCTTCCTGGGAATTTCCAGATCCTGAAGCTAGGCCAAGTGGTTCTGGTGGAGGTGGCGGTTCCGTTTCTGCAGGTAGTTGGGTCAGAGTAAAATCTGGTGCGACTTGGTATAACGGAGCTGCTATACCTTCTTTTGTTTACAATTATAGATGGAAAGTAATAGAAATTAATGGTAATAGAGCTGTAATCAACGACTCTGATTCAGGAGGATTCCGTATTTGCAGTCCTATTCATGTTAATAACTTACAAGCAGCATAAGGAGGGATAAAATGTCAGGTGAAAGAATTCCTGGTCATGGAGATCACTACGAGGTCCGTTGGTGGTACATGGCTGGCGGTGTCTGGTTTGATGGTGGTTCATCTTCAACAGACATAAACAATGCAACATATAATTATCCAACTAATGCTACTAGATTATGGGTTGAAGTAAAACCAGTATCTAAAACTTATCAAGATGGAAATGGTAATACTCAATCTTACTGGTCAAGTGAGGCAGTTCATACTGAGATTTCAGTCTTAGAGTTGCCTCCTGCTCAGTTATCAGCTCCTTCAGTAGAAATTGAGAAATACAACTTAACTGCAAAGATCGAAAATATTACAGATGCTAAAGCTTCTTATGTTGAATTCGAAGTAGTCAAAGATGACATGGTGTTTAATGTTGGACGTGTTGAAGTTAAGACAGCTAGAGCAATCTACGTATGTCCAATTGATGCTGGCGGTAAGTATAGAGTCCGATGTAGGGCTATTAATGTAGTTAGTAATAAAGATGTAGAAGGTGAATGGTCTCAGTATTCTTCTGAAATTGGGGCTATGCCTTCTGCTCCTACTAATGTTCGAATTGAGATTGAATCTACAAAATCAGTAAAAGTAACATGGGATGAATGTAATACTGCAACTAGCTACAAAATTGAATACACAACTAATAAGTTATATTTCGATGCAAGTTCTGAAGTAAAATCTCAGACTGTCGAAACTAACTATTGTATTATCAAAGGAATAGAGCAAGGTTATGACTATTATTTCCGTGTTAAGGCTATTAACTCAAAAGGTGAGTCT
>ERZ869979.154-NODE-154-length-19656-cov-10.106441_pt1 | contig 19656 bp, 19 predicted proteins | sample MGYA00521269_ERZ869979 | MGnify/ENA primary metagenome ERZ869979 (study PRJEB32232, sample SAMN07284974) | human gut metagenome | biome: human-associated habitat; material: feces | host: Homo sapiens | place: Tanzania | collected 2014-04-05 ... | reverse complement strand
ATATTCATGATGGAATTAAAGCACTGGTTAAAAATCACTGGGGTAGTGTATAATTTAACCAGTGTTTTAATTATACACTTGACGGGTGGCACACCAAAATCAAGGCATTCAGGCTCTTTTGTTTTGCCCCGGAAAAAGCAGGGTACCACTCAGGGTACCAAAGCCGGTACCCTGCGCAGTACCCTAAAAGGCATCATGATCAGGCTTTATTTCTCCTGAATTTCTTTGCCGCTGATATGTTCAATTTCTATTTCAAAAAGCTGTACAGCTTTTCCCGAGCGTTTGATTTCCTCATCGATCAGTTGTTCATTCGGATAGTATTTCACCGCAATCTTTTTCAAGATTTCCGTTGTTTCTGCACTTTCTTCCAATAAATGGCATCTGCCAAATATAACCGTGCTCTGTACAAACGGTGCCCACTTCTCTTCTTTGATGGTTTCATTTCCATAAACAGTAAAACATACCTTGTCGCTGGCTTTTAATGCATCGACTTTATGTTATCCAGCATTTTATAACAAACTCATTTTTACTTTTTCATGCAAATTAAAAAAAGTCTCAGCATAAGATAATCTGACGTATTTTCCCGCAGATTATTTTATCCTGAGACTTCTTGTGTTATCATCTTTGATTGAAACCTGCAAATATAATGAAAGAAGCAGAAATCCCACCGACCAAAGTTTGATTTCTGCTTCAAGCAATAAACATAGCTCTCGCCACGTCCTCTCTTATGATAACAATCAAAACAGAAAACTACAACCATATTTCTCAAGATTTTTATAACAGATTTTTATAACAAAATAATAGATTCTCTTGATCTGACCCTGATCCGCCATGGTTCCTATAAACGGAAGATCCCGCTTAAGGACCGTATCATTACTTTAACGGTTGTTCGTGTTTACTGCAAACACTGCGGACATACCCATGCCCTTCTTCTGTCTTCCTTTGTACCTTATTCCCAGATTCCCCTGACAGTACATATATCCAGTATCCTTGCCTGTGAACAGAACTCCTCTATTCGTCCCGTTCTTGCAGGTCAATGCTGTGTTGACGAAAACAACATCAGATCCATCTTCCGTTCCTACCGGCTCCATTGGCAGGAACGTCTCCGTTCTGCCGGTCTGACACTTTTCAAACTTGCTTTGCTCGTAACAGGCTGCTTTTCCTGTTTCCGTAGGCAGTTTATGCAGATTAAAACCACCTGCAACAAACTTTTTCTTTTACCAACATAACCTTACACGACAGATACTTCCTGGTCCGTTATCCTTTAGAAAAAGGAGGAAAAATTAAATGAAACAGGAAAAACAGCCGGCGATTGCACTGATGCGCTATGGCGCAATCGCACCACTTATTGCCGGTCTGGATGAAGACTATCCAAGCAAGACCGCTTTTTACATGGAACTATCCACCAAAGGACTTGTCGGACCGTATGGCCGCGTGCATCACTATGCACCCTCAACCATCGAAAAATGGTATCTGGATTATCAGAACCACGGGTTTGATGCCCTTATCCCGAAAGGACGCTCTGATGCAGGTATGAGCCGTAAACTTGATGATGAATTGCAGGAACGGATCCGGTATTTTAAAACGAATTATCCACGCATGTCGGCGGCAGCCATTTACAGACAGCTCAAAAATGATGGTTTCATCATAAACGGACAGGTTTCCGAATCCACAGTCTGCCGCTTCGTCAACCAGCTCCAGATCGAACTGCGGCAGACTCCAAACCGGGATATGCGCCGTTATGAACGCCCGCATATCAATGAGGTGTGGTGCGGCGACAGCAGTGTCGGACCACACCTTACTGATGCAGATGGCAAAAAACACCGTATTTACATCATTGCCCTGATTGATGATGCCAGCCGTTTTATTACCGGGATTGACGTCTTCTACAATGATAACTTCATCAATCTGATGTCCGTCATGAAATCAGCCGTATCAAAGTATGGCCGGCCAAAGGTACTGAACTTTGACAATGGAAAATCTTATAAAAACAAGCAGATGGAACTCCTTGCTGCCAGGATCGGTACAACACTCAGCTACTGCCAGCCATATACCCCAACTTCAAAAGCCAAAATCGAGCGCTGGTTCCGTACATTAAAAGACCAGTGGATGGCTGGCCTTGATATGCGTGATTTTCGCTCGCTGGATGAACTGCGCGGAAGCCTGTATGCTTATGTGCAAAGCTATAACCTGGCACCTCATTCTTCCCTGCGCGGCATGTCACCACAGGATCGTTTCTTCTCTGAGCCAGATCATATCCGCTGTCTTACGCAGGATAATATCGACTAAGACTTCCTTCTGGAGATTGAACGGCGTGTTTCGGCAGACAGTGTCATCGTCATTGACCAGATCGAATATGAAGTGGACTGCCGGTTCGCACGCCAGCGGATCCGGCTCAGGTAAGTCTACCTTTACAAACAGAATCAAAGCTTATTTTGGGGATGACGTGGCGGTTTTATACCACGACAATTACTATCGCTGTCAGGATGGTGTCCCGTTCGAGCAAAGAGTGACGGTAAACTACGATCATCCGGATTCTCTGGAGACCGACCTTCTGATCGAGCATTTGAAGGAACTGAAAGCGGGAAGATCCATTGACAGTCCGGTCTATGACTACAGCCAGCACAATCGTTCCCACGAAACAGTCCGGATCGACCCGAAGCCGATCATCATTGTAGAGGGAATCCTGTTTCTGGCCGATGAACGCCTGCGCAGCCTGCTGGATATCAAGGTTTATGTGGAAGCAGACTCGGATGAACGAATCCTGCGCCGTATCTCCAGAGATGTATCGGAGCGCGGACGTGATCTGAATGGCATCATCGAACAGTATCTGACCACGGTAAAGCCGATGCATTATCTCTATGTAGAACCGACCCGTTCCAAGGCAGATGTGGTCATCAACAGTGGTAAGAATGATGTGGAGTTTGATCTGTTTGTGTCAAAAATCGGTCAGCTTCTGGAAGAACGAGAGAAAGAAAATTAAAAAAGTACAAACTTTTAGTTGTGGCCCTTCTCCTTTTCTGATATAATAAGTCCGGATTTTAAGCTTCTGCCGTGATAAAATGTGAAACTGTCGCGAATGAGGCTAAAAGGAGGAATTACAAATGAAAGAAAAGAAAAAACGGGCCAAACGTCTGCCCACCTTTGCGGAATCGATCACACCGATCATCGCAATGCTTCTGATCCTTACCATTGGAAAGGGCGTGTTCGGCTACAGCACGGAGCCGCTCCTGATCATGGTAGCAGCAATCGCGGCATTTATCGCGTTCCGTGTGGGTGTTACCTGGGATGAGATGATGGATGAGATCTGTACCAAGATTGCAAAAGGTATGCCGGCAATTCTGATTCTGGTATGCGTTGGCGCTATGGTTGGTACCTGGATGGCAGCTGGTACCATTCCGATGATGATTTACTATGGTGTTCAGATTGTAAACCCGAAATTCATGCTGGTTACAGCATTTCTGATCGAGGCTGTTGTATCGGTTGTTACCGGTACTTCCTGGGGTTCTGTCGCAACCATGGGTGTTGCCCTGATGGGAATTGCAAGTGCTCTGGGTGTGTCTCTTCCGGCTACCGCAGGTGCATGTATCGCAGGTTCCTACTTCGGTGATAAGATGTCTCCGCTGTCTGATACCACGAACCTGGCTCCGATCGCGGCAGGCAGCACACTGTATGAGCATATCGGACATATGTTTTACACCACCGTTCCGGCAACCATCGTTTCTCTGGTGGTATATGCCATTGTTGGTATGAACGCAGATGTAAGTGCAGATATCACCTCTGATACTGTTACTACCTTATTGAGCCAGCTTTCTTCCATGTACAGCTGGAACCTACTGCTCATCATTCCGGTGCTAATCGTGCTGGGAGGTTCCCTGTTTCAGAAGCCAACCATTCCGGTTATGCTTCTTTCCACCTTTGTAGCTGGCATAGAGGGTGTTTTCATTCAGCATGTAGCAATGGGTGATGTGTTAAAGGCAACGGTAAACGGCTTTAGTGTATCTATGATCCATCGCGCAGGCTTCGACACCGAGACTTGTTCCGAGGCGGTTACCAAGCTGTTAAACCGTGGTGGTATGAACGGCATTATGAGTACCACACTTCTGGTATTCTGTGCATTCTGTTTTGCAGGCATCATGAGCCGGGCCGGCTGTCTGGATGTTGTACTTCAGAAGATTTTAAGCGTGGCAAAGAGTACCGGCGCACTGATTACCGCAACGGTGGCAGCCTGCATTACCATGGCACTGACTACCGGTAACTCTTATCTTTCCATTCTGATTCCTGGAGAGATGTTCCGTGACGCTTATAAAGAGCGCGGACTTGCGGCAAAGAACCTGTCCAGAACCCTTGAGGATGCCGGTACTGTAGTGGTGCCGCTGATTCCGTGGTCCGCAGCAGGTGCCTATATGGCATCTACCCTTGGTGTAGAGACCCTGGATTACCTTCCGTGGGCAATCCTGTGCTACACTGGCTGGATCTTTGCAATCATCTGGGGCTTTACCGGATTCGGTATCGCAAAGCTTGCTGATGAGAAGAAAAAGGAGAACTAAATACGAAAGTCTTGTTCCACCGGGATTCCTGATTCCGGTGGAATTTTTGAAGAATAAAGAAAAGGCAGGAGAATAGACATTATGATCAAGTTACTGAAAAACGCGAATGTTTACGCACCAGAGAAATTGGGAAAAAAAGATATCCTCATTGAGGGAGAGAAAATCCTTCTGATGCAGGATTCTATCGAAGGCTATGAGGGACTCCCGGGAGTGGAGACTTATGACCTGGAGGGAAAAATCGTTGTTCCGGCTTACATTGACATGCATGTGCATATCACCGGAGGCGGTGGAGAGCAGGGACCGGCATCCCGTGTACCGGAGTCTCAGCTCAGCGAATTTTTAAAAAACGGTATTACCACCGTGGTTGGCCTTCTGGGTACAGATGGCGTAACCCGCAGTGTAGAGAATCTGGTAGCAAAGGCCCGTGCCCTGACCGAGGAAGGCATGACCGTGTATACACTGACCAGCTCCTACGGTTACCCGCCGACCACCCTGACCGGAAGCGTAGAGCGCGATATCATCCTGGTTCCGCCTATGATCGGTGTGAAGGTAGCTGTATCTGACCACAGAAGCTCCAATCCGGGCGGGGAAGAGCTGATCGCCCTGGCTACCGCAGCCCGCAGAGCCGGTCTGCTCAGCAACACACCGGGGCTGGTGACTATGCATATGGGTGACGGAGAGGGAAGACTGGATCCGGTATTCTATGTTCTGGATCATTCCGATGTTCCGGCCAAGAACCTGCTACCGACCCATATTTTACGTAATCCGGGCCTGATTGATGCCGGTGCGGATCTGGTACGCCGCGGCGGTTACATTGACTGCACCGCCGGTGCCGATGATGTAGAAGTAGAATCTGATGCCATGAAGCTTTACGAGCTCTTACACCGCGAAGGCGTGAAACTGGATCATGTCACCATATCCAGTGACGCATTCGGAAGCCAGCCACGCTTCAACGAGGAGGGCGAGTGCATCGGCCTGACATACGCATCTCCGAAGTATCTGCACCGCACCATTCAGATCCTGGTAAGAGAGGGTATGCCGCTGGAGGCTGCCTTACAGCTTCTGACCAGCACTCCGGCAGTGCTCCTTGGTCAGGAAGGAGTCAAGGGCTGTGTAGCAGAGGGCGCAGACGCAGATCTTCTGGTACTGGATGAAAATCTCGACATCAACAGCCTGTTTGCCCGTGGCCAGGTGGCTGTGTGGGAGCAGGAAGTGAAGATGAAAGGCAGATTTGAGCAGTAATGTTTTTATGATATGAATTGAAAGAAGCGAAGACCATCATGGTTGATAGGTTTTCGCTTCTTTTTATTTATTCTGATATAATTAAATTGACGATGATACGATTAAAAGATATAATGAAATACAGATGAAAACCAGAATCATAGAAGATGGGTAAAAAAATATGAGAGAATATGATTATCGTCAAAAATGGACAAAACTGTTGACCCCGGAAATTGTATCTATGCTTACACCTTAATTTCCAGCCTGGAATAGCCCTAAAAGCATCTCAGGCTGGAAATTTACATGTTATTGGCACCTTGAATCTGTGCTTCCGTCATATACATATCATGTTCTTTCGCAAATTTAAGAGCTGCCTTTAGGAAATATAAATACGTTCCCTTCGATTCCTCTTTGCATTCCATTCATTCAGAAAGCCTATACCCTTATCCTTGGTGATGTTCTTAAAGAAATCACTTACTGACGCATCACTATAGATCTTCATACCAAAACTATACAGTGGATGATTGTATGCGTAATCCGGATAATGCTGTGCCACATTTCTTTCTTCTACAATAGAGTAAGAGGCAAGGTCGAGCAGTAGTTCCATATCCCGCTCAGAGAAGAACTGTCCAAACAGCTTGTCTAACAAATAATCTCAATTTATTTTTCTCCATTTTCTTAACAGGAATTTTACACCCCCTATTGTATAATGCAAACATCGAAAGATTAATAAGCGACTTCGAACATCAAGATTAAAATAACATGGAAAGGGGTATCTTAATGAAATCTGAGAAAGTGACACAGATTCTTTTACTTACAACCGGTCTTGCATTTTTCCTTGTCGGAATCTTCCGCGGAGAAGCTGCGGTTGTGCTTAGTAAGGCAATAAAATTATGTATGGAGTGTGTCGGAATTGGATAAAAAAATGAAATCAAACAAAAACTTTCTGATCCGCTTCCGCGGATGGATTCAGGCTGCTGCAACGCTGCTAACCAACATTCACATCCCGAATCTCTTTAAAGGGAAAATTTATCAGGGAAATGGAAAGACGATGTGCGTACCAGGACTGAACTGCTACTCTTGTCCGGCTGCCACAGGCGCCTGTCCGATCGGAGCTTTCCAAGCTGTGGTCGGTTCTTCAAAATTCAAATTCACCTACTACATTACCGGATTCTTCATCCTGGCAGGTGTTCTGTTAGGACGGTTTATCTGTGGATTCCTCTGTCCGTTTGGATGGTTTCAGGATCTGCTGCATAAAATTCCGGGCAAGAAACTTTCTACCGCAAAGCTGAAACATTTGCGGTATCTGAAATATGTGATCCTGGTCGTCTTTGTTATACTGCTTCCGGCATTTGTAACCAATTCATTTGGTATGGGAGATCCTTTCTTCTGCAAATACATTTGCCCACAGGGCGTACTTGAAGGCGCAATTCCGCTTTCCCTTGCCAACTCAGGAATCCGTGCTGCACTCGGACACCTGTTTACGTTTAAGTTTACGATCCTTGTGCTTTTCATCATCCTGAGCATCCTGTTTTACCGTCCATTCTGTAAATGGATCTGCCCACTTGGTGCTATCTACTCTCTGTTTAACAAAGTATCCTTTCTTAAGATCCAGGTGGATCATGAGAAATGTGTTGGCTGCCAGAAATGCAGCCGAGTCTGCAAGATGGATGTTAATGTAGTAGATACGCCAAACCATCCGGAATGTATCCGCTGTGGAGAATGTATGAAAGCCTGTCCGACTGATGCGATCTGCTATCATTATGGATTTTCAAATAAGAAAAAGGCGGATAATAAATAAAATGAACAAAATGAAATTGAAAAGGAGATTTAAAATCATGAAAAACAAAACACTTAGAACAAACTCAATGAAATTAAAAAGGGTAATCGCTGCATCACTTGCCATTTCTGTACTTTTTTCATTTACAGGCTGCGGAAGTTCTTCCACAACAGACAATACAAAACAGGAATCTTCTTCCACAACAGAAACAGGCAGCACAGATGAACTGAATGAAAAACTGAACGACCTTTACCAGCAGGAAAATCAGCTTTTTGCAGAGCACAAAGATGCATGGGATAAAGCCTTTGGTCTTATGAGCAAGAGCACTGCCGTTGATGCCAAGAACGAAAACTATGCTGACGTCCTTGCAAATACAGTTGAATCTAATAAAGACTCTTTCTCCGAAGAAGAATATGAAACTCTGAGCAAAGACATTGAAACAATCCGTGGAATTGAAGAAGAGATCGCCAAGCTTGAAAAAGAGATTGATACATCCGAATCTTCCGACAGCTCTTCCTCAAAATCAGACGAGTCCACAGGTGTAGGTGTGTTCCGTGATTTCAAAGGAAAAGATCTGGACGGAAATGATGTAGATGACAGCCTTTTCGCTAAAAATAAAGTTACAGTTGTAAACTTCTGGTTCAGCGGATGCAAGCCATGTGTTGAAGAACTCTCTAAACTGAATGAATTAAACGAGACACTGAAAGAAATGGGCGGAGAAGTTGTTGGTATTAACACTGACACTTTAGACAACAATGAAGCTGGAATTAAAGAGGCAAAAGAAATCCTGAAAGCTCAGGGCGTTTCCTACAAGAACCTGACTTTCGATTCCAATTCAACAGTTGGAAAATACTACGGAAACATCATGACGTTCCCTACAACAGTTCTTGTTGATAAAGATGGAAATATCGTTGGAGAACCTTTCATGGGTGGAATCGATAATCAGTCAAATTATGATCAGCTGATGAAACAGATCCAGTCCGTACTTGATCAGAACTAATTTACATAAGTATCAATAGGGTAGAGAGAAAATAAGTATTTTCGCTCCTCCCATTGAACCGTACGTACGGGTCGCGTATACGGCTCTACAATTTATATTCCAACTTTAACTAAGTAATAGGATAAGGGATTGAGCAGACCGGCTCCATCTTTTATCCTATTTTCAAGTAAATCTTTACTGATAATGAAATTTACTACGTTCATTCCACATCTTCTGTACCATCCAAGTCTTGAGTTCGCAACTTTGAAAATTTCTTCCTGATTACATCCAGTCTTATTTTTCCAGTTTAGATAACTTAAATTTCTATAGATGGTTTTTGGTCTTTTCCACTGTTTCATTAGAATCACTCGCATTTTGTGTCTCAGCCATTCCCCAAGTTCTTCCATAAACAGCTTCATCATTCCAATTCTGAAATAATTTATCCACCCTCGTGCAATCTCGTTTACTCTTTTAATTGTAACTGCAAGTGGTCTCGCTACCGCTTTTCCTCTTTTCAGATATTCACTTAGCTTCTTTTTCAGTTTCTTTTTCTTTTCATTGGCCGGTCTGACTTTCCATTCCGAACCATTCTTTAGAAATGTGAATCCAAGATATTTACTTCTTGTCGGTCTTACCACTTTCGTTTTCGTAGCATTTACTTTCAGGAATAGCTTTCTTTCTAACCAGCTACAAATGGATTTCATTACTCGATTGGCTGCCATCTCACTTTTGGTGAATATCAGCACATCATCAGCATACCTTGTGAAACGAAGTCCTCTTTGCTCCAGTTCTTTATCTAACTTATCAAGATAAACATTAGAACATACAACCGAAAGTGGACCACCCTGAGGTACACCCGTGATAGTCGCTTTTTCCAGCCCTTTTTCCATTACTCCTGCTTTCAGATATTTCCGAATCAGATTTAATGTGGTACTATCGTTTACTTGCTCTCTTAGTATCTGAATTAACTTATCGTGATTTACCCTGTCGAAAAACTGTTCAATATCAACATCTACTACCCATTCATAGCCACTGTTCAGATAGCAGAGTGCCTGTCTGATTGCATCATGACAGCTTCTTCCTGGTCTGAATCCATAGCTGTATTCACTAAATATTTCTTCATAAATATCAGATATTGGCTGTGCAATTGCCTGTTGGATAGTTCTATCCAATGCTGTAGGGATTCCCAACGGACGTTGTTTTCCATTGTCTTTCGGAATGTATACTCTCCGTACTGGCTTCGGCATATAAGTTTTATTCCTAATGGATGTGACAATCACATCCTTATTCTCCCTTATATAATCTCCCAGTTCCTTAACAGTAACTCCGTCAACTCCACTTGCACCTTTGTTGGCTACCACCTTTTTATAGGCTCTGTTCAGATTTTCTTTTGATAAAATCACTTCGATTAATTCCATCGTTGTTACTCCTCTGACTTATCCTAAAATTCATACATAACACCCCTCTGAATATAAACAGTATTCCTTGGTTACGTTCCTACTTTTCCTGTCCATTCGATTTCTGGCTCATGTATTATTTTTAACATAACGATTTGTACTATAAATCGTTTCAGTCCTTCGGCTCTCGCCTACTATGACATCATCTGACTCCCTCTCCAAACCTTTTTCGACCATATCTTTCGATATGTGAGTAGGGTCTCCCGAGGTAAGACACTAATCTTTCGTTCCACAACCTCTTGATTTACAATTTCGGTTTACGTTTACCATTTGGGCTTCGATTTGTTTTGCAATCTTACCCACCTAATCGCCTTATCAAGTTTCTGTTCGTAGGCTCAAGAACTTTGCTACACCACTTCCTCCATCCATACCGTTACTGATACCGACTTGTGGTTCGCTACACTTGGCGGTAAATACCCGTGACTGGACTTGCACCAGCAAGATTAGTGCCATGCTCGGCACACAAAGAAAGCAGCTATCGTAAGGATAGCCGCCGATGGGATGGATGGATTAGAATGTTTCCAGATATTTTTGATATTCTTCCGAGATAAAATCCTCATAACAGTCTGCAATATGGCGGATTCTTTTCAGCACCGCACCGTGTGTCTTATAGCCTACAGCTTCCGCAATCTCCTGTAACCTATGCCCCTTCATTTTCATTTCCAGAATCTTTTTATCACGTTCGGAAAGCCCTGCAGCAAACTCCGCAATCTGAAGCTCTGACAACACCGAATTTTCAAACGCACTCCTTGTATCCGGAATATCAAAGTCTATGCTATTTTCTTCTGCATCCTCTGCAAGCTGCTCTATGGATACCGCCTTTTTCCTGGAACGGCTGTGTTCCCACGAACGCATGAAGTCCAGTTTTACCTGACTTCCCCTTTTATCGAAGTCCTCAATGGTTCGGTTGTTCCAGATTTCATCGATCATAGGCTGCCAGTTCTGTTCCTGTATAATTTCCGGCACGAGGGTACCGATCAGGTTGCCAAACTGCTGATAAGTAAGCCACGGAAGTTCCGTTCCCTCCGGCACGTTGTAAAGCTGCTGGAAAGAAAATCCGCTGACCTCAAATTTGTCACGCAGGAGCGGAAGCATAGAGTAAGAGAGCCGCCACAACGGAAAGTCCCCGGAATACTGCGCCGCACTGCCGGGTATCTCCCGGTAGCCGCCTTTTTGATATGGAACTTCAAAATACTGCCATGCGCTCCATGCCACACAATCCCATACCAGTTCCAGAAATGTATCATTGTTTATCATACTGTCATATTTATCCGTCCGCAGCACCTCATAAGGGCAGCGTGGGAAGTTCAGATAAACAGGACGTTTGCTGACAAACTCCTGCGGCAGACTATAAAATAATGTCAGCCATGCTTTGCCGCTGTTCTTTGGAATTTTTATCACCTGTCCCTGCTTCATTTCAATGATTTCTCCATTGTCATTCTGCTTCTGTTCTTTTACATCTTTCATCCAAAATCACCCCCCTACTGATACATGGCAGAAGTCCCATTAAAATGTTCCAATATTTTTGAATATTTTTGAAAAAGTTTTTTCTCTTTTAAATTTCACAATCTGTCCGTTATTTTCTAATATTTTTCTTCTGCTGTCCATCTGTTTTCAGCGGACATAAAAACAGGCGGTACCCAATCTGTTTGAATACTGCCTGTCACTATAATCTTTTTGTATATCCTATGCGTTTTCCCGCAGCCACCGATTGATGATATACTGCCAGTCCATTCCATCCTGCATGACACGCAGAACTGTAACTGTTTTCACTGCTTCATCCACAGTATAAAACAGCAGATAGGATTCACACGGTTTCATGTAAATATCATAACCACGATACCGGAAGCCTGTTGTATTATACCCGGTCGGAAGTGTATCAAGTGCAAGAACCGCTTTTTTAATCTTTTTGGAAAAGTTTTCTGCATATTCCCGGTACTTAAATTGCTGAAGGATATATTTCTTTTTTTCTTTCACATCCAGCTTGCCGCTCTGGGCAATGACAACTTTGTATTTTTTGTTTTCCATCCGTACCCCTTATACTGCATCAATTTCTGCCCATGCTTCTTCCACTGTCTGCACTCTGCCATTTTCCATATCGTCAATGGCTTCATCCAGCTTTGACAGAAGGACATCCATTGCATCGTTGATCGTATAAGTTGTTTCACGGGATTTCGTTGCCTGTGCCAATGCCATAACCATCACCCTTTCTTAAAATAGCACTCATGTTTCTGTCTTTATCATACCACGAACCATCAGAAATATCTATCATTTTTTGACAGTCACACAACACTGGATCTGATTTAATTATTCACACATTTTTTCATTAAACTTATAACCAACTCCCCACACAGTCTGAATATAGACCGGATGACTCGGATCATCCTCTATTTTTTCCCGAATATGGCTGATATGGCTCATCACAATGTTGTAATCACCGGAATACGGTTCCTGCCAGACCATATCATAAATCTGTTCTTTACTGAATACCCTGCCGGGATTTTGAGCGAGAAGCTGGAGGATTTCAAACTCTGTATAAGTCAAGGCAATTTTATCATTATTCCGCATAACCTCTCGTCGCTCTAAGTCAAGCATTATTCCCTTGTGTTGTAAGTTCGATTTTAGATTCATTTTTTGAAATATAAATTTTTCTCTACCAGCATCCAAAATGGAAATAACAGATTCTATTAAATTTTCTTCATCTCCATCAAAAGATAGCAATAAAATTTTTCCTATACAGCTCACCTCATATTATTTCATGCTATAAAACACTATAACTTTACATTCACTTAAACCAAATGATACAATTTCCCCTCATGGATTTTAAGTACCACATCTGCAGCATCAGCTATTTTTTTGCTATGTGTTACGACAATTACACTTTTTCCCATTTCATGCGCACTTTTCATCAATATCTTAATAATTTCGTCTGCAATTTCTTCATCCAGATTTCCTGTAGGTTCATCTGCAAGCAATACCTTCGCAGGACTTGCTAATGCTCTTGCAATAGCCACTCGCTGCTGCTGTCCTCCTGATAACTGTAAGACCTGCCGTTTCCAGTCTTCCCTCGGTATTCCAACCGCTTCCAAAATTTTCTCTATGTCTTTCTTTCCACCCAGCATCACATTTTCTTCTGGAGTCAAATAATCTATCAGATTATAATTCTGAAAAACCAATGACATATTTTTCTTTCGATAGTTGTGTAGTCCTTTTTTTCTTATATTTACCCCTTCATAATAAATTCCCCCATCCGTCGGAGAATCCAAACCTGCCAAAAGCGATAAAAAAGTTGTCTTACCGGAACCACTTGGTCCCAAAATGGCATACATTTTTCCTATCTCAAAGCCATATGATATATCATCTAAAACTTTTTTGCCTTTATTCGCCTTATAGTAATAGACAACATTCTTTGCCTCAAGAACAATGTTTCCTGCATTTTTACTCATTTCTATAACCTCCTACCCCGTTATTCAGCTCATTTCACTTAATATCTGCTTCGGCCTTTTCTTCATTATCGTGATTCCTGCTACTAATACTGCAATAATCAAAATACCTGATATCATCCCAATATCCATCAGAACCATTTCTTTCGTTATATGAACCTCCACATCTTGTATTTTTAAATCCGGTGCAATATATCCATCTATATAGGTACCAGTATTTTCCTGTTCCTGCTGTTCTAACCTTAAGGTCTGCGTTTCTTTCGCTAAATATGAAGCTGAAGTCTCTGCAATAATTGGGGAAATTGCAAAGGATAACAACATCCCTATAATACTTATCATTACTGCTTCCCATAAAAACTGTACCCATATTTCAAATTTGCACTTTCCAAGTGACATCATAATTCCTATTTCTTGCGTACGATTTTTTATCCAAAACAGAAAAACTAAAACTAAAATCACAAGACCTGACACTGAAACTATTAGTAATAATCCCATACTCATCTGATCCATCTGCCCAAAATTTTCTGTCATATTTTTAATATTTCCATTATTATCAATTAAGTCATATCGTGACCAATCTATATTCGCTTTCTGTACAGACTTTTTAACTTGATCGTACTTCCCTGCATTTTGGACTTTGAATATAGCATACTGATAGAAAGGATTTCCTTCATTTCCGGATGGTTTTTCCGGGAAACTCATATCCGTAAATATTGTATTTTCTGGACGATAAGAATCCCCATACATAATAGATTTTCGTTCTTGCTTTGTTTCATAAATTCCGATAATCTCGGCACTGTATATTGTGGAATGTTCTTTGTCATGGTAATCATTAAACTTTAATAAGTTCCCAGTTTTTAAATGGTTTAGTTCTGCCAATTCTTTCGAGATGACACAAACATCCCTGTCATCTTTTTCAATCATTCTTCCTTCAATCAGTGAAATCTTACCTGCAGATACGTCCATATCCATTTCCATTATGCGATTACCTCGTAGGTTGACACCGCCTACATCCGTACTTTGATCCATATCTGAATCTTCTATTCTCGAAAAATTGACCGGATTCACAACAGTTGCTATTGTTATCAAATTATATTCCTCAATCCCCTCCACCTGAGCTATTTTTTTTACATCATCTTCCTTAACCGTCTCAAATGAGTTATCTGTAACTACCATATCCGCCCCATTTTCTAACCATTTATGAGTAACTCCTCCATAACTGCCCTCCCGATCACCCAGTACATCCATTGCCTGATCTAATCGCTTTCTCCTATTCTCCTCATTTCCTTCTATGCGAAAGGTAGCCCCTATTGCCTGTCTTGTAGCGTCTTGTGTATAAATACTTGCTGAACGGCTTGCCATAGCACCTAAAAATAGGCCACTCATAACAATTACAATAAACAATAGAATAATACTTTTTATCGGTTTTCTTAACACTGAACGTACTCCTCTTTGTAAAACATTCATGTTATCCCTCCATTTCTGCTAAAATTTTTTTTGGCTTTGTACATAATATTGGAAAAAGTGAAATAGAAATAGAAAGCAATAAAATTATTGTTCCTGATAATATGAGATAACATATATCTTTATTTTGTGCATATATTTGCATAGATGTAAAAGCCCCAATACTTTTCCAATCTAAAAACTTTTCCAATACTATCAGCATCTTATCTCCAGTATAAAGAGCTATTATTGTAGAAAATCCAAATACTGAAAAGCATTCCAAAATAATCTGCATAAACAAATCTACTTTTGTTTTTCCAAGACTCACATAAATTGCTATTTCTTTCTTTCTGGCTCTCATCCACATAGACAAAAGCAATGTTATTACAAGTACAGACGATACAACCGATAATCCCAACATCATTTTTACAACCCTAACAACTTGTAAGAGCGGAATTTCCATTTTCTGAAACAGGTTATCTGCTTTCATCACTCTATAGTTTTTCAAAATGCGTGTTACTTCTAGCTGTGTTCTGCTCAACTGCTCTGGATTATCTACATATACGATTAAGTTTTCATATCCGCACGTTTCTTGTAAATGACATACGAACTCGGGTTTTCCATAAATTGTATTTTCAATTCTGTTTACTGCTAATGGTTCCTTCCCTTGCTTTTCTTCTATACCCGAAATATAGATTCCTGATATGCTTGCCTGTGATTGTTCACCTGAATGAGATTTGAAACAAACAGTTTCCCCTATTTCCCATTGATTTACTTCTGCAAGAAACTGATTTACTACTATTTCACCTTCTTTGCGAGGATATTTTCCTTTCGTCAGATGAATTTGCCCGTCAGCAAATGGGCCATCATCTTCAAGGCTATCGTAGGCCATTATGCGCAATTTTTGGTTGTCTGCATCAACACTCTCACTTTTCGTTATAATTTTAAAATCCATTGGATATAACTGCACTTCTGCTACTCGATTTACCGCCTTCACATTTTCCAGTTTCTCAAGTTTTTTGTATTCATCATCCGTAAACAATTCCTCCGCTTTTTCCCGTTCGATCAACAATTTCGCTTTTGATTTCCCTAATAGTTCAATTCTTGCTACTTCGGATGCCCGTAATATAGTGACAGTAGATAAAATCATTGTTTCGGTAATAAGCAATACCCAAAACAAGATAATCGCTTTTCCTTTTTTCCTGAAAAGGTAGCGGAATGCTCTTTCTGCAAAATTCATTCCCATTCTCCTTCCTTTTCAAATCGGTCAATAATTACCCTTTTAGCCAAAAACGTACCATCCTCCTGGTAATCCCCATACAGATAGAGCATTGACTGCTTTTTCACTTCTTCTTTCCGGCAATCCTCAAGCGTAATACCCGTCATCGTTGAATGAGAAATCTGAAAATAGGTATTTTCTCCATATACTATTTTCACCTGATTCATTTCTTCAACAACCGCTCCCGGAGCAGGAACCATTTCTGCATCATCCGTCTGCGTCCCTATGCTGATATTACATCCTGTGTCTGAAAATTCCAAAACAGCTCCACGCAAATCTGCATTTGCCAACACTTCTGAATCGTCCGCTGAGTTCTCTTTGTCATCAGCATTACTACTTGACTCGTTCTCGTAACCGCCTTCTTTTTTCTCTTGATCATTCAGTATATCAGATACATTCTCGGTAGTTGTCTGATTATCCCCTGTTACTTTTGAATCAAAATTTTTATTGCTGCACCCAACAACTGATACGGTTCCTATACAACCCAAACATAATACTATACATATTTTTTTCTTCATTTATAAAAAATCCTCCATTACATATTTTTTCTTTATATTATAAAAATTGAATGTATGATTTTCCCGTTTTTTTTATGTATTTTATATGTATAAAAAGGCTGTTGTGATTTTCCGTCACAACAGCCTTCTGGTTGGTTCATAACATCTTATTTCCACTTTTATGCCTTTTTCTGTATTTTCAATACAATAAGGAAACTGATGCTGTTCTAAAATCATTTTTGTAATATATAATCCCAAGCCGCTTCCACCAGTTCTTTTATTTCTGGATTTATCAATACGATAAAATGCATCACATAATTTTGGAATTTCTTTCTCATCAATAGATTCCGTTTCATTTTCAATCCAAAAAATTATTTCTTCACCTCTTTTATACACTCCAACCCATATATTTCCATCCTCATTCGTATATTTAATTGCATTTCCTACCACATTACTTATGACCTTCGTGAAAAGAGCTTCATCTGCCCGTATCCAAGTTGATTCTTCTATTCGTATATGAAACTGTAATCCCCTATCAATAGCCATATCTTCCTGTTCCTTAATCACATTCTCAACAAGTTGGTGAAGTGGTATATCTATCAATTTCAACTCAAATCCCGATGTTCTAATTTTTGAAACATACAGAATTTCCTGCACCATATTCTCCATGGAATTAGCTACTTCAAAAGAACGTTTTAAATATCTATCTCGGTCTTTATATCCCCCTACTTCTAATAACATTCCCTGAATTTGTCCTTTTAGAATTGTAATCGGAGTTTTTAATTCATGCGAAACAGCTGAAAAAAAAGCCATTTGTTGTTGTTCCAGTTGCTGCTCAAGTTTGATGCTTTTCTCTAAATCAGTATTTTTTTCTTTCAATTCATCCAAAGCACTCTCTAATTTTTCCGAAAGTTCGTTCAGATTTTCTCCCAAAATTCCAATCTCGTCCCTCCGGTCTTCTGTATATCGAACTCGAAAATCAAGATTTGCCATTTTTTTTGAAACTTCACTCACCTTTAAAATTGAACGCGTAATATATTTTGTGTATAAAGCAGCAATAGCTAATGCTGCCAAAAAAGTAATAGCCCCCAACATAGGTAAAATTCTTTTTAATGATTCCAGTCCAATATTTACTTTCTCCTTGTTTCCAAACACTTGAATCCAATATGTTTTTCCATTCGTTAACTTACAGGAATAAGATTCCGTTATCCCACTGCCTAACAGAATATCTTCTACATCTGTTCCAGGAGCCAGTGAATATTCCATATCTCCATATATACCAAGTACCTTTTCGTCACTATCTTTTAAGACAATAGAAATCCCATGCTCCAATGCAAACATTTTTAATATTCCATCTATTTCCTGCACTGAAGTATTCGATAATTGAAGTACCATTTTTTCCGTCTGATTACTCAAACTTCTATCCAACTCTAAAAAATAGCTCCGTGACATCCCCAATGCAACCATTCCATAAATCGCACTACCAACAGTAATCAATAAGCATACTGTAATTATAAATATTTTTGTAGACAAATGTTCTCTAATTAGCTTTATCAATTCGATACCCCACCCCTCTTACCGTTTTTATATAATCCCCTGCTTTTCCCAATTTTCTCCGCAAATTTTTGATATGATTGTCAACTGCACGTTCTTCACCTTCAAATTCATATTTCCATAGACGATTTAAAAAGCTCTCTCTTGTTATCACGCATCCCTGATTTTCAATCAATTCTTTCAAAATTTCATATTCTTTCTGTGTCAAATCAATTAACTTTTTCCCTATTTTCACTTGATAATTTCCTACAATCAATATTATCTCTCTGTATTTTAACTCGTGATCTTTTGTTATATCTACTCCTTCATATCTACGCAGAACAGCTTCTATTTTTTTTATCATAATTGGAAGAGAAATCGGCTTGGGGATATAGTCATCTATTTGCATTTCAAATCCCTTTATCTGGTCTTCTTCTCTTCCCAATGCACTTATCATAATGATTGGTACTTCCGATTCTTTTCGTATTAGTTCACAAACTGCATACCCATCCATTTTAGGAAGTAAAATATCGAGCAGTATCAAGTCAATTTGTTCTTTCAGAAAAACCGCAATACCATCTATTCCATCAGATGCCGTAATCACTTCATACCCTTGATCCTCTAAAAAAAACTGTATCAGCTCTTGAATATCCAAATCATCTTCTATAATTAAAATTTTTTTCATTCTTAGCTACCTCTTATTTTCCGTTTTTTTTATTTTATCAGTTTTTCTTGTAGTTTTTGTGTATTTCGTTTTTTTAGTATCAACTTTTTTCAAATTACTATCTTAAACAAACACTTACTTTTACATTATCATTTTAAATGTTGAAAGAGGTAGCAGAAAATGCTTTTCGCACCTTCTGTCGCTTTTCACTTATGCTTCATTTATTGCCTTTTTTCTTTGCTAATCCATATCTATTTCTGGCTTCCTTGCTTCCTGTCTGTTCCAACATTTCCTTTTTCTTTGTTTTTTAGCGTATTTCTGTATGGAATTAAAATTGCTTCCATATGCCTATAATACTTGAGCGAACTCGATTGCGGTTACTGTCTCCCCGAACGTTGCCGCCCAGGAATCAAAGTGTCCCATACCCATACGCATGAGTGTGTCATACTGGAGATAACGCATGATAGTGTAAAGCTCCGTCATACTGTTCGATACGGGAGTACCTGTAGCAAAGGTGATCCCTCTGCCGCCGGTCAGTTCATCCATGTACCGGCATTTCATAAACATATCCGAACTTTTCTGTGCATCCGTCTGTGAGATTCCCGCCACGTTCCGCATTTTTGTATACAAAAAAAGGTTCTTAAAACTATGGCTTTCATCCACAAACAGCCGGTCTACCCCCAACTGCTCAAAGGTTACTACATCATCCTTTCTGGTCTGGTCATTGAGTTTCTTCATCCTCGCCTGCAGACTCTTCTTTGTTTTTTCCAACTGCTTGATGGTATAATTCTGCCCTGCCTGATGTGCTGC
>ERZ869979.151-NODE-151-length-19743-cov-3.424489_pt1 | contig 19743 bp, 19 predicted proteins | sample MGYA00521269_ERZ869979 | MGnify/ENA primary metagenome ERZ869979 (study PRJEB32232, sample SAMN07284974) | human gut metagenome | biome: human-associated habitat; material: feces | host: Homo sapiens | place: Tanzania | collected 2014-04-05 ... | reverse complement strand
AATGGATTGAGTTTATGAAAATAAATCACACAGACCGCAAGAATTGCTCCAAGCTGGATTACTACAAGAAACATTTCCATAAATGCTTTCGATACATTAAGTTTAATGAATTCATCTACAAGTATCATATGCCCGGTAGAACTGATCGGAAGCCATTCCGTAATTCCTTCCACAATTCCAAGCAGAATTACTTTTAACATTTCAATTAACATTTTCTATAATTACCTCCTGTAATATTTTATCGCTTCATTCTATCACAGATTCCTGTATTTGTCCTCTTTATTGTATACTAAAAAGAAAAAAGTCTTTCTGCATTTTTACAGGAAACTTATTTTTCAAGTTCTAAAAGTCCCTGTTCCATCAGATACTTTATGGAAAACAGCCGCGGTTTTTTACTGTTATCAAACTTTATTTTAATTTTATCTTCTTTTAATTCAAGTACCGTTCCCTTACCGATATTTTTATGGATCACTCTTTTCCCTTTTTGAAATTCTTTCTTGTCATAACGGGAAATCTGTGCATCTTTTTGATAAAGTTCCTTTACCGAATAGAGAAACAAATATGTTTTTGCCCTTGTAACTGCTACATAAAACAGCCGTCTCTCTTCTTCGAGATCTGCCTCTTTTACTGCTTTTTTATGTGGCGTTACTCCTTCATTTATATCCATGACAAATACAACTTCATATTCTAATCCTTTTGAACTATGCATCGTTGTAAGTGTCACACCGCTTTTTTGCTGTCTTCCGGCTTCCATCTGTTTCCTGAGTTCCTCTCCATAAGATTCTATGTAAGTAAACCACTCTTCAAAACTGTGATATTCCTTTGCACTTTCCTGAATCTGATTCAAGACTTCTTCAAGGTCATCCGGGTTCATTCTCCGAAACTGTGCATACTCATTCATATAATCTTCATAACCAATCCCGTTACGTATATATTGAATCGCAGCATATGGTTCCATCTTTCTTAGAAGATACAGATCCATTTCTAATTTATCAATCTTCTCATAAAGCCACTTCTTCCCAAAGGTCTGCTGCTTTAGTTTTTTTAAATCTACCTGCGGTTCTGTAATCATACTTCTTGATATGTATCGTTTGGGCCGATTCATTATCTGTAAAAACAGCTTTCGGTCTCTGTTTCCCATAGCAAGCTTTATATACGTTAATATATTCCTTGCTATCCAGTGATCAAATATATTTGGAATCACATCTCTCATCTGAAATGGAATATTATATTCCATTAATCGTCCAACAAGTAATCTAGGCTGCGTATTGGTGCGGAAAATAACCGCCATATCTTCTAGTGGAATTCCTTTTTTATAATAAAAACGTATTCCTTTTAAAATATCTGTACACTCTTCTCCCGCATCTTTTAGATTTCGAAATGTAATAGGCACTTTACTCCCTCGAGCTGCCTGCATATTCTTTGGAAAACGCTTTGTATTATGACTGATCAGATGTTCCGCACTCTCTACAATTTCTTCACTGCACCGATAGTTCGTATTTAAAATCACCTTTTTTGCCTCTGGATAATCCTTCTCAAATCCAAGCATAATTTCCGGTCTTGCTCCCCGGAAGCGATAAATAGACTGGTCATCGTCACCAACGATAAACAGATGATCTCCCTTACCTGCCAGCATTCGTATAATCTCATACTGCACTTTATTAATATCCTGAAACTCATCAATCAAAATATGCTGAAACTTATTCTGCCATAAAGTCCGAATATCTTCTCTCTCTCTTAACAATTCATAACAAAAAACCAGCATATCATCAAAATCTATGAGATTCTCTTCCCGCAGTCTTTTCTCATACCCTTCATAAATCTGAGCAAACAATTCGTCTGAACAGTTATTACTGTGATAGTAGGAAAGGGACATCATCTCTCCTTTTACATAACTGATCTCATTGATAATTCCGGAAAGAAATTCATTCTCATCTTCTATCTCAAGTTCCATATTCTCTGTCATCTCTTTTATGTATCGCCGCTTTACATCTTCTCTGATAATATTTGCAGCAGTATAACGGTACGCATAACGAAGAATCATAAAGAAAATAGAATGAAAAGTACCAAAGGTTACCGGAGCATTTTCCATTCCGTCAAACATAAAAAATCGTTTTTTCATTTCCTCTGCCGCTGCTCTGGTAAATGTAATTACTAAAATATTAGACGGATAAACTCCTGCATTTTCTATAAGCCACTTTACACGATAAGTAATTACCAGTGTCTTTCCCGATCCGGGTCCTGCCAGAACCATCAGCGGACCACCTTTATGTGTAATAGCCTCTTCCTGCTCTCTATTAAATGTACCTGGCACGTTTCTTCCTCCTTTCCCCTGACATAATATTCTCTAATCATTGAAATCCTTGCAAAATAAAAGGGCGTCTCTCAACACCCTTTTATCATTCACGCAGTTAAATCTCCATTCAAGGATACTCTTTCTGCTATTCTTTGCTATTAATGTTTTGCAACAGTTTTAAGATATGCCTCAACTTCTGCTTCTGTTGTCATAGACATAGCCTTTGCTGCAACGGCATCTGCTTCTTCTTTTGTCCAAAGGGAGATTCCCTTTCTTGTTGCTAAAATAGAAGTAGCACTTACACTAAATTCACTTAAACCAAAGGAAATTAATAATGGAGCAAGTAATGGATCTGCAGCTGCTTCACCACACATACCAACCATGATTCCCTCCGCTCTTCCGGCCTTGATCACACGCTCAATAGAACGAAGTACTGCCGGGTTATATGCAGAGTAAAGATATGCAACTTCTGCATTACCTCTGTCTACTGCCATAGTGTAACCTGTAAGATCGTTTGTTCCGATACTGAAGAAGTCTGCTTCTTTTGCAAAAACATCTGCCATTAAACTTGCTGCAGGTGTCTCTATCATGATACCAACCTTGATATCTTCATTATATGCAACACCTTCTGCTTTAAGCTCTTCCTTAATTTCTGCTACCATATCTTTTACTGCACGAAGCTCATCTAAACAGGTAACCATAGGAATCATAATACGAATATCGCCATATGCGCTGGCACGAAGCAATGCTTTTAACTGAGGACGATACAAGTCTTCTCTCTTTAAGCATAAACGAATCGCGCGGAAACCGAGGAATGGATTCTCTTCTTTTTCAAGAGCAAGATATGGAATCTCTTTGTCTCCTCCAACATCCAATGTACGAATAATAACCGGCTTGCCTTCTAAAGTCTCAGCTACTTTTCTGTAAGCAGCAAACTGCTCTTCTTCTGTAGGAATCTGAGGACGATCCATGAAAAGGAATTCTGTACGGAATAAACCGATTCCCTCACCGTCACATTCTACTACTTTCAATGCATCTTCCGGTTTACCAATATTAGCGCAAAGTTCAACTTTCACACCATCTGCTGTTACGGTCTCTTTGCCGATAAACTGAGCAAGCGCTGCCTTCTCTTCAAGATATGCAGCTCGTTTCTGCTCATATTCTGCCTGAAGTCCTTCATCAGGATTAACATATACCTGTCCCTCAGAGCCGTCTAATACTACATTATCGCCATTAGAAATCTCTTCTGTGATTCCCGGTATACTGAGTACCGCCGGAATTTCAAGCGCACGTGCAAGAATTGCTGAATGAGAAGTCTTGCCTCCAACTTCTGTAAGGATACCTGTTACGTTCTTTGGATTAATTCCTGCTGTCATAGAAGGAGTTAAATCTTCTGCCACTAAAACAGTTCCTTCCGGCACACTTGCTAAATCTACATCTTCGACATCAAGAAGTATCTTCAATAATCTTGTCTTTATATCACATACATCTGTTGCGCGCTGCTGAAACATCTCATCGTCAATACCTGCGAACATCTGCATATAATAATCACAGATTTTCTCTACGGCAGCTTCTGCGCACATCTTGTCATCTGCGATGCTTGATTCCATCTGGCCGGTCATCTCCGGATCCATAAGAAGAAGGACATGTCCTTCCAGAATCTCTGCTTCTTTCTCCCCTACTCTTTCTTTCATGTCATCTGCCATTGCCTGTGTCTTTGCGATACATTTGTCAAGGGCATCTGTTAATCTCTGCTTTTCAGCATCAACATCACTGACTGCTTTATTATCGTATGCAAGGGAAGGTTCTTTTACAATAACAGCGGAACCGATACCGATTCCTGCTGATGCACCAATACCAGTATACATTATCTTCACCTCAAATTTTGAATTACAATTATTCTCCTAAACCGGATTCGATCATCTCGATAGCAGTCTTTAATGCTTCTTCTTCATCAGGTCCGTCACACTGGATCTCTACTTCAGAACCACACTTAATACAAGCACCGATAATGTTAAGAAGGCTCTTACCATTCGTTGCTTTTCCGTTAAAATTGATTGTAACATCGCTATCAAACTTAGCCATTCCTTTAGCGAATACTCCTGCCGGTCTCATGTGAAGTCCCTGTGGGTTGTTGATTGTAACTTTCTGTGATACCATAGTTATTTCTCCTTTTCTTAAATAGGGTAATATAAAAATAAATAATAGCTAAAGAAAACAGGATACTGTGCTGCTGGCTGATGCATTCGGTTAGTATTATACCCTGCGATCATACCTCCCCTTATTCCTTTAGTATTCATTATTTTACCATTTTTTATATACACTGTCAATATAACAGCGTCCCGACTCCGGTAAAATCATCTGTAACTTTTTTTCAGAAATGTAATTTAAATCCTTGTCGATAAAAACGTATACTCTTTCTTCCCAGCTTCATCATCTGGATAAAGCTCTACATATTTTTTCGCTGCCTCGTATGCCTTATCATACGCCTCTGCTTTTTCATAGATGACAATCTTTCCATACATAAAATCTGCCTTCGTTTCACCGCCCTGTTCAATCCCCTTCTGAACATACTTCAGTGCTTTATCATAATTCTGTTTTTCTACGTATATTTCACAGATTTTTTCCAGAAAATCAGTATCCTGTGTATGATTCCAGCCTTGTTCATACACTTTTACGGCTCCTTGTGCATCACCGGACTTTGCGACACACTCGCCCTTCAACATATAATATTGTGCATTTTTACTGTCATTATTAATAAGTTTATTGTATATTTTTTCCGCTTTATCATATTCTTTTAGCTGATAATGACTCTCTGCCAGATAACAGGTCATATCCAGATCAATCTCTCTGGCAAACACAGACTTCCGCTTTAACGCTTCTTCCAGGTATGAAATTGTTTTAGAATAATCTTCTTCCTTAAAATAAAGCAATGCTTCTTTTCTATATTCGATCTTCTGCTGATAATTATGCCACTGAAAAATACCTGTTCCGGCTAATAAAATTACAACGACAATTGCACCACGAATGATAATTTTACGCATAGAAAACCTCATTTCTCTTAAATGATGCACTTTTGAAATCAAGTGCAAAAGCTTTGGGAATACTTGAACGAAAGAAAGGATGCCGCAGCATCCTTTCCTCAAAAATTATTATTTTCTTAAACCTAACTGTTCGATTAAGGTTCTGTAACGTTCAATATCTTTACCTTTTAAGTATGCAAGAAGGTTTCTTCTCTGACCAACCATCTTTAAAAGACCACGTCTTGAATGATGATCCTTAGGGTTTGCTTTAAAATGATTCTGAAGATCATTAATTCTTGCTGTAAGAAGTGCTACCTGTACTTCAGGTGAACCTGTATCTCCTTCTGTTCTTGCATATTTTGTCATAATTTCCTGTTTCATTTCCTTTGTAATCATGTTACAATTCCTCCTATTATTATAATCACCTTTACGAAGATAAGGTCGGAGACTCCATACCCTGGCAAAGGTTCTAGCTAAAAGCATCTTTCATAGATTAGCATACTATTCTTTTTTTGTAAAGTTTTTTTAAGAATATTTTTCAAGAAGTTTCTGGAAATATTCCGGAAGCGGCGCCTCAAATTCTACATACTCTCCCGTCCTTGGATGAACAAATCCAAGCACTCTGGCATGGAGGCACTGTCCGGTAAGTCCCATATCATTCTTTGGACCATAAATCGTATCTCCTAATAAAGGATGGCGTATGCTTGCCATATGCACACGAATCTGATGCGTTCTACCTGTTTCTAACTGGCACTCAATATGATTCACCTGATGATTTAAATGACTGAGTACTTTGTAATGTGTCACTGCCCGCTTTCCGTTTTTAGGTTCAACAGCCATCTTCTTTCTGTCAATCGGACTTCTTCCGATCGGTGCGTCAACAGTTCCTTCTTCCTGCGTAAAGTTATTATATACGATCGCTTCGTATTTTCTTGTGATCGAATGTTCTTTTAACTGTTCTGCCAGGCTTTTGTGCGCCATGTCATTCTTGCACACAACAAGAACTCCTGTCGTATCTTTATCGATTCTATGAACGATTCCCGGTCGTAAAACACCGTTAATTCCCGAAAGATTATCTTTACAATGATAAAGGAGTCCATTTACAAGTGTTCCTTTATAACGTCCCGGGCAAGGATGAACAACCATATCTTTTTGTTTATTAATCAAAATAACATCTTCATCTTCATAAATGATGTCCAGATCCATTTGTTCCGGAAGAACTTCTAATTCCTTTAATGGTGGGACACAGATCACAACGGCATCGTCCACACGAAGACGGTATCCTGGTTTTTGTTTTTTCTCTCCTACCTGAACCTGCCCTTCTTTGATCAGCTTTTGAATATAAGAACGGGAATGTTCTTTTAACTCTGCTGCGAGAAATTGATCTAAACGCATCCCCTCCTGTTCTTCCATAACCGTATAATAATATCTTTGTTCCTGCTTACTTTCCTGATTTACTTTCTCTTGCTTTGCCGTTTCTGTCATAGTTACAACTCCCGCCTGCCTTCTTTTGTTTTTTTAGGAAATATCCTGTCAAAATCTTCTTCCTGATAGAAGAATAAAATTAAAATAACAAGCATAACCGCCGCCACTGTCACATAAATATCTGCCACATTAAATACTGGAAAGTTAATCAGGCTGAAATAAACAAAATCTACAACGTACTTTCTAAAAATGCGGTCTATCATATTTCCTACAGCGCCTGCTCCCACGAAATACAGGCATATCTTTAACGGAGTAAAATGTCTTTCCTCCGGTATCTTTCCTGAAATCCATATAAGACCTGCCAGTACCGCCAGAGTAATAATCAAAAAGAACCATTGCTTATTCTGCATGATTCCAAATGCCGCTCCCCGGTTTTCCACATAATAAATCTCAAGTACATTCCGGATAACAGGAATACTTCCTATTGGCTTTAACACTTTTACTGCCCATAATTTTGTAAGCTGGTCTGCTAACAGAAGTATAATAAAAATAACCGCTGCTTTTAATTTTTTCCCCATTATACTTCTCCCTGTTCTATAACGGCAAGCATTTCTTCCGGAGTGACATCCTGATAAATTGCTGCCTTTCCAATCTCGTCTAATAAAATGAACTTAATCTTTCCATGTTCCATTTTTTTATCGTGTTTTGTTTCTTTTACAACTTCTTTTGCCTTAAGTTCTTTCGGCAATGCCGGAAAATCAAAATATGCATAAATGTTTTTGATTTCTTTGTTTTCCTGTTCACTGATATATCCTCTTTTACTTGATATATCTGCTGCTAACAATGAACCGATTGCCACACATTCTCCATGTGTCAGTGAGAAATTCATTAACTTTTCTATAGAATGTCCTAACGTATGCCCGAAATTAAGCAGGGCGCGGACACCATGTTCCTTTGGGTCTTCCTCGACTACCGCTCTTTTAATAAGGCAGCTTCCTTCTACCATATGTGCGAGTGCTTCGTCTTTTCTTTCTGCGATAGCTTCTTTATTCGCCTTTATCCATTCAAAATATGCTCTATCACGAATAAGTCCATGTTTAATGACCTCTCCAAGTCCACTGTGATACTGTCGCTCAGAAAGTGTCTTTATCGTATTCACATTGATGTATACCAGTTTTGGCATATAAAAGGCACCTACCATATTTTTATATGCATGATAATCTACTCCTGTTTTGCCTCCGATACTGCTGTCCACCTGTGCGAGCAGACTTGTAGGAATCTGTACAAAGTCAATTCCCCTCAGATAAGTAGCAGCAGCAAATCCTGTCAGATCTCCGGTAACTCCGCCGCCAAGTGCAAGGAGCATATCTTTTCTGTCAAATTCATGTGTAATCAGAAAGTGATACAGATTATCTACTGTGGATAAGTTTTTACTCGCCTCTCCTTCCTGAAAAATATATACTTCTACCTTTGCACATCTGCCTTCTAAAATACTTTTAACTTCTTCCAGATAATAGGAAGCCACCCTTCGTTCTGTAACAATACATAACTTCCGTTCCTGAATATCAAGAGCAGAAAGTTCTTTTACCAGGTTTGAAAAACTATTTTCAATTACAATATCATATACTTTCTTTCCTTCTGCACTTACTTCGAGTCTTTTTTCTAACATTGTCTGTCCTCCTGAAATAAACGAAGCAGAGAGGATCTATGGACGGCCTCCACTCCATCCATAAATCCACTCTGCCTTTTGTTTCTCGTCCAACTATTCTCTCTGTTATTCTTCTATGTATATCCGGTATGTATATCCGGGTGTACTAAAAGTTTGAAAGCTCCGGTGACAGCATGTCTTCACTGACAAGCTCTTCCCTGAGGTCTCCTGTTACTTCAATATTTCCTGGAGCTACGATAAAAATGTTATTAGAAATTGCCTTTAAGGAACCATCTACCGCAAAGCTTGCACCCCCGATAAAATCAATGATACGCTGTGCCTTTCCAATCTCGATTCCCTCAAGATTCACCACGATCGTCTTCCCTTCCTTTAAGAATTCTGCTACGATCTGTGCTTCATTAAATGTCTGCGCTCTGATTACTTTCACACTTTCACCTTCTTCTTTTCCATGAAACTGAATTACTCTTCCCTGATTACCATCGAACTCTTCTGAATCGGACACTTCCTTCTTCTTCCGTCTCAGAGAAAGAATTGGTTTATGAGGCTCATCATCTTCTTCCTCATCATCCTCTTCCTCATCACTGTCATATCCTTCTTCTGTCACTTCGTTGTATTCTTCATCAAATGGTTCGGTTTCGTCATCTGCATCGCTTAACTTCATCATGTTTAAAAACTTTTCCGCAAACTTCACCCCATGTACCTCCTGTTATTTATTGTAATTCCGCGCCCCAAAGATTCCGGTACCGACACGTACCATCGTCGAACCTTCTTCTATGGCCACTTCGTAATCATTGGTCATCCCCATAGATAAAATGTCCATAGATACATTATCAATGTTTTTCTCTCTAATGTCAATAAATAATTGATGTAATTTTTTAAAATAACAGCGATTTTCTTCTGGATTGTCCACAAAAGGAGCGCTTGTCATCAATCCTCTTACATGAACATGCGGCAGTTTACTGATTTCTTCTACCAGTGCGATTACTTCCGGTCCATCGATTCCAAACTTCGTATCTTCCTGTGCGATGTTTACCTGTACAAGAATCTGCGCTTCTACATTTTTCTTTACCGCTTCTTTTTCAATCTGCTTTGCCAAATGGAAGGAATCTACAGAATGAATTAATTCTACTTTATCAATAATATACTTTACTTTATTCGTCTGAAGATGTCCGATCATATGCCAGTGTACTGGTTTAGAAATATTTTCATACTTCTCACACAGCTCCTGCACATAGTTTTCACCATATTCTATCTGTCCTATCTCAAGAAGTTCTTCAATATCAGAAAGAGGTTTCATCTTACTTACTGCCACCAACGTAACTTCTTCCGGTTTTCTTCCTGCTCTTTCACATGCACTTTTAATATTTGTCTGTACTTTTTTTAAATTATCTTTAAGCATTAATAAATCACCTGGTCTTCCTTTACTGTATCACTATTTAAAATAATTCGGTCATAAAGTTCTATTCCGCTGTTTTTTGCAGATACAATACAATAGTCTTCATTTCTCTCTACCATCTCGATCTGTTTAAAAACAGTATAACCTCTGTTTACAATATAAACACCCTGTATCTGACTCTTATTCTTTAATGTATAAATCTTTTCTTTATTGGTTTCCGATAGAACCGTACCTTTTGTCAGATTCTCAGAATAAACATAGACATAATCTTCATCCGATTTATAAACATTCACAGCTGCCTGTGCCAAAACCTTTTCTCCCTTTTTGTTTGTCTTCATGATGTTGACCTGCTCTTTTTTCGAAGAGTTGCCGCCATTTACAAGAAAACTTTTTGGAATTTTATATACTTCCTTTTTTACAAGAGAACTTGACGGAATTTTTAATCCCTTGGTTTCTGATAAAGTAAGTGACACATAAAGATATCTCTGATTCAAATATCTTTGTATATAATTATCAAAACTCAGAATAACATAATAACTGTCATTCTGTTTTAAACAATGATATTGTGCTGCTGCCACAAAATTATCTTTATGGAATGTCACCTGAATCGTCTGTCTGTCTTCTTCTCTCTTCTTTAAACGATCATAATCATTCTTACTAACAGGAATCATTAGCTGCCAGTCCTGTCCTTCTACGATACGATATACCGGTTCGCCCGCTTTTTGTTTTTTATCTGTGCGAAGATCCTTCATCTTCACTTTATTGACAAAAATATTTTTTGAAACTTTTGCCTGTTCTAGCTTTTCCATTCCATCAGATAAAAAAGATACCAAACCCTCTTTAGGTGATGCTGCTGCAATGTATGCACTCTGTCCGTATTTCTGCGCAAGTTCTTCTTTATTCTGCGCAAGCATTGTATCTGTATATGCTAAAAGCGTACTACTGATATCATTCTGTGTTTCATACAGAAGAGAAAAATTATTATCTGTATAACCTTCACTGAATACTTTTAATTTCTCTACTACCTGTTCTTTTTCGTCCTGGCTGACGGAATTCTTTTTCTCAAGCATCTGTTTCAAATACTTTCGTACTTTTCCCGTAGTATCTACCGTATAGACTGTACCATTTTGACGAACCATCGAACCTTCCTGAACATAATAATTAATATATCCACTTTGTTCTGTATTCACCAGAGTTTCTTTTCGAAGAATCACTCCCGTTCCGTCGATACTGTCTACGATATCACTTGCGCTCACCTCATAGATTGCCAGTTTGCTTTTTCCAAGATAGCTCAATATGTATGCCATCAGGTAGATCACAATAATGAGAAATATCAAAGTTCCGAGATTCATATGCAAATGTACACTTTTCTTTTTTTGTTTTGCCATATTATATCTCCCATCTATTTAAAGCTGCCCCATTAAGATAATTGTACTTTGTTCCCTGAACATACCCTTTCTCTTCCATGAGCGCCTTCCATTCATCTGTTAATTTCCACCAACTGTTTCCCCAATTTGAAAAAGCGGAATCTTTTTCAGGGATACGGCTAAACAATCTTTCCACTGTAATGTCTGGTCTTAATAATGCAATAAACTCTGTCAATCTGTTTAAATATTCTTCTTTTGGACAAATTTCGATTTCTCCACGAATATACTTATCATATAATTCACACTGCTTCGGAATGTATAAAGAATGCAGCTTCACCATGGAAATCGGTAATGCAGACAGGATTCTTGCAGATTCCTCTGCATCCTCCATCGTATCCCCCGGAAGGTTCAGAATCATATGTACGCAAACAGGAAAACGATATGGCGCAATTCTTAAAACCGCATCAATAAATTCTGCGAGTCCATGACCTCGGTTCATCTCCATTAATGTATGATAATTCACCGTCTGTAATCCAAGTTCTATAGATACTTCTATTCCTGTCTGGCTGCTGAATTCATAAAATGCTTCCAGATAATCCTGTCTGATGCAATCCGGTCTTGTCGAAATCGAAATCTCAACAATATCCTCTACTTTTGATGCTTCTTCCATATAGCCAAGTAATCTGTCTAAAGGAAGAAATGTATTGGTATAATTCTGAAAGTAAGCAATAAACTTATGTGCATGATAACGTTTTTCTACTTTTGTCCTTGATACTGCTAACTGTTCAAAAACAGAAACTGAACTGTCACTTGCTTCGAATCCTGTTCCTGCTTCCGCGCAGAAAAGACAACCCTTTCCATCTTTTTTATTTGGACAGGTTACGGGAAGATTCACAGGAAGCTTATATACTTTTTCTCCGTATTTATCTTTTAAATATTGTGAATATGTATAATAATATTGTTTTTCCATTTTAGCTTAAACCATAAAAAGGCAGCCTCATAGTATTATGAGGCGCCTTAAACCTTTTCGTATCTTATTCAAATTCCAGATATCCGCCATGTATGTATATTATCGGACGGTTCTGCATCAGATAATAACGAATTATAATGCGTGAGAAACGTATTTCTGTACAGATTCCGGCATATTTTCTTTATCTACGGAAGCGCTGATTACAAAATCAACCCCAAACTTGTCAGATAAAGCACCAAGTTTTTCAACTGCGTAATCAAGATTATCATTAATACATGCTGTAGTAAGGAAACTGTCAAGATAAATCTTATCTAAGTCATGGTCCTGAGAAATAATTCCTGCAATAAAGCCAAGGAACATATCTGTATCTGTTACATTAAATTCAGGAACTACAATAAGACGAATCTGATTGCTTAATTCATACATATGCTTATTGTTCTTATCAAGGTAAACGATTGTGCCTTTTGTCAGCTTAATGTCATCATTTACCTGCTGAATTAAGATCTTAGTTTTTCCTTTTCCTTTCGCACCTGCAATAATATCAATCATGTGAATATCCTCCTTTAGATATATTATTGGACTGTAGTCCTTTCTTTTGTAATGAGAAAGACTCGTGCCAACTCTCTTATATGTTATATTATAATTTATATCATATAAAAGCACAACCTTTAATTTGTTGTTTTTTCTAATAGTCTGGTCATTGACGAATACAAAGCTTCCTTTGTTTCTGCTCCAAGTACAACGGAGAAAAAACGCTCTCCTTTTTTATTCTTGGTCATCAATATCAGACAAGACTTCGCCATAGAGGTCGTTCCTGTCTTGCCACCATACATCACTACACCTTCCGGTACAGGGAATTCATTCAGAAGATAGTAGTTTGTACTCTGCATATACTCATTAATCTGTGTTTTCTTTGCTGTAGTATATGTCATTGTATAGTCCTTTGAAGATACTGTATCAACAAATTCTTCATGCTTCACTGCCTCTTTAAAAATTAGATAAAGATCGTACGCAGTCGTATAATGATCGTTATTGTGAAGTCCGTTTGGATTGACAAAATGTGTATGTGTCGCTCCTAATTCCCTGGCCCTCTCATTCATCATATCTATAAACTTAGCTTCAGAACCTGCTACATAGTCAGCAAGTATTACTGCACAGTCATTTGCAGATTTGATCAGCATCGTATGGAAAACCTGGCCCACAGTGACGGTGTCTCCCTTTGTAAGGGTACTGATCACTGCTCCGTCTTCTGTTAAATTGATATCATGCTTTAACGTAATCTCGTCATCCATATTTCCATGCTCTAATGTCAGCAATGCAGTCATTACCTTTGTAATACTGGCCGGATATAACTTATCAAAACAATGATATGATTCTACAATCTCGTTCGCACTGTCATTAATCAATAAATCTGCATAATCATTGCTCTGATAGTTCGGGTCTGTCGCTTCTGAATCAGACACTACTGCAAGGTCTGCTGCCATTCCCTCTAAATCTGAACCTGCCTCTTCTTTATTCTCTGCATAGTAAGATGCAAAAGAATCTGTGATCTTAAAAGGATTCCCACTGCATCCACTACACAACGCTGCTACTAACACAAAAATACTGATTGTGCATATTATTCTCTTTTTCATAGTCACTCTTTCTCTTTGTCTGTACGATCTGTATTATCTGTACATTTCTCTCCACTCAAGATCTCCTCTTTCAAGAGCCTTAATTAACAACTCTGCTGTTGCAAGATTCGTTGCTAGTGGAATATTGTGTACATCACATAAATGCATTACATTAAATATATCCGGCTCATGAAGCTGCTGATTCTGTGGATCTCTCAGGAAAATAACCATATCAATGAGATTATGTTCAATCTGAGAAGCCATCTGCTGTTCTCCACCAAGTGGTCCTGCCAGATATTTGTGTATCGTGAGGTTCGTTACTTCTTCAATAAGTCTTCCTGTTGTTGCGGTTGCAAACAGTTCATGCTTATTAAGAATTCCTCGATAAGCAATACAAAAATTCTGCATTAATTTCTTCTTTCCATCATGTGCGATTAATCCAATATTCATATGTTTTCCCCTCCTAGTAGTGTCTTTGTAATCCTATATTTAGCACAATCCCTATACCTGCCATATAACTTAACAATGATGTTAATCCATAACTTACAAATGGCAACGGCAATCCTGTATTCGGAAGTAATTCTGTTGCCACTCCGATATTAATAAATGACTGGAAACCAATCAGTGCAGCCATTCCTACTGCAATGAGCCGTCCACTCATATTCTTCGCGACGTATGCCGTCTTAAAACATTCTATCATTATTATAGCCAATAATGCAATAACAATAACACTTCCGATAAACCCTGTTTCTTCTCCGACTACGGAAAAAATAAAGTCCGTCTGCTGTTCTGACACAAATCCAGTATCAGATACTGTAACATCTGCGATCGTATTATTATTCAGTCCCTTTCCATATAGTTTGCCTGAGCCGATTGCCATAACAGAATTATCCTGCTGATATGCGGTCGTAGACGAATATTTTGAAGGCTCTAAAAATGTCATAATTCTGGTAACCTGATAATCATGAAGTAATACCTGATTCGGTGTCTGTATGTACCAGATAAAAAGGAAGCCCAGCGGTATGATGATCGGTATGATTATTTTGAGACATTTTTTAATCAGTGTACCGGAAAGACCTCCTACAAAAATTACGGACATCAATATAAATGTAATATCTAACGTCGTTGAGAGGTTTGGTTCTATCACTACCAGAAAAAGAGGCAGTGCACACAATAGAGCAAGTTTAAAAAGTACTTTCCATTCCATGAAATCTTCTTCATGTTCCTGTATGTACACCGCCACAAATATTATCATAATAATTTTGGTCAATTCTGACGGCTGAAGTCTTGTAAATCCAAGATTAATCCATCTCTGGGCACCATTTACTTTAACACCAACAAGTTTTACGAGAACAAGGAGTACAATATTAATCAGGTACAAAATCCTGCTGAAGCCACATACAAAATTAAAATTCACAACAGACAACAACAACATGATTCCCGCACAAAATATTAGTCCAACCAACTGTTTACTCGTATAGCTGCTGTCCGCACTATTGATAAACATCACTCCCATCCCGCTTAAAATAAGAACCGCGCTTATCAATATCCAATTATAATTTTTAAATTGGTATTTCTGTTTTAACATGTTTCTCCTCCTGCGTTCGCTATCTAGGAGATTTTAATTCTTTGATCGGTATATTAGCATAAATTGCCGGAACATTTCCATGTCCTCCATCCGACTCTGTCTGGGTTATCTGAATATCCAGTCCTTCTGTATCAATCTCCATGTATTTTGAAATTACTTTTATTATGTCGTTTTTTATTAATTCCATCGTTTCCGGTGAACAGTTTGCTCTGTCAGATACCAGAACAAGCTTCAAACGGTCTTTCGCCGTACTGCCCGATGTTTTTTTTCTAAGAAAGCTATCCATGAACCCCATTAGATTCTCCCCCTTTAGTAACCACGTTTAAATAAATTTGCTATTTTTTTCAGTATGCCTTCTGTCTCAAACTCCATGATCGGAACTTCTTCTCCAAGCACTCTGTGACAAATATTAGCAAACGCTCTTCCAGCCTGTGTATCGGAACCAACAAGTGGTTCTCCTTCATTTGTTGCAATGACAATACTCTCATCATCTGGAACTACACCAATCAGATCGATAGCAAGAATATCAACAACATCTTCTACAGACATCATGTCTCCACGCTTCACCATATCCATGCGAATCCTATTGATAACTAATTCAATCTTTTTCAGTTCTTCTGCCTCTAAAAGTCCGATAATCCTGTCTGCATCACGAATGGCAGAAACTTCCGGAGTTGTTACGATGATTGCCCGATCCGCACCTGCGATGGCATTCTTAAATCCCTGCTCAATACCAGCTGGACAATCAAGAAGAACATAATCAAATTCTGCTCTCAGCTCATCCACAAGCTTTTTCATCTGTTCTGGACTTACAGAACTTTTATCTCTTGTCTGGGCAGATGGCAAAAGGAAAAGATTAGAATATCTTTTATCTTTGATCAATGCCTGTTTTAAGCGGCAGTTTCCCTCTACAACATCTACAAGATTATATACTATACGATTCTCTAATCCCATAACAACATCAAGATTACGAAGTCCTATATCTGTGTCGATCATAACCACTTTCTTATCCAGTTTTGCAAGTCCCGTTCCAATATTCGCTGTTGTCGTGGTCTTTCCAACTCCACCTTTTCCAGATGTAATAACAATTACCTCACTCATCTTTGTTCTCCTTTATCTCACTTAACTAATACTAATCTCACTGATCAACGACCTCGTAATCGTTTCAATAAAAATATTGTCATTCTCTACAAATGCCAGCTTCGCAAGCAATTCCTGCTGATTCTTTCTTCTGACATTCTTTTTTGTACTCTTCCCCCTCTGATCTGGTGAGCGGGCAATATAGCTGCCAATCTGTATCTGCATCGGCTCCATCATAAGCGCTGCCACAAATGCACTCTTATCATCCGGATATCCGGCATGTACCGTTCCTTTCAGGCATCCTAACACCACATCATTGCCCCCCGCAATAATCTGTGCGCCTGGATTGATATCGCCAAGAATTACTATACTTCCATCTACCTCTATCTTCTGACCTGAACGCAATGTCCCACGATAAAACTGGCCATTCTTTCCCAGACGATTCTCCGGAAAAGATTCTTCCGTTTTATGTTCCTCTTTCTTTTCCTCTTCTTTAAGTTCCGATAACACTTTAGCAAACTGTGTCTCATATACTTTTGCGCCATCGATCACGCAGCTTATATTAAGCCCACTGTTATCGGCTATCGTATCTACCAGAAGATTCTGTTCTCCGGACGTGAGTTCCCGTCCTGTGAAACTTACCGCGATTGGCTTTTTTAAGTCGAAAAAATGAGTAGATTCCTTAAACTTGTCCCCCACTTCCCGAAGAAGTTCTTCAAAAGGAAGTGTAGGATTCAGCACAATCTGAAATCCATATTTATTCCCTTTAATTATAACGGAACTTTTCATATCTCCTCCTGTTTGCTAGCATATACTCCGGGAACTTTTCGCATCTGAACTTATAAAACAATTCCGGGAGTATATTAATCATTACTTCCATCTGAACCGCTAGGCAGTAATGCTGTTGTCGCCTTCTTTTCTGCCTTGCTGGCCTTTCCAAAATAGTACTTATAGATATCTCTGGCAATCTCTGCAGCATTGGCTGAAGTGTAACCATTTGGCACTACTACGGTCATGGTAATATCCGGATTGTCATACGGAGCATAAGATATGAATAATGCATGGTTTGGTCTCTTTTTGTTTTCCTGTGCTGTACCGGTCTTGCCAGCTACTTTCATTCCCTGTTTCTTATACAGGTACTTGATAGAGCTGTCCTTTCCGTTAACCACACCGATCATACCTTTCTTTATCAAATCAAATGTAGATGAGCTGATCTTCAGTTTTTCTTCTGTTTTCTTCTCATAAGAAGTCAGTGTATTCCCCTCTGCATCTGTGGTTTTCTCTAAAAGAGACAGATCCATCAGATTCTTGTGATTTACAAGGGATGTCACATATCTTGAAATCTGACTTGGTGTATAACTGTGGGTACCCTGTCCTATTGCTGAACGAATCGCATCTTCATCTGAAATATGCGGCTCATATTCTGTAATTTCCACACCGGACTTTCGATTTAAGCCATACATTGATGCATACTTCTTTAACTTTGTTAAACCTCTCTGGCTGTTATAGGTTCCATTCACCGTACCAAGATTATATCCCATCTGATAAAAGAAGAAGTTACAGGATACAGCGATTGCTCCACTTACATTAAGTGAGCCATGCGCATTCGGATAAATCCAGCACTTCGCTGCCGGAGAAATCTTATCAAAAATTCCTGTACACTTTACATATGTAGAAGCTGTAGCTACACCTTCCTCAAGAACTGCCGTAGATGAGATCGGTTTAAATGTTGAACCAGGCGCCGTCCTTGACTGCGTTGCCCTGTTTAACATCGGCGAAGATAAATCTGTATTAAGAGATGCATAGTATTCTGAATCAATTCCATTCGCAAGGCGGTTATTATCATAGCTTGGATAGGAAACCATTGCCCTTACCTCTCCTGTATCAGGGTCTGTAATAATAACCGAACCGGAACATGGATCTAAGGCAAGCTGCGCTGGTGTAATTTCTATATTCTTTATCTTTTTGTACATGAAATTATAAGCAGACATTTTGCCTGTATACAAACTATTATAATCCTTATCTTTCTTTTTATCAAGAACTCCCTGATCATATAAAAGCAGACAAACCTTCCGTCCGCTCAGCGTTCCACTTTTGATCATATACTCATATAGAATTTTATCAAAGTCTTCCTCAGATTTCAATGCATCAACAATATAATTTATTAATTCGTCATAGATTTCATCCGCATCATAATAATCCGACTTAATATTAAAGGAGCTGATATTAATCCACTCATTATTGATCGCATATTGAAGAAACTTTCGGAATGTGATTTTTTCCTCTTTCCAGTCAAGATAAACCTGATCATTCTCATCAATAGAAGAAGCAACAAGGATTCCGTCATTCTCTAACATTTTATAAATATAATTTACGTAATCCTGCTTCTCCTCGCTAAGATATTTGCGAACTGTTGTTCCTGTTTTCAAATCTTTTCGAAGAGTATTTAATACACTTTCCTGCTTCTTCTTATAAATTCTGTAAACATCTTTTTCATTACTTTTCGCATTTTTCTTTGCTAACCTGGAAATATTTATAATATTATTATCAAGAAGCGCATAGTATACATCCTTTATCGGAACTCGTTTATCTGAGCCGGCAGTATCTGCTGTTGTTAGATGTGCAAGCAAAATTCCTGCAAGACGTCGTTCTAAAATATTATAGGCATATTTCTGCAAATTCGCATCGATCGTCAAATACACATTGTTACCTGCAGAAGCCTTCGTTGTCTTTACTGTCTTAATAATCTTACCAAGATTATCTACTAAAACATCTTTCTGTCCCTTCTTTCCCTGAAGAGTACTTTCCATCGTCTTTTCGATTCCGGTCTTACCGACAACATCGTTCGCCTCATACTTGCCATTGTCCGCATTCAATTCTTTTAATTCACTTTCGGAAATCACTCCCGTATATCCCAAAATAGAAGAAAAATACTTTGCATCATTATATTTACGAAGAGAGTCTGCCTTAATGGAAACTCCCGGATATTCCTCCTCATGTTCCGAAATAGCAGCAATACTTTTATCGCTGATATTCGCTGCCACAGTAATCGGCGTTGTCTGTGAATAACGGTTCATAAATACATCATATCGCACCGACATGATCTTTAATGTATCCTCTGTAGAATAACTGTCCGAGATACCAAACATACTTCCCGTTCCCTGTGGGCCACCTTTTCCACTTCTAAGATATTCATACACTTCCTCCGGCGTAGAATTCAAATATTTCTCCGCTTTCTTTTTTTCATCGCCGGACAGATTATCGATATTGGCAATTCCATAAATATCTTTTTTAAATCTTGTAAGCGCTGAGCCAG
>ERZ869979.149-NODE-149-length-19807-cov-5.097364_pt1 | contig 19807 bp, 19 predicted proteins | sample MGYA00521269_ERZ869979 | MGnify/ENA primary metagenome ERZ869979 (study PRJEB32232, sample SAMN07284974) | human gut metagenome | biome: human-associated habitat; material: feces | host: Homo sapiens | place: Tanzania | collected 2014-04-05 ... | reverse complement strand
ATTCGATTAAGCTAAAATCGACTGCCAAGGCCTCTCCTCAGTAGGAGAGGTGGCATCCCGAAGGGATGACGGAGAGGTTTATTCAAACCGCTGCTCCGCCCTGCGTTTGAGGGCGGCGGGGGACAGCTCGGAGAGATAGACGGTATCCACCGGGGCATCGGCCAGAACGTAGCTCTGGGGCAGCTCATCCGAAAGGCTGACCACGGCCCCGTTCTTCTGGGCATAGTTCAGGAATTCCCGTCCCCGGGGCGAGATGGTGGTGGTCTCCAGATTGAAGATGCCGATCACATCCCGCTCGTTCAGGACATAATCCCGCCCCAGATGCAGATACATACGTTTTCCTCTCTGTATAAAATTTCAAGCGCGTGTGAGGACTCCGCCGTCCATCCGGTAGACCTCGCCGTCCGTTTTCAGGAAGGCGGTGTCGTCGCAGCTGGTGACGAAGGTCTGCTTTTCCCGCATCCGGGTCAGCAGATACTGCTTGCGGCTGTCGTCCAACTCGCTGAGCACATCGTCCAGCAGCAGCACAGGATGTTCGCCGGTGAGGGCGGCGGCAGCGGCGGCTTCGGCCATTTTCAGGCTGAGCACCACGCTCCGCTGCTGCCCCTGACTGGCGTATACCCGCGCCGGCTGGCCGTCCAGCAGCAGCTCCAGATCCTCCCTGTGGGGGCCGCAGAGACTCTGCCCGGCCCGCAGCTCGTCGCCCTGCCGGGCCTTGAGCAATGCCGCCAGACCGCCCGGCTCAAACTGCGCCGCATAGCACAGGGTCAGCCGCTCGGCTCCATGGGAGAGCTCTTCGTAATTGGCACAGGCGAGGGGAGCCAGCTGCTCGAGATAGGCGCGCCGCCGCAGCTGGACGGCCTCGCCCTGTGCGGCAAGCGCGGTGTTCAGCACCTCCAGCATGGCTGCTTTTTCGGCGTAGGGCCGCTCCCGGCCATCCGCAGAACGGCGGAGCAGCGCGTTTTTCTGCTGAAGCGTCCGGACGTAGCGGCGGTAGATGGTCAGGTAGCCCGGGTAGAGCTGGCACAGAGCCGCGTCCAGAAATTTCCGACGCCCCTCCGGTGCCCCCTTGACAAGGCTCAGGTGCCCCGGGTCAAAGACCACCGCCGGAAAGCTGCCTGCCAGCGTCGCCGCCCGCTTGGGGGCTCCGCCGTTGACGGCCGCCATCCGCCCCGGCCGTGCCGTTTCGGAGGTGCCGATGGTCATCCGGATCCGGGTGGGATCCGCGGGGTCGGTGGTTTCCTGCCGGGCGCGGAGGGTCTGTGCCTGCAGCACCGCAAAGGGTTCGCCGCGGCGGATCAGCTCGGCGTCCTTGCCGCCCCGGAAGCTCTTGCCGCCGGTCAGCAGCCAGATGGCTTCCAGCAGGTTCGTCTTGCCCTGACCGTTGTTGCCGCAGATGACGGTCAGCTCCCGCCCCGGCTTCAGGCTGGCAGAAACGATGTTGCGATAATTCTGGACTTCAAGTGACAGCAGCCGCATTTAATTGCCCTGTCCGATGGTGACGCTCTGGCCGTCCAGCTCGATCACATCTCCGGCGCGGCATTTTTTGCCCCGCATGGTGCAGACCTCGCCGTTGACCTTGACTGCACCGCCCTGCACCAGCTCCTTGGCCTCGCCGCCGGTCTCGCACAGACCTGCGTATTTCAGCAGGGCGTCCAGTTTGATGAATTCCGTATGGATGAGAATCTTCTGCATAGTTACGCCTCTCAGTCGTTTTTGAAGCGGACGGGCAGCACCAGATACAAGAAGTCGCTGCCTTCGGCGGGCAGCACCTTGACCGGGCTCAGCGGGCCGCTGATCTCCAGCCGGACCTGTTCGGTGCGGGCATTGCGCAGCGCATCCAGCAGGTAGCGGTTATTGAAACCGATTTCAACTTCATCTCCCTCGCACTGCGCGTTGAACTCGTCCACCACGCGGCCCAGATTGGTCTGGCAGCGCACCACGACTTTACCCTCTGTAAAGGAAATGCGGAGGGGATTTTTTAAACGCTCTGTAATAATCAGAGAGGCGCGCTCGATGGTCTCGATGAACTCCTTGGTGTCCAGCGTGACCCGGGTGCGGCTGCCGGCGGGGATGACGTTGTGATAGTTCAGGAACTCGCCCTCGATCAGGCGGCTCATGATGGTGTATCCGGCCGTCATAAAGACGACGTACCGGCGGTTGGCGCAGATGTGGACCAGCTCTTCGTCGTCGTTGGCCAGCAGGTGGCTGACTTCGTTCATGGTCTTGCTGGGAACGATGATCCGGATGTCCTTGACGGCCTGGATCGGGCGTTCCACAATGGCCAGACGGTAGCCGTCCAGAGCCACGATGGTCAGTTTTTCCGGCTCGATCTCGAACAATTCACCGGTGTGCGCCGGTTTTTTCTCGTCCTGACTGACGGCATACAGGGTGCGCTCGATCATATCCCGCAGGGTGCCGGTGGGGATGGTCAGGGTCTCCTCGGCTCCGGTGTTGGGCAGCTCGGGGAAATCGGTGGCGGCCATCGACTGGATCTCAAACTGGGCAACGCCGCTCTGGATGGTGGTCTTACCGTTTTCGGCCGACTGGATGGTGATCTGACCGGCGGGCATCCGGCTGATCATGCTGCTGAGCAGTTTTGCATTCAGCACGATCTCGCCGGGTTCCTTGACGTTGGCTTCGATGGTGGTCACGATGCCCATTTCGAGGTCGTAGCCGGTGAGGGTGAGCTGAAACCCTTCGGCTTTCAGCAGGATGCCTTCCAGCACCGGGATGGTGGAGCGGGAAGTGACGGCCTTGGAAACACCGTCAATGGCCGCGCTCAGCAGGGTCTTATCGCAGATGATGTTCAAATTGGATCGCTCCTTTTCGAGAAGATTGTTTTTTCACAAGGGGAACAGGCGGTTGACCCTGAAACAGGATCGCAAAACCTGTTTTCTATATTGAACTTGTTGTAGTAATCGTAGTAGGGGGTGGGGAAGATGTTGAAAAGTCGGAAAAGTGCTGAACGGATGCCGGGGTTTCGTTTTCCACGGGATTGTGAATCTGCTGTGAAAGACTTGTGGAAGGGGGAAGTCTGCGGATCTTTTCCACGGGCGTTGTGGAGTTTTGGAGTTGAATGTTGAAAAGTCGGTGGAAAAAGTGGAAAGATTCGCCCTCTGACCACAATATCTTGTTCCGTTCGGCCTTATTTTCTCCCATTTCTCCCCATATTTTGGGGTGACAGGGTTTTATAAGTCGGACTTTTCCGCCAAACGGCCCTCCGGCGGCGGCATCACGCCTTGACGTTTTTGATGATGTCGCTGACGGTCTCCCGCAGGTGCTGGTCGTTCTTCATATCCCGTTCCATGGTCTTCAGGGAGTAGACGATGGTGGAATGGTCGCGGCCGGAGAATTCGCGGCCGATCTCTTCCATGCTCATGCCGGTCACTTCCCGCAGGATATAGATGGCGACGCGGCGGGCGGAGGCGACGTTGGCGTTGCGCTTGGTGCCGCGGATGTCGGCGGGGGAGACGTTGAAGGTGCGGGATACCTCGCCCACGATCTTCTCGATGGTCACCGGCACCGGCTGGGTCTCGTTCAAAATGTCCTTGATGGCATTCTGGGCGACACTAATGACCGGCTGGATGCCTTCGAGCATATAGTAGGCATTCAGTTTCTTGACGGCACCCTCCAGCTGGCGGATGTTGTTTTTCAGGTGATTGGCGATGAACTCGGCCACGTCCTCGGGCAGATCCAGATGCAGCAGCTCGGCCTTGCGCTTGACGATGGCCACGCGGGTCTCAAAATCCGGCGGCTGGACATCGGCGGTCAGACCCCACTCAAAGCGGGTGCGCAGACGTTCTTCGAGGCTCTTGATCTCCTTGGCCGGGCGGTCGGACGCGATGACGATCTGCTTGTGGGCGTCGTGCAGGGAGTTGAAGGTGTGGAAAAACTCCTCCTGCGTGGACTCCTTTCCGGCGATGAACTGGATATCATCCACCAGCAGCAGGTCGGCGACACGGTACTTCATCCGGAAGTCCTCGGTGCTGCCGGCGCGGATCGCGGCGATCAGCTCGTTGGTGAACTGCTCGCAGGTGACATACATGATGACAAAATCGGGGTGGGTGCGCTTGATCTCGGTCTGGATGGCCGTCAGCAGATGGGTCTTGCCAAGGCCGGATCCGCCGTAGATAAACAGCGGATTATAGGCCCCTGAGGGGTTGGCCGCGACTGCCTGCGCTGCAGCAAACGCAAACTGGTTGGAGGGGCCTTTGATGAAGTTCTCGAAGGTGAATTCATAATTGCCCTGCGGGGAAGCCGGATTTGCTTCGTACTGCTGGGCCAGAACCACCTCGTGCGGCGGGGTGCTGGGCACAACGAGGGTAATGTCCACGTCGAAGCCCAGCACCGTTTTGAACGCCTCCTTGAGCAGCCCCAGATACCGGTCGGTGACGATCTTGCAGATGAAGTCGTTCCGCACCGAGAGGGTGATGTGGCTCGAGTCCTCAAAACTGATGGGCTCGAGGCCGTCGATATAGAGATTATAGGTCGGCTCCGCCATCTGCGCCTTGCAGTAGCTCTGGGCGGCCTCTAAAACGTCCTTGAAAGAATCCATAAAACATCCACTCCATTGAAGTTTTCAACAATGCTGCTGATACTAGGTTAGTATACCACAAAAAATCCCCTGCGTCTATATTATTATAAGTAATTTATAATACATAAGAAAGGACGTATCAGCGTGGGGGCAAAGGTCTTGTGCCAAGGGTCAAAACCGGCCACCATATCTTGTGGCAAACGGGTTTTCCACCGAAGGATGGTGAAAAAGTTGAAAATCTTTTCACAGAAAAATTTGCAAAAAGTTTGCAGGAAAGCGAAAAAAACGCTTGACAGAAGGGGATAGTGTGCGATATACTGTTGAATTGCAAGCCTGTCCCCTTCTGGGACTCAAATAAGACCCCACTCAGGGGACAAGTTTTTACGGAGGATACAACCATGAAGAGAACTTTTCAGCCCAAGAAGCGTCAGCGCAAGGAAGTTCATGGCTTTCTGACCCGCATGAGCACCAAGAACGGCCGCAAGGTCATCAATGCTCGCCGTGCAAAGGGCCGCAAGAGCCTGACTGTCTGATCCCGCGTCTTTGCGATGGGTCGGGCGCAGAATTGAAGATGCGCACAAAAGGCCGCTGATATGGAATTGGCGGTCTTTTTTATTTCCCCAAACGACCCGGGTTAGACAATTTTACTAAAAAAATCGCAAAGAATTGTAACAGAAAACGCCCGGACCTACTTTCAAAGTCGGCGTTTTTTTGTTATACTGAACCTGAGCACTGTCTTTTGGCAGGAGGGTGCTCCGAACAACTGATTTTTCCGAAAAGGAGGTGCCGGAAATGCGCTATCGTCCGATCCGGCGCAACAATGAGTTCGGCCGGGTGTATGCCAAAGGCAAGTCCTATGTCAACCCGGCACTGGTGCTCTATGTCCTCAAGACCCGCGGCAAAAAGACCCGCGTGGGTCTGACGGCCACCAAGAAGATCGGCCACGCCGTCCAGCGCAACCGCGCCCGGCGGGTGATGAAGGCTGCCATCGACGAGCATCTGGACTACAACATCGGCGGCTATGATCTGGTCTTTGTCGCCCGCGGCATCACGCCGCACCTCAAAAGCTGGCAGCTGAGCAGCGTCGTGGCCAAGCTCTTTGCGCAGGCCGGCCTGCCCGATAAGGCCAAGCGGCCGGATGCGCCGCCGCCGGCCACCCTTCCCCCCGCAAAAAAGCGGGATGCCGCTCAGTGAGCGGGAGCGGCGGTTTCCGGTGTGCCTGCCGGAACGCCCTCTGCGTGCCGATCCGCTTTTACCAGCGGTTCATCAGCCCGGCACTGGGGCGGAACTGCCGGTTCAGCCCCTCCTGCAGCAACTACGCATTGCAGGCCATCGAGATCCACGGCTGCATCAAGGGTCTGCTGCTCACGGCAGCACGGATCGCCCGGTGCAATCCGCTGGGACGCTGGGGATTTGACCCGGTGCCGCCCAAAGGCCGCTGGGTCAGCCCGGAGCGGGAGCTTTCGCCCGCCAAGCTGTTTTCGCGTCGGCACGGCCCGAAGGGGTGAACAAACTTGCTTCTTGTGACGCACCGCACTGTGGGCGGGGTGTCCTTCGATAAAAAATAAGACGTCCCGTGCCACAGGCGGGGCAGAATGGACGAAGATATGAATCCTTTATACATCCTCGGCTGGCCTCTCGGCTATGTAATGGAGTGGATCTACAAGCTGATCCCGAACTATGGCTGGGACATCATCCTGTTCACCCTGCTGATCACGCTGGTAAAGATCCCGCTCCAGCTCAACCAGCAGAAGAGCATGGCCCGGATGTCCGCATTCCAGCCCATGCTGATGGACATCCAGAAAAAGTACAAGGACAAGCCGGAAAAGCAGCAGGAGGAGATGCTCAAGCTGCAGCAGTACGGCTACAAGCCCTCGGCAGGCTGCCTGCCCATGCTGGTCAACTTCCTTGTCATGTTCGGCGTCATCGAGGTCGTGTACCGGCCGCTGCAGCGCATCTTCCACATCGGCACCGAAGCCATCAACGCGGCCGGTGATGCGCTGACCGCACTGGGCATCAGCTTTACCACCGTCACCCGTGACACCAACATCATCGCGCAGGTGATCGCCGGGGAATCCACCGTGACCGGCTGCTTCACCCCGGAGCAGGTCAGCACCATCACCGAGTTCGGCCAGCACATGGATTTCTTCGGCATTGACCTGACCCGTGTGCCGCAGTACAGCCTGGCTGCGGAGAATCTGCCGCTGCTGATCCTCCCGGTTCTGGCCATTGTGACCATGTTCCTGTCCACCCACATCAGCATGAAGGCCTCCGGGCAGGAGATGCAGGGCAGCATGAAGATGACCATGTATATGATGCCGCTGATGTATCTGTTCTTCTGCTTCACGGTTCCCTGCGCATTCTCGCTGTACTACGTCGTTTCCAACATCCTCATGACCGTGCAGAGCATTGTGATGAAGCAGATCTACGACCCCGAAAAGATCAAGCAGGAAGTGCTGGAACAGATGGCCTCCCGCAAGAAAGAAGAAAAGCGCGGGGTGAAGAGCACCACCATCAAGGTCACCGACGAAAAGACCGGCCAGACCGTGGAAAAGAACATCTCCGCAAGCGAGATGAACAAGCGTCGTTTGGAGTATGCCCGTCAGCTGGACGCCGAACGCTACAAGGACGAGCGCACCGTGCCGCTGAGCGAGCTGGAACACAAAAAGGAGGATTGACGGTATGATCCGTACTCAGGAAGCAACCGGCAAGACGGTTGACGAGGCCCGCGCCAAAGCCTGCGCCCTGCTGGGTGTGCAGGCAGAAGACCTCAACGTGAGCTATGAAGTGCTGGAGATGCCCCAGAAAACCGGTTTTCTGGGTCTGAAGCTGACCCCGGCCAAGGTTCTGGTCAAGGTCGAGGAGCCGGATGCTCCGGCTGCTGCTCCGGTCAAGGAGCCTGCTGCCCCGGCCGTGGAAGAAACAGCCGCTCCCGCAGAGGAGAAGGTGGAAGCGAAGGCGGAAGAGACGACTCCTGCGGTGGAGGAAACCCCCGCAGAGATGCCTGCTGCCGTGCAGACCGCCCCGGAAGCCGCTGCCCCGGTCGAGACGGCCGAGGAGGGGGAAGAGCCGGAAGTTCCCATCAACATTGAGGAGAACAACAAGGTCAAGGCTGCGGTCGAGTACCTGCGCGAGGTCATCGGTCTGATGGGCGTGCAGGATGTCGCCTTCAGTGCCGTGCAGAAGGGGGAGGCCACCATCATCCGTCTGGATGGCGAAAAGCTGGGTGCCCTGATCGGCCGCCGCGGGGAGACGATGGAGAGCCTGTCCTATCTGGCAAGCCTCGTCGCCAACCGGCTGGAGGGCGATTACATCAAGCTGGGGCTGGATGTGGCCGGCTACCGCGGCAAGCGGGAGAGCGACCTGACCGCACTGGCACAGCGCATCGGTGCCAAGGTCCGCAAGACCGGCCGCAGCTTTGCGATGGAGCCGATGAACCCCTACGAACGCCGCATCATCCATTCGGCCATCGGCAAGATGGAGGGCGTGCGCAGCGAGAGCAAGGGCGAGGGGCGTGACCGCCGGGTGGTCATCTACTCCACCGACCCCAATGCCCAGACCGAGAATACCTACGGTGAGCGTCGTCCCCGCGGCGGACGCGGCGGCAATGGCCGCCGTCCCAACGGCAACCGCGGCGGCGGGTATCGCGGCGGCGACCGGAACGAGCGCGGCGGACGGAACGGCGGCGGCTACCGCGGCAATCGCCCCTCCCGTGGGCCTCGCCCCAGCAGTGTGCCTGAGCGTACCTATGCGCCCCGTGACGCCGAGAATGCTGCACCCGTAGCACCCAAGCGCACCGAGCGCGTGGATGATTTTGCCGATTTCAGCTTCGGCAAGATCGAGATCTGATCTTGAAACGGAAGGAACTGCTGCGCGCATCGTGTGTGTGGTAGTTCCTTTTTTGTTGGGAGGGATCCTCCGCATGAGTCTGACCATGTTACAAGCTGTCAACAGTGCGCTGCTGTTGTGCGAAAGCCTTTTTTGTCAGGTGGCGGCGGCCTGTTATTTCTGGGGAAAAAACTATGAGCCGCGGACGCGAAAATGGATGATCTGGATGCAGATCTCGACGGCACTGCTGCTGCTCAGTGATGCGAATGCCTGTTTCTTTGATGGAGTACCGGGAAGAACGGGATATTGGATGGTGCGGATCGCGAACTTTCTGATCTATTTTCTGCTGGATGTGACACTGTTTTTCTTTCAGCGATACGTCAACAGCTGCCTGCTCCCCATCGGAGAGGAGCATCCCCTGAAACGCATCAAAATGGCAGAAGCAGGCTGCTTTCTGGGGATGACACTGGTCGTTCTGTCGCAGTTTACCGGGCTGTACTACGGTTTTGACGCCGAAAACGTTTACCACCGTGCGGCGGGCTTCCCGATCAGTGTGCTGATCCCAGTGAGCATCATGCTGACCGAGGCAAGCCTGTTGTGGCGGTACCGGCATCAGATCAGCAGGCGGCTGTTTCTGGCCGTCTGTTCCTACATCGTTCCCCCGCTGGCAGGTGCGGTGATCCAATTCCTGCTTTGCAACTCGTCCATGATCGACCTGATGATCGGTGTTTCGATGTTCCTGATGTTTCTGGTGTCGATCCGGGAGCAGAATGCCCGGCTGCAGCAGCTGGAGACCAGCCGGGCGCAGATCGCGGAAAAGCTGGAGATCGCCACGATGCTCAACCGGTGCGTGGCAAAGCTTTCGGTAGGGATCGATCGGAACGTTGCCCTGCGGGGGCTGATGGAAGTTGTGCGGGATTATTTTCAGGCAGACCGCAGCTACCTGTTCGAGATCCGGCGGAAAACGTTTCTGGTCAATACCTACGAGGCGGTGAAGCCGGGCATCGTGCCCCAGCTCGACAACCTGCAGGAGGTGCCGGTGGAGGTCATCGCGCACTGGATGGAGCATTTCCGGCAGGAAAATGTGTACTACATGGACAATCTGGAGCAGGAAAAGAATTTTGCAAGCTACGAGATGCTTCGGGAGCAGCATGTGTGGCGGCTGCTGGCGGTGCCGCTCTGCCGGGGAAAACAGATCATCGGATTTTTGGGGCTGGACAATCCGCGTCGGCATGAACAGGATTCCACGCTGCTTTCGTCGATCCAGTTTTTTATTACCAACAGTCTGGAACAGCGCGATCAGCAGCTGTATCTGCAGAACCTCAGCTATTCGGACACGCTGACCCATCTGCACAACCGCAATGGCTACATCGAACGCCTGAATGTGTGGAAAAAGACGAAACCGGAGCGGGTAGGCGGTATCTTCATCGACCTGAATGGTCTGAAAAAGACCAACGATGAACAGGGGCACGAGGCGGGCGACCGGCTGATCTGCCGGATGGCCGATATCCTGAAAGAGGTGTTCCCGCAGCAGGCGTACCGGATCGGCGGAGATGAGTTCGTCGTGATCCTGCCCGGGATCCCGGAACCGGAATTTGACGCCAAAGTGCAACAGCTCCGGGAAGCACTGCTGCGGCAGCAGGTGAGTGCCGCCGTGGGCTCCGTCTGGGAACCGGCTCCCGAAGACGTGGAAGTGCTGCTGCGCCGGGCAGATGACCGGATGTACTGCGAAAAAGAAAAAATCAAACGGGCATGACCGAGAGAGCCGCTGTGCAGAAGGTGCGCAGCGGCTCTTTTCTGCGCGGAGAGACCGGCTGAGTTTTCCACACGATTTTTCGCGGCGGTGGAAAATGAAGCACAAACCGAAAAGCTGCGCAGGAAGATGTTTCTTTTTCGGCGGCTTCGTGGTACAATAACACTGAATCTCTCTGCCCCGATGCAGAGAACGGCAGGAGGAAAGCAATGCAGAATTCGACCATCGCAGCCATTGCCACTGCACCCGGTGCAGGCGGCATCGCGGTCGTCCGGCTGTCCGGCCCGGAGAGCTATCCGGTGGCGGCGCGGGTGTTCCGCCCGGCCAACCCCGGCAAACGGGTGCTGGACGCAAAAGGGTATACGGCTCTGTTCGGCCATTTTGTGGAAGGGGAGGATGCCTTTGACGAAGGGGTGGCTCTCTTTTTCCGGGCACCCCACAGCTACACCGGCGAAGATGTGGTGGAGCTGTCCTGTCACGGCGGCAATGCCGTGGCGCGGCGGCTGGTCGAAGCCTGCATCGCAGCGGGGGCGGCACCGGCAGCCCCCGGCGAGTACACCCGCCGCGCATATCTGAACGGCAAGCTGGGGCTGACGCAGGCCGAAGCAGTGATGGATCTGATCTCGGCCGATGGCCGACAGGGGGCGGCACTGGCCAATGCGTCGCTTTCGGGGATGCTGGCGCAGAAGATCGCCACCGAAAAAGCGGCTCTGACCGGCCTGCAGGCACATCTGGCCGCGTGGGTGGATTTTCCGGAAGAGGATGTGCCGGAGCTGGACGACGACCATCTGAAAGCCGTGCTGGGTTCTGTCCGGGAGGAACTGGACGGCCTGATCCGGAATTACGATGCGGGGGCTGTGCTGCGCGAAGGGGTGGGCTGCGCCATTGTGGGGCGGCCCAACGCAGGCAAATCGACCCTGCTCAACCTGCTGGCCGGGTTCGACCGCGCCATTGTGACGCCGGTGGCGGGAACGACCCGGGATGTGGTGGAGCAGGCGGTGCAGCTGGGCGATGTCCGGCTGAACCTCTTTGATACGGCCGGTCTCCGGGAAACGGACGATGCCATCGAAGCGGAAGGCATCCGCCGCAGCTGGAAGAAGCTGGACGAGGCCGGGCTGATCCTTGCCGTCTTTGATGGCTCGGAGCCGCCGACGGCCGAAGATCTCCAGCTGGCACAGCGGTGCGCCGGACGCCCGGCCATCGCGCTGGTGAACAAGGAGGACAAGCCGACCCGGTTCGACGCCGAGAGCATCGCGGCCGATTTTGCCATGGTGATCCCGGTCTGCTGTCAGGAGGAGGGGGCGCGGAAGGTCATCGCGGCGGCGGTGGCCCGCCTGCTGGGGACCAACCAGATCGACCCCCATGCCGCCAGCCTTTCGGGGCAGCGGCAGCTGGCCGCAGCGACGCGTGCCCGGGATGCCGTGGCCGGTGCGCTGGATGCCAGCGCAGGCGGGTTTGGGCTGGACGCGGTGTCGGTCTGTGTGGATGACGCACTGGACGCCCTCTGCGACCTGACCGGCGAGAATGCGTCCGAAGCCGTCATCAACGAAGTATTTGAACGTTTTTGTGTGGGAAAGTAAACTTGGCTCCCCCTTTGGGGGAGCTGGCGAACAACGTGAGCCTGAGAGGGCGAGGGAGTTTTAGGGGAAGTATCGAGAATGAATCACCTCGGGGATTATGATGTTATTGTGATCGGCGCAGGGCACGCCGGCATTGAAGCGGCTCATGCTGCGGCGACGCTGGGTGCCAGAACTGCCGTGTTCACCATGAGTCTGGATGCCATCGGCAATATGCCCTGCAACCCCAGCATCGGCGGCACCGCCAAGGGTACGCTGGTGCGGGAGCTGGATGCACTGGGCGGTGTGATGGGTCTGGCGGCAGACGCGACCTACCTGCAGAGCCGGATGCTCAACAAGGGCAAAGGCCCGGCCGTCCACGCGCTGCGGGTCCAGACCGACCGCAAGCGGTATCACGAATATATGAAGCACGCGCTGGAGTTGACGCCCGGCCTTGCCATCCATCAGGCGGAGATCGTCTCCGTCGAGGTGGAGGACGGCAGGGTCAAGGGGGTCGTGACCCAGCTGAACGGGGAATACGGAGCCAAGTGCGTCGTCCTCGCAACGGGCACCAACCTCGGCGGCAAGATCTTTGTGGGCGATGCGTGGTACGCCTCCGGCCCGGATGGGATGCACGCGGCCAATGCCTTGACCGAGAGCCTGAAAGCCGCCGGTCTGCCGCTCCGCCGGTTCAAGACCGGCACCCCCGCCCGGGTCCACCGCCGCAGCATCGACTTCTCCAAGCTCGAGTGCCAGCCCGGGGATCCGGACAGCGAATTGCAGCCGTTCAGCTTCCTGACCGACGCCCCCATGCACAACAAGGTGGAGTGCTGGATCGCCTACACCAACCCCGAGACCCACAGGATCATCCTCGACAACATCCAGCGCAGCCCGCTCTACGGCGGGATGATCGAGGGCGTCGGCCCCCGGTACTGCCCCTCCATCGAGGATAAGGTGGTGCGCTTCTCCGGCAAGGACCGCCACCCGCTCTTCGTGGAGCCCTGCGGCGAGAACACCGAGGAAATGTATTTACAGGGTGCCTCCAGCAGCCTGCCGGAGGATGTGCAGAATGCCTTCTACCACAGCATCAAGGGCTTTGAGCATTTGGAGATCATGCGCCCCGCCTACGCCATCGAGTACGACTGCGTAGACCCCACCAGTCTGGAAGCCACGCTGGAAAGCAAGGTGGTGCGGGGGCTGTACGGGGCAGGGCAGTTCAACGGCACCTCCGGTTACGAGGAAGCCGCTGCGCAGGGTCTGCTGGCGGGTCTGAACGCCGCCCGCAACGCGCTGGGCTTAGAGCAGCTGGTGCTGCCCCGGCACACCAGCTATCTGGGCACGCTGGTGGACGACCTTGTCACCAAGGGCGTCATGGACCCCTACCGCATGATGACCAGCCGCAGCGAGTACCGGCTGACCCTGCGGCAGGACAACGCCGACCAGCGCCTGACCCCCATCGGCAGGGAATACGGCCTTGTGCAGGATGACCGCTGGGCAAAGTACCAGCACACCCAGAGCATTCTGGAAGCGGAGCGCCGCCGCCTGCACGAGACGCATCTGCGCACCGCCGACCTGCGCGCCGCCATGGAAGCCGCCGGTCTTGCCCCCGCCGCCGAGGGCGGCATTGCCGAGGAGCTGCTCCGCCGCCCGGAGATCTCCTATCCGCTGCTGGCCGGTGTCATCGGCTGGGGGGAGGAGATCACCCCCATGCTGGCCGAGCGGCTGGAAACGGAGATCAAATACGCGGGCTACATCGCCCGGCAGGATCGGATGATCCGCGAGGTGGCACGCCACGAAAAAACGCGGATCCCAGAGGATTTTTCCTATGAAACGCTGACCGGCCTGACCTTGGAGGCCCGCGAGAAGCTGGCACGCATCCGCCCGAAAAACCTCGGGCAGGCCGGGCGCATCCCGGGCGTCTCGCCCTCGGATGTGGCGCAGCTGAGCGTGGCACTGGCTGGTGCAGAGAGAAAAGGGTAAGAAAGGAAACGCTTTATGATCGACAAAGCAAGACTGGAACAGAAGTGTTCCACATGGAACATTGCGCTCACCGGCACCCAGCTCGACCAGCTGGACGCCTTTGCGGAGATTTTGGTGGCGTACAACCAGAAAGTCAACCTGACCGCCATCACCGACCCGGAGGGGATCGAGGACAAGCATTTTCTCGACAGCCTGCTCTTTGCCGCCCAGCCGGAAGTGGCAGGGAAGATGGTGGATGTGGGCGCGGGCGCGGGTTTCCCGGGCATCGTGACCAAGATCTACAAGCCGGAATTGGAGCTGACCCTGATGGAGCCGACCGGCAAGCGGGTGGAGTTTTTAAAGTATGCCTGCACCCAGCTGGGGCTGACCGGGGTGGAGTTTGCCAAGGAACGCGCCGAGGAAGCTGCCCGGAAGATCTGGCGGGAGCAGTTTGATCTGGCGTCGGCGCGTGCCGTGGCCGCACTTCCCATGCTGGCCGAGTATTGCCTGCCGCTGGTCAAAGTGGGGGGAACCTTCCTCGCCATGAAGGGCTCCTCCGGCGAGGAGGAGCTGGCCGCAGCACAGGGTGCCATCAAAAAGCTGGGCGGCAGATACGAGGAGACCCGCACCTTCCATCTGCCGGGCGGCGACACCCGCACGCTGATCCGCTGCAAAAAGATTTCGCAAACTCCGACAGCCTACCCCAGAAACGGCGGAAAAATTGCAAAAAGCCCGCTGAAATAACGCAAAACTGCATAGAAAATGGAAAACCCTGCCGAACGAAACTTCTGGCAGGGTTTTCCATTTTCTGGTACACTGAGAGTGCAACGAGCAAGCTTTCCACGTTTTCCCGGGAAAATATGGAAAACATAGGCGAACACCCTCGAAAAACCAGAAAAGGAGTGGGAATCATGTTTGAACGCAAGAAATCCGTCGGAAAGATCTATCTGCTGCCGGTGGACGCGATCCGGCCGTCGCCGTTTCAGGCGCGGACGAGTTTTGATGAGCGGGAGCTGGCAGGGCTGGCGCAGAGCATCCGGGAAAACGGTCTGCTCCAGCCCATCTCGGTGCGCAAGACCGAGGATGGCTACGAGCTGGTAGCGGGGGAGCGGCGGCTCCGTGCCTGCAAAATGGCAAAGATGGAGCAGATCCCGGCCGTCCTCTGCGATTTTACCGACCAGCGGACGGCGGCGATGGGGCTGCTGGAAAACATCCAGCGCGAGGATCTGAACCCCTTCGAGCAGGCACAGGGATTGCGGGATGTGATGGTCTTGTGGGATTGTACGCAGGCGGAGGCGGCCAAGCGGCTTGGCATGGCCCAGCCGACGTTTGCCAACAAACTGCGGCTGCTGCAGCTGACCAAGGATCAGCGGCAGTTCATCCTCGACAACGGCCTGACCGAACGCCATGCCCGCGCCGTCCTCCGCCTGCCGGAGAACCGCCGCAGCGAGGCTCTCATCACCATCGCCAAACGCCGGATGAATGCCCGCGCCACCGATCTCTACATCGAGCAGCTGCTCAGTGAGACGGCCAAGGGCAAACGCCGCATCTCGATGGTCAAAGATGTGCGGATCTTCGTCAATACCATCGACCACGCCATCCGCCTGATGACCGACAACGGCGTGCCCGCCACCGCCCACCGGGAAGAGCGGGATGGCTATATCGAGTATACCGTCCGCATCCCCACCGCCGCGGCGCAGAAATGAAAATAGAGTGCGTTGGGCATTGTGTGGAAAATGGGCGGCAGAAATTGCGCAGAATGTCGAAAAACAGCGATAATATTGACAAAAGCACGCAGGAGGGTACAATGAAACTGAGGTGAAACGGCAAGTTTCACGAATAGGGAGGAAGAATTTATGAGACTGTCAAAACGTTTGGCCATTGGGGTATTGGCCGCAATGATGGCACTGTCGATGACGGCGTGTAAACCGTCGGAACAGCCGCCGGCAAGCAGCAGCACGGGGAATCAGCCCTCGACTAGCATACCGTCGGCATCCAGCGGAGAGAATAGCAGTTCGATATCGTCGAATGGGAGTAGCAGTTCGGCATCATCAAGTGTAAGCAACGTGCCGTCAACAAGCGGCAGTGAGAGTAAAGATGCAGATCTTCTGGTGGAGACTCGAACAGAAAAGTTTTTCTCCGGAAAAAACATCATTAACAGTGCACGATGGACGTATACAGCACATGAATGGCATTGGATGGACGGAGAATTGATTGAAGGTACGCGAATTGCGGCGTCTGATGGAAATCGAACTTATACGGCACTGAAAGATTATGAATGGGATGAGGATGAAGAGGATATCAATGATCCGAGCTGGAGTGTGGAATATCGAATCTTTGCGGACGGAAGGATAGAAGAAAATAATATGACATCGGATTCGATGATGGGTATCCTGACCTATGACTATTGTTATCATAATGAAAATGTGGCATCGCAGTTGAAATTGCTCAGAAAAATTTGTAAGATAGGCACATATACAATTGACGGAAATGAATATTACAGCGAAACATATGGTGGCCACTCTCAAAATGGGAATCTCTATATAGACACATTCTGCTTTGATAAAAGTGATACTGAAGGAAAATATCTGCGCTATCGCATTTGTCAGACAAAAAATAGCAAAGGGGATAAAGTCTACAGTAATTGGATTATCAAGGTTACAGGAATCAGTAACACCTTTGACGAAAATCTGCTGAGAATCCCTGAAGGATATAGACTCTATCGTGATGATCCGGATACAGGAAAACTTGTTCTGGTGACAGAAAGCACCCCCAAAGACAATTATCCGAACTAACAATTGCTCCCAATGTTCCACATAGAACAAAAAAACACAAGGAGGAAGTTGAGATGCGCTTAGGAAAACGAATCGGATTCATCGGTTTAACGTTGATGCTGGCAGCTTCTCTGCTGACTGGCTGTGGAGACAACAACACACCGCCGAGTGGAAACGACTCCTTGAGCAAACCGGGGCAGAGCAATTCCGGCATGGAGAACACCGGCAGTTCGTCCAGCGGCACCGGCAGTGGAAGTACTGGGGATAAAACGGATACACCGACAATCAGCAAGGGCGGCCGTGCAGTCAAATACTTTAATCGGCGGGATAAGATGACCCGGTACAACTACAAAGTAAAAGTGGAACAGACCGAAAATGGCAAGACGACAACGTCCATAGAACAGGCCGTGACCGACGGTAGGCGTTATTCTGTTCGCTTCATTACGGGAACGACCGAGGAAGAAGAGTCTGCATTTATTACCGATACACGGACAATGTACACCTATGGCTTGCAAGGCGACATCAAACACGTATATCGCTCCGTGTATCGCCCGGATGGGCCGTCCGGAGCAGACCCGGAATTTGTCAAATCGCTTACGATGATCGGTGACCCGAGAAGTCTTACCTATCCGATGACGACCGGAAAACAGACGGTGGAGGGCGTTTTGTACTACACCGAAACCTATACGGTCGGTTTTGGGGGAAAGCTTGTATATTGCTTTGACCTGAATGATTTGGAAGGAAACCATCTGCGGTATATCTTCTCTGATTCGCCGGATGGAAGAAAAATGAAGATCAAATTTCTGGAAGATACCACGACCGTAGACCCGTCGCTCTTGCAGATCCCGGAAGGGTGGACGATGTATGATGCAAACGATGACGGCAGCGTTAAAGTTGAGACCGCCTGCGTAACCCCCAAAGACAACTATCCCAACTAAACACCACAAACACCGTAAAAGGCTCTCCGGAAAGCGCAAAAACGCTCTCCGGGGAGCCTTTTTGCGGCCAAACGGCGGGAAAAGCCATAAAAATCGCCCAAACCGGCGTAAAATCCATAAAGAAGCGGTTCAAAAACCCGCGCTGATGTGCTATACTAAACAGTACAGGGAACCTGCGGACGGGAAAACGCCGGGTTCTGACCCCAAAATGTTCCATGTGGAACAAAGAATTTTCCCGGGGAGGAAGCAAAAGCGCGTGGCAAAAATTGTTGCAATCGCAAACCAGAAGGGCGGCGTGGGCAAAACGACGACCGCCGTCAACCTTTCGTCCTGCGTGGCGGCACTGGGCAAAAAAGTGCTGATCGTCGATCTTGACCCGCAGGGCAACACGACCACCGGCTACGGCATCCCGAAACGAAGCGTGGATGTGGGTACTTACGAGGTGTTGATCGGCGAGGCCGACGCCAAGGACGCCATCCGGAAAACCGAGTTCCGCACCGATGTCATCGGCTCCAACACCCGTCTGGCGGGTGCAAGCCTTGAGATGATCGACCTGTCCAGCCGCGAGAGCCGCCTGCGGAAGGCACTGGCGGGCATCCAGCAGGAGTATGATTTCATCTTCATCGACTGCCCGCCCAGCCTCGACCTGCTGACGCTGAACGGCCTGTGCGCCTGCGACAGCGTGTTGATCCCGACCCAGTGCGAGTATTACGCGCTGGAGGGCTTGTCGGAGCTCATCAGCACCTTGAAGACCATCCGGAAAAAGTATAATCCGTATCTGGACATCGAGGGTGTGGTCTTTACCATGTTCTCGCCCCGGTTCAACCTGACGGTGCAGGTGGTGGAGCAGGTCAAGAAATACTTTGGCTCCAAGGTCTACAAAACGACGATCCCGCGTTCCATTCGCATCTCGGAAGCCCCCAGCTACGGCCAGCCGATCAATTTTTACGAGCCGCACGGCAAGGGCAGCGAGGCGTATATGGATCTGGCCATCGAGTTTGTAAAGAACAACCGCCCGCACGAAGCGGCACCGAAACGCCGCCGCACAAAGGCCGCGGCAGAGCCGGAAACGCCGCAGAACGCACGCGAAGAAGCATAAACAGGGGGAATTTCGTTCATGGCAAAAGGAAGAGGAGGACTGGGCCGGGGGCTGGAAAGCCTGTTTGAGGACGCCTCGCCCAGCTTTGAGTCCGAAGCTCGGATCGAGACCATCCCTCTGCGGGAGATCGAGCCGGATCCGGATCAGCCGCGCAAGACCTTCGACGACGAAACGCTGAGCGAGCTGTCGGCCAGCATCGCGGAGCATGGCTTGCTCCAGCCCATCGCGGTGCGCCACCGTGCCGTTGGCGGCTATCTCATCGTGGCGGGCGAACGCCGCTGGCGTGCCTGCCGGATGGCAGGCCTGACCGAGGTGCCGGCCATCGTCAAGGACGTGACCGACGAGCAGGCGATGGAGCTGGCTCTTGTGGAAAACCTGCAGCGGGAGGATCTGGATCCGGTGGAAGAAGCCGCCGGCATCCGGGAGCTGATGACCCGCTGCGGCCTGACACAGGAGCAGGCGGCACAAAAGCTTGGCAAGAGCCGCAGTGCGCTGGCCAACACCCTGCGCCTGCTTCATCTGCCGGAGCCGGTGCTGGAGCTGCTGAAAAGCGGCCAGATCAACATCGGCCATGCAAAGGTCATTCTGAGCCTGCCGACGGCCGACCTGCAGCAGCAGGCAGCCCAGCTCATTGCAGACCATCAGCTCAACGTCCGGCAGGCCGAAGCTCTCTGCAAGAAGCTGAGCAAGCCGGAGCAGAGTGCTGCCGCGCCGGTGCCCCGCAGCACCCTGCCGGTGGAAGTGGAAGAGAGCCTGAAGCAGGTGCTGGGCAATGAGGTCCATGTGGCCTACCACGAGGGCAAGGGCAAGCTGACCGTCCATTTTTATTCGGACGATCAGCTCAGGGCGTTTGCCAATCTGCTGGGAAAATACCAAAACGAACCAAACGAAGCGATCTGAGGCGGCATCCCGCCTTTGAACGGCATGGGAGAGGCCGCTTTCCTGTGCGAACAATAGAGTAAGGAGAGTTATCATGCTGGATATCAAATTTGTCCGCGACAATCCGGACGCTGTAAAAGAAAACATCAAGAAAAAGTTTCAGGATGCAAAGCTGCCCCTCGTCGATGAAGTCATCGAGAAGGACGCCAAGTATCGTGAATGCCTGAAAGAGGTCGAGTCGCTCAAGGCTGCCCGCAACAAGCTGAGCAAGGCCAACGGCCCGCTGTTCGGCCAGCTGAAAAAGTGTACCGACGAGGCACAGAAGGCCGAGATCCAGAAGCAGATCGACGCCAACAACGCCGCAGTCAAGGCCGACGCCGACAAGGTGGCAGAGCTGGAAGCCGAAGAAGCGGCCCTGTCTGCCCGCATTCAGGAGATCATGTACACCATCCCCCAGATGATCGACCCCAGCGTGCCCATCGGC
>ERZ869979.144-NODE-144-length-20004-cov-6.948813_pt1 | contig 20004 bp, 13 predicted proteins | sample MGYA00521269_ERZ869979 | MGnify/ENA primary metagenome ERZ869979 (study PRJEB32232, sample SAMN07284974) | human gut metagenome | biome: human-associated habitat; material: feces | host: Homo sapiens | place: Tanzania | collected 2014-04-05 ... | reverse complement strand
AGCCCACGCATCCTTCTTCGTTGAATTCGGAGAATGGGCAGATGTGTGACTTGAGGTCATACTTCTCCAGTTCCTTCTTCACGATAGGGTCGTCGTTCCAGAAGATGAAGCTGTCTTCCTCTGTCTGGTTCTGGGTGATGCGCATCTTGGCATCGGTATAGTTCTGCATCTTGAACTCATAGCGGTCCAGATGGTCTGGAGTGATATTGAGTAGGATAGCTACATTGGCACGGAACTCATACATGTTATCGAGCTGGAAACTGCTCAACTCGATGACATAATACTTGTGAGGAGTTTCTGCCACCTGGAGGGCAAGGCTCTTTCCGATATTTCCAGCCAGACCTACATCATAGCCAGCTGACTTGATGATGTGGTAAATCAGCGAGGTAGTGGTCGTCTTACCGTTACTTCCCGTGATACAGATCATCTTGGCATCAGTATATCTGCCCGCAAATTCTATTTCGCTGATGATAGGTGTACCCTTAGCCATCAGTTTCTGAACCATAGGTGCTTCCTTCGGAATACCAGGGCTCTTGATGACTTCATCTGCATCTAAAATCTTTTCTTCCGTATGGTGACCTTCTTCCCATTCAATGTTGTGGTCATCCATCAACTTCTTGTAGTTATCCTTGATCTTTGACATGTCTGAAACAAAGACCTCGAATCCCTCTTTCTTTGCCAGCACGGCTGCACCTGCGCCACTTTCGCCAGCTCCTAAAATTACAATTTTGCTCATTGTCTTATTCTCTATACTTGTCGGGCTGATAAGAGCCTGTATTTTATCTGATCTTCAATGTGATGATGGTCAATGCTGCCAGAATGATGGTTACAATCCAGAAACGGATGGTAATCTTTGATTCATGGAAGCAGTTGCGAGGCTTCTTCCACAGGTACTTGCAGTCAGGATCCAGCTGACTGTCCTGAGTGCGGAAGTTGTCGTGGATAGGTGTGCGCTTGAAGATACGCTGCTTCACACCTCTCCGCTTACCCATCTTGTAATAGTATACCTGCATCATCACGCTGAGGCTCTCTACGAAGAAGATACCGCAGAGGATAGGCAGCATCAGCTCCTTGTGGATGATGATGGCACCCACGGCGATGATACCGCCGATGGTCAGCGAACCCGTGTCGCCCATGAACACCTGGGCAGGGTAGGCGTTGTACCAGAGGAAGCCGATGAGGGCTCCGATAAAGGCACAGAAGAATACCACCAGCTCCTCGGAGCCAGGAATATACATGATGTTGAGGTAGGCGGCAAACTCGATGTGCGACGACACATACGCAAGAATGCCTAGTGCCACACCTATGATGGCGGAGTTTCCGGCACACATTCCATCCATTCCATCGTTGAGGTTGGCACCGTTGGAAACGGCAGTTACCACGAAGATGGTCATGATCACAAAGAGAATCCAGCCTGCAGCCACCTTGTAATCACCGCAGAAGCTGGTGATGCTGGAGTAGTCGAGATTATGACCCTTGATGAAAGGTATGGTGGTTTTCAGCGACTTCCGCGCCTCGGTACGGTGCTTCACCACCGTCTCCTGTCCCTGGCGCTCGATGGCGAGGTTCTCGTTCATCTTCACGTCTGGAGAAGCCCAGAGTACCAGACCTACGATGAGGCCGATACCTACCTGTCCTACGATTTTATATTTGCCCTTCAGTCCCTCTTTGTCGCGCTTGAAGATCTTGATGAAGTCATCCATTCCACCGAGGAAACCGAGCCATACGGTGGTGATGATCATCAGGATCAGATAGATGTTGCGCAATCTGCCGAGCAGCAATACCGGTACGAGGATAGCCAGGATGATGATGACGCCACCCATGGATGGGACACCGATCTTCTTTACGCCGAACGGGTCGATGCTGGCATCGCGCTGGGTCTCGGTAATCTGCTTGCTCTTGAGGTATTTGATGAACTTCTCGCCAAACCATGCAGAGATGACGAGTGATAAAATCAGTGCGAGCAGGGCACGGAATGAGATGTAACCCCACATGTGGGAACCAGAGATGCCCCACTGCTCCAGAAATCTAAAAAGATAGTATAACATTTTTCTTCTTCTCTTTTTCTATTAGATGATAATACTACTTGTTGATACCGAAGATTTCGCGAAGCACTTCCTTGTCGTCGAAGTGGTGCTTCACGCCCTTGATCTCCTGATAGTCTTCATGTCCCTTACCGGCAACGAGGATCACATCGCCCTTCTTGGCAAGCATGCAGGCTGTGCGGATGGCTTCCTTGCGGTCAACGATGCTGATCACCTTCTTCATCTGCTGGGCGTTGAGACCAGCCAGCATGTCGTTGATGATGTCCTGTGGCTCTTCGAAGCGAGGATTATCGCTGGTGATGATAACCTTATCGCTCTGCTTGACAGCCTCTTGAGCCATCAATGGGCGCTTGCCCTTGTCACGGTTTCCACCGGCACCGCAGACGGTAATCACTTCTCCGCCCTTGCCGTCGAGTACTTCGTGGATGGCGTTCAATACGTTCTCCAATGCATCTGGTGTATGAGCATAGTCAACGATGGCTGTATAGCCTTCTGGCGACTGGATAGGCTCCAATCGTCCGCTTACGCTGTGAAGGGTACTCATCACTACGAGTACATCCTCAGGTTTCTTGCCGAGCATGACAGCCGCACCATATACGGCAAGCAGATTGCTTACATTGAATTTTCCGATAAACTGTACGCCTACCTCTCTGCCATCTATCTCCAGATACATGCCGCCGAAGTGACACTCCAGGATTCTTGCCTTGAAGTCTGCCATAGAGCGTGTAGAGTAGGTCTTCACGGTAGCCTTGGTGTTCTGTACCATAATCATGCCGTTCTTGTCGTCGGCATTGGTGATGGCGAAGGCTGTCTTAGGCAGACCGTCGAAGAATGCCTTCTTGGCGTTGCGGTAGTTCTCGAATGTCTTGTGGTAGTCGAGATGGTCGCGGGTGAGGTTGGTGAACAATCCGCCGGCGAACTCCAAACCGCCGATACGCTTCTGTGCGATGGCGTGAGAAGAGCACTCCATGAAGGCGTACTCGCATCCTGCCTCTACCATCTTGCCCAGCAGCATGTTCAGCTCGATAGGGTCTGGGGTAGTGTGGTCGGCAGGAATCGCCTCGCCCTCAATGTAATTGCAGACGGTAGAGAGCAGACCGCACTTATGGCCGAACTTGCGGAACATATTATATAATAAGGTGGCGATGGTGGTCTTGCCATTGGTGCCAGTCACGCCAACCAACTTCAGTTTCTTGGATGGGTCTCCATAGAAGAGTGTAGCCACTTTACCTACAGCATCTTCTGTAGATGCTACCTGAATGTAAGTTACGCCTTCGATTTTCTCATCAGGCATATCCTCGCACAAAACCGACTTTGCGCCCAGGCTCAATGCCTTAGGAATAAACTGGTGACCGTCAACCTGAGTGCCCTTGATAGCAACGAACAAGTGACCTTCCTTAATCTTTCGGGAGTCGATGTTTACGCCCGAAACCTCTACATCAGCATCGCCGACAATCTGAATCGGCTCGATGTTTTTGAGTAATTCTTGTAACTTCATATTTAATATCTTTATGTATTTACACCTTATTATATATATTAGTTCAATTCGATGATACAGATGGAACCCTTCTTGACCGGTGTTCCCGGCATGAGACTCTGCTTGATTACCTTGCCTCTGCCATGAATCCTGGTTCTGATTCCCCTGCTCTCCATGCAGAAGATAGCGTCTCTGGCTCCCATACCCGTAATATCCGGTACGGTGCCTTTGCCGTATTGCTTCTCCTTGATGAGCTTGATGCTTCTGCTTCCTATGCGTTCTGCCTTGCCCCAGATAGGATTGCCGTTGGCGTAGCTTCCACTCCAGTTGGTGTTGGTCTTGATGCCCAGGTGGGTGAGTACGTAGTCGGCAGCCAGCACGTTTCCGTTCTTCACGTCCGGAACGAAGATGGAGGCTGAATCCTTGGCATCCTTCACGTCGAGTTTCAGACTCTGTGCCATGATGCCTTCGGCAATGTCGTGGAATACCTTACCGCTCATACTGCCGCCGGAAGCTGGCAAACCTGATTTCTGAATGCAGACGATACAGCTGTAGCGAGGATTGTCGGCAGGGAAGTAGCCGGCAAAGCTCACCAGATAGTTGGTAATGCCGCTCTTGTAACCGCCGGCTCCTTTGGAAACCTGGGCCGTACCGGTCTTTCCGGCAACCTTGAAGTTAGGCGAACCGGCTTTTTTGCCCAGTCCCACGCTAACCACCTGTTCCAGAATGGTCTGTATCTTATTGATGGATTGCGGCTTGGCTATCTGTTCGCGCATCACCTCTGGAGGAAACTCCATGATGGTTTCTCCGTTCTTCACTACCTTGCTCACGAATCTAGGACGCATCATCTTACCGTTGTTGGCGATGGTGTTGTAGAAGGTGAGGGTAGAGATTGGTGGTATCTGCGTTTCGTATCCGATACTCATCCATGGCAAGCTGGTCTTTGCCCAGTTGTCATACTGCCCGTGGCTGTTTCTGTGCGGCATTCGGATTCGGGCAGGAGTAGCTCCCACCAGCGGAATCTTCAGGTCGTCGTGCAGACCGGTGCGATAGATGCCCTGTACGAATTTCTCCGGACAGTTGCGGTAGTGGTCGTCGATGATTCGGCTCACGCCGATGTTGGAACTGTACCACAAGGTCTGTGCAAAGGTCAGCATTCCGTATCCGCCCTTTCGCCAGTTGTGGTCCTTCATGTCTCGTCCGTACATCTGCCAGACGCCACCTCCCGTTTCCACGCGATAGGTAGTATCTACCACGCCATCATCGAGCGCTACGAGCAGCGAGGCAGGCTTGAACACCGAACCCGGCTCCAGAAGGTCGCTCACGGCATGGTTGTGAATCTCTCTGTATTCGCCATCGAAGCATTTTTCCATGTTTACGATGGCCTTGATGTCGCCGGTAGGCACATCCATCACGATGGCTACACCCACGTTGGCATTGATTTCCTTCAACTCTTCGATGAGTGAGCGCTCGGCAAGATCCTGCATGCTCACATCGATGGTGGTAACGATGTCGGCACCGTCGATAGGAGGGGTGTCGGTGATGTCGAGGAACTTGTTGCGCACCTTGCGGCGATGCACGATACCGTTAGTTCCGCGCAGGATGGAGTCGTAGCTCAGCTCCAGTCCGAATCTGGCGGTATCCTTGGCACCAAACATGGCACCGATGGTTCTTCCTGCCAGCGAACCGTAGGTACGGGTGCGGGCATTGTATTCCTCCCAGTGGAATCCGCTCTTGTAGGGAGTAAGGCGGAAAACTGGCAGCGCCTTCACCTCGGTGAAGGTGTTATAGTTGATACGGCTTCCATATACCGCCCAGTGGCGGCTCTTCTTGCCGCGTCCCTCTATGAGATGGCGCTTGAATTCCTCTGCTGTTTTCTCCGGGAATATCTTGTGGAGTCCCTGGCAGATGGAATCCTGCTTGGCATCCCAAAGCGAGTCGTTGCCGGCTGCGGTCAGCGCCTTGAAGTCCATGAAAACCTTGAACTCAGGCAGCGAACTTGCCATCAGCTGTCCTGCGCAGCTCAGGATGTTGCCTCGGTTAGGCTTCACGGTCACGGAGTCTCTCTTCTGTCGCTCGGCAACCTGCATCCAGTAGTCGTGCTTAGCCGTCATGATGTAGAATGCTTTTCCCACGATGGCGGTGGCAATCAGGGTCATGATGATGGCGATGGCACTATAGCGCGGCATTACTTTCTTATGCTCAAACTTGCTCATTCTTCTGGTACGTTTATGATGTAAGGAGGTTGTGTGGCGATGTGCAGGGTGCTGTCCTTGCTGTGCTTCAGCATGTCGAGCACATTGCTTTCACGACTCTTCTCTGTTATCTGACTGCTGGTTGACAGTGCTTTGTATTTCGTGTCTTGCAGCTCTTTTTGCAGTTGATCCAATTCGATGAGATCCTTCTGGATGCTGTATCGGTTGGATATGTAGATAATGATGAAAACCACGATGAGCATGAACAGCCATATCTGCTTTCTGATGATTTGTGCGGTGAGGATGTCGCCACCCAGAATCTTGCGCAGTGTGAAGCTGGTAGAACCCGACACTTCCTCCTCGATGGCCTGCTTGGCAATCACTTCCTTGAGCGAAGCCTGCGGAGCCGGTTTGGGAGCTTCTGGCTGCACCTTCTCCTTTTCTGAAGCCGGTGCTTTCTCCTGAGTCTTTGCTGGCTCAGAAGCCTGCGGCCTCTGCTCTTTAGCCGGGCTGCTTGTTTCTGGTTTTTCTTTATCTTGTTTCATTTTCTATTGCATTACATGATTGCAGTTACATGATGATCTCATTTACTCTATTTCTTTTCTGCGATTCTCAACTTGGCGCTGCGGCTTCTCGGGTTTCTCTCCTGCTCATCGGCGTCTGGTATGATTACCTTGTTGTTGACGAGCTTGAAAGGCGTCTCGATTCTTCCGAAGAAGTCCTGTTCTACCTTGCCCTCTGGATTGCCCGCCTTCATCATATTCTTCACGATGCGGTCTTCCAGTGAGTGATAGGTAATCACCGAGAGTCTTCCTCCCGGCTTGAGCAGTTCGGTGGCAGAGCGGAGCATTTCTTTCAGGGCATCCATCTCGTGATTCACCTCTATGCGCAGTGCCTGGAAGAGCTTTGCCATCTCCTTCTTCTCCCGCTCTCGCTTGAAGAGGGGTTCCACGGCAGCCATGAAGTCCTTGGTGGTCTTGATAGGGCTTGCGGCTCTTGCCTTGACCAGCGTTGAAGCGATGCGGCGGGAATTCTTCAGTTCGCCGTAGAGATAGAAGATGTCGGCAAGTGCCTCTTCCTCGTATTCGTTCACGATGTCGGCAGCAGTCTTCCCGGCTCTCTTGTTCATGCGCATGTCGAGAGGAGAATCAAAGCGGAAGGAGAATCCGCGGGTCTCGTCGTCGAAATGATGACTCGATACACCGAGATCGGCGAGTAGTCCGTCCAGTCCCTCCACGCCATAGTATCTCATCCAGTTCTTCAGGTATCTGAAGTTGGAGCATACAAAGGTGAAGTTGGGATTTGCCACCACGTTGCGCTCGGCATCAGCGTCCTGGTCGAAGCTGTAGAGATGTGCTCCCTCGCTCAGGCGGGAGATGATCTCCCTGGAATGTCCTCCACCGCCGAAGGTAACATCTACATAGATGCCGCCTGGCTGGATGTTGAGTCCGTCAACGCTCTCCTTGAGGAGCACGGGTACGTGATATGTTTCTGCTGTCTTGATCATTCTTCTTGAATCTTTTTCTTTTGTAAGTTACTTATTTTTAACTTGTTTCTTTCACGTGCATGTACTTATATACAGCGCGTATGTACCTATTTAATAGGAATTCGGCTCCAAAGGTACATAAAAATCCTCACATAGCTCCATGTTTCCCCACAAATTTTATGAAACGGGCGCAAAAAAATGATTTTTTCATTTTTTCGCTCCTTATTCGCTGGTATCTAGTAATTCGCGAAAAACGATGTTTTTTGTCTTGATTTCTCCCGAAAAAGTGGAAAAATGCACTATTTTTCGGCATTATTGATAATTTTTCGGGAAAAATGACTCATATTTAAAAAAGAAAAACTAACTTTGCACGTACTTATTAGGTTTACTAAAAATGAGTGGTTCAATAGAGAAAACGATAGACATAGAAAAGATACTGAAGAATAAGATGGGGAGCAAAGCTAAATTTGTTCCTGGATTCCTCGTGTCTTGGCTGAAAAAGATTATACACGAAGACGAAGTGAACAGGTTCTTGTGGGAAAGCCGAAACCTCTCCGGTACGGAGTGGCTTACAGAATGTGTGCGCTATCTGAAGATGGATGTAGAAATCGTAGGCTTGGAGAATTTGCCGGATAAGAATGATGGCAAGCTCTATACTTTCGTGTCTAATCATCCGCTGGGTGGACAGGACGGTGTGTGCCTCGGTTCCATCATCGGAACGCATTATGATGGTAAGTTCCGCTATCTGGTAAACGATCTGCTGCTCAATCTCCCGGGCTTGAAGCCGGTGAGCATCGGTATCAATAAGACCGGCAGACAGAGCCGTGACTTTCCTCGCATGGTAGAGGCAGGATTCCAGAGCGACAACCACATGCTGATGTTCCCTGCGGGATTGAACAGCCGCAAGCAGCCTGATGGCAGCATCCGCGATTTGCCTTGGAAGAAGACTTTCATCTCCAAGAGCGTGGAATATCAGCGTGATGTGGTACCTATCCATTTCGGTGGTCAGAACTCCGAGCGGTTCTATCGCATCGCCAGGTTCAGCGACAAACATCTGCCTTTCAACCTTGCCATGATGTTCCTCGTGGATGAGATGTACAAGAATGTGGGCAAGCATTTCCGCATCGCCATCGGCAAGCCGATTCCATGGCAGACTTTCGATCACAGCAAGTCGGCTACAGAGTGGGCACAGTATGTGAAGGACAGGGTTTACGAACTCTAGTGAGAACCCTTCTACGGTTAGCAATCATAAAAAAATAAGAGAAATAGAACAAGATAATTATCGATATTATATAGAGAATTATGGAAGAAGAAATCATCCAACCGATTGACCGCGAACTGCTGAAGAGCGAGTTGACTCCCGATAAGCAGCTTCGTATGACCAACAAGAGTCATAACGAAATATATATCGTTACGGCTAATGATTCGCCAAATGTATTGAAGGAGATTGGTCGCCTTCGTGAAATCGCTTTCCGCGAAGCAGGTGGTGGAACGGGTAAATCGATGGACCTTGACGAATTCGACTTTGGTGACAACTGCTACAAGCAGCTTATTGTCTGGAATCCAGAGGCTAACGAGATTATCGGTGGCTACCGTTATCTCCTGGGCAAGGATTGGGAACTTGATGAAAAGGGGCAGCCTAAGCTTGCTACCAGTCACATGTTCCACTTTTCAGATAAGTTCCTGAAGGAATATATGCCATATACTGTGGAGCTGGGCCGTTCGTTCGTCTCTCTCGAGTATCAGAATGTGCGCAAGAATACCAAGAGTATCTTTGCTCTCGACAATCTTTGGGATGGATTGGGCGCCCTCACCGTGCTCTATCCGGATGTAAAGTATTTCTTCGGCAAGATGACGATGTATCCTTCTTACATCCGTCGTGGCCGCGATATGATTCTCTACTTCCTCAAGAAGCATTTTGATGACAAGGAGAACCTGGTGATTCCGATGAAGCCATTGAAGTTGGAAACTCCTGAGAGCGAGATGGCAGCTATCTTCACAGAAGATGATTTCCGTGCCGACTATCGCATTCTGAATCATGAGATTCGCCAGCTCGGTTTCAATATTCCTCCTCTGGTGAATGCCTATATGAACCTCAGTCCTACCATGAAGCTCTTTGGTACAGCCATCAATTATGGCTTCGGCGATGTAGAGGAGACGGGTATTCTCATTGCCGTGGATGAAATCCTGGAGGAGAAGCGTATCCGCCACATCAACAGCTTTATTGAGGAACATCCTGAGGCGCTGCAGATTACAAGCGGTGCCAACAAAATTTTCTACAAGGAAAAAGAATAGCATTTTACTCTTCACTCTTCACAGATATGGTTTAACAGTCTATTAGATAGGTAGTTATAGTGGTGAAGAGTGGAGACTCACTCTTCACCACTCTTCACCACTCTTCACCCATATTATTTTAGAGGAAAGAATATCAGAGAGGCAATGGTTCCGTCATCAATGAAGACCAGGCCCTGTCATCAATGAAGACCAGATCTTGGAATAAATGATAGCTGAACCTCGCGATAAGTGAAGAGTGGTGAAGAGTTGTGAAGAGTCAACCATCACTCTTCACCGCCCACACCCCCAGTGTTTATAGGGGTTTCAGCCGATTTGGTGAAGAGTGAAGAGTAAAAGCGAGAGTAGTCTTTTTACAGATAGTTCAGCTGAATTTTATCTCCCGACGTATCGTTTTGTGCCTGGCAATGGCACAAAGTTGCCCTGGTAAAGGGCAATATCTTGCCATAACCAGGCAGTAAATGGAATAAGGCAAAGAATGTCAATATGCCATTATGCTTTTTTAGGCAAGTAAGAGATTGCTGGGTTAAATTGTCTTAATGAATCCGGAAAAAGGCAGCGAATTTTTGGTGCTATGTGTCGAAAAGTGTATCTTTGCACAGAATTTATGTGTCAGAAAGTGTGCTGGTAGCATGGCTTTATGTGTTGAAAAGTGTAGTAATCTGGTACATTCATGTGTCTAAAAGTGTAAAGGTATGAAGAGAAAGGTATATGAACAGCTTCTGGAATGGAAGAGTCGAGAGCATCACAAGCCATTGATTCTTAATGGTGTACGACAATGTGGAAAGACTTATATCCTTAAGGAATTCGGTAGGCAGGAATTTGATAGTCTGGCTTACGTAAGTTGCGATAGAAATGTAAACCTGCAAGCCATCTATTCAGGCGATTTTGACGTTGCCAGAATCATTCAGGGCTTAAGTGCCTTGACAGGGGTAGATATTATCCCTGGCAAAACACTTATTTTCCTGGATGAGGTGCAGGCATTTCCTCAGGCTTTAGAGGCTTTGAAATATTTCTGTGAAGATGCTCCTGAATATCATATTGTAGTAGCTGGTTCTCTGCTGGGAGTAGCTTTGCATGCAGGAGTCTCGTTTCCTGTAGGCAAGGTGCAGACCTTGCGTCTCTTTCCGATGGATTTCGAGGAATTTCTCATGGCAATGGGCGAGAAGCAGTTGCTGAAGCTGATGCACAGCCATGATTATGAACTGATGAATGCTTTTCATGAAAAACTGAAGGACTTACTGCGACAATATTATTATGTAGGTGGTATGCCCGAAGTGGTAAAGGCTTTTGTTGAAAATAAGTTGCTCAATCAGGTGCGCAGTCTGCAGAACGAGATTCTTTCCAACTATGCCAGTGATTTCTCCAAGCATGCTCCGTCACAGGAAGTACCCCGAATCGATATGGTTTGGCAGTCTATTCTGGGGCAGTTGTCGAAGGAGAACAAAAAGTTTGTCTATGGCGTATTGAAGAAGGGCGGCAGGGCCAAGGAATTTGAGCTTGCCATCCAGTGGCTGGTGGATGCTGGATTGGTGTATAAGATAACAAAGGTGTCAAAGCCGGAGTTGCCTCTGAAGTTTTATGAAGATTTATCGGCGTTTAAACTCTATTTATGCGATTGCGGGTTGATGGGGGCCATGGCTGATACGCCTGCCAAGGAGGTTCTTTTGGGTGATACGATATTTACGGAATATAAAGGTGCTTTTACGGAACAGTATGTGTTGCAGCAGTTGCTTGCATCCGGGTTAAAGCATATCTATTATTACAGTTCTGATACCTCTCGTATGGAAATGGATTTCCTGATTCAGCGTGATAGTGCCTTATTGCCTATTGAGGTAAAAGGAGGTACAAGCGTCAAGGCTACCTCGCTTCATCATTATCTGATGGATCATCCGGATATTTCAGCTATCCGTTATTCCATGTTGCCTTATCGCCAGCAGGCTAATATCACCAACATGCCATTATACGGGGTGTTCTTAAAATGAATTGCAATATGGACAGAAAATTATCAATCAGATTTTATAAAGACCGGGAGGTAAGAGCGGTTTGGGACGGGGAACACAACAAGTGGTGGTTCTCCGTACTGGATATTATCGGCGTTTTGAACGAGCAGGATGATTATTCCAAAAACCGTAATTACTGGAAGTATCTGAAGACTAAGCTGAAGAAGGAAAATACTGAGTTGGTTAGTACCACTAACCAACTGAAAATGCAGGCAAAGGATGGTAAGATGTATAAGACAGATGTCCTGGATAACGAAGGCATTATGCTGCTAGCCAGGAGCTTTCCTAATAATAAGGCTGCTGACTTTCTGGATTGCGCGAATTCAACAAGCAAGTGCAAAATTACTAAATGTTTTTTGCACTTGCTTGTTCCATTAGAAGAAGATATTACTCGCTTCATAGTTGTCTTACCTAGGCTTTTTTCAAAAACTTCCTTAAATGATATTCTTGGTTCCAATAAAAAATGTTATTTTTGCATCCAATAAAAGAAATATGCAATGATGATAAGAAAGACAACTTATAATTTTCTGCAAATAGTTATCATAACAGTTTTGTTTCTGCTGGTTTCATGTGGCGGGAATCGTGTTGTGGATTCCAGAATTTCCAGTGCTGATAGTTTGATGGATGCCTGTCAGGATTCGGCACAGACAGCCTTAGCCATGCTTGATAGTCTAAAGGCGCAGAAGCCTGATATGAGCAAGGCACAACAGATGCATTATGATCTAATCTATGCCAAGGCGATGAACAAGAGCTTTGTGGATTTTACCACAGATAGCGTGATGAAGCGGGTGGTTGCCTATTACGACAAGCACGGCTCTGTGAATGAGCGAATGCTGGCATATTATCTTTTAGGTTGCGTGTATCGGGATCTGCAGGATGCCCCTGCTTCTCTCGATAACTACAATAAGGCAGTGGAATTGGCTGATACCACGAGTGCTTCGTGTGATTATGCCTTGTTGTCTAGGATTCATGGCGCTATGGGAGATTTGTATAGTGTAGGATCTTCCCCTCTGATGACGATAAAGGAAACAAGACTTGCTGCTAAATATGCCTGGTTGGCTAAGGATACATTGGCTGCAGTTGCTGCTTATCGTACGCAAGCCAGCGGTTATTATAATTTGGGAAATTCGGATTCAGTCTTGAGTATTTCCCTCAATGCTCATCATTTCTGCATGAAAAACGCGCTGGGTTCAGAAATGTATCATGGTTTGAATGCTATCATAGATGTCTATATTAACAGGAAAGACTATAAGCGTGCTGGTTATTATATCCAGATGATGCGGCAAAAAGCAGATCAGTTTATTACCCCAAGTCAGGTTCGTAGAGGTAGTGAACTCTTATATTATAATATAGGTAGATATTATTGCGGCATAGGCAAGGTGGATGAGGGAATTGGTTATTTCCATAAGATTCTTACGGCAGACCATATTACTTTTACACATAAAGAGGCGGCTTATGGAGGATTACATACTGCTTATCAGCTCAAGGGGATTCCTGATTCCATATCCAAGTATGCCCAGCTGTTTGTCAATGCCAATGATTCTTCCTATAGGCATAGCACTGTGGAGTCTATGTATAATATACAATCCATGTATGATTATCAGCATTACCAGCAGCGAGCTCTAAAAGCACAGACGGAGAATCAGCTGCTGTGGCTATCTATGGCTTTGGGCATCGTTGTCTTAATCTTTGTTGCAGTTGTTGTCTTTTTATACATACGCAAGCAGATGAAGCGGAGAAAGGCAGTATTGCTTGGAATAAACGCAGACTATAATAAGGTGCTCGATGAGTATAAGCGTTCTGTTGCCGATTTGAAAATGATAGAAAATAATTTTGAACAATATAGGCAGAAGAAAGAACAGGAAATCCTGCAGATGAATCTGGCTCTGAATTCTTTTCATCAGGTTGGTGAAAATGAGAACTGGATGACGGAGATTAGCTTGCTTGATAATGAACTGGTGAATCATTTCCATGCGCAAGCAAATGGAGTGAGTTGCAAAATCTCAGATAGTGAATGGGAAAAGTTGAAATCATTGGTCGAAAAGCAACAGCCTGATTTTATTCGCTTTATTTCTGCTCCGGGCAAAGGATTAACAGACAGAGAATATCTTGTCGCCATATTGGTAAAACTACATTTCATCCCTTCTGAGCTGTCTCTTTTATTGGGTGTCGGGTCGCAGCAAATAACCAATATCCGTTCGAAAATCAACAGCAAGCTATTTGGTAAAGGCGGAGCCAAAACCCTTGATGCCAATATCTGGAGGATATAATAGCCATCAGTGTAAAAAATGTAATATGATACATAAGGCTTTCATTTCTAACATTTTATATTAGTTAGATTTCGTGATAAATGTAAAATGTGTAATCAAGAGATTCGCCTCATAACTTTATTTTTTATATCTTTGCCCCCAAAAAATGAAGTTATGAGACATTGGTCCTGAAGGTGAACTGTATAAATGCTGGAACGATGTTGGTAAAGCTGATAGGTTGTATGGCTATTTGGACTGAAGAATTATTTGTTGAATCATTGTGCAATTAAACAATAGAAATTATGACTAAACTATTTACTTTATTTCTTGCTATGTTGTTGTCTGTGGCTTGTTATGGTCAGGAAAAGATGACTATCAAAAGTCGCGTGGTAGATTCCAAGACACGTAATGACGTGCCGGGAGTCACCGTACAACTCTTATCCTCAGACAGCACGGTTGTTGAAACCTTGGTGGCGAACAACCATTGGACCCGGGATGATCAGGAAGGTTATTCCTCCATCTTTCAGTTTGATGTGCCAAGAGTAAAGGCTAACTATATCATTCGTGCCAGCTATCTGGGATATAAGACATCGTATGTTAACATTTCCATAGGTGACCTGAGGAAGAGGGAGTATCTGAGGGAGCTTCCTCCAGTGGTGTTGCGCCCTGATTCGAAGATGCTGCAGGAGGTAAATGTCGTAGGAAGTAAGGTGAAGTTTTATCATAAGGGAGATACAGTTGTCTATAATGCCGATGCCTTTGTATTGGCAGAGGGCAGTATGCTTGATGCCCTGGTTCGGCAGATGCCTGGTGTGGAAATTAAAAAAGATGGACGCATCTATCACAACGGCCAGTTTGTTGAGAATCTGCTGCTCAACGGCAAGGATTTCTTCAGAGGCAACCAGGAGGTCATGCTGGAGAATCTTCCCTCCTATACCGTCAAGCAGATAAAGATATACGACAAGTATGGCAAGAACAGCGAATTCCTTGGCCAGAAGCGTGAGGACGACAAGACGTATGTGATGGATGTCAATCTCAAGAAAGAATATTCCATCGGCTTGCTGGCTAACCTCGAGGGCGGAGCAGGTACGAAAGACCGTTACCTGGGGCGTCTCTTTGCCATGCGCTATACGGATCATTCCCGCATTACCTTCTATGGAAATGTGAACAATCTTAATGACAACAGAAAGCCTGGCCGCGACTCAGACTGGAACCCCGTTGACATGCCGAAGGGCGACAATAGGGAGAAGCTGGGCGGATTAGACTATGCGGTGAGTGACAGGAACCAGAAGTTTGACCTCAATGGCAATGTGCAGGTGAGCCATTCCAATCAGGAAGTCATTACCAATACCGACCGTGTGAACTTCCTGCAGAAGGGAAATACATTCGATTATGAGCGCCAGAAAGAAACCGTGAAGAATTTCCACCTGACAGCCGTCAACCAGCTATACCTTGTATTTAACAACAAGGTAAACCTGCTCCTGAAGCCGGTATTCCAATATGATAAGTTCGACAGGTACGGCAATTATATTTCTGGCACATTCTCCTCTATGCAATATGATGTCAGCCGGGAAATGCTCGATAATATTTATGCCGTCGGTTCGGAGAATCTTATCCGCCAGTCCCTGATTAACAGATATAAGAAGGAGGGATTGGGCAAAGGCTATCAGATGGCAGGAAGTTTCAATGCGGTAAGCACTATCAAGCTCAAGGGTTCTAGTGATTACATCAACCTGATAGGACAGGTCTCCTACGATAAGCGCAAGGAGGACTTGTTCAACAAGTATGCCGTACACTATGGTGATGATCCGCAGGTGCAGAATTCCGGCAATCAGTACTTCAGAAACCATCCAGACCGGAATTTTTTCTATCAGCTGGGGGCAGCCTACAACTTCCGCTTGAGTCAGGCGGTAGAATTGTCCATGTATTACGGTTTTGGTCATCGTGACAAGAAACGCCATTCTTCGCTTTATCTGCTGGACCAGCTGGATGGGGCGGAAGAGGAAAGTTCTTCTTCCATAGGATGGCTGCCATCGGTGGCGGAGTATGAACGCACGAAGGATAGAAGCAACAGCTATGTAAGTCAATATACGGAGGATGCACATAGCCTGATTCCGTCTATCACATGGGACAAGGATACAGAGCATGGCAACTGGAGTGCACAGGCCAAACTGGGAATCGTACCTACCCGCCAGAAGCTTGCCTATGAGAGAGGAGAGGTAGATACAACCATCGTAAGAAACACGGTGCTTCTTACCTTTCCCTTTACCCGACTGAGCTACTGGGTAAAGAATCACACGAAGGGATTCCAGCTGCTCTTCAAGGCAACCCCGAAACTCCCTGATCTCCTGAACATGGTGAATATTCAGGATGCGACAGACCCTATGAACGTGAAGCTGGGAAACAGCAGCCTGAAAAATGAGATGTCTTATGACGTGAATCTTCTCTTCAGCTCTATGAATATTGCCAGGCAGCGAAGCCAGAGCCTTCGCCTGGGCTACACCTATCGTGCAAATGCCCTGGCTATGGGATATAGCTATGATGCTCATACGGGTGTCAGGAAATATCGCGCAGACAATGTAAATGGTAACTGGAATGCATCAGCTTCCTATAGTTTCGAGCAGCCGCTTGACAAGATGAAGCGACTGGCATTTGGAACCTGGACACGTGTGGAATACGTGAATAGCGTAGATCTGATAGGTAACACTGATGGCACGGATTATCAGGCATCCCGCAGCTCTGTACAGACGACGCTGCTGGATGAAACCTTGAAGCTTGACTATAAGGTAGGTAGCTCTTCTACCATGGGCGTAAAGATATCCGCAGCCTGGAGAAATGTTGACGGCAAGGCAATGGACTTCGACCACATCAATGCAGTGGATTTCAACTATGGAGCTACAGCCTCTTTCAATCTGCCTTGGCATATTCAGGTGGGTACCGACCTGACCATGTATTCCCGCCGTGGTTACGAAGGAAGTTCAATGAATACCAACGATTTGCTCTGGAATGCCCGCCTTTCCTATACCATGCTCAAGGGAAAGCTGACGTGGATGCTTGATGGCTTTGACATCCTGGGCAACTTGAACAACATCACTCGTATGGTAAATGCCCAGGGTAGAACCGAGACATTTGTCAATGCCTTGCCACGCTATGCAATATTGCATGTGGCATATCATTTTAACATGAAGCCCAAGAAGCATTAATGCCGGAATTAAAATCCTAGAGGGTGTGTCATAAGCCACATCCCATACGCCCTGAAAGGGCAAAAGCTTTGAAATTGAAAGCTTTTGCCCTTTCAGGGCGACTTTGTTTTTGCCAACATTACCCAGGGCGCTGCCCTGGGCTAGGAGCTTTTGGGCTTTCAGCCCGTCCTCGGCAGCCATTATTTAGACTTGTGACACACCCTCTTCGCTCTTGCTTGTTGAATTCGTATGCCCGCTTTGTTTCTATACTATCGGCAGACTTATTCCGTTGATTTTCTGATAGATGTCGAGTGCATAGATATCCGTCATGCCGCTGATGTAATCCAATACTGCCATGAGGCGTTCTTCCAGATTCTCGTTCTCTATGTCGTACTGGCTGCTTACCCTTCTCAGGAGTTGCTTGGAGTAGAAGCGGGATGGATTCACGGCGGCATCGATGAAGACCTCCATCAGGGTAGCCATGATCTTGTAACCCGAAAGTTCGATGTCGAGAACCGGTTTGCTGGCATAGATTTTCTTGCGGGAAACCTGCGTACATTTCTGATAGGCTTGGCGCTGATGTTCGGCGATATGTTCGATGAGACATCCCTCGAAAGTGCCGGCAAGAATCTCCTCTTCGTGATTCAGAAAAACGTTGACGCATTCGTTCTCCAGCTTTCCGATTACGCAGGCACGCATGTACACCACCTGCTCGTTTTCATCGGTCAGCCCCTCATCCAGAATTCGCTGGCGAATCTTCTGCTGTGTTTCCTCATCAAAGAATCCCAGCAGTAAGTCTGCAGTCTCCTCGAAGGATAAGATCTTGAGCTTGTGGGAGTCTTCGATGTCCATAATCTCATAACAGATGTCATCAGCTGCTTCTACCATATACACCAGCGGGTGGCGGGCATATTCCAGAGGCTCTCCCGGTTTCGATTTTCTCAGGATTCCCAACTCCTCTGCAACCTTCTGGTAAGATTCGGCCTCGGAAGTAAAGAATCCAAACTTTCCGTGCTTCCCTGCCAGGCTGCTGGCAAAAGGATATTTCACGATGGCAGCAAGCATGGGATAGGTCATCACGAAACCACCCTGGCGACGACCTTTGAACTGATGCGTCAGGATTCTGAAGCCGTTGGCATTACCCTCGAAGTGGGTGATGTCGTCCCAGAACTCGGCAGAAACTTCATCTTTCAATCCCTGTCCGGCACCCTCGCTGAAGAAAGTCTGGATAGCTTTTTCTCCGGAATGACCGAAGGGAGGGTTGCCCAGATCATGCGCCAGGCAGGCTGCACTCACGATGGTTCCGATTTCCTCGAAGAGTGTATCCTTCAGCTCCGGGCGCTTCTGGATGATGTGGCGGGAGATATCATTGCCCAGCGACATACCCACACTTGCCACTTCCAAGCTGTGAGTGAGGCGGTTGTGTACGAAGATGCTGCCCGGCAAGGGGAAGACCTGCGTCTTGTTCTGCAACCGGCGGAAAGCCGAAGAGAAGATCAGACGGTCGTAATCGCGCTTGAATTCTGAGCGGTCGTCGTGGCGCTCGGCGTGCTTATGCTCCTGTCCGAATCGCTTGTTAGATATGAGTTGGGTCCATTCCATAATCTATGATGTCTTTTGGTTTTTGCTGCAAAGATACTTAAAATTAATGTGATAGAGGCAGTAGTTTATTGCTGCCATTTGTTGCTACAACAAGAAACTTTCATAATTCTCTCTTGTTACAACCTTGAAATCAACGTCGGGGTATGAACGTGAAAAGGACAAAGGCAATGCTGCCTTTCGCTTAGGGTTCCACTTGAATTCCACAGCCGAAAGTTGTCCGTCAATATCCTCGATGTAATCAATCTCTTGCTTGGTCTTTGAACGCCAGAAATAGCTCTTTGCGTAAGACTTCTCATAATGAAGCTTCTTCAGTCTTTCTGCCACTATGTAGTTCTCGAACAAAGCACCCGTGTCCATGCGATTCTCTATCATCTGATAGTTTCCTATCACGGCATTGCGAATACCACAATCCCAGAAATATATCTTGCGGGCAAACTTAAGTTCATTGCGCAGATTCCTGCTAAAAGAACCTAGTCTGAAAACGATATACGATTGCTCTAAAAGCGAAACGTAGTTCTCTACTGTTTTGGGATCGAGACCACAGGTCTGTGCCAGTTCATTGTATGACACCTCTGAACCCATCTGAAAGGCCAAAGCCTGAAGTAGTTTTACCAATTTGTCGCTCTTCTTGATCTTGTCAAACATCAAGATGTCTTTGTAAAGATAGCTATTTGCCAATTCGCTTAATACCATTCTTTCGTCACCGGCATTGTTGATGACATCTGGGTAACTTCCATAAATCAAGCGGTGTGGCAAGAGCCTTTTCTCATCCAACAATCCATTGTGCTCCACAAGCTCGCCAAAGGAGAGCGGGTACATCCAATATTCCAATTTCCTGCCCGTGAGTGGCTCGTTTATCTTGTTTGACAAATCGAAGGATGAACTGCCTGTTGCCACAACTTGCACATCCGATATGTTGTCTGTAATCAATTTGATGCCCAAACCAATGTTGGTAATTCGTTGCGCCTCATCAATGACTACTATTTTCTTTTTCCCTATAATCGTGTTGAGCAGGGTGGAAGAAGCATTTTCAAACAAGTTGCGTACATCTTGCTCATCTCCATTCAGCCACAAAACGTCATCACGGCCTTGGAGCATTTTTTTCAGCATGGTGGTTTTGCCTACTTGTCGTGCTCCAAAGAGTATGATGGCTTTTCCTTGCCACAGTCTTTCTTGTATTGTTGTCTCTAAAATGCGCTCAATCATACCTTATTCGTATTAATATCGTTTGCAAAAATACGCTTTTTTCTTTTTAATTCCAAAAAAAACAATACTTTTTTGGATTTGAATCCGTAAAAAACAATACTTTTAGGGAATGCGTTCCTGAAAAGTGCTGTTTTTGCGGTTTTATTTGTTGGCAACACCTTATAATATATAGGGGTTGCCAGTCTTTCAGAAGAGGAATATTCTATAAAAAAGGATAAATTTATGACATTTTCACTCTCAATATGCGATTATTAGGTTAAAAAACAG
>ERZ869979.139-NODE-139-length-20066-cov-7.908550_pt1 | contig 20066 bp, 20 predicted proteins | sample MGYA00521269_ERZ869979 | MGnify/ENA primary metagenome ERZ869979 (study PRJEB32232, sample SAMN07284974) | human gut metagenome | biome: human-associated habitat; material: feces | host: Homo sapiens | place: Tanzania | collected 2014-04-05 ... | reverse complement strand
AATAACAATGAAAGACACGTGTCTTTCATTGTTATGTATTCTATATATCATATTATAAAACTCTTATTTTTCCATATCTCCAAATCCATGTTCAGATTCTGATTCTTCAGACTCTTTAGACTTGTAATTCTGTGCAGATGTAATGAGTTCGCCCACCTGATTGATGTTGTCATGGATATATCTGATTACCATATCCTTCTCCTCTTCTTCAGTTAATTCTCTTACTACTTCCTTTTCAATTGTCTTATGCTTATCAGTTTCTTTCTCTACAAGAGAACCAGCCTTATTGACTACGTCAAGCAAGCCTTCTGACATGCATTCTGAAAGGTTTCTGATGGATTTCACTAGATCTTCCATTGAAACACTTTCTGATTCTTTCTGTACTGATTCGATTCCAGCCTTCATCCCTTCATCATATGCTGTCTTTCTTTCCTCTTCGACACGCTTTTCAACTTCCTCCTTGATGAGTGCCTGTTTCTCGTCTTCAGATAATTCCTTAGTTCTTGGTTCTCCACAGATGATGTTTTCTGCTGTATCATCACGTTTCTCTTCGCTGGCAATATATGAGCATGCTGTGAATACTTCCTTCATCTGTTCAGAACTGAAATTGATATCACATCCTTCAAAGAGTACATTCTTCACCATCTTTGTAAAGAGTACATTGCTGAATGTACAGTTAGCAAACTGCATGTTTGCCACTGCTACATCAAAAACTACATTACTGAATATGCAATCATTGAATGGTGCTCCTGTAGGAAGGTATTCGCTGATCTTAATATCCTTGAATGTGCATTTGTCAAATCTCTTACCCTTGAATTTGAAGCCATTCTCAAATTCATTCTGAGCGAAAGTCTGTCCTTCAATATCGATTGTCTGTGTTTCTGTTTTTACTGTCTGTTCCATGTTGTTTTCTTCTCCTTCATCATCTTCTGTATTGTTCTTTTCTGTTTCTAGATTGCTTTCCTTTTCATCTGGTGATGTTTCTACTTCTTCCTCTTCAGGGTAGTCATCAATTGTCTGTTGATGGAATCCTGTGACATTTTGATTTTCTTCATCATCACTATTTTCAAACATCTCGTTGGCATCCTGTATGAGTTCTTCAGGGAGTCCTTCATCCTCCTGCTTATCTAATTCCTCCTGTACCTGCTTTTCATCTATATTTGATGAATGGTGGATTGTGCCATCTTCACATGGAGATGGATGTACATCACAGAATGGGAATTCATGCATTGTATCAGTATCATTCTCTCCTTCTGCAATCAGGTCATGATAATGACATCCAATAAAGTATGTATTCTTATAGCTTGAGTTTGCACTTACTGTATCATCGAATGAGCAGTTGACGAATGCGACATTGCTGAATGTCATTTTGTTGAATACTGCTTGGTCGAAATGACAGTTGATGAATATTCCACTGATTCTTCCACCTTCAAACTGCACCTTGTAGAACTGGTCACTCACGAATTCTGCCCTGCTGATATCTGCATTCTCAATTGATATCTCCTCATAATTGTTCATTTTTGAGCGGAACGGTTCAAGCTTATCTGAGATATCACAATTGATTATCATACAGGTCTTGACCTTCTCGTCATTATTGCAGTGTAGTTCTGATTTCTTGATTTCAATTCGTTCAGGTGCCTTATCATTGAAGGCTCTGGTATTGAATCCCTGTTCACTGATATTGTATCTTTCAATCACTTCTCTAATTGAAGTGATCATCTGTTCCTTTGTCATATGCTATTTTCCTCCTTGTAGTTCTTTGAGTCTTTTTCTATATTCAGGTGTCTTCTGAAATCTTTCATATTCAGCTGAAATGTCGAATTTAACAGCCACCTTTTTGGGGTTGTCTGCAAACAAATGCTTGCTGTTATGGTAATACACGTACTTGTTGTTCGGTATCATCTTTGTGTAGAAAGGATTCTCCTTCTGGCGTAGAAGTAATATCTCACCATACTGGAACTTGCTCAGTCTCTCATTAGTGAATATCGGTTCCTTGACATACTTCCCATCCTTCTTCACCAGCTTGTGTCCTGCTGACTTGGATATCTCGTCAAGTGTTGATGTATCTGATGAAAGCAGATATATCTTATTCATGCATCCATTCTTGATGGAACGGGCTGTATCATGTCCATATGTACTCTCTAGTTGGTCATATCCCTGAACAACAAGATCCAGTCTGATTCCTCTTGAACGTCCCGCACCAAGAAGTGATGTGACCGCTGGATACTTAGGGAAGTTACCAAATTCATCCCAGATGAAGTTGAATGGATAGTTCAGTCTCAATGACTCATGCTCACGTGCTATTGCGATGAGTGACTGCTGTAGCTGTTGCATAAAGATGTTGACAAGTGGATAGTACGTACTCTTCTCATCATGCACCTTCAGAAATATGACTGTCTTCTGTCTGTCGAGGTCTGGCAGATTGATTTCATTTGTTGCCATGATATTCTGGACCTGCTGAGAAAGAAGGACCTTGTCAATTCTTTCATTGAATGTTGAACGCATTGATTTAGCTGTATCTGGTGCTGAATCAAGATATGTATTCAGCTTGACGTATGACATATCATTTGGCGTTCTTCTCAGCTTGACGTACTGATTAAGTATTGATGGATATTCTCCATATGAGTTTGGAGCATCAGTCGTTGACGGCTGAGAACCGACATCAAGAACTTTCTTTGCAGATGGTATATTGACTGCTTCGGGGTCACCTTCCTCAAGCAGAAGATAGATGAGTCCTTTAAGGATATCGGATGCCCAGTTATTCCAGACCTGATCCTTTGAATTAGGGTCCGAACATATTGCATTGGCTACATCTTCAACTACTGACTGTGCTTCCGAGTAATCTGGATATGTATTTATCTCACCGTTAACATAATACGGATTTCCGTTCTCATCCCTGCCAAGTGCAGCGGAAGCATCAAATCCTTCCGCTGTCCCATAAGTTCTGACATATTCCTTTCTGGCATCATCAAGTACCTTCTGAAGCTTCTCCTTCTTCCTGTCTGCTTTCTCCTTCTCCTTATAATAGTGCTCACTTGCCATCTGGAGTGGATTCCAGCCATCCGATTTCTGCGGGTCGATGAAATCAAGCACGTATACCCTGTATCCGTCTCTGACAAAGTCATCGTATGTCATCTGGGATAGTTCTCCTTTAAGGTCCACTATTACAGCTGACTCTCCTGCCATCCTGACCATATTGATGAGAGGAAGGATGATTGTCACTGTCTTACCAGAATTGGTAGTACCAAGAATGAGTGAATGTGAATCTGTCGAGTCAACCCACATTCTATTCTTAGATGATATGACTGGAAGTCCTGCTCTTTTATATTCCTTCTTATCACCAATCTGATACTTCTTCGGGTGGAATAATTTAATATACATCCTGTCCCACCATGGATAGACAATCTCCCTGCTGTTAAATGTAACTGGAAGGAAAAGCTTCCTTGCATGGAATTTGCTCATCTTCTTGTTGAAGTCCTTTCTGTCACTTCTTCCAAGCACCATTAACTTTTCACCAATTTTGACTGTTGCATAATAGAATATAGGAAGGAATGCAAGCAGTGTTGCAATAATGAAAAGCTTCATATCTCCTCTGAAGAAGAGGAGACTGTAGTCAAAAGTGATGCTCATTCTCTTGAAATACAGGATATTTGCAAGCCATGTGAATCCTGTATAGCTGAGGAATAGGCATATGACTGTTGCAATGATTATTCCTATGATATTCATTTTCTTATCTCCTTTTACTGAACCATTCGTGTATGAGATGCACGATAGTAGAATTCGTCTAATGCCTCCTCCATCTCCTGTTCCTGAGCATTCGCAACTTCAGCAATTGCCCTGCTTATGGATATGTTTGTAAGAGGCTGTCTGTATCTTCTGGTCTGGGTTTCTCCAGTCCTTTTATTGACGGTTATGATTTCCTTGTAGTCTGGATCTTTCGCCTTCTGGAGAATCATGTTGCCAATTCTTTCATATATCTTTCTGATTTCTGCTTCCTTGAGAGTAGAAATCTTCTCGTTTCCAGCATCATTGATATTCGCTTCGAGCCTGTCTAGAGTCTCCATCAGTTTTTTGAATGATGCATTCGCATTCTTGTCTGTCCTGATGAGATGGTCTATATAGTTATCAATGAGCGGTCTGTAATTCTTCATGTTGTAAGAGTTATACTGCATCCTTCCTCTTGTCGGAAGGGCTTTAAGGAGTTCCTTGAGTTTAATATCCTTCTTGTTTAGAAGTGATTTCTCTATATCGCTCATGAGATATCTGAACTGCTGGTCTTTGTTCTTGAAGACATCATCAACCGATGCTTCCAGTCTATCACAGTACGCCTGCCTTCTTTCAAGTGCACTGAGAAGCTGTCTCTTCAGATATTTCATGTCTGACTGGGTAAACTTGGCACGGTCCATTGTATGCTCCTTCTCCATAAACAGGAGATGCACATGAGGGTGCTGAGTATTGGTATGAAGGTCCGCAGTCCAAAGCATGTTCTTCGGGTCAAACCCCTTGTGTTTGAATATCTTTGGAAGAACCTCATTAAGAAGAGGCTCCCACTGCTTTGCACTCTGTCCTAATGAGAGTCTTTCAGCCTCTTCATGAGATTCAAGAGAAATGATCTCCTCGTAGAAGATATCGCCTTTCTTTGAGAAGGCTTTTTCCATCTTCTTGTAGAGTTCTTCTCTCTTCTTTTTGGTATCAATCACCCCTTCGGATGATATGGTCGCATCCTTGTGATGAGAGGATGTATATCCAAGGTATCCATCCTCTCTCTTCCCAAGCTTCTTCTCGTTCCCTTTTGCATCATCTCTATCGGTATACTGTGTATATCCTATGAGTGAGCCAGTATCAAGAGTTCCCTTGAACCTTGAGCCTTTCGGAGGCTGTGAACCATATATCAGGAACCTCAGCTTATGTATCTTGATTCCCATTCAAATCACCATCCTAATCTGTTGTGTAATGTGAGCCGTCACTTGCTGGCGGTGCAGATTCTGGTGAAGCATAATCTGCAAGCACCTTGTCCACATGGAGTTCTTTTGTACTGCTGTCTGCTTTGACATCAAATGTCACATAATATGCATCCTCAAGCTGACAGATGACATAGAATTCTGTCAACGTACCATTCTTCTGGATGCCCTTGTCATTCCATAGATAGGCGTTTCTGATCATGCCAAGATTCTGCTGTGCAATGTATCGACTTATTCTGATTCTGATATTTTCTTCCTGAATCTTTGTCACTGGAAGTGTTCCAAGATTCCAAGTTGCATTCTTATTGATATATGCAGAGTCCTCATCTTCTGTTTCTTTCTTTTCAGTTACTGCTGTAGATGCTTTCTTATCTGCTTTCTTCTTCTGACCATCTGAAACGGTCTTCTTTGCGGAAACTTCAGATACCTTCTGTTCTTTTCTTATTACATCTGCCTGATGATAGATGTATAATCCTCCTAATGTTGCTGAGATAAGCATCACCACAAGTGCTCCTGCAATGATGTATCTGATTTTACCTGCATTCATTTTATTTTCCCCCTTTGTGTTATTTATCCTTGTATGCCTCGTACCAGGCTCTGGCAGTGACCTGCCTCTTCGGTCTGAGTTTTTGGGCACATATCTCATAGTTGTCTGCGTCGAATTTAGCAGACTCTTCTGGTGAAGTCATGGACTTCCATTTCTGGATGCCACCATTCTTCTTTACCTTGCTGAAAGTTGCCATCTCATTGAGCATATAGCTTACCTGTGATTCAAGGTCTGTCCAGTCTTTTCCTCTTGAGGCACAGTACTGGAACATCTTTGACGTTCTGTCTGGGGATTCCCCCTCGTCCCACTGGACGATTCCATAGGCATACTTTCCTGCATGTCTTGTAGCTGACTTATCAGCTGGATTGATATCACCACTGATATTGGTTGGATTCTTGCTGTTCGCTCCGCCTGTCTCCCAGAGAAGGTTTCCAATGACTCCTGAGGCTGACTGCTTCGTCCAGCCGTTAGCAAGGAGAGTGTAGTAAACCTTTTCTGCATTCTTTGCACCACCTGCAAGTGTCACACCTGACTGCTGGGAATAGCTGAGAGTTGCGAATCCATAAATCTTACTGCTTCCAGTTGAAATGCTTGACTTTCTGCATGTACCAGGTCTACTGCCTGAGTTGCCTGAAATGTACTTAATAGATGCATTATCTGCCTCAGTTACAATACCGACATGATGCGTCTCACCTTCATTCTTGTAGTCGAAGAATATGATATCTCCTGGAGATGGCACATATTTCTTATCATGTATCTGACCTAGCGACTTCCCATTTCTGAAGTCGTCATACATTTCCTGACATGAACCAGTCTTATGGAAACTGGATTCTGACAATCCAACTCTGTTTACAAGTACATAGGATACCCATGTAGCACACCAGCTGGCACCATCTGCCCTGCCTGTGAGCCACTTTCTATATTTGTCTCCACCACTCATTCCATTTGACTGGTATTCCTCCATTTCCATCTGTGCTGACTGCACGATGATGCTTCCATCAACCGTTCCTGCTGAGGCTTCCGTGGTTGATGCCCCAATTCCAAATGCTCCACAAATTAAAATAGCAGTCGCTAGGAAAGCGACTGCTATCTTCACTGCTATGCTGTTGTTATTGTTCATGAGTGTATCAGACTCCTTTTCTGTGGATATGGACACTTCTCTGGAAGACTGTGACCGATATATTCAAGACCGCTCTTATCTCTTCGATACGGCTTGATGCATTTCTGGCGGAATGAGTAGTAGGTCTGAGCACCAAGCACTATTGAATCAAAATATCCAAATCCCAAATATTTGGAAGTATTGACCAGCTGATCATGCATCAATCTATCATTTCTGCTTGGCGTGCAGTCACCACTTGGATGATTATGCACATGTATGCATAGTTTTGCATTGGAGAGAAGTGCTCCTGCGAAAAAATCTCTTGCCATGAATTCAGCGTTGCATTCCGTACCTGTCGATAATACCTGCACACATATGACTCTGTGTTTTTCATCCATCATGACTGCCATGGATAGTTCCTTATCCCACGGAGCAATAGTCTGTCCCAGCACATCAAGAGTATCTGCAATGTTATGACATGGCTTATCGGATAGAAGCTTCTTCTCCTTCTTCAGCTGGAGTCTGACCATATCAAGCCCATCTCTACTATCCTCTGCAAGCTGTCTTCTGAATTCTTCCTGTACATCCTTTAATTCCTGATTCATCTCTTCCCCACCTTTCCGTTATTGAAATCCTCTTCAAGAGAGTCACGATGCTTGTTTACATATTCCACTGCTTCTGGGTGATATCTCAGAAGGTCTGAGAGTGACATATATCTGTTCTTATCATCTCCATCCACATGGAAATAGGAGTAGAGGCATCCCTGATGCCTCACTTCTACATATCTGTCTTTCTTCAAATACATCATCTCCTTCTTCTGGATTGATATGGTCTATTATATCCCTGCTGGACTGTTCTGTCATTCATATTGTTAAGATTCACTTTCTGTTCATCTTTTACTTCTCCTTCGGTTAATGGGACAATGTCTTTTACATTATCATCCTCCATCTCCATTCGTTCTCCGATTGCCATGACATATTGATAGTTGATATCAAGTTCACCAGGATTAACGCCATACTTAATCATTCTTTCAACTCCGCTTGTATCTATCCTTCTGATTTCGCTTTCTAATCCTTCATTAAGAAGTCTTTTAGCACGTCTTGCATACTGGTCTGCTATATCAAGATATATGTGATAGTAATTCGGGTCAGTATCATCTGGAATATCCCCTTTCTTCCCTTTTTCTGTTGCTTTATCATTCAGTTTTTCAAACTCATACACCTGGACATGCTTCTCGAGGTAGGGAACTAGACGGTTATATGCATAATTCAGATAATCCCTAAATTTAGGGTCCACCTTGTCAAAACGGCTTATACTTTTCAGGCATCTATAGTTGAACTGTCTGATATGCTCTATGATACCAGGACTCTCTGCCCATTCACTTTTCAGAAGGAAATCTCCCTGATAATTTCGGTGCATGCCGTCAATGACATAATCTATTCTGAATCTTGCGACTGCACATTCTATACTGTCATCATCCGCAATACGCTTTGTGATTTCCTTCAGAATTCTGTCTGCTTCTGCTACTGGAACGCCTGTAATCTTTCTCGCAGGTTCATAGTCGCTCTCCAGTACAGAAAAGACTGGCGTATCAGCTGTGAAGTATCCAATTCCTTCAATCATCTCATCCACATAATCTTTTGCATTGACTGGCAGAATATTGTCACGAGGATGATACATTCTATATTTCACAGCCTCTCGATATTCATCCTGATGGTAAAATTCATTAACATCTCGACCGTATTTTTCCTGAAGATCCATGAATGCATCATCACGTGCTGAAAGAGAAAATCCCTCCTTGAGTTCATCATTCCAGTCACGACCTTCAGTTGGTGGAACTTTGATGGATACATCTATCTTCCTGTCAGGAAATCTCTTCTTAATCTCATCCTTGATTGCCTTTGAGGCATTTCTTCCTGCTTCATCATTATCCAAGGCAAGAAATATGTATTTGATTTCTTTATGTGACGCAATCGTATTTAGAAGTCCGTCATATTTTCGACAGCCATTGAGCGAGTACCAGTGTGCGTTAAGAAATCTGTTTTCATAATCTGTTTCCTTGCAGTCTAGCTCGCCTGCTTGTCGGAGTTCATGGTCTCTCTTTCTGAGATAGAGTGACTGCAAAGACATGAGGTCTATGACTGCCTCAGTCACAAAGAGGAATCCATTTTCTTTTGCAAAATTATCGACCTCTCTTGCATAATCATCCAGTTTGCCAGGAATGAAGAATCCTCTGCTGTAGTCGCTACCCTCCACATCTACAACGAATTTGCGTACAGGATCAGCTGAACGCTTGACACCATAGACTGGATTGCCATTCTCGTCTCTGCTGACAAAAACACAGTTGCCGTATCTGCCTGCCTCCTGAAAGAGGAGTCCCTCATCAATCCATTTATCTATAATCCTTTCTTCAATACCTCTTGTCCTACATAGATAGTCTCTTACCTTTCTGTTTGTATCTGCCTTTTCAGGCATTACGAATTTAGGCTTCTCCCTCTTATATCTGACCTGCTGCACAGCAAGCTCTGGATTGATCTTGAGTCTCTGCTCAAGTGTTCTGATGCATTCATTTACCTGATCATGCTTGTTTAGGTCTGATTCATCAATTCCACTGAATTCCATCATAAATGCGACCGCATCACCGCCATTACCGTTCGAATATCTATGATACGTGTTATCATCTTCATAGATGACGATGGAGTCATGTTCCACTGTTGAAAGAATAGGTCTTCTTCCTCTCTTCTTCACAAGGGTCATTCCATATTCCTCAGCAAGCTGGCTGATTGGATATCCTCGTACTGCTTTTCTTCTTGCAGTCTGTACTTGGTCTTTTGCCATATTATCTCACCCTTCCCCTTCTTCTCATTGGTTCTCTATACTGTAGCTTCTCTTCTGCCTGTCTAAGTGTACAGTCAAGATTTAACTTTGATAATGTAGATGCATAGATAGTGATTGAAGCACCATCAGACTTTACTACGTAACGTCCATCCTCTTTATCTATCTCATAATCATATTCCACCTCTAGTTCCTTGCTCTCATTCTCAAAAGCATCCAGGTCTTCAGTTGTATACAGACCATCATTGAGGTCACTTTCCATATCTTCTGGCTCGTAGAAATTCATGAGCGTTCCTGAATTCTCGCATCGACATACCAGCCACTGGGTGAATGGACTCATGCTGGTTAATGCTGGTTTTTCCCAGACTTTCTCCTCCTCGATTCTTCTGATTACATCAGTTTCATTTTCTTCTTCATCTTCTTCAAATTCGACAAAACCTCTGCATTCGATGCCTTCGTGGATGAAACTGTACCATGCCATGTTGATGTTATCTTCATGCATGATTTCAATCATTAATTCTTCCATCTTCTTTTCCTCCTAATCTTCATCAAGGCTTGCTCGCCTCGCCTCCTATGGGACATATGGATTCAAAAAAGACAACCTGGAACTTGTCTACGTTGTCTTTTTTGAGGTCATATGTATAATTGTGCTTTTAATAATGAAGGAGCAGTTTCTAACTGCTCCTGATCACTACTTCTTATCTGGAAAGCCGTCAATCTCCAGATTGACATATTTTCCATTCATCTTCATCTTTAGATAAGCCTCATATTCTCTGCCCTGTCGATTATGAAGCTTTGCCTTCATCTTTCCGCCTTTCAGCAGTCTTTTAGCAGATGTGGGTGTGATATGTACTGTATCATCAAATCTCTTCATATCTTCGAATAATGCAAATCCACAATCCTTGTTACTGCATGGATAAAATGACTTGCCATTCTTCATTTTCCTTCTGATAATATTCTTACCGCATAAAGGGCAACTTCCAATGACATCATCTGCACTGAGGGCTGTTTCAACAGGTCGGATGTTTCTGTATTCATTGTTTAGCATATCTCTGACTTCTTCAGCAACCTCCATCATGAGGTCATTCTGATTTCTTCTTCCCTCTTTGATTTCTTCCTGAATAAGCCACCATCTTGCTGTTACATCTGGCTTGGATATTCTATCTGGTATCTGTTTGCACAGCTGTCTTGCCTTATCTGTAGATACTATGTGCTTACGTTCTTCTTTCAGATATCCTCTTTCCAGCAGTTTCTTAACTATTGATGCACGTGTAGCTGTCGTACCGATGCTTCCGTTCTCGCCCTTCTTTTCTTCATCCTTCTTCTTTAATATCGCCTTGATTTCTGGGTCAGTGACATATTTTGCAATGGATGACATGTCTTCAACCAGAGTTCCCTGCGTATATCGTTTAGGCGGGTTTGTATATTTCTCAGCTTTTCGTGAGGAAATGAGAGAAGAGCTGTATGTGCCTGAAGGAATGACAGCCTGTTTCTTTGAAACAAGTTCCTTATCATCATTCCTGAAATATCTCTTGTATCCTTCCTCCTGAACCTCTGAGGCACTGTATCTGAATGAGCCGTCCTTCAGCTTGAATGAGGACTTTGATTCAAGTCTGGTCTCTGGTGGAAGGAACTGCATTGCATATCTTTCTACTATGGAAATGTAGACATTTCTTTCTCTTTCAGACATGGATGAGATATCAACATTCTTATTCTGTGGAATAATCGCATGATGTGCTGAGACATTTTTATCATTGAAGCATCGGCTGTGTCTGTCATATTCGACAGGCAGGTCACTGCGACCTATATTGGAGAGTGCTGTTGCAACTACTTCTGGTGCTTCTTTGAAATGCTCCTCAGCAAGATACTGACAGTCACTGCGATTGTATGTGATTGCCTTATACTTATCTCTTAATGTCTGCGTTGCTTCCAGTGTCTCATCAAGCGAATAGCCGTACATTTTGTTCATATCCGCCTGAAGCTTAGTCTGATTGTATGGAAGTGGCGGTGCTGAAGTCTTGACTGCGTTGGTGAATGACAGATCACTGCTCTCAGGAAGTGCTGAAGATATCTCATCTGCCTCCTGACTGTCCATCACATATGAGCCATCATCCTTCTTGAATATGAAGACCGCTTCCTGTCCACTCACATCATAGACTGCTTCAATGTCATAATATTTCTGCTTTACATGATTCTCTATTGCATAGTCTCTTGCAACTACCAGTCCAAGAGTCGGTGTCATAACTCGTCCAACACTCATGGACGCCTTCATAGTTGCACTGAGGATTCTGGAATGATTTACCCCGAAACATAAATCAGCCATCGCTCTCGCATTGGCTGACCTGCCCAGTGATTCAAAATCCTTGTTATCTCTTAGACCTGCAAATGCCTCTCTTATCTTATCTGGCAGGTTGTCATTGATGAGAACTCTTTTAACAGGTCCTCGGTAGTTGAAATATTTAATGAGTTCGTCAATGAGTAGCTGTCCTTCATCATCGGGGTCACCAGCATTGATGATTTCATCCGCCTTCTTTATGAGGCTTCCAATCTGTCTTGTCCTTTTCTCCTTGCCTGAGGAGATCACCTTTTCCCAGTCTCTGTGATAGATGGGTAACTGTTCAAGTGTTCTGCTTCTGTCTTCTTCGATATCCTTCGGGTCCTTGAGTGACAGCATATGACCGAAACACCAGATAACTGAGGTGTCACCCTCAGTTATCACGGAATCATGTGTTTCTGGATGCGTGAAGAGTGCATCAGCGATGGCTCTTCCAAGTTCTGGTTTTTCTGCGATTATGAGTCTCATATTCTTTATCCTCCTTACTCAAGTAGCTGTAAGTCTCGTCTTGTTGCAAGCACTTCAATCGGGATGTGTCTGTTTCCGACTACCATGATTGCCTGATGTGCTGGCTGTCTTTCAATCTGCATCATCTCGTAGTCATAGAGGCTTGTCAGCTTCGATAGTTCAGACACTGAGTTCTTCTTAAGAGTCATATACACCTGATATGCTGAGTTATTGAATATCGCCTTGCCGTGGGTAAGGATAGCAGGGTTTGTATATTCTACTACCTCCTGTGTACTTGACAATGTTACTGTATGATACTTACGGCTACGTCTCTGGAATACTGCAAGGATTTCAGCTAGTTTTGGCTCCTGAATGAACATATGTTCTTCGTCCACTGCAAATACGCATTCCTGGTCTTCGTTTCCTAGACATAACGACCAGGCATACTGGAAGATCATTCGAAGAAGTGCGTTTTTCAACGAATCGTCAACCTGGAATAGGTCCTTTGTCCCAAATGACAGTACAGTACTGTCTTTCATAAGTGCAGAAGAGATTGTTGTTGTACCGTTGAAGTATTTAGCATACTCACCATCCACACCGTCATAGCACGTAAGGTGTCGCATCTTCATATTGAGTGCTCTTAATGCAGATATTTCTAAAGCATTCGCAATGCTGTCCTCTTTTGTGTACTTCTTGATTTCCTGTTTCACTACTGTCGCAAAGGTTTGGAATGTCGGAAATGCATTGACTGTAAGCTTCTCAAATGTGCCGTCTGTCGGGTCGATACCGACATATTCGTATGTTTTTGATACAAGAGATGGAAGCATTGCAAGTTCGTTCTGTGTGATATCCGCAAAAAGCATCTTGAATGTTATCTTTATTTCTTCAACAACATTCGCTACAGCCTGTCTTGTATCATACATCTCTCTCTTTGTCCATGAGTCGCCATCACTACTGCATGGCTTGAGGTCAAAGATGTTGATGAGGTGACCATTTCTTCCTAGTGAAATGAAATCCCCTCCGACACGTCTTGTAAGACGTTCATTTCTGTTTTCGGGGTCAATCCACACAATCTTGCGACCATTCATAATGTGATTTTTGATTATGAGTCCCATCAGTGTTGACTTGCCTGAACCAGTCGTACCAACAATAATCATGTTGCCGTTCACTCGCCCATCAAGCGGTGCCTGGATGACATCATGCATGTAGTAGAACTGGTCAAAGATGATTTTTCCACCTGATGTGAGTTCACGTCCAATAAGCGTTCCTTCTGGGTCCTCAAGTGTATCAAAAATCCATGGCCACAAGCCTGCGACCGATGCCGTTGTCATCGGCTGACCTTGCAGATATTTCGGTTCCTTTCTCAAGCCGTCATCAATGAATAATGGCGAATTTAGCTTGTAGAGTCCCTGCTGTAAGAATTTGATTCCTCTCAGTTTCACCTGATATTCTTGTCCGCCATAGCACGCCTTGATATCTCTTGCACGTTCACTGCATTCTTCGAGCGTATCACCACGTACATACAGATTGATGATTACATTCATGGTTCTTGATGATGTTCTTATTGATTCTCTGATATGAGTATCTAGTGCTCTGATTCTTTCAGAAAGTTTTGTCTGTTCTGAAGGGTCTGTTGAACGGTTCAGCTTCTCCTGAAGGTCGTTTCTTTCTCCCTTTAGAAGGGATGCATAATCCAGATCAATCTGTTCCGTTCTCATATCCATTGTGTAGTTTGAATTAAGAAGGAATGGAGCAAGATATCCTTCAATGAATTCAGTTGGATACTCCCAGAAGGTAAGCACCTTCTCAAACTTATCACCCTTTATCATGTAATCTTCATGTTCCGCAAATGCTGTTGGTGCGATTGTAGAACGTCTATTAAATAGTCTCATTAGATTTCCACTCCTTCCTCTGGTTCTGCCACATCAGGCAGTACAAGCTGTGTTGTCATATATCTATTTACATTGTCATTCTCAAATTCCTGGGATACTAGATTCTCATAATCCATAAGTCGCATTGGCACAGGCTTTCTTCCAAATGCTCTATATAATTCCTCTGCAAGAGAATGCCATGTCTTCTCAAAATTAATCTCATCCGCCTGAATGAGTGCCACAAATGTGATCTCTCTATGAGTCTCCTCAAACCATTCAAGCTTGTCTATCTCGCTCTGCATAAGATTTCTGATTGCTGGCTTATCAACGTGTTTCATCATGTCTGCATATCTCTGTTGCTGGACACCGACATCTGGACGTGTCTTGATGAACTTCCAGTATACTGGATATTTCATATGGTCCAGTGCATTCGCACACATGAGCACTGCATGCTTCGTTTCTGCCTCAGGAAGAAGGTGAATATTTGTCGGTTTGATAAGGAATCCCTTCACATATCTTCTCTTCTTACCTCTTGCAAGGACTATTCCATCTGCTGAGATGCTTTCAATATCCATCCAGTCAAGAGTTGACTTGAGTTCTTTTGCTTCCTTCTCCTTCTGTTTCTTAATCTGCTTAGGTGAGAGTCTCTTAAACCCTTCCTTCTTATTTCTCTTCTTCAAATTCGTCATCTCCTTCAATCATATGTGTATCTTCTTCATCATCATCTGACCAGTTGGATTCCATTATAATTACAGGTTCTATCCAATAAGCCAGATATTGCATATCCCACGCTTTACGCTCTTTGTTTCCACAATAATCAAGAAATATTTCTTCAAATTTTGCAGAGCATGGCTCATAATCGGTATTTGCGACAACAAAACTTAAATCTTTTCGTTCTTCTTTAATGCAATAGCATTTATATTTCCACCATTCATCCCAATGGATTGTGTCAACTGGGGATTTATCTTCACAAAGAACAATCACAACTTCTCCATTATTTTGTTTTTCCATTTTAGCCGATAGACGATAATGATTCTTTTGAGCCTCTTCATAAGAAGAATATATATGAGGAAATAAAATTTCAAAACCAACCTCTCCATTATCGCTATAATCTTCAAACGACCCACCGACTTTATATCCGATTCCTATTTGTTGAACGTTCATAGTTTTTAATTCTGTTTCTTCCTTCTTATTTCTCTTCTTCAAATTCATCATCTCCTTCAATCATATGTGTATCTTCTTCATCATCATCTGACCAATTGAATCCAATCCAGACGAATCGTCTGGTTCTTGCGAAATAGTCAATGATTGTATTGAGCCATTCCAGCATGTTGTGATAATGATTGACTGGCAGTGTAAGCAGTCCCCCCACAAGCATGATAAGGACTCCTGTGCAGAGTCCAACCACTCCCAGAACAAAGTTTTTTAATGCTGATGCCAGACTGACTATTGCGAGGGCTGTAAAGAGTCCTACACACCCGCATCCAAACAGGATGATGAGGTCAACCCATCTGTACTTTCCAAATAGATATTTTCCCCTTTTAAAGTTCTTTGGACACTGGAATACCATCTTTCTTTTCCTCCTTTATTCTTCTTATGACTGCCTTATATTCTTCTCGTTCTTCCTGAGTCATATCCTCAAGTCTTCTGATTGAAAAGGCTGGTTTCCTATATTCCTTCTTCATATGTATCTCCTTTCATTCATCCACTTAGTTCATATCACAAGACAACTTGTGATATCAATTAGGAGGATGAACCTCCTTCTGCTTAGTTTTTGAATACATAGTTCATCTTCTTGATGCGACCTGCTGAGAATGTTCTGATACCCATTGATACCATCGCCTTGAGTTCATCAACCGTGATAGGTTCGTTGATATCACCACAGTAGATTGAATCCTCACGGAAGAACAGCAATGGGTCCTTCTGTGCACGGGTAGTTCTTAGCTCTCCTGTTCTCCAGTCAAGTAGAATTCTCATATAACTGCTTCCATCAAGCTGTCTGCTTTCATCTGCTGTCTGTTCAAGATTGACGATTTCTACAGGTGGCTCAAGTCTTTCTTTTGTTCGAACACCAAGTCCATGCACAAATGGCGATACCATATCATCACTGATGATTTCTCTGTTCTGCATCGTTTCAACAACCCCTTCTGAGGTGCCCTCTTTTCGGTTGATGAGTTCTGACAGCTTCATGCATCTCTCTATGTGATTGCCATACATATCATAGAGGACATGTCGTACTTCATTGATGTTTCTGCACTTTACAGACCATTTCCATCCTTCACCCATCTCGTAATCGATATAAACCATGTATGGATATTCTTTCTTTGAATCAGCATACTTAATAAGGAGGAAGTTTCTGCCTCCTCCTATGTATGTGGTTCTGTATTCTTCCTTGTCAATCTTCATTCATTTTCCATATGAACAGTGCTTGGAAGAATCAGACTATCTTCCTCTTCCTCGTCTTGGTGGAACAGGTATAGGTCCTGTTCGGTGTTCCTGTAGTCGCTTCTCAGCTTCCAGAGCACGTTCATATCCTCCCTTCTCCTTGATGTAGTCTGTAATCTTTTCTGCATCCTTGATTGCTTCAAAGAGGACCTTATGGTCTTTCTTGATTCTTTCGCTCCATCCCTGGATATAGGCTTTTCTGTCATTCAGGATGCCGTCAACTAGTCCAAATTCAGCAAGATAGAAGGATGAGGCAATCTCTGCTCGCAGTTCCTCCACCGCATAATCAGATTTCGTAGATGATGATTGTCTGTTGAGTCTTGTATCCTTAAGTGTAGAATGTGCTATTTCATGGCACAAAGCATGCACATACTCCGCATCGGAATGGAACTTGAATCTCTCAGGTAGTACAATCTTGTCATTCTTCGGTTCGTAGAATGACGCATCATTTGTGTAGCTTACATCTATTTTGATTCCTTCATTCTTGCAGTATTCCATCAAGACTGATTCCGCATATTTCTGATTAGATATCTTTCCGTGAGCAACGTTCCTTTCCTCGTTTGACTTATATTTCTCAGCAAGATCCTTTTCAATCTGCTCCTTTAGCTTTGGAAACTGAAGAGCATTGAATACAGTATAGTTTTTGATAAACATATAGCAGGAATCTCTGACTTCAGGATCTTCTGACATCTTGCGTTCGTAATATTCCTTCATAGTCATCGCTTTGCCTTTTGTGCGGTCATAGTATTCAAACTTTTCGATAGGGACTCCATGCTCCCCCTTCTGCACAAAGAATCCAAGCTTGTTTGCCTGTGGAAGTGTCATCCATTCGTTGGATGCATATCCTTTATCTTCAGCCCAGACTTCGAGCATCACCTTATTGATGCCGTTATATTCATATCCTGTCGCATAGTTCTTATCACGGAATGGAACATGGTCTGTATCCCATCCCTTGCTCCAAGGCAGCTTCTCTTCATCAAGAGCCTTGATGAAGATATCTGCCAGCAATTCACGAGTCTTGCTTTCAACTGCCATATCAGATCTCTCCTTTCAGGATATCTTCTTCTGTAACGATTACAATGCTGTCTGGTTCACCATAATCGGAATCATCAAGGTCAAGAGATGCTGTATAGCCTCTATCTTCAAGTACCTTTCTGCACTGTTCTAATTCCTCTTCGGTGAATCTTCTTTCTTCTTTCTTTTCCATATCTTATCTCTCCTTTCTATTGTTTACTGCATCATCAACTATTCTCTGATTTCTAATCTGAGTGTTCACATTGCCAGCTGTATGCTGACTTCTTTTACTTCCAAGTCTCTGCTGTGCCTGAGCATTATATGCCTGCTGTCCTGCTGACCTTGAAGGGTTACTGTCCTCATGTCGGACTTGTTCTTCTGCTGGTGCAAGACTTTGTTCGGCACTATAAGCCTGAGAGCCTGCATCATATTCTTCCTGACTCATACCGCTCGTATCCATTCCTACACTTTCAGCTTCAGCTATCTGTGTATCAGATAATTCACCATCACCAGAATAACTGCTAGAATAGCTTCCGCCACCGCCTGCAGGAACATCTGCACCTGCAGTACTAGATGACTGAGATGCTGACTGAACACCAGAACCTGTACCAGCAATACCTGCTCTTCTTTCTGCTGAGGAAACTCCAGCACCAACAATAGACTGCCCTAAAGCTCTACTTCCTGCTGATATGATGCCTGCTCCAATTGAAGCAGAACTTTTTCTTCCTCTCATTCCTGCTTTAATATCTGATGCACTTCTAGCAACACCAGAAGCTAATCCACTAGCTGTAGCAAGAGTTCTTGCACCTACACCCTGAGTGGAACTAAATCCAGCAATTCCTCCGCCTACCATGGATGCGACTGTTCCAGCTGAGCCTAGCATTGCTCCTGTCGCAAATGAGCCAGCACTAAGTCCCATTCTTCCGACACCCTGTGCTTCATTCCAAGCCTGACCGACTGTAGAAGATGAACCGCCAAGAATTCTGCCGACATATGATGGGATATTTTCGATTGCCATGAATCCAGCAATCAGCAGGATTATCTTTGCAAGGATACCGACCATATCTCCGCCAAGTGCACTATGTATGATGTTGCTGTTTATCATATAGAGTACAAAATAGCATCCATAAATCTGTACAAAGTTGATCATGAAGTTACCTGCAATCATTCGTACCCATGTCTCAAAATCCTTCGATTCTGAATCAATGAGCGAAGCGATTGCATATGGTGCTAGTAGATACTGGATGCATATAAGGATGCTTCTCTTACCGATGCTGAGTGCTACACCAAGGAAAGTCCTGAATCCAAGGAATGCAACACCTATCATGAAGAAAAGGCTAGTCCATGATGAGAAGTACATATAATTGCCGTCTGAATCCTCTGCGTTGATATCAAATCCATTGCTGTCATAGATATTAAGACCTTTCTTTTTGTCTGATAGTTGTTTTTTTGTGGCTTCTGCCTCCTTGATGAGCTCCCTGTTTTTTGTGATAGTCTGATTTGCTCCGTTCCATATAGCATCACCAGGCTGAGATTTCTTCTTATCAGCCTCAGCTTGTTCTATCTCCTTCTGATATCTAGCGATATCTTTATCAAGTTGCTTTATCTGCTGATCAAGCGAACCTGTTTCAGAATCTCCTGTCAAGTTGATAGAACTTGCTTCAACAAGTATATCTGATATCCTTGCATTCCTGCTGTTATCAATGCCTGCATCCGAAGGAGCAAAGTTACTCATTTGCTTCACCGATGTGATTGCTACATTATTCAGATACTGATATCCGATTGGAGCAAATGCAATGCTGAATGATGCAACTCCAATCATGAAGATAAGATGAATCGGGTCAAGTCTGGTTCTGTATTCCTCTGAAGTCATGAACTTAACCATGATTTTTACAACTCTGAATACCACAAACATGATGATGATGCCCGATATAGCTGTGAACCATTCCGCTACATTGCCCTTCTCAAAGAAATCCAGTGTAGCAATCTTCATCACCACCTGCCATATCGTATCCGTCACCCATAGGAGCAGATAGATGATGGACCAGAGAATGTTTCTGAAAAATCCTGTGATTGAACCAACTACGTCCATATGATCACTCCTTTATTCTTCGTGTTCTGTTACTGTAATCCAAAGATTTTGAATAATGTAGTGATAAGTTCCGCAATGATTGTCACGATGATAATTTTCTTGATTATTCTGAAAGGCTTGTGTCTTTCCTTTTCATCTTCGTCCATGATGAACCATTTAACGAATGAGATAAGACATACAATCACTGCAACAAGCGGTACTACCCACATCAGGAATGTAGTGATCGGGTCAATATACTTCTTTGCTGTTGACTGTGCCAGTCCGCTGTTGAAGCCGTCAAGCACATAAGGTGTCATGATGACTGCTGTCTTGAGATTTGTTAAAGCTGTAGATAAAATCATTTTTCTTTCTTCCTCCTTCTAATCAATCTACTTTTCTACTTCATCCAACAAGTAGAAATATAAGCATATGAGTGGATAT
>ERZ869979.138-NODE-138-length-20087-cov-4.944678_pt1 | contig 20087 bp, 25 predicted proteins | sample MGYA00521269_ERZ869979 | MGnify/ENA primary metagenome ERZ869979 (study PRJEB32232, sample SAMN07284974) | human gut metagenome | biome: human-associated habitat; material: feces | host: Homo sapiens | place: Tanzania | collected 2014-04-05 ... | reverse complement strand
AATGAATACAAAAATTTCAGTTTGAAAAAAATAACTTTTGATAATGCCTTTGATGGGTTTGATGAAAGACAAACTTTTAATATTCTTCATAACTATTATATTGAAAAATATAATCTAACAAAGCTTTAAAATCACTTATATCTTCTTTGACTCTTTTCCATTCACTTTTCCAAAAAGGATTAACATCACATTTTTGTTCTATTTCCATAATGCTAGGATATAACATTAACATTTTATTCTTTTTCATTTATAACTTGACCTCCAAAAAGTATCAATATTATACAAAAATCTTCATTTAAATTCAAGAACAAAATCATTTCATTTAAGTTACTTGTTATAACTATATGAACAGAAAGTATTTTATAGTATTTTTTAATAATATTTGTATTTACATAATTTTATTTTTTTATATTTTTAGCATATCTTTATATGGAAAATTTGATAATGAACCATATTCCCAAATATACAAATTATTATATCCCATACTGTTTAGTATACCTATTGCCTCTTTAGTTCTTATACCACTAGAGCAATAAAGTATAATACATTTTTTCCCTTTATATTCGCTTTCACAAAATCTTAACTTTGAAACTGGTATATTTACAGCATTAACAACATGCATAATATTATATTCATTATTACTTCTTACATCTATTAATATATTTTCTTTATCTAATATCATATCTCTTACTTTTTCATAACTAACTAAATTATATATAAGATTTCTAGAATTACATCTGGATCTTCTTAGGCCAAAAAAATTAAACATAGCTATACCTTCTTTCTGATATAGTCTATGTTTAATTTAATTATTTATGACTATTTTGCTTCAATTACCTCTTGTGTTTGTGTTGTTTTTGAATCTTTATTTTTTATAATCATAGATACAAGTATACCTAAAGCCATAACAAATGTTATGAATTTGAATACTTCTCCAACATATGGAATTGTTTCAAATATTTCAATTGATAATAATGTTAATATTGTGATTACCATATTATTAACTTTCATACTACCTGAATTATATTTTTGTGTAGCATAGTTAGCAACAAAAACTCCAAATATAACATTTTTTAGTATTGTTACTATTGCCATTACTGCAGCACCAAATATTAAGAAAGCAACTCCTAATTTTGTTAATAATGCGAGTAATACAATTCCCATGCATATTATTCCTAATAATGCTAAGTATGAATAAATTCCATTTTTTAATATACTTCTGTTGGCATTTAATTTTTCTCCAACTTTTTCTAATCTTTCTTTTTTGAATATTATTATTAATAATAAGAAAATTACTACGTTTCCTAAAGTAGAAACAAATATTTTTAAGCAATATTGTTTAAAATCAAATCCACTTTGTGAAACTTGTACATCAATTTTTGCTTCTCCTACACTTTCTGGAACACTTAAGTTCTCATTTTGTGTATTTAATTCTATTTTACCTTGTACTGTAGCTGTTTCAGAGCAATTTAACTCTGTTACATTCATCTTAACATTTCCATTTATTTGACTATTTAAGTCTAATTCTTGTGCACCACCTAAAATATTACCTTCTATGTTGCCATTAACTTCTACTTTGTTTGCATAGCACACTAAATTATTTTTTACATTTGCATCTTCACCTATTGTAATTGTTCCTTTACAATATATGAAAGTTGTATTTTCTATTGTTCCATTTATAATTACATTTCCAGTAGAAAAAATTGCAGAATACTCTGTATCAGAATTTAATCTTACTGTATCAGTACTATAAAGTACTTGAATTCCTTTTAATGGTTGAGTAACATCAATTGAAGATGTACTCATAAATATACCTGTTTGTGATATTGATTTATCTAGTTCTATTCTATTGTCTATCATTCTAATAAATGGTACACTAAAGTCTGATGTATCATCACTAAGTTTATACACTTCTGTTGAAGATTTACTATCAAAAATTTCAACTGCATATGTACTATTAAAAATACTAAAACATAATGCTAATACAACCATGACTGCTATAAATTTATTTTTAGTCATATCTTATTTTCCTCCTAATTATACATCTAATTGTATAATAACTAGTCAAAAAAATCAATATAATTTTTACATTGCTTTATTAATTCCATCAGTAATTATTTCTGTCATTATATCAATAAGCTCATCTATGTCTTTAGGGGTAACTATATAGTTTTCTGTATCTAGCACATTAGCAATTTTATGATATCTTTCTCCTCTTTCATCACTTTCATTTTCTATTTTATTTAACGCTTCATTTGCTATAGTAGCCATATCTACAACCATAGGAACACCTAATGATATTACTGTAGCTCCAGTACTCTTATTGTCTATTGATGTGTTTATTCCTGTTATGCCGGAGCCAGGAGTTATACCAGTGTTACTTAGTTGAATTGAGGCTCCTACTCTTTTTATTGATTTTGACATTAAGCTATCTATAACTATTAAATAATGCGGTTTTACTATATCTGCTATTGATGATATTATTTCACTGGTTTGTATTCCTGTATTTCCCATAACTCCGGGACAGATCGCACTAACCTCACGAGTGTTAGAATCAATCACATTACTTGCAAACTTTAATATATGCCTTGTAACCTCTATTCCATTTACCACTTTAGATCCTAGTGCATCTGGCGTTACATATAAATTTCCAAGTCCTACAACCATAACAGAATTATTATCTTTTATTAGTTTTTTCAAATACTCTTCTAATTTTTCTATTATTTTTTCTCTATCATCTATGTATTTTACATCTTCCATCTCAAATGTAACATACGTTCCAATTTCTTTTTCTATAGCTCTAGAACCATTTTCATTTGTTACATTAACTTGCGTAATTTTAAACTCATCATATTTTTCTTCTAGAATTTCAATTCCATCAATATCGCTCATATTATTTATTTCTTTATATTCGTCAACTCTTTCATCTGCCATATCTGTATTAAATTTTAATTTCTGCATAAAAAAACACCTCTTATATACAATTATGTATTTTAAGAGGTATTTTTATTCTATAACATGCAAATAATTTCTTTTAATCCTATTTCAAAATCCATTTCACCATTTTTGGTATCTTTGTCATACTTGTCAAAAGCATATATTATATTTTTTAATTCATCTTCTGTATATTTTTGACTAGCATAAGATAACTTTTTAACAATAAAAGGAGCAATTCCTAATATCTGTGCAATATTTTTTTCTCCACTTTCTGTTAATAGCTTTATCATATACAGTTGCTTTATTTGCTTATATAACATTATATATATTTTTATAATTGGTTCTTTTTGTTTTAACAAAAAATCCAATTGCTTTATAGCTTTATCTTTTCTTTTATTTATTATATCATCTAATACATCAAATAACTTGGCATTAAGTGTTTTTGAGCAAACTTTATCTATTATCTCTTTGTTAACATTTCCACCTGGTTGAACATATATTACAAGTTTTTGGAGTTCATTTATATTATTATATTTGTCATTACCACATACATTTTGCATGTATTGTGCATCATCATATGATATAGACACTTTATATTTTTTTAGTATATCAATAATAAATTGTGTCATCTGTCGTTCATCTAAATATTTATACTCAATACATTCAGCAATTTTTGATAATGTCTTATATTCAGATAATCTTTTATCTATTGTATCTTCAACAATAATAACTTTAATATCCTCATCTAAATCTTTGATTAAGTTAACGTCAAATTTTAAATTTGTATTTTTTATTATTATTAATTTTTCACTTCCAAAAAATGTCACTCCTTGAACAACACTTTCAAGTTGGTCAATATTATCTAAATTAATATAAAACAAATTAACACCAACTTCTAGATTACTAAACTCTTTTTTTATTTTTTCTATTTTTTGATTTATATCGTATTTTTCTTCTCCATATAATAAATAAATATTGCTCATTATTTCTTACCTCAAGTTATCTATTTTTACTTTTTTAAATTCTTTTATACTCTCTAATGCTATATTAGCCAAAGCTGTATATTTTTCTTTTTTGTCTCTTATAGTTTTTTCAAGTGGCTTTAATATTCCAAAATTAGCATTCATTGGTTGAAAGTCTTTATTTTCTGTTGAAACATATCCAGCAAGACTTCCAAGCATTGTATCTTCTGGAAATTCTATTGTTTTTCCATTTAATTTTGCTAAAATGCTGTATGCTACCATTAAGCCGGAAGCTGCAGATTCAACGTATCCTTCAACTCCTGAAATCTGTCCTGCAAAATATATGTCTGGTTCTTGTTTTAAACAGAAATTACTATCTAATAGTCTTCCACCATTTATATATGTATTTTTATGCATTACACCATATCTTTCAAAAACTGCATTTTGAAGTCCTGGTATCATTGAAAATACTCTTTTTTGCTCTCCAAACTTTAAATTTGTTTGAAATCCAACAATATTAAATGACTGTCTTTCTTTATTTTCCATTCTAAGTTGAACATTTGCATATGGTCTTCTACAAGTTCTAGGATCAGTAAATCCTACTGGTTTTAATGGTCCAAATCTTAATGTATCTATTCCTCTTTTTGCCATTATTTCAATTGGCATACATCCTTCAAATATTTCTCTTTTTTCAAATTCGTGTAGATTTACCACTTCTGCATTTACAAGTTCATTACAAAAACTTTCATACTCTTCTTTATTCATTGGAAGATTTAAATAATCTGCCTCTTTCATATTAGATATTCTCTCTAGCCATGCATCCTCTTCTTCGTTTCTTGCTCTTTCTTGATCATATCTGTCTCCCCAGTATGCTATGCTCATATCTATTGAATCTCTAGAAATAATTGGAGCTGCTGCATCATAAAAGTACAATTCATTATCTCCAAGCTTTACTTTCAAGCTATTCATGAGACTATTGTCTGTTAAAGGTCCTGTAGCTATTACTTTAATACCTTCTATATCATCTATATTTTCAACTTTTTTGTTTATAATATTTATATTTTCTGTATTTTTTATTTTTTCAGTAATGTAACTTGAAAAAATTTCTCTATCTACTGCTAGAGCTTGTCCTGCTGGAACTTTAGAATTGTATGCAGCTTCAATAAAAAGACTGCCTAGTATTTCCATTTCTTTTTTTAATAACCCACAAGCATTTGTTAAAGCTTCTGATTTTAATGAATTACTACATACTAATTCTGCAAAATCATCTGATTTGTGTGCTGCACTTTTCTCATTCGGTTTCATCTCATATAAATTAACTTCTATTCCATTTTTAGCTAATATATATGCACATTCACATCCTGCAAGCCCTGCTCCTATTACATTTACTTTATTTATCATTTTTCTTTTCTCCATTCGTATTTATTATATTATACAAGTACCATTTTTGCAAGAAAAAACAGAGAGTTAACTCTCTGCTTAATACTATTTTTTCTTTGGTTTTGTCCATGATATGTAATGACATTTGCTATCTTCACTGTTAGTATTATTTTCACATACATAAAAAGGTCTTCTTGTTTTTGTATGTTTTATTAATACTTTACCTCCACAATCTGGACAAGGTACATCTATTGTTTCGTTATATGGCTTTATGTTTTGACATTCTGGATATCCAGGACATGCAAGGAACTTTCCGAATCTTCCTTGTTTTATTACCATCTTTCTTCCACATTTTTCACATACGACATCTGTTTCTTGTTCTGGTACTTTTACCTTTTCAATTTTATCTTGTACTTCTAATAGATTTTTATTAAATGGCTCATAGAAGTTTCTTAGCATCTCTACGTAGTTTTGTTTTGACTCTGCTACTTTATCTAATTTATTTTCCATGTCTGCTGTAAACTTAACATCTACTATATCTTTGAAATTATCTTCTAGTAGTTTATTTACAACTTCACCTAAATCTGTAGGTTTTAAATATCTACCTTCTTTTTCAATGTATAGTCTTTCTTCAATAGTAGATATAGTTGGAGCATAAGTACTTGGTCTACCAACACCTTTTTCTTCCATAGCCTTTACTAAACTTGCTTCTGTATATCTTGCTGGAGGTTCAGTTGTCTTCTTATCTGCTTTTAATTCTTTTTGCTCTAATATATCTCCAATTTCAAATTCTGGTAAAACACGTTCTTCGTCATCATCATCTTCTTCATTTTCTGTTCTAGATTTATTTTTATCATCTTTTCCTTCAATATATAGTTTCATAAATCCATCGAATTTTATTGTACTTCCATTTATATGGAAAATATAATCTTCTATGTCTACTTTTATTCTAGTAGTATCATATACTGCAACAGACATTTGAGAAGCTAAAAATCTATTTAATATTAAGTTATATAATTTTTCTTCATCTCTTCCAAGTTCTGGTTCAACATCTAAATGAGATGGTCTGATAGCCTCGTGAGCATCTTGAGCATTTTCTTTTGCTTTAAATTCTCTATTTAAATAATAATTTTTTCCAAATTTATCTGTTATATATTCTTTGGCCATTTTTTTAGCATCGTCAGACAATCTAGTTGAGTCTGTTCTCATATAAGTAATATAACCTGCTTCATATAGCTTTTGTGCAACCATCATTGTTTTCTTAACACCAAAGCCTAATTTTCTAGAAGCTTCTTGTTGTAAAGAAGATGTTGTAAATGGTGCAGGTGGATTTTTTCTTCTCTCACTCTTTTTTATATCTATAACTTTGTATTGCTTATTATCTATTTTTTTTATAATAGAATCAACTTGTGCCTTATCTTTTAAATCAATTCTACCATTTTTATCTCCATAGAATTTAGCTAAAATTACATCATTTTCTTTTTGTAATTTAGCATACATTAAAAAGTATTCTTCTGGTTTAAAGTTTCTTATTTCTCTTTCACGATCTACAATTATTTTCAAGGCAACAGATTGTACTCTTCCAGCACTAGTTCCTTTTTTTACTTTTTTCCATAATAATGGGGATAACTTATATCCAACAATTCTATCTAATATTCTTCTTGCTTGTTGAGCATCAACTAAAGCTTGATTTACTGTTCTCGGCTTTTCAACAGCTTTTTTTACAGCATTTTTAGTTATCTCATTAAACTCAATTCTACATTTTTCATTATCATCAATATTTAATAGATTTTTTAAGTGCCATGCAATGGCTTCTCCCTCTCTATCAGGGTCGGTTGCTAGATATACAACATCTTTTCCTTTTGCGTGGTCTTTTATTTCTTTTATTATTCCAGCTTTTCCCTTCATAGTTTTATACTCTGGTTTAAAATCATTATCTACATCTACAGCAAGTTTACTAGAAGGTAAATCTACAACGTGCCCTTGAGAAGCAATAACTTCATAATCTCCTCCTAAGTATTTTTTTATAGTCTTAGCTTTTGAAGGAGATTCCACTATAACTAATTTTGCCATTTTACTTCCTACCCTTTCATACGATTTTAGATTATATCACAAATAAAATATTCAAATCAATCCCTATACAAAATATTTAATAAATTTGCCAAGCACCTAGTAGCAAGTTTTGCTTCATCTAAAGTATTTCCAGACGCTCCAACTTCTACTAAAAATGAATTTTCTTTTATATCTTGATTATATACTGAATTTCTAATAATCATCGGCCTAAATAATCCTGGATAAATTTTATTTGCTAAAATTTGTATTTCTAATGCAAGCTTTAAATTCTGTTCATAGTATGGATTATATCCATCTGAATATCCAATCCCCATAACCAACATTAAAGATGCTACATTATATCCACTAAGCTCTGCTTTGGGTGCAAAATCTAAATCTTCTATTGCATCTCTATGTACATCTATACTAATAGCAACATCTGGATTTTGCAAAACTATACTTTCAAAAGTTCTTCTTGAATTTGTATAAGCACTATTATATTCACCATAATCATGTGGTGTCAAGCTACATATTGTATTTATACCTTTTTTATTTAAATTAGACGCCAAAATACTTGCTACTGAGAGCATATTGTATTGTCCATCAGTAGTACGCCTAGGACTTGTATACTCAAAGCTATACATTTGACTATTAGCATACGACTCAGATGTATGTGTTGTATACATGAAAACAGTATCACTTTTTCTTGAAAACTCCTTGTTTTCACTATTTAATATTTTTACAAAATCTATATTTCTATTTGTAGAATAATTAGTTATATCTACACCACATACTTTTAATTTTTGATAGTTATTTGTTTCTGCTACCACCTGAATATCTTTTGAATCTATAGTATTAAAAACTGTAGTGGCATTATAATTGCTTGCAATCATATCCATTGCTATTTCTTCTTGTGTGCTATCATCTTTTTGAGGAATATTTTCTTCTTTTTGAGTAAACACATAATTTTTCGTGTCCGCCATGGCATTTAATGCAATTATATTTTCTTTTGAAATTTCAATGTTTTCTATTTTAGATATATTGCTAGTAAAACACAATAACTCATTACAGTTTATTACCATTAAACATGCAATAAATAATATTAATACTATTTCATACTTTTTAATACTTATACTATCTTTACTATTTATGTAGCTATACTTATCTACATACTTGTTTATTTTTTTATCTTTTCTTCTTTTTAGCTTAAAAAAAGCAACCGTAAATTTCATAAAACATATCTCCTATGTTCTATTCTATTACGGTTACTTAAATATAATTACTAATCTAATAAATTATTAATTTCTTGACTATATTTATCTAATAGCCCTACTGTTTTCTCTTTTAAATCTATAACTTCTCTTTTCATATCTAAAAGTTTTTCTTTTTCCATTTCAATTAAATGTTCTATTCTATCTTTTTCTTGAATAGCTTCACTTCTTGAATTTTCTATAATCTTTTTAGCCTGATCTTCCGCAGTTATTAGAGCACTAGCAACTTTTTCTTGTTTTGCGATATAGTCTGTTTCATATTTTTCTAGTTTTCTTTTAACTAAAGAAAGCTCATTTGCTACTCTATTAGCATCTGAACGTTCAGCTTGTAATTTACTCTCATAGTCTGCCTTTAAAGCTTTAACATATTCTTCTACTTCTTTTTTATCATAACCGAACATTTCAGTTCCAAACTTCTTCTCGTTTTCCATATTACTACCCCCAAAGCTCCAATATATAGAAACATTATACCAAATTATTTTTTTGTTTTCAATATTTTTTAAAAAATATAAATAAAAATTATATTTAAACTTTTTTTGCAAATATTATTACTGGTGATTAATTTATGAATACAAATTTAAATATATCAAACAGTGAATATAATGATTTAATTTCTCAAAAAGCACAAAAAAGTCCAATATTAAAGAATATTTTCTTTGCATTTATAATTGGTGGACTTATTTGTTCACTTGGACAATTTATCTTTGATACTTCAATAAATATGGGTATTAGCAAAGATGACGCATCAACTGTAACAAGTATATGCCTAATTTTACTTGGAGCATTTTTAACTGCTGTTAACCTTTATTCAAGACTTGGTAAAATAGCAGGCGCTGGTTCAACTATCCCAATTACGGGATTTTCTAATTCTATTGTTGCACCTGCTATAGAGTTTAAAAGTGAAGGTTATATTTTAGGAATAGGAGCAAATATGTTTAAAGTTGCAGGTCCTGTTCTAGTTTATGGTACAACAACTGCTGTTATACTTGGATTTATATATTACATATTTAATTATATTTTTTAGGAGGTTTTTATGAAAGTAGGAAATCAAACATTTAAAATAGAATCTAAGCCTTGTATTTTTGCAACATCTAGTATCGTTGGTCCAAAAGAGATGCAAGGACCATATGCTAATTTTTTTGATTTACATGTTAAAGATGTTTTTTTTGACGAAAAGACCTTTGAAAAAGCAGAAAGTAAAATGTTAGAAAGCTGTATAAATAATCTTTTTGTAAAAGCTGGTATTACTGAACATGATATTGACGTTATATTTTCTGGAGATCTTTTAAACCAATGCATATCTTCTGGATTTGCCATTAGATCTTTTGATACTCCATTTTTAGGATTATATGGTGCGTGCTCTACCTTTTGTGAAGGATTACTTTTATCTTCACTTCTTCATGAAACAAATTGTGTAAGCCAAGTAGTTGCCTCTGCTTCTTCACATTTTTGTAGTGCTGAAAGACAATTTAGACTTCCACTAGAACACGGAAACCAAAAAAGTACTACTGCACAAGCAACAGTTACTGCTAGTGGTGCTGCACTAGTAACTAAACGTTCTATAGCAGATAATGGCATTCATATAACTTATGTTACTCCAGGAAAAATTATAGACTTAGGAGTAAAAGACGCAGCAAATATGGGAGCAGCTATGGCGCCTGCTGCTTTTAGCACAATAAGTAACCACTTAACAGATACTGGTAGAGATATAGACTATTATGATGCAATAATAACTGGTGACTTAGGAACACATGGTAGTGATATGCTAGTAGAATTGTTTAAAAAAGAAGGAATTGACATTTCTAAAAAGCATAAGGATTGCGGTGTATTAATTTATGATGAAAAGAAACAAGATGTAAATTGCGGTGGCAGTGGATGTGGCTGTATAGCTAGTATGTTTTCTTCATATTTCTTTAATGAATTGAAAGCCAAAAATTTAAATAAAATACTACTAGTAGCAACTGGTGCTCTTATGAGTCCTTTATCTTCTTCTCAGGGAGAATCTATTCCAGGCATTGCACATGCAATTGCTATAGAAAACGAGGTGTAGAAAAAAATGGATATTTTTATTGAATATGGAAAAGTATTTTTAACTGGTGGATTAATATGTACACTAGGTCAAATATTAATAGACAAAACAAAAATAACTCCTGCTAGAATTCTTACTCTTTTTGTAACACTAGGAGTAATACTAGGCTTTTTAGGCCTATATGAACCTATATTTAGCTTTGGTAAATGTGGTGCAACTGTACCTATATCTGGATTTGGTTATTCGTTGTATAAAGGGACTGTTAAAGGAATAGCTGAACATGGTTTTATTGGAATTTTTACTGGAGGAATTTCAGCTACAGCAGGAGGAATAGCTGCGGCTATAGTATTTGGCTTCCTTGCCTCTTTATTTGCTAAGCCAACAATAAAATAAAAAATATTTCAAATAATTGTATAAAACTGATGAAATATTCAAATACTATATGTAGTGATTTAAAAGGAGGTTATTTATGAATAGTTTAAATCAAATAGAAATTCAAAATATCAGACACATTTGTGGTCATGCAACAGAGTTTTGTACCAAAATAAATTATTATAAGACTCTAACTTCAGATTCAAATGTTACAACTGTACTTGATGATATATGTACAGAATGTACAAATTTAAAATCTGAATTGTGTAATATGTTGTGAGGTGAATAAAAATGACAGAGAAAACTGGTATAAGTGACGTACTATCTACTTTAAATAGTATTATAACAATGCTAGACTATAGCATTCAACAATCAAATGATAAAAATTTTAGAGATACTTTAATAACTTCTAGAAATTCACTAGAAAACTATCAATGGCAAATATATTTAATTGCTAAAGAAAAAGGATATTATGTACCTGCTGCTCCAGCAGGGCAAGCAGATATCGAGCAAGTAAAAAATGCCATAGGATGTTAAAAAAAAGCTTACCTTTAATTTTAATTAAGGGTAAGCATTTTTTTATTATAAAGAAGGTTCACTTCTTTCAATTTTTTGTTTAACTTCTGGTTCTCTTTGAACTTCTTTTTCAGCAAGCTCAATTTTTTCTTTACTTTGTTCAGATTTATCTTTTGACATATTCTTGCTATCAAGTATAGGATTTAATTGATATTTAATGAAAAAGTCTAAGTACATATCTGTTGCTTCTTTTTTAGTTTTCTTTTTCTTCTTTTTTAAACTATCAGTAGTTGATACAACATAGAAATCTCCATTTTCATAAAGTAATTGCTCTTTACCATCTGTAAAAACAATATAATTATCTTTAGGTAATTCTATTTCATCAATTTTATTTAAGAAATCAACTGTTACACTTGCTTCTTCTTTTAAAGCTTCTTTTTGTTTTGCAGAAAGCTTTTCATCCATAGACTTTAAAACTTCTTTTCTAAAGCTTTCTTCTAAAAAATCCTTTTCATCTTCTCTCATAACTATTCCTCCTATTTAAAAAAGTTAATGCATTCTTTTACTATTTTATCTAGTCTTTCATTATTTTTAGTAACATATAAATATCCTATCAAGCATTCAAATCCTGTTGCCTTTTTATATTCTATAACGTCAACATGTTTTGATACAGTTGCTATATTTGTATTTCTTCCTCTTTTATATACTGCTATTTCTTCTTCTGTTAGTGATTCCATTAAGTAATCAATTAACTGAGCTTGTCCTTTAGCACTAACATATTTTATAGATAATCTATGTAATGCACCAGTCTTAGCTGTAGAAACGCTTGCTAAATATGTTCTTATATACACATTATACACAGCATCTCCTATAAATGCTAAAGTCTGTGCTGGAATAGTTTGAACATCTATATTTTTTATATATTCATCCATAATATTCTCCTGTTTATATACATAATATTATATATTAAAATTCGTTTATTTGCAAGTATTATGATTATATCTAGGCAATTAACTTTAGTATAAATTGACTTTATAAAAAATATATAATATAATACATCTCAAAGAGGTGTTTAAAAATGAATAAAAATATAGAGCAAAAACCAAAGAAAAATCTCACTATAAAAATAGTTTCAGCATTTTTGATATTGCTTGCTTTTTTATATGTATTTATAATAATTAACACAAAAAATTATTCTCTTGTTTCAGGAGTAATTGGAATAGTATTACTAATACTTACAATGAATATCGCTAATGCAATAAAAATTAATAAAGAAAAAGTAAAATTATTCTCAATAATATCAATAGTACTTTGTATAGTATCTATTCCACTAGTATTTAAACAAATTATATTTTCATATGTACTAGTAGTACCAGCATTTATCTTTTCAAAAAGAGCTATGCAAAAAGATAGTAGACAAGTACTTACAAAAATATCATTTTTCTTATCTGCATTAATGTTAGTATTCTACTTAGCATTTTCAATTATTGGCGGAATTTCAAATGTAATAACTATATCTAAATAAAATATAAAGGGGCTTTGTAAGTCCCTTTTTTTATTTATCATTATCTATATTGCATATTGCTGCATCTGTAGTAAGTATCATAGAAGAAATAGAAACTGCATTTTCTAAAGCTGTTCTTGTTACTTTAGTTGGATCTATAATTCCCTCTTCTTTCATATTAACAAAAGTATTAGTATTAGCATTATATCCAATCTTATTATTTTCTTTAACCTTTTCTACTATAATATCTCCATTTTGACCAGCATTTTCAGCTATATAATATAATGGTTTCTCTAGTGCTTTTAATACTATATTTCCACCTATTCTTTCCTCTTCTCTTAAACTATTTACAAATCCTTTTACCTCATTTTGTACTATCATATATGCTGTTCCACCGCCATCTACTATTCCCTCTTCAATAGCAGCTCTAGTAGCAGATAAAGCATCTTCAATTCTAAGTTTTTTCTCGTTTAATTCTGTTTGAGTTGCTGCTCCAACTTCAATAACTGCAACTCCACCTAATAATCTAGCTAGTCTTTTTCTTAGTCTTTTAACTTCACTTTCTTGGCTTTCAAGTAAAATATTATTTTTTATCTCTTCTATTTTTTCACTTATATTTTCGTCTTTTCCTTTTCCTCTTAAAATAATTGTACTATCTTTAGTAACTTTTATGCTTTTTGCACTTCCTAAGTCTTCAAGCTTTACATCTTTTAAATCTACTTGTATCTCTTCATCTAGAAACTTTCCACCTGTTGCTATTGCTATATCTTCTAATATTTCTCGTCTTCCTTCTCCAAAACTTGGAGCCTTTATTGCTATAGAATTGAAGTTTCCTCTCATTTTATTAACTATTAATGTAGCTAAAGCTTCACCTTCTATATCTTCAACAATAAAAACAAGTGGTCTATTAGTACTTGATACTTTTTCTATTATAGGGAGTATATCTTGAACATTAGTTATTTTTTTATTTGTAATTAATATGTATGGATTTTCAAGGCTTTCTTCCATTTTCACATTATCTTCTACCATGTATGACGAAATATATCCACTATCTATTCTTAATCCCTCAACTATATTTAGTTTTGTTTCACTAGTCTTAGATTCATCTACTGTAATTATTCCCTCTTTTCCAATCATATCTATTGCATTATATATTAAGTTTCCTATTGTTATATCTCCAGACGAAATAATTGCTACTTCTTTTATTTGCTCATTTGATTCAACACTTTTAGATATCTTTTTAATAATCTTTATAGATTCTTTTAAAGTCTTATTCATTCCATTTCTAATGTGAACAGGATTTGCTCCAGCTGTTATATTTTTCATTCCTTCTTTTACCATGCTATAGGCAAGCACTGTAGCTGTAGTTGTTCCATCTCCTGCAATATCATTGGTTTTTAAGGCTACTTCTTTTAACAATTCAGCACCTAAGTTTTCAACTTCATCTTCTAAAACAACTTCTTTTGCTATTGACACACCATCATTTATTATTACTGGAGATGAGTATTCACTTTTTAAAGCAACATTTTTTCCTTTTGGACCAAGAGTTATATTTACAGCATTAGCTAGTTTTTCTACTCCTCTTAATATTGCCTCTTTAGCATCGTTTCCATATAATATCTTCTTCATAATTCCCCTCCTATATTATTGCAAGAACATCTTTTTCATCTAATACAAAGTATTCGTTACTTTCATATATTATTTTTCTAGCATTAATATCATTATATATAACTTTATCCCCAACTTTAACATCCTTTACTTCGTTACCAATACTTATGACATTACCAATTAAATTTAATGAATTAGTACTTTTAATTATTATGCCATTTTTTTCATATTCATTTTTATCACTTGACTCTAATATTATGTTTCTTCCTATGCTTTTTAACATATTTTATCCCTCCTAATAATATATATTCAGAAAGAATAATTTTTATACATAAAAAAAGTGGGAATTTAAACATTCCCACTTTTTCCTAATAATTTAAAGTTGTTGTATCTATATTTATATCGCAATCATTTTTCTTTATAACGTTGATATCTGAAAACAAGTATTTTTGTTCTATATCAACTTGTTTCATTCTTCCAAGTTCTAGCACTCCTAAAAATGCTGTAACTATTTCTACATTATCACAAGATGAATTAAAGACATTATTAAATACCATGTTATTATTTTTATTTAAATATCCAACGATTTGCTTTACTTTATCTTGTACTGTGTATTTTTCATACACAGCAATTTTTTCAATTTCTTTTGCTTTTCTATTTATCTTATTTTCATTTCTATATAATATATCCGAATAAGTATTAAATATATCTCTTGGTGAAAATTTTTCTCCTGTATATTCAATTTTCTTTTTAAACTTTATTTTTTCAAAAGATTTAACAAAAGAACCAAAGTTTTCTTTATACATTTCATATATTTTTTCTGATGCTTGCTTATATATTTTATATTGTGATAGTCTACGTAGTAGTTCTTCTTCTGAAATTTGCTCTTCTTCTTCGTTTTCTTCTAATTCAGGTAACAATTTACGTGCTTTAATATCTAGTAATGTAGCTGCCATTACTACAAATTCTGAAGCCACCTCAATATTTTTTTCATTCATTTCTTGAAGATAAGCTACATATTCATCTGTCAACTCACTTAAAGAAATTTCAAAAATATTCTTTTTATTTTTTGAGATCAAATATAACAATAAATCTAGAGGTCCTTCAAAATTTTTTATATTAAATTTGAAATCTTCTATTTTTTCTATACTTGCCATTTTATTTTCTTTCCTTTTCTAATTCTACTGCAATGTCTAAAGCAAGCTCAATCATTTGATTTAGTCCTGTTTGTCTTTGCTCAGCTGGTACAGATATTCCTCTTAGTAGTTTATCTGTAACTGTAAATAATGCAAGAGCGTTTTTATTTGCAACTATAGCATTTGTATATAATGCAAGTGTTTCCATTTCTACACCCATTGCTCCTTGTTTTGACATTTTTTCTAGTAATCTATGTTCCATATAAAATGTATCAGAAGTATAAACAGTACCTATCTTTATATTATTCATATCTTTACTTTTTTCTTTTGCTATATTTAATAAGTGCTCTGATGCAACAGGATATACATCATATTCGTTGGCTTCAATATAGTTTGAATCTGTAAGGACATCTGTTGCTATCACTATATCTCCTAGTTCAACAGATTTACATTCTTCACTTGCATTATCATTATCTAAAGATCCAGCACTTCCTATTCTAATAATATTATCTACATCATATCCTTCAAATAATTCTTTAGAATATATTCCCATAGAAGGTACACCCATACCACTACCTTGTACTGATATTGTAACTCCTTTATATTTTCCAGTATATCCTAGCATTCCTCTAACATCATTATATAATTTAGCATCCTCTAAAAAGTTTTCTGCTATATATTTTGCTCTTAAAGGATCACCTGGCATTAAAACTGTTTTTGCTATTTCTCCCATTTTTGCATTATTATGTGGTGTTGGCACGTTTATTTTCATCTCTATCTCCTCCAAAATATATTTAGATTATATACTCTATCTTATTTTTTTGCAAGGAAAAACATATATATTAATAATTAGATGTTCTAAATCCTCTTCTATATAGATATGCTTTTTGTTTTAAGGGTTCCATATTTTTTAGTTTTCCCTTTAAAAGCTTATCTATTAATTTATTTTCATAATCACAATTATCTAGTTCTTCTAATTTTTCAGATAATATTTCTTTGTTTATTCCCTTTTGAATAAGTTTCATTCTTATTTCATATTTTGAATACTTAGGAATATTTATACACTGTCTAATGTATGCTTCAACGTACTTTTCATCATCAATATATCCTATACTTTTTAAGTATTCTGTTACTTGAAATATTATATCTTCTTCTACGTTTAGTTTTCTTAATTTATTTTTTACTTCTTCTTCTGTTCTTAATGCTAATACCAAATATCTTACTGCTTTTTCTTTGGCTGTTTCATAATCCATTTTTATTCTCCTTCTTTAGAAAAAAGACGCATTTTGTGCGTCTTTTCTATTAATCTATTATTATTCATCTAAAAGTTCTTCTGTTTCTTCTTCACTTTCTGAACTTCCAGTCATGCTATTTTCAAAAGCTAAATTGAAATTATCTCTAACTTTTCCTTCTATCTCTTTCATAATATCTGGGTTTTGAGTTAAGAATGCTTTAGCATTTTCTCTTCCTTGACCAATTTTTTGACCATTGTATGCAAACCATGCACCACTCTTATCCACAATATTCATATCTGTTGCAAGATCTAGTACACATCCTTCATTAGAAATTCCTTTTCCATATACAATATCAAAAACAGCTTCTCTAAATGGAGGTGCAACTTTGTTTTTAACTACTTTTACTTTTGTTCTTGTTCCTACAACTTCACCGTTAATTTTTATAGCTTCTTGTTTTCTAACATCAAGTCTTACTGAAGCGTAAAATTTTAAAGCTCTACCGCCAGGAGTTGTTTCTGGATTTCCAAACATTATACCTACTTTTTCACGTAATTGGTTGATAAATATTGCAACTGTATTTGATTTATTTAATACACCAGTTAGTTTTCTTAATGCTTGAGACATAAGTCTTGCTTGTAGACCTACATGTGAATCTCCCATTTCTCCATCTATTTCTGCTTTTGGTACAAGTGCAGCAACAGAGTCTATTGTTATGATATCTACAGCACCACTTCTTACTAGTTGTTCTGCTATTTCTAGTGCTTGCTCTCCAGTATCTGGTTGAGCAACAATAAGATTATCTACATCTACTCCCAAATTTCTTGCATATACAGGATCTAAGGCGTGCTCTGCATCAATAAATGCAGCAATTCCTCCTTGCTTTTGAGCTTCTGCTATTGCATGTAAAGCAACTGTTGTTTTTCCTGAAGATTCAGGTCCAAAAATTTCAACAATTCTTCCTCTAGGAAATCCTCCTATTCCAAGAGCTATGTCTAAGCTTAAAGCTCCTGATGGAATTGTATCAATAGTTACATCCCCAACTTCTCCTAGTTTCATTACAGCACCTTTTCCAAAATTCTTTTCTATTTGGGCCATTGCTATATCTAATGCTTTTTTTCTTTCTTCAGATATCATAATATTTCCTCCTCTTACCGTTTAGAACGTTTGTTCGTATAGCTAGATTATACTATTATTTTTTTTATTTGTCAATGCTTATTTTTCAAAAAATTTAATATTAATCTTTGCGTCTTGAACTCTCTACGTTCTACTGTAATTATATTTCTTTACTTCATTTTTGTAAATAGCTTTTACTACTTTTTTTCTTATCAAAAAATCACTAATTTTGTTAATTTTCATATACAAAAGGAGCAAAATCTATGATCTTGCTCCTTATTTTTACATTATTGATTGATCTTCTTCTGAGTTTAACAAATTGAATATATTTTCATTCATCATATTTATATCTGGTGAAGGTTTTCCAAAATAGAAACCTTGAACTAATCTTACACCAACTAATTTTAATGTATCTAATATTCTCTTGTTTTCTACACCAACAGCTATAAGATTTATATCTTTAGATATTGTGTATGTTATTAAGCTATTTATAAATTTTTGTTTTTCAAAATCTTTATATATATCTTTAACATATGAAATGTCTGGTATGATATAGTCTATATCTAGATAACAAATATCTTCTATTGATAACTTGTCCAATTTAAAATTATCAAAAGCTACTTTTCCACCTTTTAAATGAATTCCTTGTATAGTTTCTTGTATATCTGTTAAATCTTTATTGTCATAGTTTTTAAATTCTATAACTACTTTATTTCTTGCCATCATATCATAAATTCTTGGCTTATTTACATATTTAACGTAACTATCATAATCAATATTTACCATTATTACATTAGATTCTCTGTTTACAACATTTTCAAATTTTTCAACCGCATTAGTAAATAATACTTGTTGCAATTTATCATAATCATTATAATCTTTTGCTACTTCAAGTAATTTTTCTATCCTTATTTTCTTAGTTGCTGTTATTTGAGATAAAGCTTCATAACCAAAAACCGATTGTGTTTTTAAATCTACTATTGGTTGATATTTTACTCTTATTGTTTTCTTAGTAATAATTTCATCTATTAACTCTTTTATATCTTTACTTGTTAATTTAGTATCTTCCTCATTTGTATCATCTACATCATCATTTTCTTTTGATTGTGAAGATGCATCTTTTATTTCTATCTTCTTTCTTGAGCTTTGTTCAAAATATGAATTAGCAAAATCATATAATTTTTCTTTTATTTCTTTAAAATTATTATATGCTTCCGTACTTTTAGCCTTTGCATCAGCATCTTTTACATTAATTAAAAGATAAAACAATTCTCTATCATTATTTAATTGCTCTGCAAGAAAAGTTAAATTTTCTGGTGTAACTTCCTCTATATTTAAATATTTATCATGATATTTTATTAAAGTTAATATAATTCTCTTCTCATCATCATTAAAATTAAATCTATTTAATATTATTTCAGCTAATTCTACTGATTTTTCATCATGTCCTGCAAAACTTTCTGTACCATCTTCTGATACCTTCTTAACATATGGTTTTCCTATATCATGTAAAAACATTGTCCACTTTAAAATCTTCTTTTGCCAATCTGCTATAGAAATTTCAGAAACATTGGCATTTTCTATACTAGCAACAATGTGATGAAAAACACTATATCTATGATATACACTGTTTTGTTGGCAATTAAATAAATTTTCACCATATTCATTATACACAAATAATTCTGGAAAATGTCTCATAAAAACATCTTGCTGTGTTATTTTTGGTAAAAAATATGATACATTTGAATCTAGAAGTACATTTGTATATAGTTCAGTAATTGTTCTAACATTATCTGCATACATATTTAAATTATTTATTATATTTCTTAGTCTTCCTTTTTCAGTAGCATCAACTAAAGTTGCAGAAGTATCTGCAAAATCCATATCAAAAACACCTTCATATACTTCATATTTTATCATTACTTATTCCCCTCTATAATTTCAATATATTCTTATATTACTATAAATGAAC
>ERZ869979.135-NODE-135-length-20203-cov-4.064047_pt1 | contig 20203 bp, 16 predicted proteins | sample MGYA00521269_ERZ869979 | MGnify/ENA primary metagenome ERZ869979 (study PRJEB32232, sample SAMN07284974) | human gut metagenome | biome: human-associated habitat; material: feces | host: Homo sapiens | place: Tanzania | collected 2014-04-05 ... | reverse complement strand
AATGTTCATGCGCTGTCCTTCCCTTTCGTTTTATAAAAAGAAGATCGCCGCCGCCAGCCCTGCCCCCAGCCCCAGCCGCCGAGAAAGAGAGACCCGTGTCTGCGCCAGCTGCCCGGACTCGGCCCGAAATGCCTCAAACCGCAGAATGTACAGCCGCAGCCGTTCGCATTCCTGCACCGCTTCGGTGCGGCCAAGGCCGGAAACACACGCCCGGAAGCAGGCTGCTTCCTGTGCCGAAAACGACTCCGGCGGAGAAAGGTTTTGAAAACGGCCTGCTTTCGGTGAGATCAGCCCTTCCCGGCAGAGCGTCTGGTACAACAGCCCCAGTTCCGCCCGGCGGCAGGAGATCTCCTGCTCGAGCCGCCGCAGCAGCTGCAAGGTCTTGTCCAAGTCCTCCAGATGCTGCTGTACCCGCACGCAGATCCAATCCCCGCCCAGCCAGCCGCACCCGACCCAGAAACAGGCACCGACCATCCGAAGCACGCTCACAGCATTTCGACCTCCCGGATCTGCCCGGGCGACCGTCTGCCCTGCAGCAGCACCATGACCCGGAGCGCATCCTGCTTTCGGAGGGATCGCACCTGCGGGCGGCGGCAGGCTTCCTCCAGCGAGGAGGCGTGCAGCGTTGCCACAAAGTCTACGCCGCTGAACAGCCCCTGCTCCAATGCCGTCACTTCTGGCATCCCGCCCAGCTCGTCCAGCAAGATCACCTGCGGGGAGAGCGTCCGCAACGCCATCTGCACCGCCCGGTCTTTTGCAATGCCGGTGATCACATCGACGGGTTCCGCCTCCGGGATCCTCCTGCGACCCTGCGGCGGAAAGATCTCGCCCCGCTCGTCGATCACGACCGTCAGCCGCCGCTGCCGGGCGAGGTATTGCGCGATGGTGCGGAGCAGCGTTGTCTTGCCGCTGTCGGGTTCGCCCACAAGGAGCATCCCGGTAAATGGTCTGTCCAACTGCATCTGGAGTTTGTCTGGAAGAACGACCATTTTTTGCCGGGAGATCCGAAGATTCAGTGACTGAAGTTTCTGCAGGAGAATGCCCTGTTCGGGGTGGTCAAGGAATCGCCCGCCGATCCCGACCCGGCAGCCGCCGGGCAGGGTGACATAGCCTGCGGCGATCTCGTGCTGGTGGCTGTGGACCGACCCGCCGCAAAGCGTATAGAAGATCTCTTCCATCTGCAGCTCGTCCAGCCGGAGGCTGCACAGCGTTTCCGGAAAGAGCGTTCTCCCATCTTCCCCTGCAAGTTCCCGCAGTGGTTTTGCGACACCCTCTATGGTAAAGGCAAGCGTTCCTCCCACCCGCATCCGGATCTCATGGACCCGCTCGGCCTGCTCCGTCGGCAGCTCCAGCAAAGGCCGGGCCAACCACGCAGGCAAGGACTGCACCGCCCGATAATACTCGTCCATCTCGTTCTTCCTTTCGCTTCTCGTGGAATCTCTTGCCATCACTGTATGCAGCAGGTCTGCTTTTAGACCTTTCCGGAAGGGCTCGGGTACACAGGACGCAAAAAAGCCCGTGCAGGGAGCGGTTTGTCCGGCTCCCTGCACGGGCTTTTGATCCAATGAAATCGTGCGTTTATAGTAAACTGCGTTTTGAATGCACAAGCCGCATCCGCAAACGGCATATCGCGGAGATGCTGTTTTGGTGTTGCACCAATTTCTTGACTTGCGATAAACTTTAAAGATTGTGATCGTCGTGGCCGATCATGGCAAGGAATTCCGCTTCGGTCAGAACCGGAACCCCCAACGCCTGCGCCTTGGTCAGCTTGGAACCGGCAGCTGCACCGGCCACAACATAAGCAGTCTTTTTCGAGACCGAGCCGCTGGCCTTGCCGCCGTTCTTGACGATGAGAGCTTCTGCCTCATTCCGAGAGAGCGTTTCCAGTGTGCCGGTGACGACCAGCGTCTTTCCGGCCAGCTTATCGCCTTTCGGCTCGCCCTTCCACTGCATATTCAGCCCCGCATCGGCCAGCCGGTGAACAAGATCCGTTGTGCCGTCCTTTGCAAAGAACTCCACGATGCTCTGCGCCATTACACCGCCAAAGCCGTCGATCTCGCTGATCTGCTCCACCGTAGCTTCCCGGATGGCCTGCAGGGAGCCGAAGTGTTCTGCCAGCAATGCCGCCGCCTTGTCGCCGATATTCCGGATGCCAAACCCGAAGAGCAGCTTGTCCAGATTGTTCTGCTTGGAGCGTTCGATGGCATTCAGCAGGTTGGCCGCGCTTTTCTCTTTGAATTTGTCCAGCGTCAGCAGGTTTTCCATCGTCAGATCGTAGAGATCCGCCGCCGAATGCACCCATTCTTTTTCCACCAATTGGGTCGCCACGGCTGTTCCGAGGCCGTCGATATCCATGGCATCCCGGGAGGCAAAATGGATGATGTTGCGGAGCGATTGCGCCGGGCACTCCGGATTCACGCACCGAAGCGCAGCTTCGTCTTCCAGATGGACGACCGGTGCCCCACAGGAGGGGCAGACCTCCGGCATCTGATAGGGCTGCGCATCCGCGGCGTGCTGTGCCACCCCGATCACTTCCGGAATGATATCCCCCGCCTTGCGCACCTGAATGGTATCGCCGATGCAAAGTCCGAACTGCTTGATGAAATCTTCGTTGTGGAGCGTCGCCCGGGCGACGGTGGTGCCGGCCAAAAAGACCGGGTCAAAGCAGGCCGTCGGTGTCAGCACACCGGTGCGGCCAACGGCCACCTCGATGCTGCGGAGCACCGTTTCCTTGACTTCGGGCGGGTATTTGAAGGCAATGGCCCAGCGCGGAAATTTGTTGGTGGAACCCATGCGATCCCGCTGCGCAAAATGGTTGACCTTGATGACCGCACCATCCATATCGAAATCGAGCTTAGAGCGATTCCGGCCGATCTGGTCGATCTCTGCAATGGCATCCTCGATGTTGTGGACAACATGATACCGGGGCGAGACGGGCAGACCGAGGCTCTTGAGATAATCCAGACTTTCGGCGTGGGTCGTCAGCGCGTGGCCACGGATCTGCTGGACATTGAAGATAAAGATGGAAAGACCACGGCTCCCGGTGATCTTGGCATCCTTCTGGCGCAGCGAACCCGCCGCCGCATTGCGGGGGTTTTTGAACGGTGCCGCCCCCTGCAATTCCTGCTCGGCACAGAGATGCTGGAACGCCTCGTGAGGCATATAAACTTCGCCGCGCACCTCGAGAAATTCCGGCGCATTTTTCAGTTCCTTGGGGATGGCACGGATGGCGCGGACATTGGCCGTCACATCCTCGCCCACAACGCCGTCGCCGCGGGTCGAGGCACGAACCAGCTCACCGTTTTCGTACTCCAAGCTGCAGGAAAGACCATCAATTTTGATTTCCACGACATACTCTGGTTCGATGTCGGCTTCGCGCACCCGGCGGTCAAAATCCCGCAGTTCGTCGTATGAGAAGGCATCCAACAGGCTCTCCATCTTGACCGCATGGGTCACCTTGGCAAACCGGCCGCTGGGGGTACCGCCGACGTGCTGGGTCGGTGAGGTCGGCGTGACCAGCTCCGGGAACTGCGCCTCCAACGCCTTCAGCTCCCGCGTCAGCGCATCGTACTCATAATCTTCCAGCTCCGGTGCATCCTGATCGTAATAGAGTCGGTTGTTTTTGTCAATCACCGCACGGAGCTCTTCCACGCGGCTGCGAGCCTGTTCCAGTTCCAAATACTCCACTCTCCTCATGTCATGTACTTTATAGTTTACCACGTTTTCACTGCAAAGAAAAGGCTTGACAAGGCCGCTCAAAATCCACCTGCACGCATTTATCTTATACAAAACGTATTGTTGTAGCTGGGCGTTGTGCCAATCTCCAGAGTGAAATCAGTTTCAGGCATCCTCAAGAATTGATTTAAAATCAACACCTGCATATTACAGATCGTTTAAATGTTTTCTTATCCGCATAGCATCGTGTGTTTTTTTAGGGAAATAAAAAGAGCCCACGATTTCTCGCAAGCTCTTCAAAGAAATGTCACATCATGCTGTTTTCTTCATGGGAATGCTATTTTCATATAGCTCATGGGGTGCAATGTCCTGACCTTCTGGCCATTCGATCCCTGCCCCGTCTGGCAGAAGCCGAATCATTCTGAAGTATTCTTCGTTCTTCAGCTCACTATACCATGAGCCAGTCGCATACGGTGAAACATCGAACAGCTTCACCTCGCCAGTTTCATAGGACAGCTGAAGTTTCATATTGGGCAGCGGCTCCACTTTTGTCAATCTTGGTTGCAGCATTCAGATCACTCCTTATTTCAAAGGGTCAATCCGGAAAAACTGTTCGCCATTGCTCAACAGCTTCCAGTTTGCTTCCAGATCATCCTGATGGATAATGACCCACGCTTCCAAAAGTTTCAGTTTATTTTTTGGGAAACTTCCTTCCAGAATTGTTCCATCCAGTGCCATCACAATTTCTTCTCCAGAATATTCAGCGTGAATGTGCGGCATATTGTGTTTTCCGCCTTGTTCACGATACATCCGGACGATAATGCCATAGAAAATACTCAATACCGGCATTTTTATCACCTCTAGTTTCAATCTGATTTTATCATATTCAGGTTTCTTTTTCAAGATTTCAAAATATCAAATCAAATTTCGAGGCTTCTTTCACGACCCGCTCCTATCTCCAAAATATATCGCATTCACGCAAAAAAGAGCCACCCTCCCGGTTTCCCAAGAGGATGGCTTTTAAGCATTGATGCCGAAAATATCAGATCGAAATCGTGTTGGCCACGTCAATGAGCACAGGGTCGAGCGACTTGTGCATCTCAAGAGCCTCATCAACGGGGTAATCGACCAGCTGTTCGCCCTTCATGCCGACGATGCGGTTGTATTTGCCCTGCTCGAGCAGGCAGACAGCGTGATAGCCCATTGCGGAAGCATTCACACGGTCGCGGAGCGTGGGAGAACCGCCGCGCTGGACATGACCCAGAATGGTGGCACGGGTGTCAATGCCGGTGCGTGCTTGGATCTCGTTTGCGATCTCCTGCGAGTGGCCGATGCCCTCGGCTACGATCACGATGAAGTGACGCTTGCCGGTGCGCTGCGTCTCCACGATCTTATCGAGAATATCGTGCTGCATATCAAATTCTTTTTCCGGCAGCAGAACAGCCATCGCACCGGAGGCAATGGCAACGTTCAGGGCGATGTAACCGGCGTTGCGGCCCATGACCTCGACAACGCTGCAGCGGTCATGGCTCTGGGTGGTGTCGCGCAGCTTGTCGATCATTTCCAGCGCGGTGTTCATTGCCGTATCATAGCCGATGGTATAATCGGTGCAGGCAATATCATTGTCAATGGTACCGGGAAGTCCGATCATCGGGATGCCGCGGTGTGCCAGCTCACGGGCACCACGGTACGAGCCGTCGCCGCCGATGACCACCAGAGCGTCGATGCCCAGCTCACGGCACTTGGCCGCGCCTTTGTCCTGCCCTTCCTTGGTCTTGAACTCAAGGCAGCGCGCCGTGTACAGGATGGTGCCGCCGGACTGGATGATGTTCGAGACACTGCGCAGATTCATTTCAAAGCACTCACCGTTCAGCAGGCCATTGTAACCGCGCTGAATGCCGATCATCCGAAAACCCTTGTGCAAGCCGGTACGGACAACGGCGCGAACTGCTGCGTTCATGCCGGGAGCATCACCGCCGCTGGTCAGAACGCCGATCGTTTTGATTTGCTTTTCCATAGAGAGATTCCCTCCAATTTGTTTCTTCATTTACCGATCGGAACGGCACCCTCTTCTCCATCGGTGCCGTTCCATGCTTTGCTCATAAAGACTTTGACTTGCCTTTAACGATTATACCACAATTGGGTTCCGATGCCAACACTTTATCCGGCATTCACCCGGCTTAAATCGTGTACAGAAATGTCATTTTGTTGCAACATTCTTCTCCCCGACCACTCTTTTCAATTCTTCCATAAAGAGCGGATGCCCCGACGTATACAGTCGGCGCGGTGCGGCAAGCTTCTGTTTGACGTCCTCCAGATAGAAGATCACCGGCATATCTCCATCAAAGATCTCAAGCAGATTGATGACTTTGGCATACTGCGGACAGCTGCGGGATGGCAGGCGGACGTAGAGCCGCTGCGCCGCATCCCGCATGGGGTTGGGCTTGTTGGCCTGCGGACGCTTTGGGTCATAGCCGTCGATGGGCGAAATGATTTCCGCCATCAGCTTGGACGGTTCTTCCTCCCGCACCGACAGCCGCCCCTCGATGACGACGACGGCATTCTCTTTCAGCGCATCCCGGAACGTATCCAGCACCCGCGGAAACACGATGACTTCCATCGTGCCGGTCAGGTCTTCCACGCTGGTAAAGGCCATCATGGTATTGGATTTGGTGGTCATCATCCGGTTTTTAACGATGGTGCATACAATGCAGACGTGGGTGTTGTCCAGCTTGTGGGCATCCTCCCCGGTCAGATCCTTGATGCTGTGGGATGCAAACCGCGCAGACTGCTCCCGGTAGGCATCCAGCGGGTGTCCGGACAGATACAGGCCGCTGACCTCTTTTTCCTGCTGCAGCCGTTCGGTGTAGGTGTACTCGGGAAACGGCTTGATCTCATAATGGTCCGCTGTTTCCGCCGCGTCGCTGCCTCCCATTGCCATCACCGAGAACAAATCGATCTGGCCTTCCAGATTGCGGCGGGCATCGCTCTCCACGCTCTTGACGATGCCGTCCACGGCTTCGACGAGACTGTGGCGGTTGTATCCAAATCCATCGAACGCACCGGCCTTGATCAGGCTTTCGACCGCCCGGCGGTTCAGCTCGTTGCCGTGCAGCCGTTTGCAGAAATCATAGAGACCGGTGTAGGGATGTCCGTTTCGCTCTTCCACGACCTGCTCGATGAGGTTGCGTCCCACGCTCTTGACCGCATTCAGGCCGAAGCGGATCTGTTTGTCGCCGTCGGCGGTAAAGCCGCCGGTGGAGATGTTGATGTCCGGCGGAAGCACCTTGATGCCAAGGCGGGCGCACTCGCTGGAGTACTCGATGACCTTGTCGGTGTTGTCCAGAACACTGGTCATCAAAGCCGCCATAAACTCGCTGGGATAATGGCATTTGAGGTAAGCCGTCTGGAATGCGACATAGGCATAACAGGCTGCATGGCTTTTGTTGAACGCATAGGAGGCGAAGCTGACCATCTCATCGTAGATCTCATTGGCAATCTTTTCCGGAATGCCGTTGGCCACACAGCCCGGGCACTCGTGACCCGGTTCGGTGCAGCCATGAACAAAATGTTCCCGCTCCGCCTCCATGACAGCGTGCTTTTTCTTGCTCATCGCGCGGCGGACATTGTCTGCCTGCCCGAAGGAGAAACCTGCCAGCTCCCGGAAGATCTGCATGACCTGTTCCTGATAGACGATACAGCCGTTGGTCACGTCCAGAATGTGCGCCAGCTGAGGAGTCTTATAGCGGATCTTGTCCGGCTCGTGGCGGTTGCGCAGGTACGTCGGGATGGAGTCCATCGGGCCGGGGCGGTACAGGCTGATCAGAGCGATGACATCTTCCAGATTCTGCGGCTGCAGGCCCATGAGGACCTGCTTCATCCCCGAGGATTCAAGCTGGAAAACGCCCTCTGTTTCCCCTTGCCCCAGCATTTTATAGGTTTCCGGATCGTCATAGTCGAGATTCCGGATGGAAAAGTCCGGATCCTTCTTCTGGGCTGCCACCTCTGCGTCCCGGATCACGGTCAGGGTGCGCAGACCGAGGAAATCCATTTTCAGCAGACCCAGCTCTTCGATCTCGGTCATGTTGAACTGGGTGACGGGCAGGCCATCGTTGGTTGCCAGCGGCAGATAGTAATCCGTCGGCTCCGGCGTGATGACAACGCCGGCCGCATGGGTCGAAGCATGGCGCGGCATTCCTTCGACCTTCAAAGCCGTGTCGATCAGCTCTGTCACCTGCGGGTCAGCGTCGTACATCCGTTTCAGCTCCGGTGAAACTTCCAATGCCCGCTTCAGGGTCATTTTCAGTTCCATGGGCACCTGTTTGGCCACCACATCCACGCTCTGATAGGGCATTCCCATCACGCGGCCCACATCCCGGATGGCGTTGCGTGCCGCCATGGTGCCAAAGGTGACGATCTGCGCCACATGGTCGCTCCCATACTTCCGGTTGACATAGTCGATGACTTCCTGACGGCGTTCGTAGCAGAAATCCACGTCGAAATCCGGCATACTGACGCGTTCCGGGTTCAGAAACCGCTCGAAGATCAGGTTGTACCGGATGGGGTCAATGTCCGTAATGCCGACGCAGTAAGCCGCGATGCTGCCCGCACCGGAGCCACGACCCGGACCGACCGGGATGCCCTGACTTTTGGCATAGTGGATGTAATCAAAGACAATGAGGTAATAGTTGGTATAGCCCATGGTCTTGACCACACCGATCTCATATTGCAGGCGGTCTTTGTTGGCCTGCGGCACGTTCGGCCCATAGCGGCGTTCCAGACCCTCCCAACAGAGTTTCTCAAAGTATGCCTGATTGTCCATCCCGTCCGGTGCCTTGTAATACGGGATCTTGGTGTGACCAAACTCGAAGTCAAACTCACACTGGTCTGCGATCTTTTGGGTGTTCTCACAGGCTTCCGGCACCATCGAGAAGAGATCGTACATCTCGTCGGTGGTCTTGACATAGAATTCATCGGTCTGGAACTCCATCCGGTCGGCGTCCTGAATGGTCTTGCCGGTCTGGATGCACAGCAGGATGCTCTGCATCTTGGAATCCTCTTTCCGCAGGTAGTGGGAGTCGTTGGTGGCCGCCATGGGGATGCCCGTCTCCCGCGCCAGTTTGATGAGCTGCGGCAGAACAATGTTGTCTTCCTCGAGGCCGTGATCCTGCAGCTCAAGGTAATAGTTGCCCTTGCCGAAGAGATCCTGATACCAGAGCGCAGCCGTTTTTGCCCGCTCGTAATCCCCGGCAAGGATGGCCTGCGGGATCTCACCGGCAAGGCAGGCCGAAAGGCAGATCAGCCCCTCGTGATGCTGCTCCAGAAGCTGCTTGTCGATGCGGGGCTTGGAATAAAATCCCTCCACGAAGCCAGCCGACACCATCTTGATGAGATTTTTATAGCCGACCTCGTTTTTGCACAGCAGGATCAGATGGTTGTTTCCGTCGATCTTGTTGACTTTATCAAACCGTGTCCGGGTCGCCACATAGACTTCGCAGCCGATGATGGGCTTGATGCCCGCCTTTTTCGCCGCCTTGTAGAACTGCACGCAGCCGTACATCACGCCGTGGTCGGTGCAGGCAATGGCCGTTTGGCCGCACTCCTTGACCCGATCCATCAATTGGTCGATCCGGCAGGCACCGTCCAGCAGGCTGTACTCGGTGTGGATATGAAGATGGACAAAATCCCGCCCCATGCGGTTCCCCTCGCTGCACTCGCTCAAGATTCGTCCTCCCCTTTCGTGTGTTCGGCTTCCAGCCTTTGGCGCAGTGCGTCGGCCAGTGCTTCCAGTTTTTTCATCCGGTGCGATAAGCCCGATTTGCTCACCGGCGGGTCAAAGCAGGCGCAGAGAGCCGTCAGCGACAGATCTGGATTCTCCATCCGCTTCGCCGCCGCCGCCTGCAGTCCCTCCGGCAAGGTCTCCAGCGCATTCTGCTCCTGCAGGAAGCGGATGGCTTTCAAGGTCTGCGCATTGGCGCGGACGGTCTTGCTGAGGTTGGCCGTATCGCAGTTGATCTGGCGGTTGATGTGGTTGCGCACCTGCTTGACCGCTTTCTGCGCACCGATCTGCGCCGCAGCGTCCGCTGCCCCCATAAACGCCAGAATTTTTTCGATGTTCGCGCTGTTTTTGACGTAGATCAGATTCACGCCGTTCCGCCGGGTGCGGTGGGGGGCAAACTCATGTTCCGCCAGCAGAGCCTCGAAATCTTTGGCCAGATTGGTACGGCTGGTGAGAAATTCAAGGTTATACTCTTTCTGCGGGTCGGTCATGGTTCCGCTGCACAAAAATGCTGCGCCAATGTACGCACTGACGCAGGTCTGGCAGCGGATCAATTTGGGGTCGATCTGCAGGCTGGTCTCGGTTCCGGTCGTGCCAAACAGCTCATGCATCCGTTCCACCTGTTCGGGACTGCGGATGCCGAATTCATACACCACACCGGTGGGGCGGGGCTTTTCGATCACTTCGCCCTGCACACCGCAGCGGGCAAACAGCTGCTCGGCCAACGATGCGATCGCCGCCTGCTCGGTCTGGAGCACAAGCCCCCGGACGTCAAAATACTTGGCAAAACAGGCCATGCCGTAGGCCGCCGCACGCACGCAGCAGTCTTTCTGCAAGCTGCGCTGTGCGATCTCTTCCCGTGCCTGAGATGCAAAACTCATGTTGTTTCCTTTTCTTTTTCCAATTTATTTTCGGGTCGCATCCCGATGCTGCACGCCGGGCGTATACCCCAGCTTCTCGCAATATGCTGCGATCTTCCGCGCAAAGGTGATGGAGCGGTGCTTGCCGCCGGTGCAGCCCACGGCGATGGTCAGCTGGCTTTTGCCCTCCTTGACATAAAGGGGCAGTGCATACTCGAGAAAGTTCTCGTACCGCCGCAGCAATTCCTCCGCCTCCGGGTGGCTCATGACAAAATCCACGACCTCCTGATCGAGGCCGGTCTTATGCTTCAGCTCCGGCACATAGAATGGATTGGGCAGGCAGCGCACATCCAGCACGAGATCCGATTCCGGCGGGATGCCAAACTTGAATCCAAAGGACATGATGGCAAGCCGCATGGCCTGCTTTGCGCCGCCGTTCTGCAAAAACAGATTGCAGATGCGCTCTTTGTTCTGCGCCGTCGAGAGCAACGCTGTGTTGATGGTATAGTTTGCCCGCTCCCGCAGCGGTTCAAGGATCTGCCGCTCTTTCAGAAACGCCTCCCGGGTGGAGATGCCCTCAGCGATGCTGATGGGGTGGCGGCGGCGGGTCTCGCTGTACCGGCGCATCAGCACCTCATCCGGCGCATCGAGGAAGAGGATCTCGTACTGCACGCCCTGCTGATCCAGCTGTTCCAAGGCCTGTTCAATGGACTCCCGGGAGTGGCAGCCGCGCACATCCATGGACAGTGCGACCCGCTGGAGCTGGTTGTCGCCTGCCTTGGAAAATGCTGTGATGCTGGGCAGCAGCCCGGCCGGGATGTTGTCGATGCAGAAAAACCCGATATCCTCCAGCGCATTCATAGCGACAGACTTTCCTGCGCCGGAAAGTCCGCTGACGATCAGAAGATCCATACGATTCCCCTCTTTATGCCTTTACCACACGAATTTCTTTTTCCAGCGCAAAGCCGGTCTTTTCTTTCACGATGGCACACACCTCGTCGCAGAGAGCCAGCACATCGGCGCAGGTCGCGCCGCCAAGGTTGACGACGAACCCGCAGTGCTTGTCGCTGACGGCCGCTCCGCCGTGGCGGTATCCCCGCAGGCCGCACTGGTCGATGAGAGCGGCTGCAAATGCACCGACAGGCCGTTTGAAGGTGCTGCCGGCACTGGGCTTATCCAGCGGCTGCTTTTCGATCCGTTTTGCCATCAGCTCGTTCATCCGCGCTTTGATGGCCTCCGGGTCGCTCTTTTGCAGGCGGAAATCCGCACGCAGGATGCAGCCGCCGTTCTCTTCAAAAATGCTGTGCCGGTACGACAGATCCAGCTCTGCAGCGTCTGCCTCCACGATCTCCCCTTCTGTGTTCAGATAGGAGACCCGTTCCAGCACATCCTTGATCTCACCGCCGTAGGCACCGGCGTTCATGTAGACCGCACCGCCCACGGTGCCCGGAATGCCGTAAGCAAATTCCAGTCCGGTATAGCCGTGTTTCTGTGCAAAGCGGCACAGGTCGGCAAGTTTCATCCCTGCGCAGACAGTCAGCCTGCCGCCGTCTGCGCTGCAGCAGAGGGTCGGATCCACACCCGCATCCTCGGCCGTGACATCAATGACCGCGCCGCGGAAGCCTGCGTCCTCGAACAGGATGTTGCTGCCGTTGCCCAGCAGGTAATAGCGGATCCCGGCTTCTTTGCAGAGCTGGACGGCCGTGCAGAGCTGGGCTTCGTTACACGGCTGGAGGAACACATCCGCCGGGCCGCCGATCTTAAAGGTGCAGTGTGCGCTGAGCGGTTCGTTTTCTTTGAAGCGGATGCCCGCTTCGCGCAGCTGTTGTTTGAGTTGTTCCATTTGCGTCCTCTTTTCCAGAGTATTCGGTTTAATCCAGCGTATCGTTGAGACCCAGCCGGATCAGCAGCTCTTTGGCTGCGTTGTAGCCCATCTTCTTCTGGCGGTTGTTGATGGCCGCCGTTTCCAACACCACTGCAAGGTTGCGGCCCGGCGAGACCGGGATGCTGGTGCTGGGGATGTTGACGCCAAGGATCTCGTAGTACTCGCTCTCGAGACCAGTGCGCTGATAGTTCTTGGTCGGATCCCATGCTTCCAGCTGAACCACCAGATCCAGGCTCTCGCTGACCTTGACCGCACCAACGCCAAACACCCGCGCCACATTGACGATGCCAATGCCGCGCAGCTCAATAAAGTGGCGGATATTTTCAGGGGCCGTGCCCATGATCTGGCGGTTGGAGACCTTGCGCAGCTCCACGGCGTCGTCGGCGACCAGACGGTGGCCGCGTTTGACCAGCTCAATGGCCAGCTCGCTCTTGCCGATGCCGCTGTCGCCAAGGATCAGGATGCCTTCGCCGTACACTTCCACCAGCACGCCATGCCGTGTGATGCGGGGAGCCAGCTCCAAGTTCAGCATGCTGATGAGGCTTCCCATCAGGGTGCAGGTCGTTTCATTGGAGCGCAGCAGTGCCACCTGATACTTCTCGGCCAGCTTCTGCATCTCCGGAAACGGCTCCAGCTCTTCGCTGCGGCAGACGATCACGGCCGGCGGCTTTTGGCCGAACAGCCGATCCAAAGCCTCGTACCGCTTTTCCGGCGTCAGCCCCGACAGAAAGTTCATCTCGGCCAGACCCATGATCTGCAGCCGCAGCCGATCGAAAAAATCATAATATCCCGCCAGAAACAGACCCGGACGGTTGACTTCCGCGATCTCGATCTGGATCTTGTCCTGATCCTGAGGCATATAGACCACTTCCATGCTGACCTTCTCGATCAGCTTGCTGAGAGAAACGGAAAAATTCCCCATCGTTCTTCCTCCTGCAATTTCTGCGCCCCGCCCATCGCCCGGGCAGAACGCTCTGTTTCTTCTTATTATAATAAATCCGGACGGGAAAGGCAACTTCTCCGGTCATCTTTTCCGCTTTTCTCCCATTTCGGCCTTGCATCCGCCCCGGAAGCCCTTATACTATAAGGTAGAAAGTCGGCTTTACATTTTCTTTACTTTACATGGGTTTTACATTCGACTGATTTCGCATTTTACATTCGATCTCTATACTCATAAACAGGAGAACACCACGTCAAATAAAAGTGAGGAACTGTGATATGACGATTTTCAATGTCTTTTCCCTCTTTGGCGGTCTGGCCCTGTTTTTGTTCGGCATGGACATCATGGGCAAGGCTCTCGAAAAGCAAGCCGGCGGTCAGCTGCAAAAAATTCTGAGCAAGCTGACCGATAACCCCCTCAAGGGCTTCTTCCTTGGTCTGTGCGTCACGGCCGTGATCCAGAGTTCCAGTGCCACCACCGTCATGGTGGTCGGCTTTGTCAACAGCGGCATCATGGAGCTGCATCAGGCCATCGGTGTGATCATGGGCAGCAACGTCGGCACCACGGTCACCAGCTGGATCTTGGGTCTGTCGGGTCTGCAGGGCGACAGCATCTGGATCCAGATGCTCAAGCCCACCTCCTTCAGCCCGGTGCTGGCCTTCCTCGGCATCCTCCTGTATATGGGCAAAAGCGAAAAGCGGCAGGGCATCGGCACCATCATGATCGGCTTTGCCGTCCTGATGACCGGCATGACCACCATGTCGCAGGCCGTGGCTCCGCTGCAGGACGAAGCATGGTTCACCAACCTCTTTGTCCGCTTCTCCAACCCGCTGCTCGGCGTTCTGGTGGGTGCCATCGTCACCGGCGTCATTCAGAGCTCCAGTGCCAGCGTCGGCATCCTGCAGGCTCTCAGCTCCACCGGCGTCATCACCTTCGGCAGTGCGATTCCCATCATCATGGGTCAGAACATCGGCACCTGCGTGACCGCACTGCTCTCCTCGGTGGGTGCCAACAAGAACGCCCGCCGCGCCGCCATGGTGCATCTCTATTTCAATATCATCGGTGTAGCCCTCTTCCTGACCGTATTCTACGGCCTGAACGCAGTGCTTCACTTCACCTTTGTCAACGACACCGTCACGGCATGGGGCATCGCGGTGGTCCACTCGATCTTCAACCTGACCGCAACCGCTGTTCTGCTTCCGTTCGCCAATGTCCTCGAAAAGCTGGCCATCGCCACCATCCCCGACGACGCCCAGAAAGAGAGCTTTGCCCTGCTGGATGAGCGTCTGCTGAACACCCCGGCCATGGCCGTCGAGCGTGCCCGCTCTGCAACGGCAGAGATGGCAGAGCTGGCCCGTACCGGCGTGATTCAAGCCATGAGCCTGACTCACAAGTGGGACGATGCTCTGGCGCAGAAGGTTCGGGAAGAGGAAGAAAAAGTCGATCATTACGAAGATGCCCTCGGCACCTATCTGGTCAAACTGTCCGGCCGCGAGATGAGCCACGCCGACAGCCAGAGCGTCAATACCCTGCTGCACACCATCAGCGATTTTGAGCGGATCAGCGACCATTCCGTGAATCTGCTGGAATCTGCTGAGGAGATGCACACCAAGGACGTCCACTTCTCCAACGATGCCCGCGAGGAGCTGCAGGTGTTGGAGGATGCGGTGCAGGATACCCTGAACCGCACCACCGACGCTTTCCGTAAGGGTGATCTGCACCTTGCCGGAAAGGTCGAACCGCTGGAGCAGGTGGTCGATGAACTGGTGCGTGCCATCAAAGCGCGGCACATCGCCCGTCTGCAGGCAGGAAGCTGCTCCATTGAGTACGGCTTTATTCTGGACGATCTGCTGACCAACTATGAGCGTGTCTGCGACCACTGCAGCAACGTTGCCGTGGCGCAGATCGAGGTGGCGCAGGACAGTTTTGACACCCACGCCTACCTCAACGACCTCAAGAGCGGACACGACTCCAAAGAAAGCGAGCAGTTCCAGCGTCGTCTGGACCGCTACCGCGAACGCTATCTCTTCCCTGACGGGAACGCATCTGTGGAGGAACAGAAATGATCTACATTGTTGAAGACGATGACGCCATCCGGGAGTTGGAGCAGTACGCCCTGCAGTCCAACGGCTACGATGTGGCAAGCTTCGGCTCTTCGGAACCCTTCTGGCAGGCCATGCACAACGCGGAACCCGAGCTGGTGATCCTCGATGTGATGCTGCCGGGCGAGGACGGTTTCTCGATTTTGAAAAAGCTGCGCAACACCCCTTCCCTCAAGCGGCTGCCGATCATCATGGTCACCGCCAAATCCAGTGAGCTGGACACCGTGCGCGGGTTGGACTGCGGTGCAGACGATTACATCACCAAGCCCTTTGGCATCATGGAATTCCTGAGCCGGGTGCGGGCGGCTCTCCGTCGGTCGGCACCCGAGGTGCGGCCGGACGTCTACTCCTTCCACGAGATCCTGCTGGACAATGCCCGCCACAGCGTCACCGTCAACGGAACGAACGTGGATCTGACCTACAAGGAGTACAGCCTGCTCCGGCTGCTGCTGGAGCACACCAACCTTGTTGTGACCCGCGAGACCATCCTGCAGGTGGTGTGGGGCACCGACATCTCGGTGGAGAGCCGGACCGTGGATATGCACATCCGCACCCTGCGCAAGAAGCTGGGCGACGCAGGACACTACATCTGCACCGTCCGCAAGGTCGGCTATAAACTGGCTGACAACGAGGAGGAAACCGAAGAATGAAACTGCGCAGCATGGAAGAAAGAATCAGCTACCGTCTCTTTCTGATGGGATTTGTCGGTCTGGTCTGCACCGCTGTGCTCTGCATCTTTGTATTCCATAAAGCGTTTACCGCGCAGGCATGGACGGCACTGGAAAACGAGACCAAACTCATCGCCGCCGGATACAGCCAGAGGAACGATCCGCAGGCTCTGTCCTCTTTTGTCACCAGCGACCTGCGCCTCACCCTGATCGCCAGCGACGGCAGCGTGCTGTTTGAGTCGGCTACATCCCAGCAGATGGAAAATCACCTCAGCCGCCCCGAGATCCAGCAGGCCATGCAAAGCGGCGTTGGGCAGGATCGCCGTGATTCCCAGACCATGGGGCTTGAAACGTATTACTACGCCCTGCTTCTGCCCGACGGCTGCATCCTCCGGGTGGCGCAGGACTCCGAGACCGTCTGGGCCATCTACGACGAGACTCTGCCGGCCATCGTGCTGAGCTGCCTGCTGATGATGGGGGCAGCTGCGATCATGGCCGGTCTGCTGACCCGGAGCCTTGTCCAGCCCGTTCTGAAGATGGCCGATGATCTCGACCACATTCAGGACAATGTTCCCTACCGGGAGCTGATCCCCTTTGCCGAGAGCATCCACTCCGACCGTCTCCTGCGCGAAAACAATGAGAAAATGCGGCAGGAATTCACGGCCAATGTCAGCCACGAATTGAAGACCCCGCTGACCAGCATCTCCGGCTACGCCGAGCTGATCGAGACGGGCATCGCCAAACCCGAAGATGTGGCAGGCTTCGGCCACAAGATCCATGTGGAGGCCACCCGGATGATCCAGCTGGTCAACGACATTTTGCAGTTGTCGCATCTGGACAATGTAAGCGAGACCGGCAACGAGCCGGTCATGGAAACGGTCGATCTGCTGGATGTGGCCAAGGAGTGCGTCGAGCGGCAGAAAGTCAACGCCAAACGGTCGTACATTTCGCTGACCTATCTGGGCGAAAGCGCACCGGTGCTGGGCAGCCGAAGCCTGCTGGACGAACTGTGCCAGAACCTCTGCGACAATGCCATCCGGTACAATCGCCCGGGCGGAAAAGTCCAGATCATCACCGCCTGCAGCCGGGATGGTCACTGCACCCTGACCGTCAAGGACAACGGCATCGGCATCCCCAAGGAAGCGCAGTCCAGCGTATTTGAACGCTTCTACCGGGTGGATAAGAGCCGGAGCAAGGCCACCGGTGGCACCGGGCTGGGGCTGGCCATCGTCAAGCACATCGCCCGCATCCACAACGCCAAGATCAAGCTGGAAAGCGAAGTGGACGAGGGCACGACCATTACCGTTCTCTTCGAGACGGCCCATTGAAAACCGCATCGAGCACCACGTCTGTCCGGATCTCCGGACAGGCGTTTTTTGTTGTCAGGGGGTCATGGGGGTCTCTCAACGCCCGCACCGACCCCAGCCGGAGGAGATCAAAGCCCTTTGCCCAGCAGCGGCGCACCGTTTCGGTGCAGAGGGTCTCCCATGCGGCAAGCTCTTCCGGTGTCGGCATCCGGCTCTCCGGCGGGCAGCGGCAGGTCAGGAGAAGCCGAAATCCCTCCCCTTTTTCTTCCACCGACCGTGCCAGCCGGGTCAGCTCCACGGGATCCCGCTCGGTTTCAAATCGGCAGTTTCTTTTGCGCCCCAGCAGAAACAAAGCCGCTTCGCTCTCGTCGGCGGTCAGCGCGGTCTCCCCTGTTGCGGTCACGAGCAGCCGCTCTTCCCGGCAGGACAGCGCGTCGTCTTTCCACGCCAGCACCGGCAGAAGACAGCCGTTCCGGTTTTCATACAGGCGCGGGGCGGCAGCATCGGCCTTGACCGATCCCAGCAGCATTTCCGGCAGCGATTCTTCCTCTTCCGCCCGCATCTCCAGCTCTTGCGCCGGAACCTCCAGCAAGAACACCCGGGATGCCAGTCTCCCATACGGCCGCTCCTGATAGAGCGTCTCGCAGGTTCGGATGGTCTGCAGGGTGCTTCCCGGCCCAAGCAGCAGGTAATCGCAGAGGCGGTAATTGGCTTTGCGCGGGAGCTTTTTTTCTGCCTGCACCAGTGCGGCCTGCGGCGTACCGCCGGATGCAAGCACAAACCGGATCTTTGCCTCCGTCTCCGAAGCATCCGCAGAAGCTTCCGGGAACTGGTACAGCAGCCCTGCAGACCAGCCGCTCGGGGTCTGTTCCAGCAGCAGAGCCCGCACGATGCTCTTTTCGGTATTTTCCCCGCGCAGAAACAGGACGCACCAGCCGATCAGCAGCCCGGCGGCCAACCACTGGAATCCTGCCCGGCGGCTCACGCGTCTGCCTCCCATGGGATGTGCGGTGTCCAGAACGGCTCTGCCAACAGCCGGAGGATCCGGGTCAGAAAACAAATGCGGAACAGAGCCGCCGCCAGCCAAAGCAGCAAAAACAGGGCATCCATCCGGGAAACACTGCCCAGCGTCCATGCCCGCAGAAATTCGACGCCCGAATAGGCACTGCAGCCGAACAGGAGTTCCTGCCCAAGCCGCACCCCGCCTTCCAGCAGAAACGCCTCCATCGGAAGCCAGACCATGCGGGGCGGGCGGCTTTTGGCCAACGTTTCCGTCGTCTGCGGCAGAAGAAAATACTCCGCATAGAGGGGCAGTGTCACCCGGTTGGCGCGAAACGATGCCGTTTCCAGAAGGTTCTGCCAGTGAAACTGTCCGGCAAGCCCGGCAATGCCGATGAGACCGCCGATCGCCGCCAGCTCCCACAGGATCCGTGCTGCACGAGAAAACGTTTCCGGTGCAAGACACCACCCTGCGGCAAGAAGCAGCGGCAGAAAGCCGATCACGGCCATGGAGGAAAACTGCTCCCAGCAAAGGCTCTGTGCTTCCCGGGCGGCATCCACCAGCTCTGCCGCCGCCCAGAGCAGCATCCCGATGCGGCAGACGCTGCAAAACAGCGTGCTGCGGTTCCGGTTTTCCCGTTCGAGAAGCAATGCCGCCAGCAGAACCATCCCGACCGCCAGCGGAAAGCCCCGGAGCAGAAAGAGCCTCGCCGGAACATCGCCCCCGGACGTCTCCATACACCGGGCAAACACGGCCGCTGCGATGCTCAACCGGAGCACGCTGGGAGAGACCACAGGCTGGGTCATGGCTTTTCACCTCGTTTCTGCCAGATGGTAAAGGGATCCTGCGAGAGAACGCGATAATCGCGCCGGATCACACCATCTTCGGACAGCGGCCCCTCCGGAAAAGTGCTTCCGGACAGATACGGCACCCCCATTGCGGAAACGCCGGTCAGCGCGAAGAGGACGAACAGCCCGGCTCCCACCAAGCCCACCGGCCCGGCCAGACCTGCGGCCAGCAGCACCACCAGCCGGAGCAGGGTCGCCGATTCGTAGAGAGAGGGTGTGACGAAGATGGCAATCGAAGTCACCGAGGCCGTCAGGATCACCGGCGTGCTCATCAGACCGGTGGCGATGGCTGCGTCGCCGACGATCAGGGCGGCGACCAGACTGACCGAGTGCCCCAGCGTCTGGGGCATCCGCAGCCCCGCTTCCCGGATGACCTCAAGGATCAGGATCACCATCAGCATCTCGGCGAAGAGCGGCAAGGGTGTTGCCTGCTCTGCTGCTTCCATTTTAAAGAGCAGCTGGGGCGGGATCAGCTCCGGCAGATAGACCGCCAGACAGACGAAGCACCCGGGCAGAAAAACACTCAGGTAGAATGCCGTATATTTCAGCAGCCGCAAAAACGACGAGAACACTGCCGTGGTTCCGTAATCGTCGAGGCAATCGAAATTTTCACAGAAGAGGGTCGGCAGGATCATGGCGGAGGGGCTGCCGTTGACGAGGATCACCAGCTTTCCTTCACAGAGCTTTGCCGCAGCGACCACCGGACGTTCGGTGTAGGCGACCGGTGCAAACAGCCGGATCTTTGCCGGGAAAAGCCATGGCACAAAGTAGCTTGAATCCAGCAGCAGCGTCGGCTTTGCCGCTTGGAGCGTCCGGCGCACCTGTTCCACAACAGTGGGCGGCACCTTTCCCTTGCAATAGCAGACCGCGTACTCGGTCTTGGTCTCGCAGTCGGCCTGTGCGACTTCCTGCACAAGCTGCTCTGTCCGGATCAGCCGCCGCAGCAGGCTCAGGTTGACCCGCAGCAGATCGGTAAAACCTTCCCGCGAGCCGCGCAGGTTGCCCTCGCCGGAAGGTTCTTCCACCGAGCGGAACTTCAGGCTCTGCACCGAAAACGCCAGCCCTTTCGCACTGCCGTCCAGCAGTAAGATTGCCATTCCGGCGGTCAGGCGCTGCATCAGATCATCCCAGTCCTCCAC
>ERZ869979.134-NODE-134-length-20224-cov-12.608130_pt1 | contig 20224 bp, 21 predicted proteins | sample MGYA00521269_ERZ869979 | MGnify/ENA primary metagenome ERZ869979 (study PRJEB32232, sample SAMN07284974) | human gut metagenome | biome: human-associated habitat; material: feces | host: Homo sapiens | place: Tanzania | collected 2014-04-05 ... | reverse complement strand
GATACAATCATCATAAGAGATGAAAATACAGTCTGAAAGTACATAAAGTTCTAGTAACCAAATACCGTAAACAACTATTCAAAGATTCTATCGCCGATGATGTTAAACAAAAGATTTTCGATATAGCTAATACTTATGGCTACAAAATTATTGCGATAGAAACTGACAAAGACCATATACATTTCTTATTAAGTTACGATACAGCAGATAGAGTTTGCGATATTGTCAAAATTGTAAAGCAGGAAACAACATACTACTTATGGCAAAAGTATAGTTCGGTCTTATCAAGACAGTATTGGAAGGACAAAATATTTTGGTCAGATGGTTATTTTGCTTGCAGCATTGGAGAAGTGTCATCAGCAACTATACAAAAATATATTGAAAGTCAGGGATAATAGATAAATGATTTACGAGGCTTCTCCCACCACCTATTGGCAGTGGGTTTCCGCCTATGACAAACGAAAGGATTTATTTATGAACCAAAAATAGAAGAGCCTGAAAATGAAGAATCTATCAAAAGTACATTTCTTGCATTCTGTCATGCATTCAAGAAGAATAAAAAAGCATTTGGTTCACTTATTGTAGTATGTGTTATTTTACTTGGTGGAGGCGTCTATGCGAAAGTGAATTATGATATACATCATGCATATGATGGATTATGGTATTTAGAAGGTAATTTAGAAGGAGACACTTTTTATATAGATGGTGATGAAGTACACTTCTATGAAATAAATGATTATCAGAATAGAGAAGTATCATTTATAAAAACTGAATATAAAGGAGAACTAAAAAAAGACAAAGTCGAATTCTACAGTTGTTCTTATGATTATACAAGTGATGATGATTATAAAACAAAAAAGATTGATAAGACTATTTATCTTACGAGATTAAGCAATGTTGAATTCAAGGTGGATGGTAAGACGTATAATAGAGCTACAAAATAGAAAAAAACTTGATCCTAAGACCAAGTTTACTTGAGTGCATCCACCATTTCTTTTACATATGCTTCTACATATTGTGGGGCATCTTTTCCATATTTTTCAATAATTTTAATAATTGCACTACCAACGATGGCACCATCTGATTGAGATGCCATCTTTTTTGCCTGTTCTGGAGTAGAAATTCCAAATCCTACCGCTACAGGTACATCAGTCACTTCACGTACTAAATCAACCATAGCACCAATATCTGTTGTAATCTTTGAACGTACACCAGTAACACCTAAAGAAGACACACAATAGATAAAACCATTCGCTTCTTTCGCAATTGTCTGGATACGCTGATGGCTTGTAGGTGCAATCATACTAATAAGATCTAGTCCATACTCTTTACATACTGTATCAAATTCTTCTTTTTCTTCAAAAGGCACATCAGGAAGAATCATTCCACTCATATTGCCTTCTACCATCTTTTGACAGAACTTCTCAATACCATAACTATAAACTACATTCGCATAAGTCATAAAGACCATAGGTATATCTGTATTCTTTCTAATACGATTAACCATTTCAAATACTTTATCAGTTGTGACACCATTAGATAAAGCACGTACATTGGCTTCCTGAATGACTGGTCCTTCAGCTGTAGGATCAGAGAAGGGAATACCTAACTCTATTAAATCACATCCTGCTCGATCCATTGCATAAACAATCTTTTCTGTTGTTTCTAAATCAGGATCACCACTTGTAATAAATCCAATAAATGCTTTTCCTTTAGAAAAAGCTCTTTCTATACCTTTATTCATAAATTTCCTCCCCACGGTAACGTGCAATGGCCGCTACGTCTTTATCTCCACGTCCAGATAGTGTAATAACCACAATCTGGTCTTTATCCATTGTTGGTACAATCTTTTTTGCATAAGCGACTGCATGTGCACTTTCAATGGCTGGTATAATACCTTCCATCTTTGATAAATATTCAAATGCATCAACTGCTTCATCATCAGTCACTGGTACATAAGCAGCACGTCCTAAATCATGTAACATTGCATGTTCAGGACCAATACCAGGATAATCTAAACCAGCACTAATAGAATAAACAGGGGCAATCTGACCATACTCATCCTGACAGAAATAAGATTTCATGCCATGGAATATACCAAGCTTACCTGTTGCAATAGTGGCTGCTGTTTCAAATGTCTTCACACCTCTACCAGCTGCTTCACAACCAATTAACTGTACATCTTCATCTTCAATAAAGTTGTAGAATGTACCAATCGCATTAGAACCTCCCCCAACACAGGCCATGACTGCATCTGGTAAACGTCCTTCTTTTTCTAAACATTGTTCTTTAATTTCCTTGGAAATGACAGCCTGAAAATCACGAACAATAGTAGGAAAAGGATGAGGACCCATTACAGAACCTAATACATAATGAGTATCATCAATACGTGTTGTCCAGTTTCTAAATGCTTCACTGACCGCATCCTTTAAAGTACCTGTACCACTTGTTACTGCATGTACCTTAGCCCCTAATAGCTTCATACGATATACATTGAGTGCCTGTCTGATTGTATCTTCTTCTCCCATATAGATTTCACATTCTAAGCCCATTAAAGCTGCAATAGTTGCAGTGGCCACACCATGCTGTCCAGCACCTGTTTCTGCAATCACACGAGTTTTCCCCATCTTTTTCGCAAGTAAACATTGTCCAATCACGTTATTAATCTTATGTGCCCCTGTATGATTTAAATCTTCTCTTTTTAAATAGACCTTGGCACCACCTAGATCCTCTGTCATACGTTTCGCATAATACAAACGACTTGGTCTCCCTGCATAATCATTCAATAATTCTGTTAACTCCCTATTGAATTCAGGATCATCCTTATACTTATTATAAGCTTCCTCTAACTCTATTACTGCATTCATTAAGGTTTCAGGAATATACTGTCCCCCATGAACACCAAATCTTCCTTTACTCATATACTTCTCCCTCTCTTTATCATTTCTTTCACTTTTAATGCGTCTTTTATTTTCTCTGTTTCTACAGAACTACTCACATCTATCCCATATGGATGGATGTTTTTTGTCTCTTCTATATTGTCTAATGTAATCCCTCCAGCTAGAAAGAAGGGACGTGTAATAGAAGGTATCAATGACCAGTCAAATGTCTGTCCTGATCCTTTTCCTTGATCTAATAGAATATAATCAGCAGGACTACTTAATGCCTTGTTGATATCTTCTATACTTCTTATTTCAAATGCCCTAATCACAGGTCCATACTTTTGAATCGTACGAATATAACCATCACTCTCATGACCATGAAGCTGAACTATATCTACATACTTGAAACACTCAATTACTTGATCCATCTCTTCATCCACAAATACACCAACAGACTGAATAGATGAATCTAGTTTTCTAGTCAATACCTTTAGTTCATCTATAGAAATAGAACGAAAACTCTTAGGAAAATTGATAATAAACCCTACATAATCAGGTTTATATTGATTCACTATCTCTATATCCTCATTGCGTCTAAGTCCACATATTTTAATCTTTGCCATATTTCAACTCTTCCAGCATTCTCTTCTTATCACTTGCAAGCATCATTGTTTCACCAATGAGTACTGCATCAACATGTGCTTCTTCTAGTTTACTAATATCTTCATGATTTCTAATACCACTCTCAGCTACAAATAAACAATCCTTACCTACTTGTTCACGTAATCTTAAACAGTTAGTAGAATCAACTGAGAAGTTCTTTAAATCACGATTATTCACACCAATAATCTTCGCATTTGCATTCTTAGCTCGATGTACTTCTTGTGCGTTGTGACATTCTACTAATGCATCCATTCCTAGCTCTTCTGTAATATGCATATAGTGTTTTAAATCTTCATCAGTAAGTAATGAAACAATAAGTAATATAGCACTTGCCCCATAGACTCTTGCTTCATAAATCATATATTCATCAATTGTGAAATCTTTTCTTAAGCAAGGCAACGATACTTCTTTAGATATCTCTTTTAAATACTTCAAGTCTCCTTTAAACCACTGTGGTTCAGTTAATACTGATATAGCCTGTGCTCCTGCTTTTTCATAATCCTTCGCAATCTCTAAATAAGGAAAATCTTTGACTATCTGTCCTTTAGAAGGAGAGGCTTGCTTACATTCACATATAAAGGATATACCATCTTTCTCCAATGCCTTTTTAAAGGGATGATCAAGTACAGGTAGAGACAAAGCCTGTCTTTTCATCTCTTCTAAAGATACGTTTTGTAGTCTTAGTCTTGTTGCATTCGCAATTGTGTCTAATATATTAGCCATTGGATACCTCTACAAATGTCTTTAATGTCTCTAATGCCTTCTTTGATTCAATGATTTCATTGGCTAGCTTTATACCTTCTTCAATACTTTTTGTTTTATTGTAGATATAGAATCCTAGACCTGCATTCATTAAGACAATATTTCTTTTAGGACCAGTGATTTCTCCTGCTAGAATTTTTTTAGTGAGTTCCGCATTTTCTTCTGGAGTACCACCGACAATATCTTCTTTAGTCGCTGTTTTTAAGCCAAACTGTTCAGGAGTGATTGTAGTTGTTTCATATGTTCCCTGATCAATCATACATACAGTCGTAGGTGCTGAGATACTGATTTCATCTAGCTTATCCTGTCCATACACAACACAGCCTCTTTCTACACCTAACTTAACGAGTACTTTTGCAAGTGGCTCTACTAAATATTCATCATAAACACCTAACATGAAGTAATTAGGTTTACTTGGATTCGTCAAAGGACCAAGAATATTAAACACTGTACGGAAACCTAATTCCTTACGAATAGGACCTACATATTTCATAGAAGTATGATACTTCTGAGCAAAGAAGAAACAGATTCCTGCCTTTTCTAAACATTCCTTCGCAATTCTTTCATCCTGTTGGATATTCACGCCTAATGCTTCTAGACAGTCTGCAGTACCACTTAAACTTGAAGCTGCACGATTCCCATGCTTAGCTACTTTTACGCCACCTGCAGCTAATATAAGTGCAGCAGTCGTAGAAATATTAAAGCTATGCGCACCATCTCCACCAGTCCCTACAATTTCTAGAATATCCATATCACCTCTATCAAAAGGTAATGCCTGTTCACGCATGGCAGTGGCACATCCAGTAATTTCATCTATTGTTTCCATATGGGCACTCTTAGTAGATAATGCCGCAAGGAATGCCGCATTTTGTACAGCACTTGTTTGTCCTGACATAATCTCATTCATTACTGTATAAGCTTCTTCATAACTTAAATCTTCTTTATTTACAATCTTTTCAATCGCTTCTTTAATCATTTGTATGTCCTCCTACAATATGTTTGAAATTTTCTATAAGTTTATATCCAACTGGAGTCATAACACTCTCAGGATGGAATTGAAATCCATAAACTGGATAATCTTTATGCTTCACAGCCATCACTTCTTCATCACTACTATGAGCTAGTTTCATTAAACACTCAGGAAGTGTTGATTCTAATACAGATAAGCTATGATACCTGGCTGCATTAAAATCATTCATGCCTTCAAATATTGGATCATCTATATCGATATATATTTTGTCTTGTTTACCATGCATCAATCTTTTCGCATAAGTCACTGTTGCACCCATAGCTTCACATATAGCTTGATGACCTAAACATATACCAAGTATGGGAATCTCTTTATAAAAGGTTCGAATCACATCTAAACAGATGCCTGCATCCTTAGGACTCTTAGGTCCAGGACTTAAGATGATTGCTTCTGGTTTCATCTTTTCTATCTCTTCTATAGAACATTCATCATTACGTCTCACTTCTATATCTTGATAAACAGTGCCTATTAACTGATAAACGTTATAAGAAAAGCTATCATAGTTATCTATAAGTAGTATCATTCGAGACCCTCCTGTGCTTCTTTAATGGCTTTCACAACAGCCTTGGCTTTATGCTGACATTCTAGATATTCTTTCTCTCCTAAACTATCCGATACAATCCCTGCACCTGTTCTTATGCATATTGCATCATTCTTCTTATACACAAGTCTAATCACAATACATGTATCTAAGTTACCTGCAAAGTCAATATAACCAATGGCACCACCATATATACCTCTTTGACTTGTTTCCAACTCTTCTATGATTTCACAGGCTCTAAACTTAGGAGCACCAGAAAGTGTTCCTGCAGGAAGGATAGAATCTATTGCATCCATTGCATCTTGATCATCTCTTAACGTTCCTGTGACTGTAGAACCGATATGCATTACTTGTGAGAAACGTTCAATATTCATATACTTCTCTACACTCACAGAGCCTATCTTAGATATTCTTCCAATATCATTACGTCCTAGATCCACTAACATATTATGCTCAGCACGTTCTTTTTCATCACTTAACAATGCTTTTTCATTTCTTTCATCTTCTTCTTTTGTTTGTCCTCTAGGAGATGTACCTGCAAGAGGGAAGGTAAAGAGTTTCTTTTGATCTAGCTTTACAAGTGTTTCAGGACTTGCCCCAGTCAGTTCTATATCATCACTAGAAAAATAGAACATATAAGGACTTGGATTAGAGGCTCTTAATACTCTAAATGCATCAAGTAATGAACCTTTTGCCTTAGCACGTAAGGGATTGGATAATACAACCTGGAAAATATCTCCTTCATGAATATAATGTTTTGCCTTTTCTACAATCTTTATAAAAGATTCTTTAGGTAATTCATGAGTCAGATTACTTTGAAGAATAAGTGGTTCAAAGTCTTTCTTCTTTCCATTCTTTAATAGGTTCTTGATAGTGAGTAATGTATGTCTGGCTTCTTTATAAGAGTTCTCAATATCACTCGTCTTGCAACCTGTGATCAGTATAAGCTTCTGCTTATAGTGATCAAAACAGATAACAGAATCAAACAACATCAAGTCCATATCATTGAATTCTGTAGGATGCTTTAAAGATAATTTAGGTTCACTATACTTAATATAATCATAAGAGAAATAACCAACTAAACCTCCAGTAAAAGGAGGAAGACCCTCAATTTGAGGACTCTTGTATTCTTCAAGTAGTTTTCTTATATCACCATTAGGATGTTCAACATACTTTGTATCAATCGTTCCACTCTCTAAATCATTAATCTTTAAAACATGATTCAAGCATGTTATTTCTTTTTTAGGCTGAAAGCCTAAGAAAGAATAACGTCCCCATTGTTCATCCTGGCTTGCACTCTCCAACAAATAACAATGCTTACTCGCATTCTTGAGTATTCTTAATACTTCTATCGTTGTATAACTATCAGCATATAATTCCATAGAAACAGGAACACGCTTATAATCATTTGCATAACTTCTTACTACTTCTATATCTGGATACATATATAAACCTCCTTAGATAAACAAAAAACTCGTCCATACAGAAAAAAGAATTTCTGTAAGGACGAGTATTAACCCGCGGTGCCACCTACATTTACAGTTACACAAAAAAACTGTACACTTATGGAATACTATCATATTCCTGATTCGTTACGTGAATCCTACGTCATAGAGTACTAAGTATTAACTACCTTTGACTATGCCCTCTGCGGTCCATTTGCGAAACTGTTATCACTTAGATTCCACCATCCTAAGCTCTCTGTAGACACATCTTTTCGTTTGATCTCCGCTTCATCGGTTTCTATGTTTAACATACTAATATAATAGTATTTAAAAATCAAGCATAAAATTAGTAAATTAAGAAATGTTTTACGTAAACTATAAATATCTTTTATAAATTGATTGATATAAAATACAAGAATAAATATATGAGATAATAAGTACTAGGAGGAAGTGGACATGAAGGATATTAAATTAGTTGCAGTAGATGTAGATGGTACATTTGTACGTTCAGATTATACATATGATGTGAAACGTTTTAAACGTATATTAGAACGTATGAAAGAGGTAGGTTGTCAGTTTGTCATAGCAAGTGGAAATCAGTATTATCAGTTAAGAGATTTATTCCCAGGATATCATGAAGAATTATCTTTTGTAGCTGAAAATGGTGCTTATGTAAAGGATAAAACAGAAGTACTCTTTAATGCGAATATGGATAAAAAGGTAGTGGATCACGTGATAGATGTATGTAGAGAATATCCTGATATTAAGAATGTATTATGTGGTAAAGAGAGTGCTTATTGTGAGAGAGGTTCTGTAGACCAAGAATTCTTTGATTTGACTAGTATCTATTATCATAGATTAAAATGGGTGGATGATTTTAAAGAAGTAGATGATCAGATATTGAAGTTTGCGCCTACTGTACCAGTAGAAGAAACATATGATTATTATGATATGTTTAGAGAACGATTAAAGGGAGAAATAGAACCAACAACAAGTGGTCATGGTTCGGTGGATTTAATTGTACCTGGGTGTCATAAGGCATCTGGATTAAAAAGACTTGTAGAGAGATGGCATATTACTCCAGAACAATGTGCTGCATTTGGAGATGGTGGGAATGATATAGAGATGCTTCAATATGTAGGTGAAAGCTATGCAATGGATAATGCAGGAGAAGATGTAAAGAAGGTGGCTAAACATGTATGTCCTTCTAATGATGAGGATGGAGTATTATGTGCTTTAGAGGAATTGTTGGAGATTTAGATTGAAAATAATGTTTTCATGTGTTAAAGTATGTATACAAATTGCGGTGGTCGTCTTCGGACAACACTTGGAAGAGTCTGATGCGTCGGGCTCTTTTCTTATATCTAAAAGGAGGTAGCATAAGTACATGTTATCTCCTTTTATCATAAAATTTTCAAAAAACTTTTAGAAACACCTCTAGAAAGGCGTTGTCAGAGAAGTACAGGATACATGAATATTAAAAATAGTATATGATGGTAGTAGGAAGGAGGGATGAGTAATATGAAGTTCGGAATAAGAACACCATCACTAAAAAGATCTATTAGTGCTAGAACAACAGGAAGAGCTAAAAGATCAATTAAGAAAGCTCTTATACCTGGATATGGTAAGAAGGGCAGAGGATGGATTACGAATCCTAAGAAAGCTGCCTACAACAAAATCTATAGAAAGACAACTGTAAGTTTCTTGGACTTATTTAAATAAAGGAGATTATGACTATGAATACTGATGATATGCTTTTACTCGTAGGTAAGGTTTTGAAGGTATTGTTGGTGATTTTAGTATTTCCAATACTAGTTGTTTTTGAACTCGCAAAGATTCAGAAATAATTCTAAATTGATATTAAAACAGTATTAGATAGTGTATCATTAAATTGAAAAGAGTAGGATGATTCCATCAATATAATGATTATGTCTTAAGGAAGTATGCAATTCAAATTGATAAGAGAGGGGTTATCTAAATGCTTGGATTTATTTTTTATTTCTTTGTGATAATGTTTAAATTCACATTCTATTTAACATTGTTTCCGTTTTGGTTAATCTGGACGTTCATTAAACTAGTTGCTTGGTTCATGCTTCAGCTTGAAGTATTCTTAGGAGTTTTCAACACTAAGCAAGCAATGAGAAGAAGAGGATGGTTTTAATAGTCTATGTGATGGATGAAAAGCTTATGAATATAGTTTTGTAGATAATAAGACAGTTAAGTATAATATTCAAATTGATAAAGAGGGGTATCTAAAATGTTTAGGTTATTAATGTATCTTTTATTCTTCCCATTATGGTTAATTTGGTGGTTTATAAAACTCGTTTTCTATTTCATGGCTTGGCTTGAGATTTGTTTGTTGAGTTTCAACGGTAAGAGAATAATTAGACGAAGAAGATGGTAAAATATTTTCTTCTGGTATTTAGATATAGAAGAGTGTGCAGATGCATGCTCTTTGTTTGTATTAGAGTGTTTATGAAAATTATTGTCATTTGTAATATGTTCTATTATGGTTAGGAAAAGGAGTGTACAAAGCATGAGCTATGATGTTTTAGAAGTGTGTCGTCATGTGATTAATTACAGCAATGAACAGGAATATGGTATTTCAAACTTAAAACTACAAAAAGTGCTTTATCTTATTCAAGCTTATTTTCTAATTGATAAAACAAAAAGTGCATCTTGTTTTGATGATAAAATTGAAGCATGGGATTTTGGTCCAGTTATACCTCGTGCATATAATGAGTACAAGCAGTATGTGAGTGGAGATATTCCAACTATAGAATCATATTTTCTGCTTGACACAGATAATATCTGGAATACAAAAAGAGTAAAGTATAATGATGATGTTATTCTTGATGAAGATAAGAAACGTATTGATAGAGTAATAGATAGTTTTTCAGAATATACAGCTACTGATCTCGTTTCATTAACACATAAACAATCTCCTTGGATAAACTCTTATATTCCAAATCAGAAGAATGAAATACCGATTGATGCAATAAAGAGGTATTTTCAAGATTAATAAATGATAGGTGAAGTAGAATAGATATCATTGTGGGTTACTGGATGTTAGGCATCTAGTAACCTTTTTTATATGCAAAATTCTCTTCTACAGATAGTAAGATGAATACTCTGTTCATAATTTGAAAAAAGAAATGTTTGATAGATGGATAAGATATAATAAACCGCAGGAAACTTATATCCTAAATCAATAGAGAGGGGGAAAACTTGTTTATCTTACAATAAAGCAGTAGGTGAAACATCTGTCCAGGGAAGATGATCATTCCATTAAGGTATTATGTCACAACAGTAAATAATCGTACCAATCAATAACATAAGACAGTATTACTTTGTGGAAGACATACTTCAATAACACTATTAAATCAGAATGATTCACAAACCAAAATGCCCATGTAATCATAACTATTTGATTATGTATTTGAATTAAAAAATTATACGAGGGAGATGTATTATGTTTTCACTATCATCAATTATATTAGCTTTTTTTGCAGGAATTTTAGGAACTCTTATAGGTGGAACACAAACCTTTATCTGTACAGGTTTTGTTGGTCTACTCGTTATTATATTCAATCATTGTGGTATTGATACAACATTCTTAAATGAAGTGATATCTAATAATTTATTTCTACCATGTATTATCTTTAATGCAGCTGGTTTAGCAACTGCTTATGCAGGCACTAAACATGATATCAGAGGTGTTGAAACATCTAGATCACTTGCTTTTACACATGATCCTTATGTTTTATTAGTAGGTGCAATAGGTGGTATATTAGGTTATTTAATCTTTGATTTTGAAAATTATTTTGGTTTTCCAGTAGATACTGGTGCTGTATCTGTAATTTTAGTAGGAGTACTTGGAAGACTATTATTCAATAAAGAAAATACTTATAATCAAAAGAATCTAGATTTTTTAAAGAATGCTTCTGTTAACTTTTGGTTATTTCAGTTATTAATTGGTTTAGCTGTTTCTACAGTAATGGCTTATTTTGCGAAAGAAACAGGTTTATATACTATTGGTTTCTCAATTAGTGCCTTATCACTTATATTCGCATTAAATGATCCAGCATTCCCTGCAACACATCATACAACTCTTGTTGCTGGTTATGCGATTGCGCAAACTGGAAATATTGGAATCGCAATTCTATTTGGTGTTATTGCGCATTTTATTGGTTTATTATTCGGTATGGTATTCAATACTGATTGTGGTACTCATGTAGATCCACCAGCTGTTGCGATTGCGATATGTAGTTTAATTCTATTTACATTGTTCTAATGAGACTACTAGAGAAATCTAGTGGTTTTTTTGTGCAATGAAAAATATAATTATAAAAATTAAGTGGTAGTATGGGGAAAGTTAGAAGAGAAATAGGAATGGTGTAAAATAAATTTAAATATTTTATAATGACGCCTAATAATAGTTGTTGTCGAAGGGTTAGGAGACACATAAAGATTGGAAAAGGTATATAATTGTAATTAAGATCAAGCATCAAAAGAAGATTTGTTGATACTTAGGAGATTTTAAAAATGAAAAAAATTAATTGGGATTTGGAAGAGGTTGTAGCATTATATGATCTATATTTTAAATCTGGTCGGACTTTAAGCATTGATAAGGATAAACTAAAACAATTATCTGAGATTTTAAATAGAAGAGCAAAAATAAAATGATGGATAGTAGATGAGAAGTTTAGGGATGTAACAGGATTATCCATGCAACTCGCAACTATTCATTATATTGTGACTGGTGGTAAAGAAGGTTTGAAGAACAGCAGTAAGATATTTTGAGAGGTATATGAATTATACAAAGAGGATCCAGAGAAGTTTGATGGGATTATGAAAGAGTTCTATTTGAAATATGAATGATTTTAAAGAGTGTTATGTTATTCGATATGATCAGCAAATAGATGAGGACTATACTTTCATAAAAGTGAAGAAATAAAAATTGCATATTAAAACAGGAAGGGGCCTAGTAATCCTTCCTGTTTTAATATGTAAATAAAAGTTTTATTTATTGTATATGTTGTATAAGTGTTTTAATAAACTGATCATATGTCTTAGAACACATAACTTCACGTTGGAATTTAGTGTTGTTAACGAGTTCAATAAATACATCATATAAGTGTTCCATGTTAAGACTGTCTCCGTTCTTGATTGCTAAAAGGAATACAATTCTAACAGTTTCATTACCATTCCATTTAAGTGGTTCATCTAATATAGCAACAGCAACTTTTGTCTGTTTTGCAAAAACATTTAATGGATGTGGTAATGCAAATACATCGTTCATATTTGTATTAGAGAGTTCCTCACGTTTATAGACAGAATCAAGATAATCATCACTTATAATATCCTCATTAAGTAAAAGAGTATTGAGTTCTTCTAACAATTCATTTTTTGAGTTCACTTTATTTTTATGAATAAATAAAGAAGAATCGAAGAACTTTTTGATTTTCTCATATTTACTTTGGTCTATAGATGTAATTAAACGAGATACCATTTCAATATCCTGTTGATTAAGAGAGAAATCTACAGTAATTGTTGGTACATATGATTGTTCTAGAGGGATTGTTGAAATAACACAATCTATCTCTTTGAAATCATTCTCTGTATAGCTTAAATATTCAATAAGAGACAATCTTTTAACAACAGTCAGTTTATTCGCAAATACATTGTGTAATCTTGCTTCTAACATTCTAGCTGTTGCTTGCCCTGAACCACATACAAGATAAACGGCTTTTTTCTTGATAGAGCCAGAGAAACATCTTTCTATAGCTGCACCAATATGTAAAGCGATATATCCTATATCATCTTCAGGGAAAGAAATAAGACTAGATTCTTGACTAAGAATAGTCTTTGAAATCTCAAATGGTAGAGGATAGTTCGTTTTAATGGTATTTAATAAAGGGTTTTTATTCTCTAGATGAAGTTCCATCATTGATATTGAAGTACGGAAATGATAGAAAAGATCAGATCTAAGTATTTTGTCATCTCTTAAGTCAAAATTATATCCTTTGTAGATGCCTTCTAAGAAAGAATCAATAAGATTATGGATAGATTGATCATCTATAGAATTATTGTTGTACTTAATATTAGAAATAAAATGCAGTGAAATATATTGTTTTTCACCTCGCGTAATTGTTATGTCGTAATAATCACTTAATGACTCACATATTTCATTCATGATTTCCTCGATATTATTAGGAATTTCTGTGTTATTCATAACACTAATGTAGTCATCATTAAGTATTCTGGAAATCATTAATGCAAAATAAATAGTAAGATTCTTTAATTTATAATCATCTGTTTGAATTTTATGTTTATTGAAAACTTGAATTAATAAAGAAACAATATAATTGACTTCAACATCGTTGTAGTAAATCTTTTCTCCTTTAGAAAATGTTGAAACAGTTGAATACTCATTTAAAGGATGCGTTTCATTTACGATACAATCTCGTTTATCAGACTCATTACCGATGATTTTTATTCCAACACCAGGCTTTACAATGTATTCAAGATTATAGAGTGGTAGGCATTTCTTGATTACTTTTATGTAATTAGAGAATGTGTTTTTTGAAACATAAACTAAGTCAGCTAGATCATCAGTTGAAATATAATCGTGTGAATAAAGCAGTTTATTTAATATGAAACGTATTCTATCTTCGCTGGAATCAAGATCCACAAAATCAGATTCTTTAGATGTTATGTTATCTAGAAATGAATTGAACTTATCTTCATCTTCAATTTCCAAATAATAACCAGCTTTCCTTTTTAACTGGACGCTTGCTCCCTGTAATTCATTGTTTAAATTATTGATATCAGTACGAATTGTGCGTTCTGATACTTTGAATAAGTCTGCTAGCTTTGCGGTAGTAGTATAGTCATTACTACGTATATTGTTAAAAATATCTTCAATTCTTTTATAGTTGAACATGATTATCCTCCTTTCCTTATCTTTATTATTAATATTAGCGACTTTTAAAAAATTGACAACCAAAACCATTTCCACTTAAAAGTGGAAGCGCTTAATACGGAAGCACTTACATTTCCTTTTGGAAGTGGAAATTGCATGAATTGAGAAATGGAAGAAGATTATTTATACTAGGTATTGTCGAAGAGAGGTGAACAGCAATGAACGAATTACTAAACGAACAGACAACATTCCTAGATGTTGATGAGAAAAACAAAGATGGCATTCTTAAGTTTATCAGTCATAAAGCAAAACTACTTGATATTACTGATAATGAAGATGCTTTATATCATGACTTTCTCGAAAGAGAAAAAGAATTCTCTACAGGATTGCAAGATGGATTTGCGATTCCACATGCTAGAACAGATAACGTTAAGAAAGTAACAGTTATGTTCTTGAGAAATAAAAATGGTATTGATTGGCAGACTCTAGATGACGAGCCAGTTAAATATATTTTCGCATTACTAGTACCTAAGCAGAGTGCTGGTGATGTGCATTTGAAGATGATTTCTTCACTTGCAACAGCATTATTAGAAGATGAGTTTAAAGATACAATTATCTCATCAAATGATAAGGCTGAATTAACACGCTATATTTTAAAAATGATGGAGGAGGAAAATTAAAATGAAAGTTGTTGGTATCTCAGCATGTCCAGCTGGTTTAGCTCATACTCCAATGGCTGCAAAAGCGTTGGAAAAGGCTGGAAAGAAGATTGGTTTTGATGTCAAGATGGAACAGCAGGGTTCTATGGGGCAGGTTAATGCTATCACAAAAGAAGAAGCTCAGGCAGCTGACTTTGTATTAATTGCATCTGATCAGCATATTGAAGGTATGGACCGTTTTGAAGGTAAACCAGTTATTCGTGTCAATATTACTACTTGTATTAAGGCACCTGAAGCAGTTTTAAAGAAATGTGCTAAAGCTGTTGAAGAAAAAAAGGGATAAAAAAATTCATAGGCCTATTGCGGAGACCTATGAATACATACTATATAGTGAGTACGCATTCTCATTATATAGCAAAAAATTTATATTGAGGAGAAAAAGTTTATGAAAAAGTTTTTTAATGAAGCTAAAGGTCATATGATGACTGGTATCGGCTACATGTTACCACTTATCATTGGTGCTTCTTTAGTTGTTGCAATTCCATTAATTATCGCATTATGTACTGGCGTACAGAGCCTAGATCCATATGCTAAGGCAACAGGATTCTATCATACTTTATGGCAGATTCAGCAAGTAGGTTGGGCTGGTATCGGTCTTGTTAATACAGTTCTTGCTGGTTTTATTGCTTACTCTATCGCTGAAAAGCCTGCTATTGGTGCTGGTTTAATCGGTGGTGCTATCGCTTCTAACTATCAGGAAGGTTTCTTAGGAGCTGTTATTGCTGGTTTCTTAGCTGGTTACACTGTAAGATGGTGCAAAAAGACATTTAACTTACCTGAATCATTCCAGTCAATGATGCCATTAGTTATTTCACCATTCTTCGCTACAGCTGTTATTGCTATTGTAATGGGTGTTATCTTAAATACACCATTATCAATGTTAAACACTGCATTAATTTCTTGGATTCGTACTATGACAAAATCAGGTACTAACCAGGTTCTCTTAGCTATTATTTTAGGTGCTATGATTGGTTCTGATATGGGTGGACCTATCAACAAAGCTGCTTGGATGGCAGGTAACGTATTAATGGCAGAAAAAATCTATCAGCCTAACGTTTATATTAACTGTGCAATTTGTATTCCACCATTAGCATATGCTATCTCTACTGCTATTAAGAGTAAATGTTATTCAGAATCTTTCAAAGATGCTGGTAAAGGTAACTGGGTAATGGGATTTGTTGGTATCACTGAAGGTGCTATCCCATTCACATTAGTCAAAGCATCTCGTCTTGTACCACTTAACATGATTGGTTGTGCATTAGGTGCTGCTGTCACATGTCTTTTAGGTGCTAAGGCTACTATTCCTCCAGTTGGTGGTATTTATGGTTTCATTACAATCGGTAGTGGATGGGCTTATTTAGTAGGTATGTTAGTAGGTGCATTATTCATTGCATTTGTTGCTCCATTACTTGCTAACTTCAACGTTGATCCAGATGCTGCAGACGAAACTATGACTGAAGACGACGTAGAAATTTCATTTGAATAAAATTTAATAAAGAAGGCACTGCCTTCTTTATTTTGTTAAGGAGAAGATTATGGCAAAGAAAATTCATATTGTTCCACATTTTCATTGGGACCGCGAATGGTATTTTACAACATCACGTTCAAAAATATATTTAATGAAGGATTTAGGAGATGTATTAGATACATTAGAAAAAGATCCTGAATTTAAATACTTTATGTTAGATGCACAAGGTTCATTATTAGATGACTATATTAAATGGAGACCAGAAGATGAGAATAGAATTAAAAGATTAGTACAGGCTCATCGTCTTGTTATTGGTCCATGGTATACACAGAGTGATTTAATGGTTATTTCAGCTGAATCAATTGTTCGTAATATGTACTATGGTATGAAAACATGCTTGAAATATGGTCCCTATATGAATGTTGGTTATGTACCAGATTCATTTGGTATGGCTGGAAATATGCCTCAGATCTATAATGCATTTGGAATTAAAGATACATTATTCTGGCGTGGTGTAACAAATGATATGGTTAAACATACAGACTATAACTGGCGTGGACATGATGGAAGTACAGTGTTTGTAACTCAGATTCCTCATGGATACTATATTGGTGGTAATATTCCTGAAGATGATGAAGATGCAAAGAAATTCTGGAAAAATGAATGTTTAATCAAAGCTGGAACTGGTGCAACAGACAATATTTATTTTCCAAATGGCTTCGATCAGGCTCCTATTAGAAGAAATCTTGTTGAATTAGTAAAAAAACAACAGGAAGCAGATCCAGAAAATACATATGTTATTAGCTGTATTGAAGATTATATTAAAGATGTAAAAGCTGCACATCCTGAATTAGAAGAAGTAGAAGGAGAATTGATTTTAGGTAAACACAGTCGTGTACATAAATCTATTTTCTCATCTCGTTCTGATTTAAAAGCTTTAAATACAAAACTTCAGAATTATGTCACTCATGTTTTAGAACCTTTAATGACAATGTCTTATTCTTTAGGTAATGAGTATCCACATGGTCCAATGGAAACTATCTGGAAACTATTATTTGAAAATGCAGCACATGATTCAATTGGTTCATGTATTTCAGATACTGCTAATGAAGATGTTTATATGCGTTATAAACAGGTGAGAGATATAGCAGATGCTTTGGTAGAATTACATACAAGACTTATTGCAACTTGTATTAAAAATAATGTTGATATGACTATTACATTGTTCAATACCTTACCATTTGTCAGAGATGAAGTTGTAACAGCAAAACTATATCTTCCAGGTACAGATTTTGCTTTGAAAGATAATAAAGGCAATGATGTCAATTATACAATTCTAGATTCAAAAGATTTAACTGATTATGTTCTATCTCAAACAATTAAGTTAAATCCAAGCAAGAAGGTTTATACACCTGAAAGTGTTATTGAAGCAACTATTGCGATTGAAGCTAAAAATCTTCCAGCAATGGGATATGTTCAATATATTTTAGATTTCTCTCATTCTTCTAAGCAGGGATTAAAAGAATCTTCAACAGTAGAAAATGAATTCTATTCTATTCATTTAGAAGAAGATGGAACTCTTACTATTGTTGATAAAACAAATAATCATGTTTATAAGAATCAGGCAGTATTTGAAGAAAATGGTGATGGAGGAGATTCATTCAACTATTCACCAGCACATCAGGACTTAGTAACATATTCAAAGAATCATTTAGTAGACAGTAATATTCAGGCATGTGACTTATATACTGTATTAAATGCAGAATATAAATTACCAATTCCAAGTGATCTTGATGAACGTGCATTAGGTAAACGTTCAATTGAACTTCCAGTTAAGATGTCTGTATCATTAAGAAAACGTTCACCTGTTATTGATTTTGATGTACATGTAGATAATGTTGGTAAATCACATCGTCTTTGTGTTGTATTTGATGCTGATCTTGTTTCAAAAGTAAATATTGCGGATGAACAGTTTGGTGCTATTGAAAGAGAAAATGTTCATGAAAAAGAAATGGCTCTTTATAATGCAGCATTAGAAAGATCAAAAACAGTAAAAGAAGAAGTCAATAATGATTTACCAGTTAACTTCCAGCAGAGTGATACTACATGGCAGGAACCACCTATCTCTATTGAACCTACACAGAGTTTTGTAAGCTTAAGCAATAGTGAAAGAGGTATCGCATTAATTCCTCAGGGAGTACGTGAATATGAAGTGATTGATGATCATGCAATCCGTTTAACACTATTTAGAACTTACTCATTTATGGGTAAAGAAAATCTTATCTATCGTCCAGGACGTGCGAGTGGAGAACGTATTATTGAAACACGTGATGCTGAATTACAGAAACCACTTGATTTCTCATTTGGTTTCACAACTTTTGCAGGTGATTTCAATAGTGCACATATCGCAAATGTCGCAAAAGCATACAATACTCCAGTTGTAGCAAGAGAGTATTCAGAATTCTTAAATGGTAGATTAATCTTCTCTGAACCTGAAGTAGAAGATACAAAAGAAGATAGTTATTCATTATTCTCTACAGAGAATAAACTTGTTGTAAGTGCAATTAAGAAAGCTGAAGATAAAGAGGGATATGTAATCAGACTTTATAATGGACAGTTCCATGAAGAAGAAAGTGATACATTGGTGTTTACTCAAAATATTAAGAAAGCATATTATATAGATTTAAAAGAAGAGTATGCAGATAGTATTGAGGTAGTAGATAATACTATTCATGTTAAGCCTCTTACACATTGTAAGTTCACAACAATTTATGTAGAAACAGAATAAAGATAGAACCCCAGGGATAATTTTAAATCCTTGGGGCGATTTTTTTGTGTTAATATAAAATACAATTGTTTGTCTTAATACCTATTAATAGTTGGTGTGAAGCGCCAATTGCGTGCATGAGCACTTGGAAAGTAGTAAGATATATCGTAGGGTATTCTATTGGTTTCATTTACCAAAAGAGTTCATGTTAAACTAAAAGATATATGTAGAGTTAGTTTCTATGATGGAGGAGGTTGTTGTAAATAATATGGGAATGAATGATATTTACGAAGAAGAACAATTAAATCAAATTGAGATGGAAGAATCTGAGAAAAACAATAAAGAAGATTTACCCGATTTATTAGATGATGAAATTAAGTTCAAAGATAATGAGACAGAGTCTGAACAGAATATTAAACAAATTCGCTAAGTTTAATTAAAATGTTGCTACTAGATAATTAAATTTAGCTTAACGCCTGATTTTCTACTTTATCGCTACCTAACTCAAGTCATCATTTCTTAAACAGTTGTAAAATGACTTTAAAAGGTCAGGTGAGTGCTATGATAACTGAAAATCAGGTAAAAAACTATTTAAGATCTAAGGACAAGGATTATGTAAACAAGCTTATTGAATCATTATATGAACAGGTTGATGAAGACATTGATCCATCTCATAAGGCATGCCCTTTCTGTGGTTCAGTTCATTTCAAGAAGAATGGAAAGGATAAGAACGGCCACCAGAGATATATCTGTCTTGACTGTCACAAATCTTTTAGTGATAGAACTAATACATTATTCTACTGGTCTCACTTCACTTTAGACCAGTGGCGTCACTTCATTGAACTAGAGCTATATAAGATGACTCTAGATAATGAAGCTCACATCTTAGGGACAAGCAAGACAACCTGCTTCTATATGCGCCATAAATTATATCATGCAGCATCTGAAATCATGAGTCATCAGAAATTATCTGGTGAAGTTGAGATAGATACACAGTATAAAAGTATCAACCTAAAGGGGAC
>ERZ869979.132-NODE-132-length-20325-cov-4.400336_pt1 | contig 20325 bp, 16 predicted proteins | sample MGYA00521269_ERZ869979 | MGnify/ENA primary metagenome ERZ869979 (study PRJEB32232, sample SAMN07284974) | human gut metagenome | biome: human-associated habitat; material: feces | host: Homo sapiens | place: Tanzania | collected 2014-04-05 ... | reverse complement strand
TGTCATAATTGCTACTCATACTGTACTTATTGCTTTCATCTGTAATTAATTCTGACTGCCTGTATTTTGACCTGTATAAATGACTTTCTGAAAAGTCACCTAAGTGGATGTTGTTTTTTCTTTTCTTTGCACAGATGTCAAAGGAATTTGTTGGATATGTTATATTATCTTTAGTTTTGTACTCATTTTCTCTTATCTGTTGTTCTATATTTGGTATACAGCTTTCTATTATTCTTACTGGTCTATCTTGATATGTTCCTATTATTACTGACATAATACCTTTGTTCCTTTCTATAAAAAAATTGTCATATTATGATAATTACTTTTTCTTCTATATATTCATTCATATCCAGCTTCAGTGTCTCCCCTGTGGAGACACGGGCTACCATATATTTGATGTGATTCATCATACGGTTGTAGGACAGGGAGATGACGTCAATCTTTTTTCCTGTGGCCATCTCGATCATGGCGATACATTCCCGGACAGTTCTTGCTGTCTGCATGGCAACGGACACCTTCTCATCTCCAAGTGCGGAGTGAATGTGAAGGGCAACATATCCCACCTCGTGATCATCGATCTCAATATCCATCCGCTCTTTCAGGATTTTCTTCAGAACTTCCGCCACCTTGAATTCGCTGTAAAAAAGCACCTTGATGTCGTCCGTCAGGGGATTGCTGATCTGCTCATGGTTCCGGATACGCCCCACTGCAAAAGAAATATGGTCTGCAAGTGGAAACAGGATTCCCTTATCTATGGTATCCCCGAAAGTTTTTTCCGCTTCTCTTAAGATCTCATCTGCGATCTCAAGGAACTCCGGCGCCACACTTTTTGCCAGCTCTTTTGCTGAGCCGCGTTCTGTTTCCTGAGCCAGTCTGTAAAGAGTACAGCCGGAAGGCATCTCAAAACGCTGGCTGACCTTTTTTCCGAATCCCACACCTTTTCCCAGAAGCACATATTCCTGGTTTTCTTCCATATTTATGGCAATGACGCCGTTATTGTTCAATACCTTGCTCACTCTGTACATCTTTTTTCCCCACCATCTTTATATATCCTGCTGCTTTTCCACATTCCACATTCTGCCACTGTCTGCCCCGGATTTTCAGTCGACATTTTTGTCTGCAGCTGTTGATTTTCTTTATCGTAACAGAATCTTTCTTTTGTGTAAAGCCCTTCTGACGGACAGTTGTTTTCTTTGCCACAGAAAAAGCGCGCCCGGGCATTAGGCGCGCTTTTCACAAAACCAATCCTCTATATTATTGCTGAAAAATTTCCTATTCTTCCACAGTCTCCACTGCAAACAACGGCTCTCCTGCCTTGATCTCTCCGTTTGCCAGAAGGCGTACTCTCTGGTTGTCCTCGATCTCTGTGCAGAGGATCGGGGAGCATAAGGACGGAGCGTTTTCTGTGAGATACGGGATGTCGATCTTCATCAGCGGCTCGCCTTTTTTCACATGCTGTCCCTGCTCTACCAGGATCTCAAAACCTTTTCCTTCCAGTTTTACAGTGTCGATTCCGATATGAAGAAGCATCGGAAGATCTGTATCTGTCTGGAAACCGATGGCGTGTTTTGTGTCAAAAATAAACTCTACCTCGCCGTCTTCCGGAGCACAGATCACCGGATCCTTCGGTGTGACTACGGCACCTTCTCCCATCATTCCTTCTGCAAAGCCTTCATCCGGCGCTGTGGAAAGATCTGCAGCGATACCGGTTACCGGGCTGTAGACGATGGCTGTTTTGAGGACTTTTTTCTCTGGCTGGGCTGCGCTGGCTGTGGATGTCTGACCTGCGTTCTGAGCATTTGCTGTACGTGCTGCAGACTGACTCTGATCTCCTGCGCGGTCTGCATCCGCGTTCTCTGCACCTTCGAAATACTCATTGGGCGCAGTCTCCAGATAATCCTCCAGTTTGGATTTGATCACCGTTACCTGTGGACCATAGATGATCTGGACACCCTGACCTTTTTTCACGATTCCTCTGGAACCTGTTGTTTTCAGAATGTCGTCGTTGACTCTTGAAGAATCATGGACAGTGATACGAAGTCGTGTTGCACAGCAGTCCACATCGCTGATGTTTTTCTTTCCGCCAAGACCGGCTGTGATGGCTTCACTTACCGGATCTTCGGAAGTATTTCCTGCTGCTCCACCGGATTTTCCGGCTTCTTTTCTTGCGTTTACATCTGCTTTTGTGTAGAGCTTTGTTTCCACATCGTCATCTTCACGTCCCGGAGTCTTGAAGTCGAACTTTTTGATCAGGAAAGTGAAGATCACATAGTAAAGAATGAAGTAAATAATACCAACCGGGATGATTCTCAGCCAGCTTGTCTTTGCATTTCCCTGAAGGATTCCGAACAGGAACAGATCCAGGAAACCGCCGGAGAAAGTAAGTCCTACTGCAATGTTCAGCATATGCGCGATCATATAAGCCGCGCCTGCAAGAACAACCTGTACTGCGAACAGTGCCGGGGCTACGAACAGGAAGGAGAACTCCAGCGGCTCTGTAATTCCTGTGAGCATACATGCCAGTGCTGCGGAAAGAAGAAGTCCACCTGCTGCTTTTTTCTTCTCAGGCTTCGCACAGCGGTACATGGCAAGGGCTGCTCCCGGTAGACCGAAGATCATGAAAATGAACTCTCCGGAAAAATATCTTGTTGCATCTGCGCTGAAATGCGCTACATTTGCAGAATCTGCAAGCTGGGCGAAGAAGATGTTCTGTCCGCCCTGTACCATCTGGCCTGCAACTTCCATAGTTCCGCCTACAGCTGTCTGCCAGAATGGCATATAAAATACGTGGTGAAGTCCGAATGGGATCAGCGCACGCTTGATAATACCAAAGATCAAAGTTCCGATATAACCGCTGCCTGTTACAAGGCCGCCCAGAGCATAAATACCATTCTGAACTACCGGCCATACAAAATACATCAGGATTCCCACAAACATATATACAATGGTGGAAATGATCGGCACGAATCTGGAACCGCCGAAGAAAGAAAGTGCGTTTGGAAGCACGATCTTATGAAAACGGTTGTGCAGTGCCGCGACACCAAGACCAACGATAATACCGCCGAACACACCCATCTGTAAGGACTGGATGCCGCAGACAGAAGTTACGGTACCTTCCAGAACGCTTTTTGCGATCTGTCCGTCTGCTGTGATCTTGTCATTTACTACCAGCATACCATTGATGGCTACGTTCATAACGAAGTAAGCGATCAGTGCGGAAAGAGCTGCTACCTCTTTCTCTTTTTTTGCCATACCGATGGCCACACCTACTGCAAAGATCAGCGGCAGGTTATCAAATACCGCACTTCCGACTTTGTTCATGATGATCAGGAGTGCATGTAAAATGGTTCCGTCTCCCAGGATCTTCTGAAGTCCATAGGTTGCAATGGTCGTCTCATTTGTGAAGGAACTGCCGAATCCAAGAAGCAGGCCTGCCACAGGAAGGATTGCGATGGGGAGCATAAAGGAACGTCCCACACGCTGCAAAACTCCGAAAATCTTGTCTTTCATGTTTTCTCTCTCCTTTTCTTTCGACGTTCTGGAGAGGAATCTTTTAAGTGGGCAACAAAAAAAGACACCAACCCCCATAAACGTCAAATAAAAAATAATAACATTTATGACTGGTTAATGCCTGCTTATCAGTTACACACCAAATCTGAAATACACTATACGGGTTTTACTCTTCTGTGTCAAGGAGTAAATTGCATTTTCCTGAAATTTCCTTATCTTGACTTTATTCTTTCTTATGTTAAGATGAACATAGACTGTCTGACAGCAATGTTTTCGACGCAGTCAGACCACACATTTCATAAAAAACGGAGGTACTTTTTCGATGAATACCATCAAGAAATTCATCCACTACTATGGCCCGTACAAAGCGGTCTTTTTTATTGACCTGATCTGTGCGGCCGTTATCAGTCTGGTGGACCTTGCCTATCCCCAGATCCTTCGTACGATGACAAAAACACTCTTTACACAGGACAAGGATATGATTCTTCATGCCCTCCCTGTGATCGCAGTTTCTCTTTTTGTTATGTACATTGTGCAGAGTCTCTGCAAATATTATGTCACCTATCAGGGACATATGATGGGCGCAAATATGGAGCGTGATATGCGCCGGGAGCTTTTTGACCATTATCAGGAGCTTTCTTTTTCATACTACAGCCGGAATAATTCCGGCCAGATGATGAGCAAGCTGGTCAGTGACCTTTTTGATATTTCCGAGTTTGCACATCACGGACCTGAGAATCTTTTTATCTCTCTGGTAAAAATTGTCGGTGCTTTTATCTTCCTGTTCTTTATCAACAAGAAGCTGGCACTGCCGCTGATCATCCTGGTGATCGTGATGTTTGTTTTTTCTTTCCGCCAGAATGCAAAAATGCAGGAAACCTTCATGGAAAACCGCCGTAAGATCGGTGATGTGAACGCAAGTCTTCAGGATACACTTTCCGGTATCCGTGTGGTGCAGTCTTTTGCAAATGAGGACATTGAGCGGGAGAAATTTAAAAAAAGCAATGAAGCGTTCCTTGTTTCCAAAAGGGATAATTACCACTGCATGGGCGGTTTCATGAGTTCCAACCTGTTTTTCCAGGGGATGATGTATCTGGTGACTCTGGTTTACGGCGGTTATCTGATCGCCCAGGGCGAGATGCAGGCTGCGGATCTTGCCATGTATGCCCTGTATATCGGAATCTTTATCAGTCCGATCCAGATCCTGGTGGAACTTGTGGAAATGATGCAGAAAGGTCTTTCCGGTTTCCGTCGTTTCCTGGATGTGATGGAAACGGAATCGGAGATCAAAGATGCCGATGATGCTGTGGAACTTAAGGATGTGAAAGGTCATGTATGTTACGATCATGTTTCTTTCCATTACAGCGATGATGAGACTCCTGTACTTTCCGATATTTCTATCGATATCCCGGCTGGAAGATCCATTGCCCTGGTGGGACCTTCCGGAAGCGGAAAAACCACGATCTGCTCTCTTCTGCCAAGATTTTATGATGTGACCGGCGGTTCCATTACTGTAGATGGAAAAGATATCCGTGGGCTGACTCTGAAAAGCCTTCGAAGCCAGATCGGTATGGTGCAGCAGGATGTTTATCTTTTTAATGGAACCATTAAAGATAATATTGCCTATGGAAAACCAGGTGCTACTGACGATGAGATCATCAAAGCCGCCAAATGTGCAAGCATCCATGATTTTATCATGGAACTGCCGGATGGATATGACACTTATGTAGGCGAACGAGGCACCAGACTTTCCGGCGGACAGAAGCAGAGGATTTCTATTGCAAGGGTATTCCTTAAAAATCCTCCGATCCTGATCCTGGATGAAGCTACCAGCGCACTGGATAACGAAAGTGAACGCTGGATCCAGAAGAGCCTGGAGGAGCTTTCGAAAAACCGCACCACGATTACGATTGCTCACAGACTCTCTACTATTCGCGATGCGGATGAGATCATTGTGATCACGGAGGATGGTATCGCTGAGCGCGGTACACATGCTGAGCTGCTTGAGAAGAATGGATTGTATGCTGCGTATTACAATATGTAAAAAGATACGAGGGAGGGTCATCTCATAGTTGCGAAGCCCGAAGCCCCTCCCTCGAGCTCCCACCCTCTTGGGCACGCTTGGTGTTTCATGCCGGAACGGGTTGAATGTTGACTGGTTGCAGACGAACGTGGGAGGCGCTTCGCTGTCCCACTGGAATTATTATGGGATAAAAATAAAAGACTGCTGGATATCTTATCAAGAATGATTGGATATATGGCAGTCTTTTTTGTTTGTTATTTATTTTTTCAAAAAATTCAGTAAATATTACAGCAGATAAACCGGAAGCTCATCCCTGATTCCTACCGGCTGGTTGTTGTCCGGCTCGTCTTTCTTTGGGGTGAGAAACTTGGCCTGAAGTTCGTCGGCGTTTCCTCCACTGATCACATTCTGAGCTACGGTTCCTGTTGTGGTTTCTGCGGCAGCTGTTTTCTTAGCTGTAGTTTTTCGTGTTGTTGTCTTTCTGGTGGTAGTTTTCTTTGCTGTTGTTTTTGTTGTGGCTGCTTTCTTTGCTGTGGATTTTGCTGCTGTCTTTTTGGCAGGAGCTTTCGCTGCTGGTTTCTTTACAGTTGTTTTTTCTGCTGCCTTTTCCTCTGTTTCAGCTTTTACTTCTGCAGCCTTAACCTCAGCCTCTTTTACCTCTGCAACTTTCTCTTCTGTCTTTGCTGTTTTCTCTGCATTTACTGCTCTTGCGATGCTTGCTTTACCTACTGACACGATTCATTACCTCCTCTGCCAATGCTATGTATTCTTTTGCGCTGCGGCTGCTTTTTTTGAATTCCACAACCGGTTCACTGCTGTCCTGAGACCATTCGATGGAGCTGTCCACACGGATAAAAGATTCGAAAAGGTAGATTCCTTCCATCTCTTTCAGAGTCTCCATGGTCTGCTTGAAATAATTCTTTCTGGCATCCGCCTTGGTCACCACAATCCCCAGAACCTGAAGCGCCGGAGCGATCTCACGGACTTCATTGAGGAAATCAAACATATTTGCAAGACCAAACATACCCCACGGACTTGCCTCTACCGGAACCAGAACGTAATCCGATGCACATAAGATGTTCATCACCCAGCCACCAAGAGTCGGCGGCGCATCGATGAGAATATAATCATAAACACCGGAATCCTTCACCTTCTGCAGACACTTCCGAAGGATAAACTCCCTCTGCCACTTTGTAAAAAGCTCATACTCCACAGAACTCATCAAAGTGGAAGACGGCACCAGATCCAGATTCTCATACTTCGTATGCACGATAAAATCACTGAGATCCGACTGATGCCCGATGGCATAGTAGAGATTCTTTTCCCCAGCTGCCATCTTCAGAACTTCCTCTTCATCAAAAAAAGAAAGGGAAAGATTCAGCTGCATATCGCCGTCCACAAGAAGAACCTTCTTCCCCATACCGGCCAGTGCCGCACCTACATTGGAACAGCTGGTAGACTTCCCGCTGCCGCCCTTATTATTCGCAAAACAAATCGTCACTGTATTTCCCATCACAGCCTCCCGACAACACAAAATCGTAAATCACTAACTTTCCCTTATTATAATATAACGCTCCCCCAAAAACAAGCATATCCCCCATAAAACCACAAAATCTGGCAAAAAACTCTCACATAAAACAACAGCAAAAAAAGAATCCTGTTGCGGAATGATTTCCTATACAAAAAAGCAGCAGGCTTCAGATCTTTCCGAAAGCCTGCTGCTAAACTTCATTCATTTTTATTATTTTACGATAAAGGATTTTCTCTTACTTACAACATCGAAGATAACGGCTGCAAGAAGAACCATACCTTTGACAACCTTCTGGATATTCTGGTCAATACCCATGATACTCATACCAAGGTTCAGAACACCCATAAGGAGGGCACCGATGATAACACCGGGAACTGTACCGGTGCCACCATAAGCAGAAGCACCACCGATGAAGCATGCACCGATCGCATCCATCTCGAAGTTTGTACCTGCCTGTGGGTTGGATGAGTTCAGTCTGGCCATTGTTACCATACCTGCAATACCTGCCAGAAGGCCCATGTTCAGGTAAGCAAGGAAATAAACCTTGTTTGTATCAATACCGGAAAGCTTTGTTGCCTTCTCATTGCCGCCAACTGCGTAAAAATAACGACCTGTTGTAGTCTTGGAAGCAATGTATGTATAGATTGCGATGATCACTGCAACCCAGAGAAGGGAATTCGGGATACCTTTGTACTGAGCAAGTCTGAACATAAATGCAAGAACAACTGCACAGATCAGAACCATCTTCACTGCAACACCACCGAAAGACTCAACACTGTAGCCTTTTTTTGCACGGTCTGCACGGTTTTTCATAACAAGTGCAACATAGACGATGCAGACAATAATGCCAACTACGAAACATGTTCTGTTAAATCCTTCACCTCCGCCAAGGAAGTCCGGAATATAGTTATTGAACAGAGCCAGATAAGCATCCGGCATCGGAGCCAGGGTCTGTCCTTCCAGAACTACGTTGGAAAGGCCACGAAAAGCAAGCATACCTGCCAGAGTAACAATAAATGGAGGAATTCGTACATAAGCAATCCAGAATCCCTGCCATGCACCGATGGCAATACCTACAAGAAGCATCACGATCATAGTGAGATACGGGTTCATACTGTTGAGAACCATCATCTTACCACCGACAGCAGCAACAAAGCATACAACAGAACCAACTGACAGATCGATGTTACCACCTGTTAAAATACAGAACAGCATACCGGTTGCAAGAATAAATACATATGCATTCTGGGCTACCAGGTTATTTACATTCTGCGGAAGAAGCATAACGCCCTTTGTGTTCACAGAAAACATGATCACAACAAATACCAGAACAATGACCATGGTATATTTTTTTAATATTTCTGAAAAACTAATCTTTTTCTCCATCTTCTTACTCTCCTTTACCTGACTTCACGATCCTGGACATGATCAGCTCAGATGTAGCTTCCTCACCACTTACCTCACCTACGAATCTGCCCTCGTTCATGATATAGATTCTGTCTGACATTCCAAGCACTTCCGGAAGCTCAGAAGAGATCATGATCACAGATTTTCCTGCTGCGACCAGGTCATTGATGATACAGTAGATCTCATATTTGGCACCTACGTCGATACCTCTTGTAGGTTCATCCAAGATCAGAATATCCGGCTCTGCAAACATCCATTTTGCAAGAAGGACCTTCTGCTGATTACCACCGCTCAGGTTTCCGACATTCTGCTCAACTGTCGGACACTTGGTTTTCAGTTTCTTCCTGTATTCCTCTGCAACTGCATATTCTTTATCCGTATCGATCACTTTTCCATTACTGATACCGGACATGTTTGCAAGCGTAGTGTTCATCTTTATGGACTTGGAAAGGATCAATCCGTTTCCTTTTCGATCCTCTGTAACATATGCGAGCTTGTTGTCAATAGCCTCCTGAACTGTATTCAGCTTCACTTCTTTTCCGTTCATGAACACCTGTCCAGAAATTTTAGTTCCATAGCTCTTGCCAAAAATACTCATAGCCAGTTCTGTACGTCCTGCTCCCATCAGTCCTGAAATACCGACAACCTCTCCTTTATGTACTTTAAAGGATACGTTATTTACCACCTTACGTTCTGTATACAGCGGATGATAAACATTCCAGTTTTTAATCTCCATGGAAACATCGCCGATCTTTACACCCGGACGTTTCGGGAACCGGTCTGTCATCTCACGTCCAACCATTCCCTGAATGATCCTCTGCTCAGAAAAATCGTCTTTCTTTTTATCCAGTGTTTCAATGGTAGATCCATCTCGGATAACTGTGATCTTATCTGCTACATAGGAGATTTCATTTAATTTATGGGAAATGATGATAGAGGTCATTCCCTGCTTCTTGAATTTCAGAAGAAGATCCAGAAGAGCTTTGGAGTCATCTTCATTCAGTGATGCGGTAGGCTCATCCAGAATGAGCAGCTTTGCATTCTTTGCAAGTGCCTTTGCGATCTCAACCAACTGCTGCTTACCTACACCAATATCCTTGATCAAAGTTCTGGAGGATTCCTCCAGTCCTACTATTTTCAAATATTTATCTGCTTCTCCATAAGTTTCATTCCAGTTGATGGAAAAGCTTTTGCCTCTTTCATTACCCAGATACATGTTCTCCCCGATGGTCATGTACGGGATCAGAGCAAGTTCCTGGTGGATGATTACAATTCCTTTATGTTCACTGTCTTTGATAGTGTTAAACTTACAGATCTCACCATCATAAATAATATTTCCTTCATACGAACCGTACGGATAAATACCACTTAATACATTCATCAATGTAGATTTACCGGCACCGTTTTCACCTACCAGTGCGTGGATCTCGCCTTCCTCGACCTGGAGATTAACATTATCCAGCGCCTTTACACCTGGGAAAGTTTTGGTGATATTTTTCATTTCCAGAAGTATCTTAGCCAACTCAATTTCCCTCCCTTTCCACTGTTCATGCAGGCGGTTATATTCCCCGCCTGCATGTGATAAATTTCTTTCTTAAAAATTCTGATTATTTGATCTGATCCTCTGTGTAGTATCCGGAGTCGATCAGGATCTCTTTGTAGTTATCTGTTGTAACAACAACCGGATCGCAAAGGTATGTCGGGATGACACCGGTTCCGTTATCATAGGATTTTGTATCGTTCACTTCCGGCTCCTCACCTTTCATGATGGAGTCAACCATTTTTACTACTGCAGATGCAAGAGCTCTTGTATCTTTGAATACAGACATTGCCTGTTTTCCTGCTACAAGGTTCTTAACGTTTGGTGTGTCACAGTCCTGACCAGTAATGATCGGATATTCTCCTGTGTAGGAAGCTGCCAGTGCATTCTCAACACCAAGGGCTGTGGAATCGTTGGAGCAGAGAACTGCGTCAAGGTTTGTTCCGTCAGAGTAGTTACCTGCGATGATAGTATCCATTCTGTCCTGTGCTTTTGCACTGTCCCAGTTAGCTGTAGCAACCTGCTCGAACTCTGTCTGACCGGATTTTACTACCAGCTTACCGTCATCGATGTATTTCTGGAGAACATCCATTGCACCACCGAAGAAGAAGTTACAGTTGTTATCGCCAGGATCTCCTGTGAACAGCTCAATATTGAATGGTCCGTCCTGATTGTCAAGATCCAGTGCATCTACCAGGTACTCGCCCTGTTTCTGACCTACTTTGTAGTTATCAAATGTTGCATAATAGGTTACTGCATCGGAATTCATAAGAAGACGGTCATAAGAGATAACCGGAATTCCTTTTTCTTTGGCCTGTTTCAGCGGCTCGCCAAGGCTGCTTCCGTCTATGGATGCCACAACCAGAAGGTCGCATCCGTTTGCTACCTGGTTCTCAAGCTGGGAAACCTGTGTGCTTACATCATTGGATGCATACTGAAGGTCTACCTCATATCCTGCTGCCTCCAGCTCTTTCTTCATGTTATCGCCATCCTGGTTCCATCTCTGGAGATCCTTGGTCGGCATGGTAACACCGATCAGTTTCTTGTCTGCTGCCTGTGCTGTTGCTGCCGGAACTACCACCATACCAGCTACCATTGTTGCGCAAAGAAGTGCAGATACCATTTTTCTTTTCATTGTAAAATCCTCCGTTTCATTATTTGTTTTTGGAATCACGTTTCCTTTGATGATGTTACTATAGCACAGGACTGTCTGGACATAGTTGGCAAGGACAGAGACATTTTTTTGCAAAAGAAAAATGCCCTGCATCAGGCAAGACATTTTTGCACCAAAAATCTGCTATTGATTTTTGTCATAATTGTGTATTATTGCGCATATGGATACACTGCCACATTACTTGCAGAATTTCACTGCCACATATATGCCGGTATGCAATCTGTTCTGCATTACTCTGTATCGTAATCTATATTGAGATATACTTCATCTCGTCTGTGGAAACCGCCGTCAATGATCACCTCATCCATATTATCCCTTGTAACGGCAACCGGTTCCAGCACCTTCGCCGGGATATCATAGCTTCCATCGCTCATGGTATCTGTCACATCTGACGGAATCTTTCCCTCTTCTGCCATCTTCACCGCATATTCAGCTGCCTGGCGTGCCAGATCTTCGATAGATTTAAATGCCGTCATGTACTGGGTTCCTTCCACAATACGCTGACATGCAGCCAGATCACCATCCTGGCCTACCACGATCACCTGTCCGGCAAGCTGGTTTTCCGCAAGAACCTGTATCACCTGGCTGGCAATATCATCATTTCCGCACATGATTCCCTTTACATCAGGATACTCTTCCAGTGCTTCCTCCACATAATCTGCTGCCAGCTCTGCGATCCAGCCCTCACAGTTGGCTTCGTAAACTACCTTCAGATCACTGTTTTTCAGAGTGTCTTCAAATCCCTCTTTTACCATGTCCACATTGTTATCGGAAGCAGATCCCTGGATCATAAAAATCTTTCCGCCATCAGGGATCGCTTCCATCATGGACTGTGCCATGATCTCTCCGACTTTCCGGTTATCAAAGGAAATATACATGTCTGTATCCGCATCATTTACCATGCGGTCATAGGAGATCACCCTGATTCCTGCATTGTGGGCACGCTCCACAGCCTCAGATAATGCTTTGCAGTCTCTGGCAATGATCACGATCACGTCCATATGCTTCTTGATAAAATAGTCGATCTGGCTGATCTGCTCTTTTGTATCTGCTCCCGCATCCTGAACATTCACTTCCGCTCCCAGCTCCCTTGCTGTTGCCACGAATACATCCCTGTCACGAATCCACCTCTCAATAACAAAAGAATCCACTGTAAGACCGATCTGAATTTTCTTTTCACCACTGTCTTCCTCTGTATCGTTTTCCTGTGCAGCTGTCTGCTTTGTTTTTTCGGAAGCGCAGCCATTCAGCATCAATGTCAACAGACACAGCAAGATCAACAGCTTCCTAATCATTTTCCCCCCGCTCATATTGTCTACCTCAACTTCTCTCTGAATTCACTTGGTGTCACGCCTTCGTATTTCTTGAATATCCTGCTGAAATAATTGGGGTCGCTGTATCCGGATTCCGCACAGATCTCCTTGATGGAAAGCCCTGAATCCTTGAGAAGTTCTCTTGCATTCCGAAGCCGCACTTCTGTAAGATACTCGATAAAATTTCCTCCGGTCTCCTGCTTAAAAAGCTTGCTGAAATAATAAGGGCTGATATCCACCTCCCGTGACACCTCATCCAGTGAAATATCTTTTTTGTAATTGTCCCGAATATAGGACTTTGCTTTTTCGATAATAGAAACCGCTTCTTTTTCCCTTGCACTTTCCATGTTACTGCAGATTTCTGATGTTTTGCCCAGGAACCATTTTTTCATTCCTTCTATATCTGTATATTCCTGGATCTCATGAATATAATTTCTGCGGTAGCTGATCGCATATTTCACGGTACCTGCAAAAAAGGCCTTTTTTTCCACTCCCATCACAAGCTCCAGGATCTTGATACGCATGTCCTCCAGATCTACTCCCGGCTGCTTCTCCATCCACCGGGTAAATTCCTCGGCACAGCTTAAAGCTCCTGCCACATCCTTATCCATCACCCGCTTTTCATAGCGACGTTCCAGATCTCTTGGATATTCGCCGTCATATTTCTGCGCTGCCGGAACATCCTCGATATGGATCACATGGCTGGTACTTTCCCGAAGTGCGATCATCGCCTCCTTAAAGGATTCTTTCATGGTGCTTCCCAGTTCTTTCACCCGTCCGATGCCACAGCGGAATTTGCTGTCAATCCTGCTTTCCAGCTTATGTACCATGTTTCTGGTCCTTGTTACCACTTCCACGCGCTCCTCATAAGACTCCTTGGGATTCCGGCACGGAACAAGGATCACAATACGGTTTCCCATGATGGGACCTACCAGACATTCAAAAAATCCCTGGGCGATCTCCCTGAATGTGGAATAAAATTTATTGGCTTTCACACTGGCTCCCACTGCATTTGTGAGCACTCCATTTTCTGTGGAATCCCCGAATTCTGCCACGATCATATATCCGTATTCTTCCCGGATATCCAGAAGCTCCCTGTAATTATCCTGATATGTCTGAAAATCATCCTGCAAAAGAATATTATTGATATATCCGCTCTCGATCATAGGCACAACCGTCTCCAGCTTTTCACGGATACGGAGATCGTCGCTTCGCTTCTGTCTTGTGGAATCTACCTTTTCCATAGCTTTGGAGCATGTTTCCAGAATCAGCTTTTTGTTTACCGGCTTGGTAAGAAATTCCATAACTCCAAGATTTACCGCTTCCTTGGCATAATTAAATTTATCATAGGCTGTAATGATCACAAAGACCACAGACCTGTTAAATTTCTGAATTTCCCGGATTGCCTGGATTCCACTTAAGCCCGGCATCTGAATGTCCATAAAGCAGATATCCGGCGGATATTTCTCCGCCTCCTCCACAACCACACGGCCTGTCTTGGCTGTATGGATCTCACATTCATTTCCATAGTTGGAACTTATAATATTTTTCAGGGATTCCAGCATGATCCCTTCATCATCAGCAAGCAGGATTCTGTACATTATTTTCGCTCCTCTCCACAGGAATGTTGATCACAACCTCTGTTCCCATTCCTTCCCCTTCACTGTAAATTTCCATCAGTCCGTCCTGTTCATAGTACAGTTCCAGACGGCTGATCACGTTATTCATACCAATTCCCGTGGAATCCCCCTCACTGGAACTGTTGTGGATCTTTTTGGAAAGAACTTTCTCAATCTGTTCTTTCGTCATTCCCTGTCCGTTATCCCGGACACTGATCTCAATATGATCTTTCCAGCGTTCCACACTCAGTTCAATATGGCCTTCCCAGTCAATATTGCGGATTCCATGATTGACCGCGTTTTCCACAACCGGCTGCAGGATCATGCTGGGAACACGCACATTTTCCACATCACATTCCACCTTTTTGGAAAAATGGATATCTCCTGCAAAACGCACATTCAGTATGTAAATATAATTGTCTACTGCTTCCAGCTCTTCCTCCAGTGTAGCATCTTCCTCACCCTTCTTTACATTATAACGGAAAAAATCTGCCATCTTTTCCACAAAAATACTGGTTTTTTCCGCATCCTCCATCATGGCGAGCTGTGCTCCTGCATTCAGGGAATTAAAAAGAAAATGCGGGTTGATCTGGGACTGGAGATATTTCAGCTGTGCTTCCTTCAGATGTGTCTCCATCAGAAGTTCCCGTTCCATCATCTGCTGCTCTTTTTCCATACCTGCCTTTGTCCTTGCGATGTAAAGGCCGAGATTCTCCACCATGGTATTAAAAGCCCTTGTCACCACCCCCAGTTCATCTTTGGCATCGGTTGGCGGCATCTTCACATTAAAGTTTCCCTGACCTACCAGCTGTGCGGTTTCCGCCATGTTTGTCAGCGGCCGGAACATCTCTCTTGTAGCCATGATCAGAAGGATCATTCCGCAGACTACCCCCAGAAGCATGATCACCGTATTGCTGATCTCCAGATATTTCATAACTGCCCGGAGAGCCCCGTAGGTCTGGGAATTTTCTTTAAAAAGCTGCTTGTTCAGTTCATCCATGGAGCTTTGGATATAGCTGTAAAGTTCCAGGCTCTCGTCGTATTTCAGCTTGTACTTTTCCACATTTCTGCCTCGCTTGGCAGCTACGGTTCCTGCTGTGCAGGACAGATAGGATTCGGACATTTTCCGGATCTTTTTCTCCAGAAGTTTTACAGAATCCTCTATATTCTGATCATTGAGCTTTTCCAGTTCCTGCCTGTATTTGGCTTCGTTCTGGTAATAATCCATCAGTGCCTGGGAACTTTTTACCTTCAGATACTGATACATGCTGTCCTGTACATCCTCAAAAACCTGCCCCAGTTCTGTGATCTGGGCATTGCTGGCGTATACATCATCCATCTCCTGCATGGAATTGTTGATCCGGACATAAAACAGCATGTTGATCGTAAACATCAGCGCCGCAAGGACGCCTACCTCGATCACGATCTTGCTGACAAGAGAAAGGTCACTCCACCGAAGCTTTTTCATCTGTGTCTGCCTCCCTTCTCATTTCTTCCACTGCTGCCCGGTCAAGAAAATTGATGTCTACATTATAATAAGAATTCGTTCTTCCATCTTTGATATAATTGGTAAGCGCTTCCACGCTGTACTGTCCCAGCTGTGTGGTATCCACATCACAGGTCACGGAAATGACACCTTTTTCCACTGCTGCCAGGATATCCTCCGATGTGTAATAACCGATAATCTTAACTTTTCCTGCAAGGTTGAAGTCCAGCACTGCCTGTCTGGCACATTCCGTGGTCTCCTCATCCATGCACACCAGAATATCCGGAATGTTCCGTTTCTGCTGAAAAATATCCGTAACTGCTTCCTCGGTCTCAAAGGTTCCTGTAGACAAAAGATTTCTTCCTTTGATCCGGATGTCATTTTTTCCGGATGCTGCCTGGACTGCATTGCTGATCTGGGTATAGATCTGGCTTTCGTTCATATCATCAATGTCTCTTTTCTGAAGGATCAGGATCTTTTCCGTATCTTCGTCCACATAACTGGAAACAATTTCCCCGTAAGCCATGCCCAGCTGATAATCGCTGACACCCACAAAACTCTGCCGCCTGCTGTGCACCGCGTCACTCATGACTGTGATCACTGGTATGCCATTTTCTACTGCAGTATCAATGGCTTTCTCCAGACCGGATTCCCCGTTGTACTGCAAAATGATCCCGTCTGCCTTGGCCGCAATACTCATGTTCATGTAGTCCAGTTTGTCATAGGAGGTTCCCCGATCCGGTCCCATGATTTCCAGAAGGACGTCGTTCTGTGCCGCAGTTTTCCGTGCACTTGCATATACAGCCTGCCAGAACTGGGAATCCGGACTGTCCACGATCAGGTCATACTGATACTGATATACTTTTTCTTCTTTTTTCTCAAGACCTGCTTTTTTTGTAATGCCGCTGTAATAGGATTCTCCTGTCATATAGATCAGAACTGTGATCGCCGCAAATATACACAGGATATATACTGGTTTCCTCTTCATGTCATGCTCTTCTCCATCTGTAATGCTGGTTTATGATAATATTTTTGCAACATTATAAATTTTTCATATAGTTTATCATCTTTTCACAGAAAAGTCACCGCCATCCATAGAATTTCTGTGCATTTTCATGTTATATTAATAACCATAAACTTGCCAAAGGAGGCCAGCAATTATGACAAACGCAACCAAACTTGCTCTGGAAGAATCCCTGAAACGTCTGCTTCTTAAGAAGCCTTTAGATAAGATCACCATCAACGACCTGACTACAGACTGCGGGATCAGCCGCATGACTTTTTATTATCATTTCAAAGATATCTACGATCTTGTGGAGTGGAGTTGTCTGGAGGATGCCAGGATCGCCCTCCAGGGCAAAAAAACTTCTTCTACCTGGCATGAGGGACTTCTTCAGATCTTTGATGCCGTAATGGAAAACAAACCGTTCATCTTAAATGTATACCGCAGCGTTGGACGGGAACAGATCGAGAATTATCTGTTTGCGCTCACCTGTGATCTGCTGATGGGTGTGGTAACTGAGAAATCAAAAGACATCCTCATTACAGAAGAGCAGAAAATTTTTATCGCAGATCTCTATAAATACAGCTTTGTAGGCATTATGCTGGACTGGATCAAAAATGGCATGCGCGAAGATTACCACGGAATCGTGGATGACACCGCAACTGCACTGTATGGATGTATCGACAATGCCATCCACAATTTTGCCGCAAAAAACAAAACTGCCGGTGTGCGTACAGAATAAAAACTTATCAAAACAGGCATAATGATAAAAAACTGAACATTTCCGGTGTTTTGTAAATAGAATCTTTTTTCCGGATGGGCTATCATAGCCTCAACAGCAACAAAGAACAGTTAATCCGATACAAACAGGTATCTCATTTACGAAAGGTGGATGTCATATGTCAGATAAAAAAGGATTCATGGGACTTGCAGCACTTGCGGCAGCCGGAGCCGGCGCAGCCATGCTGATGAAAAAAACAAAAGAGATCAATGAAGAGGAAACTTTCCATGTAAAGGAAACTACCGAGAACTACCGCAATACCGAACGTGGAAAATATGACAAAAACAGCAAGGGGATCTATTATTCCAACGGCAACTACGAAGCCTTTGCCCGCCCGGAGAAGCCGGAGGGTGTGGATGACAAGCATGCTTACATCGTAGGAAGCGGCCTTGCTTCCCTGGCAGCTGCCTGCTTCCTGGTCAGAGATGCACAGATGCCCGGGGACCATATCCACATCCTGGAAGCCATGGACATTGCCGGCGGTGCCTGCGATGGAATTTTTGATCCGTCCAGAGGTTATATCATGCGTGGCGGCCGTGAGATGGAAAATCATTTCGAATGTCTCTGGGATCTTTTCCACAGCATTCCTTCCCTCGAAAAACCAGGCGCTTCTGTTCTGGATGAATTTTACTGGCTGAATAAACATGACCCCAATTATTCTCTGTGCCGTGCAACCGTTAACCGTGGGCAGGACGCTCATACCGACGGAAAATTTAACTTAAGCCAAAAGGGCTGCATGGAAATCATGAAGCTGTTTATGACAAAGGATGAGGATCTTTACGACAAAACTATCGAGGATGTTTTCGATGATGAAGTGTTTGATTCCACTTTCTGGCTGTACTGGAGAACCATGTTCGCATTTGAAAACTGGCACAGTGCTCTGGAGATGAAGCTTTACTTCCAGCGTTTTATCCACCACATTGCAGGCCTTCCGGATTTCAGCGCCCTGAAATTCACCAAGTACAACCAGTACGAATCCCTGATCCTTCCCATGAAAAAATATCTGGAGGATGCAGGTGTTGACTTCCAGTTTAATACTGAGGTCACAAACGTAATCTTTAATTTCAAGGATGGCAAAAAGATCGCCACTGCTATCGAGTGCAAGGTAAAAGGTGTGGAGCAGGGTATCCTTCTTACAGAGAATGATTATGTTTTCGTCACTAACGGAAGCTGTACAGAGGGTACGATCTACGGCGACCAGAACCACGCGCCAAACGGCGACGCGGAGGTCCGTACCAGTGGCGTTTGGTCCCTGTGGAAAAATATCGCGGCTCAGGATCCGTCATTCGGACATCCGGAGAAATTCTGCTCAGACATTGCCAAGACAAACTGGGAATCTGCTACTGTCACCACTCTGGATGACCGTATCATCCCTTATATCACCAACATCTGCCAGCGTGACCCACGTACCGGCAAGGTTGTTACCGGCGGTATCGTAAGCTGCCAGGATTCCAAATGGCTCTTAAGCTGGACCATCAACCGTCAGGGACAGTTCAAGGAGCAGGATCCGAAGAAAGTCTGCGTATGGGTATACGGACTGTTCACCGATGTTCCTGGTGACTATATCAAAAAACCGATGAAAGAATGTACCGGTAAGGAAATTACCGCTGAGTGGCTGTACCACCTGGGTGTTCCGGTAGATCAGATCGACGACATGGCTGAAAACAGTGCTGTCTGCGTTCCGACTATGATGCCGTATATCACTGCATTCTTTATGCCGCGTACCAAGGGTGACCGCCCGGATGTTATCCCGGATGGCTGTGTAAACTTTGCATTCCTGGGCCAGTTTGCGGATACTCCTCGTGATACCGTATTCACAACAGAGTATTCTGTACGTACTGCAATGGAGGCTGTATACGGACTTTTCGGTGTAGACCGTGGTGTTCCGGAAGTATGGGGAAGCGTTTATGATATCCGTGAGCTTCTGGACAGCAGTGTGAAACTGATGGATGGAAAATCTCCCCTTGAGATCCAGCTGCCAGGACCGCTGAACGCACTAAAGAAACCGCTTCTCAATGTTGTGAAGGGTACTGTGGTTGAGAAAGTGCTCCGGGATCATAATGTGCTGAAGGATTATATGTAAGATAAATCATGAGATAATAAGCTCCGGAGAGCCAGATAGCTGCTATGTTCAGCGTCTGGTTCTCCGGAGCTTTTCTTTTATTGTTATATATTCATTATATATTCCTGCCGGAATTTTTTCTTCTCTGACCATACTCCGACCATACTAATAAATTTCATAGTGACTTGTTATGTACAAGTATCTTCTGTATAATCTGATATTGAAAATTTTTCTTATTTTTCATTCTACTTCTACGCAAAAAGGAGCTGACTATATATGTATAAACCAAAACTGGAAAAAGACATCCGCTGTCCCCTGGAATACGGGCTGGATGTTTTCGGTGGAAAATGGAAATCCCGTATCATCTGCGTACTTGCAGATAAGGAATTTCTCCGTTACAGTATGATCCGAAAAGAAATGTGCAACATCACGGATGCTGTGCTTGCCACAACTCTGAAAGAACTGATCCGGGACGGGATCGTAAACCGGAAGCAGTACGATGAGATCCCTCCCAGAGTGGAATATTCTCTTACTGAAAAAGGAAAATCCGTCGTTCCTATTCTCCAGAGCATCTGCCAGTGGTCCGGAATCTATTACAAAGAACCGTCAGAAAATCAGATGTCCCAATGCCAGAAATGTGATTATCATAACTGATAAAAAAGGAGAAATTCATGCTGAAATTTACAGAAGACAAAATCTTTACCAAAGAACAGGTACAGGAACTGTTTCTTTCCGTCAACTGGATTTCCGGACAATACCCGGACCAGCTGTACAAAGCACTTATGCACTCTTCCACAGTTCTTACTACCTGGGATGACACTCGTCTGGTTGGCCTGATCCGGGTTCTGGATGACACGGAAATGCTGGCTCAGATCC
>ERZ869979.131-NODE-131-length-20389-cov-5.970116_pt1 | contig 20389 bp, 9 predicted proteins | sample MGYA00521269_ERZ869979 | MGnify/ENA primary metagenome ERZ869979 (study PRJEB32232, sample SAMN07284974) | human gut metagenome | biome: human-associated habitat; material: feces | host: Homo sapiens | place: Tanzania | collected 2014-04-05 ... | reverse complement strand
CCTGCGGATTTGCAAATCCGCAGGAACGCCTAACGGACTGTCTCGCTTTGCCCACAGTTGCCCAAGCCTTTGGGCATCTTTGCCCAACTACGTGGGGCATTTTTACCCAAGGCTTTGGGCACGGTTACCCAAGGCTTTGGGCATCCGTACCCATGTACGTGGGTATGGAAACCCGTGTACGTGGGTATGAGTATCCATGGGCGTGGGCAGAATAGTTCTGCTTTAGCGCGCTGCTTGCTAGGGCGTGGCAATAGGTGGCATTAGGTGGCAATAAAAACAAGGGTTATTGCCACGCGTAAAATGCTATATACCAATATGTTAACAATAAGTGTGGCAATAGTGGCATTAATATAGAGAAAAAAATATTTTTCCTCCATTCAAAATCTGCTGATGAGAAAGGCGGAAATCATATAGCGGCTTGCCATTTAGAGTTAATGACTTTACACGATAACTGCCTGATATACTGGCTGGTGCAGAGATTTCGAAGTGCTTTCCGTTCTCCAGATTCAGCGTAACTTTCTCGAAAGCAGGCGTACCAATATAGTAAAAAGGGGTGCCTGGACATGCCGGATAGAAGCCTAAAGATGAGAAAATATGCCAGGCAGAACGCTGTCCTGTTGCATCTTCACCCGAAAAACTGTCGTTTTCCAGTATCTGATGCACTCTTTCCTGCGTTTTTTCCGGAGCACCGGCAGCCGTATAGAGATATGCCAGATGATGGCAAGGCGAATAACTGTGCTGATACCATCCCTTATCAAACATCCTGTCTAATCGGGAAATCACCTTACCGTTGCTCACCAGCACCTCCACCTGAGGATGCGCCTTTCTTTCCTTCTTCTCCTCTTTATCAATCTGTTTCTCCTTCTTGTCCATCGGCTTACTGTCATGAATCACCTCAAACAGACCGGCGATATTCTGCGGAACCGACCAGGTATCCTGACAGGCAGAACCTCCCAGGATATTACTCTTACCTGAAAACAGTTCTTTATCTTCCGCCCATTTTCCATTCTCATATCTTCCGTCAGCCCAGCCCGAAAGCGGGTTGATTACGTTGCGCCAATTCTCTGAACGGCGCATCAGTACCTGATAATCATCCTGATACTGCTGGCGGAGCGTAGCATCCTTGCAGGAATCAAGCAGCAGCTTTGCCATCTGCGCCACGGCAAAGTCATCGTATGCATACGCCAGGGTGCGCGAGGTAGAAGCGGTAGCAGAACCGGCCCCCTCCTCTACCGGAAGATAACCATTCGTCATATAGGAAGTGATGGAGCGGCGGCCCTTTCCGGAACGGTAATCCTTGGCAAGATAAGGAGTAGAGAAGGCATTCATGCGCATTCCCTCGTAAGCCTTTACGGCATCAAAGTTGCGGATGCCCTTGACATAGGCATCGGCAAGCACGATACTGGCATCATCGCCCAGCATCTCCCTCTGCCCGCAGTTGGCAGTTGGAAAGATAGGCATCCAGACACCATCCTGATACATCTTTACCAGAGACTGCATCATCTCTCCCGACAGCATCGGCGTAAGAAGATGATAAAGAGGCAACTGTGCGCGGTAGGTATCCCACATCGCAAAGTCGCCATATTGCAGTTCGCCGACATCACTCAACTCATGGGGAAGAAACGAACTGCGGTACAGGGCGGTATAAAAGCGGTTCACCTTCGCCGTGTCCTGGCTCTCCACATCGATGGTATGCAGACGTTCGCACCACAGATTGGCAGCATACTCCATCATACTGTTGAAGTCCAGTCCGCCGTACATATAGTTTTCGGCATTGAGATTGGTCACCGCCCGGTCGCGCGAAGTAAAGGAGGTTGCCGACATCCATTCCATCGCCTTTCCAGTCTTGCCCCTGAAGGTAAGCCATACTCCGATGCCCGGCTTACAGGTCGTCAGCAGTCCCTTTCTTTCCGCCTGCGCTTCATCAAAGACACCATAGTCAACCAGCTCATCTTTATCATAAGCCAGCACGAAATGTCCCCCGAAATCATCCGGTTTCCCCCATCCCTGATATACATGAGGCGCCGGATTATAGGCATAAACCACATGGTTCATGGTATCAATCTCGATGGTTCCCTGTCCGTCATCATTATTGGGCTGGATAACGAGATGAACCAGTTCGTCCTTATCGGGCGTAACACGGATCATGGAGGTATGGCTCAGGGCAGTCATCTCTGCCTTCAGATGCTCATCCTTCAGCTGGACACCATAGTAATGGGGATGCGATACCTCGTCCTGATGACTGAAAGCGGTGGCACGCTGAGCGGGCTGCAGACGGAGTTTGCCTCCCAAGGCAGCTAGGGTGAAAGAGCCGTAATCCCGTTTCTCCCCACCTCCCGGCCAATGGCTGCATCGGAATCCCTGCAACTGCGTATCCTTATCATTATAAGGAGCCACACAAGGCTGCTCGGAATCCCTGGTTTGGGGAGTCCAGAAGTTCTGGCCGTTCGGAACCAGTACGGCAGGAATCGCCTGTCCCGCTCCTTCCATCGTTTGGATGGCATAGAGCTGGCGCACATGTTCCAACTGGTGGATACGCTGGTGCATCTCCTGCTTCCATTCTTTCCAGGAATAATAATGAGTGCCGTAAATCACCTGTCCTACAGGCGAAAGCATGATGTCTCTCTCGTTCAGCATGAACTTCACCACCACGCTGTCCTTCCGGTTCTTGTAGAATATCATCTGCAGGTTGGCTCCCATCGGAACCACACGGTCCATCCTGTCAGTCTCTGCTCCGAGTACCACCAGGTCGGCTTCTTCACGTGCACCGGCAGGAGGCAAGGTGGCATCAAAAAGAAGAGACAGAAGCCGATAGAGGGCTGTATCATGACCGAAACGGAGGGTAGCTGATGACTGGGAAGAACGCAAGGCGGCATCGGCATCGGTTTCGATGTTCTGCCAGAGCGAGATGGCGCTCCGTGCCGGTATCTCTTCGTTGGTGGCGATACTGCCGTTGGTGATGTTCATGCGGAGATTGTTGGCTTCATAGATGGCACGGAATTCGGCATCGGTAAAGAGCGCATTCAGGCTGTCTTCCATCTCCTGCGGATAGGCAGGAAAGTTCAGACCCACATCCTGCAGGGAGGAGGTGAGTCCATACATTTCGGTCATCAGTTTCAGGGGTTCATCTATTTTTGCGGTGTTCTTGAATAGCTGTTGCAGGAACCGGCGTGGCGAAACCTGAGCCTTCACCCTGGTGCGTTTCTTCAGCGCCTTCAGTTCGGGAGATTCGTAGGCTATCCAAGCCATATCGGCAGAATCGGTCTTCACATCCAGATGCAGCTGGGGCTGTAGACTCCGCAACTGCGAAGTAAAGGCGAGCATACTCTTGGCGCAGCGGTCGGAAACGCTGGAGCGTGCCTTAACCTGATGGCCGGCAGCAAAGATCTGTGGATAATGGGCATACATGCGTCGGGCAATGGCCTGATGCTGCAGTTCACCCAGTCGGGTCAGCTTGCCGCCGTTCCCCTTTGCATTCTCACATATCCGCTTCACGATACCTTTAATCTGAAGTCCGAGCGGAGTAAGATTGTCATCATCAGCAAACTGCTTTTCTATCCAGAGATAGCGTTCATCCCTCGACATCCATCGCGACCCATGGCGCCCGTAATGACTGATATAATAAGGTGAGAAACCGGCAGGCGCCTTCACAGCCGTAGAATCGGTTCCGGCAGCATCCGTTACGGGGTAAGCATAATAGATGCCTCCCATTTCGCGGCGGCTCTGTGCTTGCAGTCCCAGGCAGCAAACCAGCCATAAATATATAAGATAACTTACTTTCTTCATAATAAATAAAAACGGAGAAAACCGCTGTTTATTATGAATGAGTGACAGAACCACTTGCGAAACTTGCCTGTTATTTCTCGGATTTGGATATTTTAGCGCGAATTATTTCTCGGATTTGGATATTTTAGCGCGAAATATTTCTCGGATTTGAATATTTTAATTATCTTTGCTGCTGATATTCAAATAATTATAGATATGACAGAATATATAAAAAGAAATATAGATACTCAGCTTATAGCATGGAAAGAAGATTCCATGCGAAAACCGCTGTTGCTTCGTGGTGCCCGACAGGTAGGAAAATCATCTGCAGTTAAACATTTTGGAAAGCAGTTTAAGTATTTTGCAGAAGTGAACTTTGAGCGCAACAAAGCTATTAAAACCTTTTTCCATGGTGATCTTGATGTGCGTTCAATAGCTGAAAAGATCAGCAGTTACATCAATGTCCCTGTAGAAGCAGGCAAGACGCTCCTCTTCCTTGACGAAATACAGGAATGCCCAGAGGCCATTATGGCTCTTCGGTTTTTCAAGGAAGATTATCCTGAGCTGCATGTCATCGCCGCAGGCTCACTTCTTGAATTCACACTTCAGGAACTTCCCACTTTTGGAGTAGGAAGAATTCATTCTCTCTTTATGTACCCGATGACATTCGATGAATTCTTGTATGCCAATAATGAAGAGGGGCTAGTAAAAATGCGAAATGATGCTTGTGGAAATCGTCCCCTAGAACAGGCTTTCCATGATAAACTCGTGGAATACTTCCGTATTTACCTGCTTGTTGGAGGTATGCCGGAATCTGTGCTTGCCTGGACACGTACTCATGACTTCAACCGATGCAGGAACATTCAGGAAGATATCGTGCTGACGTACGAAGATGATTTCAGTAAATATAAGAAGAGAGTCAATTCTGATCTGTTGCGGACTACGATGCGTGGTGTCTGCCATCAGGCAGGTGAAAAGTTGACATTCAAGCAAATATCAGCCGACTATCAAAGTTCGCAGATTAGGGAGGCACTCCGTTTATTGACCCTGGCAGGTATCGTAACTCCTGTAGTCTCTACCTCGGGCAATGGTATTCCTCTGGATGCAGAGGCAGATGAGAAGAGCATGAAGGTACTGTTTCTGGATTCCGGATTACTGCTGGCCGTGCTTCAGTTGGAAGGCAACCTGGCGCAGCAACTTATAGAACTCATTTTGGCTGGTACTCCTCAGGAACTTGTCAACAAAGGTGGACTTACGGAGATGGTTGCAGGACTTGAGATTTTGCGAAACAAACCGTGTATCCAACGTCAGAAGATGTTCTTCTGGGAACAGAAGGGGAAAAGTGTGGCAGAGATAGACTATCTGGAGATTCATAAAATGAAGATTACTCCTATTGAAATCAAATCTGGAACACAAGGCGGCATGAAGAGTCTCTGGCTATTCATGAGAGAGAAGAAACTCACCAATGCCTTCCGGTGCTCTCTAGAGAATTTTGGAGCGTTTGATTATATAGACAAGGAGGATCACGATGCAGTAAGGCATGTTACCATTCTACCTCTCTATGCATTATCATTATTGTAAATAAGTGAGACTTGCGAAACTTCCTTGTAAAGTTTCGCAAGTAACGTATAAAGCTAAAAAAGGGGGAAGCCAACGCTTTGGCTCCCCCCTTTGGGTTCTTTATAATTCCCTATTGATATTAAAAAACTAGAATATACTATCTTACGGCAATCTTCTGACCCTTAGCCTGAGCACAAGACTGGGTAGATGCCTTCACAATGTAAATGCCGGATGTCACTCGCAGAATCATTCTCTGCTTATCAGGCAACTGATAGCTGTGAACCATCTTGCCATCCATTGTAAATACCTGAACCTTGTCGAGCTTCTCACCACCCAAGGCAGAAACAACAATCATGCCTGCAGCAGGTGAGTAAACCTTCACCGGTGCGCTCTGCTCTTCAGCCTCCATGCGGTCGATGCCGGTTGAGGTACGGGTCTGGGTGAGGAAGTATCTTCCGTGGTCACCCGCCTTCACCTTCACAGCTTCGCCCTCATGAAGTTCGGTATAGCTTGCCGATGCAGCATCGTAGAGATAAACCGGTGCATCGAGCTTATTCACACCCTTCAGGGTAAGTGAAACCTCTTCAGCCTGCTGGCTCACGATACCGAGCGGAATCCAGGACAACTCAGGAACCGCATTCACTGCCACCGCCTCGTTTCCGGCAACGGTATAAACCTGCGGAATATCCTTGAGGTTCTGATCATACAAGAGATCCACATCCTCCTGGTCATCATAGTCGGCAGAAGCCTCCGGACGCAAGGCGATGCGTGCCCTAGAAGTCTGGCCGCTGGAATTCTCGGTCGTCGCTTCAAGGCTCTTGTCATAGTCAGATGCCATCACCAGACCAGGAGTAATGGTGCGGTCAACACACATCGTAGAAGTGAATCTTACCTCTCTAGTAGTGCCAGCATTCTTCTTAACAAAGAACGACTGGGTAGGCTGGATAGCATAGTTCTGCTTACCCAATTCGGTAGAAGAAATCGCCTTCACCTCACCATTCTCTACAATCCAAATAGCCTTCTGCAAACCAGAATTGCCATCGAAGAACTTAGCCATTGAGATAGAGCAGGTATATGGATTCGCCACGAGATAGAATCCGCTGGTGTTATCTGTTCCCAAGCTCTGAGTCATTTCTGCAAGATGTTTCTCATCGTTATTGAAAGCAACGAGAAGTTTGCCATGGCCAGCCTTTCCTATTTGTACAGATGTACCACCAGAAGTCGTTGTTCCATCATAATCGTAGTACTGATAGCTAGTATCAGCCTTTGGCAAACGGAGGAGCGCATTTGGCAATTTAGAACCATCAGCAGGTTTCTTTGGCAAGAGCGCATTACCCGCCTTAATAGAGAAACCACCGAAGGTTCCATCTGCGGAATAGCTCTCATCCACCTTATTATATACATGGCTCCAGTAACCGAGATTCATATCAACATCACTAGGAGCTGTTCCATCCGGATAATGCGATGCAGAATAATCACCCTTAGGAGTGATTTCCTTCACATCACTCTTCATCCAGGCTCTCTGATAAACCGGATACTTGCTTCGGCTATTCACATTAGTATCAAAGTTGATATCCGTAAACGCCTTGGTTTCCTGTCGGCCATCCTTTGCTGGCACATACATATCACCTGCGTAGATATACTGCAGAGGTGAAGCCATGGTGTACCACCTGTTAGGCACCAGCTCCTTCTCTACCCAAGCCTTGTCATATACCAGATAGCACTGGTCGCGAAGCTCGCCCTGAGGCTTGAAGTAAATCTGATGGCAGGTATTGCCATAGAACTTCTCGCACTTCAGATTACCAGCTTCCAATCCCTTATCGGCATCTGCCTCATTCCAGTAAGCCATGATGTCATACCGGATATACTTCGTTGCCTCATTACCCTTACCGTTAGTCAGCTTGGTAGCAATCTTATTGGTTTCACGATAAACGACATTACCGAGGTCAGGGAATGGCAAACCTTTCAAGTTGTCAATCGTTACCTTGGTAAACTTCATTGGCACATAGCTATTCAGCGTAGGAATATCCACCTTTGCTGTAATACCTGTTGCACTACCATAAGCCTTATAATCATGATACTCATTATCATGCAATTCAGTAGATGATGAGCGATGCCAGTTGTTATCATTGTTCCAGTTGGCATTCATACCGCCATCGGCAGTAGGAGTCCAGGTAATGAACTCCGGTACGATCTTCACCTTGAGATAAGACTCGCCAGGGCAGTTGGTAGTTCCAGCTATAGCTGCTATCTTCTCGTAAGCGAATCGGAGTACATAGTAATATCCCTCGTGGAAGTTCTCTACGGCATCATCTGAGAATTTGAGATTGAGGGTAGACTGAACTTTTGGATCAATAGCATCCAACTCATCATTCTCCAATGTTGCAACCGGAGTATTCAACTTCTTTTCCCATAAAGGATCATTCGTAGATGCCACAATTACCTTATTCGAAGTAACAGCAGAAGTACCACTATCATCAATGAAAGTAAGAGGCTCAGTAATAGCTGATCCATCTCTCATAGTAGCACTATGAAGAGGTATCTTCAAATATCCATTAGAAGCCTTCAACTTCTCCAACTGTGGCAAGCCGATACGAAGCGAAGCCTCATAATTGCCATCATTGAATGGATAATCCACATCATTGAAACCGAAGTTAAGCTGTGGTCCATCCTTCATCACACGCAATGGGACAGGTATGGCACTAGGACACAACAGATATTCTTTACCATTGATTGTATATGGAATATAGCCATCCACCTCAGTTCCCTCAGGCTTCATATAGATTGTATGAGTTTTACCCAAAGTAAGCTTATCACTGCTGATGGTGATATCATTGCTTGCTGTTTCGCTCAACTTATTTGTCTCATCTTTACCATCAAGATACCAGAAGAACTTAACATTATTCAATGTTATCTTACCACCATTATGAGGGTCAGTTGTTGTCAATTGTCCCTTGATTTTAACCTCATAATTGTCAGCTTGATTGCAAGGAATCTTATAATCCGTTACGATATTGCCCTTGGTATCAGTAATGATTGGATGCTGGCTAACCATTTCAAACCAGTTACTGTACAACGAGCAGACCTCAGCAGGTGTACCCCAATTAGCATTTCCCTTGGCAGGATCTTCTGTAGATACAGATACATAATACTTCTTACCCGTAGTCAAAGAAAAGTCCTTATTGCTGATAACAATATAGGTTTCACCTTCACTATCTTGCTCAATCATATTAGTACCATCGATTTCAAAGTTCTTACAGGTTTCCTCTTTATCGTATACATCAACAGTACCATATTCCGTACCTTCAACTTTCGTTATTTTGTTTTTCGTTTTATCCTTCAAGCTATAAGAATAAAATCCATCGCCCGTTACAGGTTTTCCATCTTCATCCACAAAACGGAAATAAATCTTGGTATCTGTATGTCCCAAAATTGCATTCAAAGTCTCGTGGATAGCACGTATCTTCAGTTTGATGGTTCCAGTTGTAGCGTTTTCACAAATAGGCTTCTCCTGGAGCACCTGAACCTTGGCTGGCGCTAGATACATACGGATATCATCTACGGCATAGTCGGCACCATCAGTACCCTTACAGTAATTATCTATCTCCAACCGGAAATCAGAATACTTTTCTACATTTGACTCTTTTTGCAAAGTAATCTTACCGTATACCTGATACCAAGTTGCTTTTTCCTTACTATCTCGATTATCGTTAAAATCACCAGATGAAAAACTATGTATCAGGTGTTTATCAACAATCTCACCATTGACATCTTTATTAACACCAAATAGTTTAAATATAATCTGCGGCTCGATACCGCCACCTTTCGTCATGTCAGCAACACCCGCTGTGAAGATAAGCTGCTGTCCTGTACAAAGATCTGCCGTGAAATCAGAAGCTGCGATTTTTCTACTTTCATCTGATGCGTCCACATAGAGGAAATGACCATATTGAGAACCATTGGTTATCTCATAGGTCTTATCATATAACGTTTTATTCCACCACCAAATATAGTTTTCACTAGAAGTAGAAACACCACTAAGATTTGCGGACTTATACAAGCAATAATCTCCATGAAGTGGAGAATGACCGATTTTATTCGAACCACCATAATTAGTTGCATCGTAGTCAATCAAATCACGATATACGAAACTATAAGCACGGCGATCCCATTTAGATGGCAATCGGTCCTGGTTGTCATCCGGACTTGTAGGAGCAGCCACAGTCTGTTCTACATCATCATCATCAAATGTAATTGGCTTGGCAGCCATTTTATAATGCTCATCAAGATAACTAATCAGTCTATTATTCAAACCTTCATTAACGATCTCTTCCTTAGTCATCGGATGATTATTCATGAATCGAACATCAAAGTTAGCTACAGGACACATCTGTGTATCTGAAGCTTTCAAATAAGCTACAACAAATACAGGAATACCTTTATCTATAACCGGCTTATCTTTATCATCAATAGCCGAGCCTTCTAAATTATACCATGTAGCTTCATTCAACTTTTTTTCGCTTAAATCAAAAAAGCGACTACTCCCATATAAATCGCAATATTTTGATTTAGAAACATCATAAATTCGCCATTTTACTATATCTCCATATTGCGGAACAGAGACATATCTTGACTTATCAAAATCAGCTTCAGTTATATCATTATTATATACAACCTTTTTCAAGCCCTCAGATGTCATCGGATAAAATGAGTATCGGGAAATATCTTGCAATTGCAAACGCAATGTTGTTTCTGATTTTTCATCCTTATAACCAAATGTTACCTTCTTATTATCTTCATAAGTATAATCACCATCATCATGATTGCACAATGCAGCCATAATATCATCAGCAATCTTCTTTTTGGGAAGAATATGGAAGATGTAACGAATAGACAATGTTGGTTCATGGAGCAGATAAGTCCTTGACTCATCCATTCCGTCAACATATCTACTTACATCACAGGCAATAGTCTCCCCTTCCCATGAAGCATCAACATGGGAAGTACTATAATTAACACCAATCAGCTGATGAGTAGGATATGTGCCAATATTATTTGCAAATAAACCCCAATCTCCTTTCTTTTGTAATTTTGTTGTTACATCAGCGGTGTTAAGATGATCGGATGCTTTATCAGTATCATAATCATACCAACGGAAATAACCACGAGGTTCAAGATCATTACCACTTCCTGTATAATATTGAAAAGGCAACTTTAACATAACCTGCTGATTAGACTCATTTCCATCAACATAGTAATAATACTCCCATTCGTGGGTCTTCTGATAGGTATGGCCATTCACCATGTCCCAGTCTCCCTTCTTATTGGCGATACCTTCGTAATGCTTGAATGGGAGATCATTTGGAGAATAGAGTTTTACATTTATCTTGCTCTTGAAAGCTGATGGCTCTTTTGTAATGACGCCATATTTCGCGTCATGGCCAGTGAGGTCATTAGTCAACAAGCAATATACTTTCATGTCAGATGACCATGAAGAACCAGAAGGCAACTCGAAAGTTACATTCAATCCATTAGGCAATAAAGAAGAACCCTCTTTTGACAACAAGGTATAATACCCCACACCATCAGAAGTTTTGCGCAAAGCCAGAGTGCGATTATTAGAATTAGCGCTAATGATTTTGCCATCCTTATCAGCCAATACCCAACGCATATAGAAGTCGCTGACATCTTTCTTATCAGCAACGCCGAAATCAGAAAGAATCTCAGGAACTACATCTTTCAAACTTACCTCAAGTTTATTGTCTTTATATATCGCATCTACATCATGACTTGCTGCTGCAGCTACATTGTCGGCAGAAAGCTCCAAAGGAAGCGCATCAAGTGTTTCCTGCTTTATAAACTTAAAGGAATATTCTCCATTAAGAGTTGGCTCCTGAAGAATATAGGTCTTTCCATTATATGTTACCACCTTGGCATCATTACCGTCATTATTTGCCCAGGTACATTTCAAGACATATTTCTCTACATCTGCTCCTGCTGCAAGTTTTGAGAAATCAAAAGATACAGTACGGGCGGCATCATCAGCAATCTTAGTATCATGATAGTAAATCAAATCAGAGCCTTTAGCTGCTGATGAAGAATTACTCAATATATCTGTTATGGTAGTAATAGGAGTTGTAGCAGCCTCTGAATCAAACAACTGCCAACGCAAATATTTTGCATTGAAATCAGGCAAAGTTACATTGGTTGAGGTCGCAGCTGTTGGGATTATAGAAGTACTTTCTGCTTTTGAAAAGTCAGCAGAGTTACTGCCATGCTTAACCGCAGAAGACTTCAAGCCATCTTCTGTATAAAGATCGAACTCCATCTTCTTGACGCCGGCAAGATTCTCTCTCTGGTTTAAGAGTTCGGCATCATTAGAAAGGAGGAGAACAAGTTTTGCATTATGAATATCCGTACTCTTTGGATCTATTTTATACTGAAAAAGTTGAGGATAAGTTTCAAAACCTAACTTTGTTTTATCATAATACACATAATTCTTATCTTTCTCGTGAGCAGACCAATCAAGATTCTTTATTTCGTGACCGAACGAATGGTTATTACTAATCACCCAACTTGATATATCAAGCTTAGCTCCATCTTTCTCAAAATAGAAACATGCATAATTGTAATAATCTTTAATATAATCACTCCATTGCAACTCTACAGCTGTACCCTTTACATAGTAGCCATCACTAGCCCATCCTTTCACTGGCATTAAAACCAATGAAAGGAGGAGGATGAGAGTACGATATATGTTTTTAATCTTATTCATAGCGATAGTATTTACGTGTATAATGTTTACGAGCAGCATAACTGCTTAAATCCTTGGTGAAAAGTATCTTGTATATAAGAGACTTGCTCGTTTCACCCGGTACAGGGACTGTGACCTGATAGAGGGCCCTCTGCTTGTCGGCTTTGTCATCATTGAAGGTACCTTCAAAATAGCCGGTGGTTGACTTCCATGATGGAAGAACTTTAAACACCTTCTGGGCATTCGCAGTAGTAGCTGCTGCATCAGCCATATCATCTTCTTGGATTAACTCCCATTTTACTTTGGTATAATCGATGGTTCCAGACACATCGGTGTCATCACCCTTTACGACCTTTGGCTGGATATGGAATTCCTCTTCCGGGTAATAACAGGTGTAGGAAAGAGTGGTTCCGTTATCTGTTATGGATGGATAGAGACCGATTGCTGTAAAGGACTTAACATCAAACTTCAACTTGTAATCATCTAATTTGATTGGGAGAATGTGATGGTCGTTTCGAGCTATCGTTTTCCAATCCTGGAACAGGGCGTAACGCTTGACTCCTGCTGAAGTATTCAGGTTGATGATGAAATACTTGGAAGTATTGCCCGCTGCGCTTTCATTCACATAGAACGAAATCTCTTTATCCGTAGTACCTGCTGGTATCGTCACAGCAGGAGACAACTTATAAGTATAATTATCCGTTGCAGCCTGCCCTACCAGATTTGGAGAACATGTAACTTGATCATTATCTGCATCAGAATGCTTTGGCAACAACATGATGTTATCAGCATCTGCATTATCTTTGCTATTCTTAGTAATATCGCTGATGGTAATATCATTGATTTCCAAAGGAGTAGAACTTGGATTCTTAAACCGAAGTGTAACCTTTGCCAGCATTCTTACTACCCAAAGATTCGTTTTATCAGTTGTTCCATCTCGGTTTACAGTAAGCGTCTGCTCATTACTCATAGGAATACTAGAAATAGTAGCATCGAAGCCATTGCCATTCATCTTATATTTCATGTTCTTAAAATCAACAGCATAGCCGTTGGTCAACGTACCCAACTGCGTTTTATCAATATTGGCAAAAGAATAAACCAGATAGGTGCCTGGGGCTACATTCTCCAGAGTAACTTCGTCTTCCTCTGCATGCTGAGCATCAACTTGAGTTTTCTCTACAGTCTGTACCACCTTACCTTTTTGAGTAAGAACAATAAACCAACTCTTCATATTCTCTGCATCGGAACCAAACTCCCACTCAGGGGTAAGAGCACGGCTATGAGGTGCAGCCTGACCATTAGAGCCAGACGCAGCAGTAGAGAGCTTGAGATGAATGGTAAAACCATTCTTGCTTCCTCCACCAGGATTATCAGACATAGAACTGTCGTCTGGCGAGCAAGCCGTAAAGGTGGCAAGCATCGTCAGTACCAACAGCGCCATTATCGTTTTTATCTTATTCATATCTATTACTCTTTATTTTCCGTCTTATTACATGGAAGTCTCTGCATGGGTATACTTTGCCCATTTCTTGACAGCAATCGTGAGAATCATTCCCTTCTTCTCACCCACTACTCCTTCAATCTTGATACGATAGATGTTATTGCGGACAATGCCATAATACATAGGAGTTGTTTTAGGACCAGTACCTGTTGGATCACTATGGCGAATGGTGTAGGTATAGTATTTATCTGTACCAAATTTACCCGCTTTAGGCTGCTTATTGGTTGTATCCCAATCAGAAAGCTCATAATACTTACCTTTAAACACTAATCCTGTAGCATACTCTTCAGAATTACCAAAAGTAGTATTCTCCATTGCATAATCAAGAATGAAGAAAGGACTTGATGTTCCTAAAACTTTCTTAACAGGAAGGTATCCTGTAGCAGAAGACCAACTTGCATCATTTAACTTACGAACATTATATGTAAGACCACTTGGCGTAGAACCGGTATTCTTACCGGAAGTCCATGGATCTATCACATAGTTTGTAGCTTTCTTGTCGGTTTCTGAAACAGTTGTCTCATCACCCAAATAGCTCAGAGTTGCTCCCGTTTTATCACCCACACGCTTAATGCAAAACTCACCGGAAGTAAGCTTGTTGTAAGGGAGAATAGACTCCAAAACAAAGCCACCCACTAAATTGTTTGAAACATCCTTCACATCAAAAGCATAAGTTCCGGTACCAGGAGTTGTTGGAGAATCAACATACCAACCATCACCTGGATCAATATCGATACGAGCAGCAAGGCGCTCTATATCAACATTTACTGTAAGCGGATTAGCCTCTGTTCCATCACCTGTTGCATTACCGCCAGCAGAAGTCAACTCGGTAGTAGCATCCTCCTCAGATGTCATGATAAAGTTTTTCGAAGTAGGATTAAAAGCCTGAAGATGAGCATCTCTAAGTTCACTCAATTTCTTGTTCAAGTAGGTTGGAGTGATGTCACCGGCATTCGCTACTACTAAAACATGATATGCCTTGGAAACAACAATTGGCAAGCATTGCTTTTTCTCAAACGTATATACTTTATCATATTTTGTATAGCCTGCCTTCTCTGTTGGTTTCTCAAAATAGAAAGCCTGCTCTATTTTTGCTTCGCCATCACTTATGCCTGTAGTGCTAGAGTAAAGAAATACACAGACATTATTCACTTTATATTCTTTTTCAAAAGCCGTTTCTCTACCATCACCTTCTTCACCTCCTTGAGGACCAACTGCACGAGACGTGGCTTTGGTATCACCAGCCACAGCTACCTGCACAGTAAAGTAAGCCTCTCCCTTGAAGGCATCGGGCTTGCCGTCATCATCATCGGTGCTGCCAGCGCAGGATGCGAAAGCACCGATGACAAGAACTGAAAGCAGAAGCAGATATATTGATTTCAACTTCTTCATAATCCTCTTAGTTGTTAAGTACTTCAAACTGTATTCTCTGACTCCAACTCAGCGCATTCACGCTGATAGTAATGTAAGCGTATTTCAACTTACCATCTTGAAGGAAGAACTGTAACTTATAGTCATAAGCTCTATCCAAGAACTCTTGTGGAGTATACATATATTCCTCACTGGTGCGAACTCGGCTCAAGAGGTCAGGCAAATCTACATCTACCACGGTCTTGCCTGTTTCCTTATTGGCGATGATCAATTTGCCATCGTCCTTCGCCTTATCGTGATAAATCAGACGGGAGGTCATAAAGTCGGCATGAGCTATCTTGCCCACTCCTTCCAATTCATTACCATTGACATCACCTGCAGTAGAGCCTTCACGGTCTTCTGTATTCCAAACAGCATGTGGAGTATAGATAACTTGATTAGTCTCATCGAGTGAATTGTCACAGAGGATGCGGGAGTTATGGTCTTGAATGATAAAACTATAGTCGTTTACATCCATTGTAGTTGGGTCATTGAGTTCACGCAAGGTGACATTGATCTTCTTGGTATCACGTACCAGCGAAACGGTGGTATAGTTAGGACGGGTAGCAGAATACTCTACCAGCGCATCTGTCTTACCATGCCACAGGGTATCGAGTGGCAGGTTGTGATTATCAATAATATAATAACCATTGCGCTGAACCTTATCAAGATTTACCTCCAACTTCTCCATCTTATCACCCACAGCAGGTTCTGTACGAACGAACTTTGCACGCTGGGTATTCAACTGATCAGCATAAGCATTCTGTCCTGCTAAAGCTATGAACTGATACTTGCCAGGTTGAAGATCGGTAATATGCATTTTATAGTCTACATTTTTCAAAGGCAGCGCAGATAAAGAGTTTGCCTCTTCGAATTTCTTCACAAAATTTCCATTTTCATCATAGACATAAAGGGTTACCGCCCCAACATGATCATTGAACATGTCAGCACGCTGCAAGTTATAGTCATACTTAAACTTGACATAAATCCCTGTAGGACAATCGTCGGTGTCGGTATGCCACATATCACAGGAGGCAACCGTCAAGAGTGTAGCAATCGCCAGCACTCCTCTTTTCACCAAGCTAAAAATCTGCGCTTTCATATATTTCTTCGTTTTATATATATTGAATCTAATTATTATCACATGAAGTGTCGGACAGAATCCGAATATCACCATCTCTTTGCATCTGGCGATGCGATGCCTTGTTGTACAACAAGCTGTTTATCAGAATATTTCTGATGTAATTCTTTTGTTTTATTTTTAATGCCCCCACCTAAAAAAGGTGGGTGGGGGCAAGATTATTTTTACTGAAGGATTGTACCCTGCGTACGAACAGCCCAAGAAAGAGCATTAATCTTGCAAGAGATATAACGCTTCAAGTTATCATCAGGAGTATCGTCATTGTTTACATTAAGTTCACCTGGTGTTGAAGCACCAATTGCTGCTACGCCAGTAACATCAAGTTTATACCAGTTGTTACGGAGAACACCATAACGACCCAACCAATTCTCCTCATTATTTGTGCCAGGATAAGATAAAGTTGTCTTGGTTGAAGGATTCCAAGGAGTCAACTCGTCACCAAAGTGCTTAATCAAAATGGTATAGTATGCATAACCATCCTTGAACTCATTAACCTTAATAGATGGTTTGAATTTTGTTAAGTCGTCTGCAGTGACTTCCTTGTCTGTTGTACCATCAGTTAAAATCATCTTTGTGATAGTCACTTCTCCAGCAGCATCGGCAAATTCAACATCCTTTACCTTAATAGTCGCTGTTGTAGTAGGATAATAATTAGCTTTTACATTAGCATCACCAATTTCTGCCAAAAATCTATTACCGATTTCAGTCTTGACGTCATCTTTAGAATATACTACACCCTTGTTGTCGTCAATTGTGAAGAAAGTACCTTTAGAGTAACCTTCAGGAGTAATCTTCATCTTAACAATTGCACAGGTTGTCTCCTTAACATTCTGGTGAGCTACATTAAATGTATTCTCATAGCAATAAGTGCTTGCGCCACCTGCCAATGTTGGTTCAGCATTTCCATCAGTGAAAGAAGGAACTACATCATAGTTAGCATCTTTGCCCCAATAGGTTCTGTAACCCTTACCAGTAGCAATTGCAGAAATACCTGCAAAACGGTAAGAATTATTGTCATAGTCTACATGGGATGCAGTTGTAAAATCTGTAGCATCAGATTTATAACCATTCCAAGTATTATCATACTGGCGAGTCAAATAAGAAGAGGTATTTACATTAGCCAATCTCCAACCTTCCAAAGAATAACTGAATTTTTTTGCTGCTGTACCGCTACCAACACTAACTGTATTTGTAGAAGTACCTGTAGTATTTGCCAAAGTAACCTTAGCTGCCAAACGCTCAACATAAATATCAGCAGCAGGATGAGAAGTTGCCTCTGATTCAGTAGCATAAATCTTATCTGTTACATCTGTCAATGTTGTAGCTTTCTCGGTACTGAAATCAGCAGAACCTGACTTGCTAATGATAACTGCATTTGACATCATCAAATTATCCTTTACCAAAGACTTATTCATATCCTTTTTTGACAGCTCTGAAAAGGTACCATCAAAGTCTACTCCATTTACCTGTAAAGTATTAGTAGGAGTCACTTTTAATGCATCATTATGGTTTAATACAACAAAAGCATATATTTTATCTGTAGGCAATGCAGAAATCACGTTGATTTTCTGAACCTTTGATAAAGTGGTAGAGATTTGAGCACTAGGCGTAAGATTCTTCTTCCAGCCACTCAAATTATAAGCAGCCTTGATTTTTGCTGTTGCTTCATCTCCTCCCGCAAAAAGGATAAGAGTTGCATCTTTAACATGGTACTCAGCTGCATCACCATGATCAAAAACATCATTAGCAGCACGGGATGTTGACTGAGGCTGAGTTGGCAAATTCAAAGTTACATTAACAAAACCTTGACCATCAGCACCAAATTTGCCGGTACCGCCACCATTCAAATCATCACTACTTGAACAAGAACCGAGCATCAGCCCCGCCAATGCAACGGAAAATAATAAAGTTTTCTTCATCTTGTAAGTTATTATAGTTGTAATTAATAATTATTTCTTTACTTATAAACGCTCTTAAAAATCTAATTGTATTACATTTTTATATATTTGGTTTACAATTCATCTAATACGTTATATTTGAGTCACTTTCTGAAGTTGTACTTAGAAAAGTTTTGCCTGAGCTAGGAGCCTGTCCCAAGCCAGGACAGTGCCCTGGCTCTAAGGAATAGCTATATTGTCCTAAACAGACAGTATGTATAACTTTATAGATTCTGTAAATTTTCTTTTGCAGAAGCAACACCTGCCTTGGCTGCCTGCTCCAGATAATAACGAGCTTGCTTCTCGTTGCCCTTCAGCATCTCATAGACTCCTCGGGCATTCTGGGCATCGGCACTGGTTCCTGCCTTGTCGAGATATGGTTTCGCATTATCTGCATCACCGGCATTCAAGCGGGTTATGGCTGCATTCAGATTCGCTGTCTCATTCTCTGGGAACATGCGGACGGCAATCTCCATCACTTCATTAAACTCCTTGCTGCCTGGCTCGTAAGTCTGGGCTACCATGAACATCTCCTCCTGGCTCAACTGCTGTGGCTTGGTCTTGATAATCTCCTTTGCCTCTTCCACATCGAAAGGTTTCACCTTATAAGTAATGTGGTAGTCGGAATGGCGGAGGGCTGGATACCAGGTGTCGAGCATAAAGCGATACTCTGAAGGATACTGCTTCTTAATCTTCAACTCGCGGGCATCCGGATTCAGACTCTTATCGGCAATAATCGCCAGAATGGCATCCTTATGCTCCAGGTTGCTACCTTTAATATAAGCTATCAGACCATCCCAATCCTCTGGAGTAGAAGAAACCGTGAAGAGGTTGTTTGGCAACTTCACCATCCGGCGAACATATTCGGTCAGCGTCTTGGCACGGTTCTTTGCCAGATAATCATTGTGGGTGTAAGGACTCTCTGGTGATGCATAGCCATGAATGTTGATGCCGCTCACTTCGAGGTTCCTGTCTTCCTTCAATGCATTGATGGTGCGGATAATGCTATCCAACTGTTCCGGATTACGGCGGTAATCAGGATGCAGCTCTATACGGTCTACCGGGAAATCGATATAAGCGCGCTTATCCAGATGACGGACCTTGATTGCCTCTACCTCCGGACGGACGAAAGAAGCTACCGGCTGGCGACGGCGAGAAACCGTGAAATCATTGCCATCCTGCAGATCACCACAACCGCAGAGGTCTTCGTGAATATCCAAATCGTAATTTCTTTCCTTAGAAGAGAGAGGAACGGAGGCAAGATACTTCACGGTCTGCTGCTTCTTGTTGTCTCGCTTCACCACCAAAGCCTGAGGTGAAAGCTGCAACTGTTTCTTCCCTACTCCACGGTCATACATAATCTGCTGTCTTCTGCCGTTGATAACAATCTCCGGCATCTTGAGCAGCTCACCCTTATGCTTGATCATCGGAGTATAGACAAGCTGGTTGTTGGTAGGGAGATCCAGGGAATCGAGATTCAGATCCATCGCAACCGTAACCAGGTTATTGTGATGAGACATCTGTACATTAGATACCTGAATCTTATCTGCAGCCAACTTGAGACTCTTGCAATCCTGGGCTGCAAGAGGCATAGCCATCAAAAGAGAGCTGAATAATAATATGTAGTTCTTAAAATCTTTCATACTCATAGATTATGTTTAATGAGTTACAACATATAAATAAGAGAAATGGCTGCCTTGGTAGGACCCACGTAGTTGTCATGAGATGACTTCTCCTTCTCGCCACAGGCACCGCACTTGAACTTGTCGTACTGGATATAATCATATCCGAAACCTACAGAGGTTTCCAGGTTCCAGTGCTTGGAAAGAGGCCATTGATAACCAGCGGTCACACCACCACCTACATACCATCCTTCATAGCGATGGTCGCGTAGAGATTTGAAAAAGCCAAGGGGTAACTTCACTCCTCCTGCATTAAACTGTCCGCCCATGGCATGAACACCCAAGAACCAGCCATTGAAGCTCTGACAGAACCAGTAACGGTATTCTGGTTGCAAAAGCCAATGACGAAGGCTTGACTGATCGCCACCGGACTGTTTCCAAGGATTGAAGCCAAAGAATACCTGAGCGGTATGCTTCTTGCCTAAGGCAGTCTCGACACCGAGATTAGGAGTTGTAGTAGCCCAATATAAGAGGTTGGACTTGACTCCCGTGTTTTGCGCATAATTAGCTAGCGATACAAATATGAGTAACACTGTAGCTAAAATTAATCGTTTCACCATCTATTAAAAGAGTTTAGTTAAGTCTATTTTTTTCGCTTTTACTATATAAATAGGTAATTATAATAATTAACCGTAATAC